>Ga0268299_1000504_pt1 | contig 118055 bp, 93 predicted proteins | sample NOBtaG_FD_193484 | JGI IMG/M metagenome (GOLD analysis project Ga0268299, IMG submission 193484) | Activated sludge microbial communities from bioreactor in Nijmegen, Gelderland, Netherland - NOB reactor | ecosystem: Engineered > Bioreactor > Aerobic > Activated sludge | place: Netherlands...
ACGCCGACCATGTCGGCCAGCCTCAGCGGCTCGGTGAACAACAACGTCGGCGTGACGTTCTTGAACCAGAATGCCGGCGTTGCGAGCAATCAGTACAACTCGCTGACGCTCGCCTTCGGCATCGCCGGTTCTGCGGTCGCGTTGGCCGAAGCCGATCTGGGCCAGTGGAACTCCGGAAACTTCACCTTCTCGGTGAACACGATCCGGTCAGCCACGATCTCCGGCTCGGTCAACAACAATACCGGCGTGACGGCGGTCAACCAGAACGTCGGCAACTTCAACAACCAGGCGACGAAGATCAGCATCGCCGGCGGCCTGTAAGGCCCTCGGCACTAAGGGAACTCTAAAGCCGGCAGAGGAGCGCATTCGCTCGGGAGGAAACTCCCAAACTCCTCCGCCGGCTCTTTTCCCTTGACGCGTAACGCGCTGCTCCGGCCGTAGCTTTCGTGCCGGGGCAGATGCTGATCGGAGTGAGCCCGGACATGCCGCGCCGCTTTTCGCGACGGACTGCGAAGCAGCACGGGGCGCTCGTCGCCCTGTTGGCTGCTTCTGCGCTTGCCTATACCCCTGCTGCGCGGGCGGAATACGAGCCGCCCCCGCCGCCGCCACCTGCGCCAACGGAAGAGATCTACATCAGCTACAGCGCCGGCGCGGCCGCCTTCTCGAACGGAGTCTACAATTCCTCGATCCGCGACAACGTCGTCGTGGACGGATACAGCACGCGCGCCACGCTGCTCGAGAATTCGGTGATGGGCAACATCGGCGTCGTCCAGATCAACCAGGATGCCGGTATCGGCGCCAATCAGGCCAACATGGTGTCCATCGCGGTGGCCGCCGGCGCCAACCCCGTCTACGGCGCCACGTTCAACGGCGAGGCCATCTTCACCGGCAACGACATCACCGTGGGCAACGTCACCCGCACCAACACGATCAACAACATCCTCAGCGGCTCGGCCGGCATCGTGCAGATCAACCAGAACACCGGCAGCCTCAACGTGAATCTCAACTATCTCGGCCTGGCGCTTGCGCTCGGCACTGGCCAGTATTCGGTCGGCGTCGCCGTCACCGACACCGGCCTCGCGCGCGTCGCCACCAACAACACGATCACGCTCGACGGCCCGGTCAATCAAACGAATGTCATCTCGGGCGTCTACAACTTCACCGGCATCGGCCAGATCAACCAGACCGTCGGCGACGGCAACGTCGCCGCCAACGTGATGACGATCAACGTCACCGTGATGAACCTGCAATGAGGGCGAGGGGGATGAAGCGGCTACTCGGCGTGTTGGCGTTGGCGATGCTGGTCCCCCTGGGGCCGGCCATCGCCGACGTCATGTCGATCCCGGGCGTGGGCACGGTCAACGTGAAGCGCAAGTCGGTCGTCGACCTGCGCTACACCAACATGGTGCGCCAGCAGTTCGACCTGAGCTGCGGCGCGGCCGCCGTGGCGACGCTCTTGTCGTATTTCTACGGCGACATGGTCGACGAAAAGACGGCCATCGAAGGGGCGGTGAAGATCGGCGACAAGGCCAAGATCGAGAAGGAAGGCTTCTCGATGCTCGAGCTCAAGAAATACGGCGAGAGCCGCGGCTATGTCGTGCAGGGGTTCAAGATCACCAAGCCGGAAGCGGTGACGGAGATCAAGCTCCCCTACCTGACCCTCATCAACTCGCGCGGCTACAACCATTTCGTGATCGTCAAGGGCGTCAAGGACGGAATCGTCTACATCGCGGATCCCGCGTTCGGCAACCGAAGCCGCACGCTGGAGGAGTTCAAGGCCGAGTGGAGCCAAGTCATCCTCGTCTATCTCAGCCGTACGAAGAAACCAAACAACCAATTCGCGTTGGAGCCGAATTTGAAGGCGCCGACGGCGAAAGGCCAGGTCGTCCAACTGGTCGATCGCTATCTGACCAGAATTCGGCCGGGGGCCACCGAATTCTAGATGGGCAACAAAGACCGCACGGCGGCGCACAGCCGGCGGGCACGCAGCAATCGGGAGAAGACACCATGGCCATCGGAAACACGAAGTGCATCGCATTCGCAGTTGCGGCCATCATCGCGCTGGCGGCAAGCCCGGTCTCCGCGGAAGATCGCGGCACGATGGAGCTCGCGCCGGGCGGCGAGATCGCGGTCGCGATGTCGGATCAGGAGCTCGCCACGCAGCGCGGCGGCTTCATGGGCATCGCCTTCAGCGCCAGCTTCTTCGCCACGGTCGAAAACCTCAACGGCAACGTGACGGGGACCGGCACCAGCAGCACGAGCACGACGGGCGTCACGCCCACCAACCCGCCGATCAACTACAATCTCCAGGGGAATTCGGTGCAGCTCAGCACCTTCGTCGGCAACCTCGGCAACCTCAACGGCGTGTTCGCCATTAACACTGTTAACGGATTCGGCAACGTCGTTAACTCGCATCTGACACTCAACATCGCGCTCGTTACACTGAACGGCGGCGGCCAGATCCCATCGTTACAGGCCCTGTTCGGACGATAGACGACCCCGTGAGCAGTGGCGGCCGGGCAACCGTGCCCATTCTGCCACAGTGGCTGCGAATGATGCGCAACGTCGCGATCCGCTGCGAAAGTCCAGTTGCAGTGTGATACGGACTTTGTAATGTTGTGCGCGGGAGTTGTTTAGACGGGCCGAGGGGGAATGCGACAGCGTCTTCTGACGGCAACTGCGCTGAGTTGTGCCCTGGCTGCGGGGCTCGGCGGGTATTGGCCCAGCCCCGTTCAGGCCGATACCGAAGATCGCATCAAGCGTCTCGAGCAGGTCATCCTCGATCAGCAGCGCAAGCTGGGCGAACAAGAGAAGCGCCTCAAGGAACTCGAAACCAGGGGCCCGGAGGCGCGGCGCGAGGCGCCATACGCCGCGCCGCGGATCGTGACGTTTCCGCCGGGTGCGGCTCCGCCCACGGCACGGACGCCCCAGGCGCCGCTTCTCGACGGCGTTCGCGACATGTTCCAAGCGATGTCCGACGAGGCGCTCTCGGCGCAGCGCGGCGGCGCCATTCCGGTCTTTCGCGTCGAGTTGCCGAACGGAACCAGCGTTCTGGTGCCCGCGACGCAGATCCAGGCATTCTTGGCGCAAGCGCCGCGCGATCCCGGCTTCGAGGTCGAACCGGAGCGGCCGCCCGCGACGCAGCCGCCCGGCACCCCGCCGCCGCGCCGCGCCGCGCCGCCGCCGCGCCGCCCGCCGCCGGTCGCCCGACCGGCTCAGCCGCCCGCGACGCCCCCGCCCGCCACGCCCCCGGCCACCGACGAGTCCGAACGCGCGCGCGCGCAGAAGGCGCAGGATGCGGGGCTGCTCGAGCGCGGCGCCATCCTGTTGCCGCCCGGAACGCTGCAGATCGAGCCCGGAATCGAATTTTCGAAATCCAGCGGCAACAACGTGCAGATCAGCGGCGTCAGCATCTTCGACGCCATCATCATCGGCTTCATCCGGGTCGACGCCGTCGATCGCGACGTGGTGACCGGTACGCTTCGCGTGCGCTACGGCGTGATCAATCGCGTTCAAGTCGATGCGACTTTGCCCTATTTGTATAGGCAAGACCGCGAGGTTCTGGGCGTCGGCACGCCCGATGTGCGAACGCGGTCGTTCGACGGACGCGGCATCGGCGACGTCGAAATCGGCGTTTCCGGACAACCCATCATCGGCCGCGGCTGGCTCCCCAATGTTCTCGTCCGGGTCAGCACGAAAATTCCGACCGGGGAAAGCTCCTTTCAGATTCCGACCGTCTCGACCGGGCCCGGCGGCGAGCGGCGGCTCACGCGCTCGCCCACCGGCAGCGGCTTCCATTCGGCGACGGCGACGGTCACCGCGGTCTTGCCGCTCGACCCGGTCGTCTTGTTCGCCGGCGGCGGCTACACCGTCAACTTCCCCCGCACTTGGGGCGGCTTCGGCCGCATCGATCCCGGCGATTCGTTCGAATTCTTCGCGGGGCTGAATTTCGCCTTGAACGAGCGCGTCTCGTTCAATTTCAGCTTCGTCCACCAGCGCGCCTTTTCGACGTCGCGCGACGGTCAAGCGCTAATCAACACCTCGGCCACGGACGCGCGTGCGATCTTCGGCACCTCGATCGGCCTCTCGCGCAACGTGAACCTGGTCATGAATGCGGGCATCGGACTCACCCCGCAATCGCCGAACTTCACGTTCTTCTTGTCGGTGCCGATAACGCTCCAGATCTTCGATTGAAGACGCGTCGGGCAGGCGCGGGACCACGGCGATCTGCGGCATCCCGCACTTGCGCGCGGCGAATTGCGCGAACCCGCGGCTGACCGGAACGCGCCGCCCGGCCGCGCGCCGTGGAAGCTCCGGCGTGCCCTCAGTTCTTGGTGGCGCCCGGGGGTGCCGCTGCCGGCTTGTCGTCGGCCTTGGCCGGCGGAGTCTCGGGCTTCGCGGCGGCATCGGGGGCTTTTGGCGCGTCGGCGTTTTGCTTCTTCTCTGCCGGCGGCGTTTCGGCCTTTTTGTCCGTGTCCGGCGCGGCGGGTTTCGCGTCGGCCGGCGGTACGGGCTTCGCGGCGGCGGCCTTGTGCTCCGCCTGCAGATCGGCGATCGCCTTCTTGGCGAAGCTCATGTCGATGAAATCGGCCACCGGCGGCACGGTCTTGAACGGGCGCTTGTCGGCCTCCTTGATGCGCGCGAACAGCAGGTTGCGCGCAGCACTGAGCGCCCTGGCGTTGATGATCACTTCGGCGAGATCGCGCTCGCCCCACAGCAGGCGGTCGTATTTCGTGCGGCTGATGTATTGGTCCGCCAGTTCGGCCTTCAGCCCCACGCCGTATTGGCGGAGATAGTAGATCTGAAGGACGCGCACGATCGCTTCGCGATTTCCGGGCGTGGAAATGTATTGCAGCGTCCGCGCCCAGCCGCGCACGAAGCGCTCGACCGTCTGCGGCTCCTTCTCGATCACCCGCTTGCTCGCAAATAGCGGCTGGGCGCCGACGCGGCCCACCAGCTTCGTGACATCGTCGTTGGACAGCACGACGCGCGCCTTCTTTTCTTCTACATAGAACGCGCTGAATTCGCGCAGCATGAAGACGCCGCCGACCTTGCGCTGGACGTAGACGTTCCTGAATCGCGGATCGAAGATGTTGTGCAGGTTCGCTATATCGACGAATTGGATGGTCACGTCCGAAAGCCGCATCGGCGGTTTGGACAGGGCCAGCGCCCGATAGAGCTCGGGCACGGCGTCGAAATTGTGCACGCCGTTCAGCAGCAGCACGGCCTTGCCCTTGATGTCGGCAAGGCTCTTCGTCGTCGTGTCCCAGACGGGAACGACCAGATCGATCTCGCGACCATATCCGGCCACGGCGACGACCTTGGCATCGGCCTTGTTCTCCGCGATCGACAGCAGCATCGCCTGCGATCCGATCGCGAAGTCCGTACCGCCCGCGGCCAGCGAGCGCATGATCGTGGCCTCGTCCGTGATCGGAATCGTGCTGAGGAACAGACCTTCCTTCGCGAACAGCCCGTGTTCGATGCCCACCAGGACCGGCAGTGCGAAATTGCCCGGAATATAGGAGAGGCGGATGACGGATCGGCTTTGCGTTTCCTGAGCGATTGCGCCGGAAGCGCAGACCAGCAACGCTGCGGCGAGAACCAGCCGCTTGAGGGCGCTCGACATTGCTCATCTCCGATGCTGCGGAAAACCAAACCTAGAAGGACAGAAGGGGATCAAGCGTGCCCAATATGGGGTACAAATGGTTGATCCAGTTCGAATCCGTGTGAAATGGTTAACGCGTCGGCGTATGACGCACGGGAATCGCCGTGGCGAAACGCGAGCGATTACGGGAAATCCGGCGTCTATTCGTTGGTATTTGTATGAGTCGGCGCATTGCTCGGCTAATGTTACAAGAGTGACTTCTTGCTGCCGCCGATTCTAGGATACGGTTGGCAGTCGTTTGGGTACTTATGGGGCCGGTATGGATCATACGGCGCATTTCGGGGATCGCCGCGAGTTCTTGATCGGGGAGATTTACAAGGCCGCCCTCGGGGCAGCCCCCGTTTCCGGACTTCTGCAATACCTTGCAGAGATGACGCAAAGCGACCGGGCTTTCTCGGGCTGTTTCAATCAGCGTAGGCGCGACGGGGTCATTACGGACTATTTCAACGCGGACCGAAATTTGATCGAACGCTACAACAAGGGCCTTTCGTCGCAGAATCCGTGGCTGAGCAAGGCCAACTACTTTCAATCAGAAGGCCTTATCTGGCGGGGCGCCCGCATCGTGCCAATCGAGGAGCTCGCCGGAACCGAGTTCCATCAGCAGTTTCTGGAGCCGCAGGCGATCGGGCACACACTTCATATCGTCGTGGCGGTCGAAGAAGCGCGCATTTGGCACGTCATGCTCGCCCGGGATCGGCACGAGGTCGATTTCGGCGAGCGTGAAATCGAGGTCGCACGCTGCTTCGCGCTGCACGCCCGGAGAGCCCAAGAGTCTCAGCGCGACGTTTCACGCCATCGATTGGTGCAGTCGGGCCTATCGTGCGTAATCGACAACGCGGCACTCGGCGTGGCAGTTCTGGATCCGCCCGAAGTCGTTTACCTGTCGGACACGTGCGAGAGCATCCTCGCGTCGCTAGGTGCGCCGACCCCTCCGCGGAGGGCAGCCATCGCCGGGCGATCCCAACCCGGTGTTGCTCGCATTTACTTCCCGCGCGCGGTCGCGGACGCCGTCAACAACCACACACATGATGGTGCGACTCGTCTCATCATCAATCGTCAAGACTCTGATCGTCAGCTCCTCGTCGATATCCGCTCGTTTCAGTTCGCGGGCTCGTCACGTCTCGAGAGGCGAACCGGCATTGTCGTCACGTTCTTTGATCTCGGACAAGACGTGTCCGTCGACGAGAAGTTGCTTCAAAGCGCATACGAGCTCACGGCATCGGAGGCGCGTATCTGTTCGCTCCTTGCGAACGGAGAGCGAGTCGAAGAGCTTTCCGAACGACTCAACATTCGTCCCAATACCGCGCGGACGCATATCAAACGTATCTTCGGTAAAACCGGATCGACCCGGCAGGCCGAACTGGTCAAGCTCGTCATGAGGACGGCGAATCTGAGGCGTGCGCCTAACGGTCGTGCGTCGGACGTTAATGAAGGGCCCGACTGATTCGGCGTTATCCCCCCGAGAAAGCGCAGATTCACTTTGTTTCCTGTTCCCGGGCCAGCATCGTCAACTGGATACTGATCAGTCAAGGGCCAGGGGTAAGGTTTTCGTCTGCAAGTGGTTGAGAGGCGGAACTCTAAAAGCAAAAGTTGACGTTTCTTTTTTTTATTCAATTTGACGAACCGCGTTGTGGAACGTTCCCGGATCGTCCCCCGATGACGGCAATCCCGAAGTGACGTATCAGCTCAGGTTCAGCGTTCGTGACCGGCGTCATCCGCGCGCAGCGCATCGTAACGGCGGCTCGTTTCGCATGGCCGCAGCAGCAACGGACGGCGATCGGGAAAAGTAACAACCATGCGCCGTCGCCGATCACAGCGTTACTGTAGCTGTAACCAGAACGTCACTTAAGTTTATGGTTTATTCATAGTCTTTCGGTACACACTGTATAGGAAATGCGGGGGAGTTGCGAAAGCCCGTCCTCGACTGAGCCTTCCAGGGGTTGTGTGATGACAAATCATGATCGGCCGGGCCGCCGTCGCGCAAGACGGTGTCAAGTCCTGTGGCCTGCAACACTTACCCACCAGGGCTCGGATTATCCTTGCACGATCCTCGATGTTTCGGAAATGGGTGCAAGAATCGAGGTGCACAACGTGCGCTTTCAGCCTTCGATGGTGAAGCTGCAGTGCGATCGGTTCGGCAACTTGGAGGCGTGGCTCCTGTGGGCACGCGGTACTAAAGCCGGACTTCGATTTGACCTGCCGCCCGACCAAATCCTCCTGCTCCTCAAGCCAATTGTCCCAGGGATCGCCAGGCGCGAAAGGCCAGCTGCGCCGACCCGGATCGTGCAGCCGCGGACGTGCTTCGGACGCCGTTCGGCAATAAAGGCAAAACCACCCTTCGAATCCAGTACGTGATGAGCAAAGCGCGCGGTACGCCGCGCACGACAAGCGCACTTTATCTCGTCTCACATCCTGTTCGTGGAAGCAGCAGCAAGAACGACGGGGATCTCCGGTCCAAGGGAGTGCGGTTCCTCATGCAAGCGACTGCATCAGACGACGAAATGGCCGAAACGCTATTCGTTCTTTCCGGATTCAATGCGGATAACGCGGCGTGCCATTTTTTCGAGCGATCTCAGGATCTGGGCGATGTTGCATCGGCCGCCACATGGTCGCGCATCCTCCGTGCCGTGAAGGATCGATTCAAAAAACCTCCGATAAACTCACCGCCGGTTCCTCTCCGCCTCCGCCGTGAATGGGAATCGGCAATCTTCGCGGCGGCGCAGTACGAGTATGTATCGCTGACGAGCCTCGACCTGGGCGGCATCCGTACCGATTCGGAAATCGGCGGCGATGTGGAGCCCTTTAAAGCCAGTTCTGCACCGGAATCCGCTAACAACGCCCCGCGGATACTCTTGGTGGCGGTGGGACGCCAGCGTAAGGCAAGGACAAGTCGAATCCCGTCGCCCCAAAACATCGACGAGCCGGCTATGGACGGTGATCCAAAGCATATCGTTCAAGCGCGCATTTCCGCCCAATCTGAAGAACCTGCCCGACTTTGCGCTTAACAGCGACCATGGCATCACGTCCAGCTCATTCACGGTCGTGTTGCGACGTCTCGATCGCTCCGTACGCAAAGTCTCCGCCGGAACAAACGCTCCGCGAAGTGCGTCTACTCATGGTGGAGGACGATCCGTCGACGAGGCGCAGCGTCGAACTCGCACTCCGCGCCGACGGATATGCCTGCGATATCGCGGGCCTCGGCGAAGATGGAATTAGGCTCGGAGAGCGCAATCTATACGATCTTCTTATACTGGATCTCATGCTGCCCGACATCGTCGGCTATGAGGTCCTGCGCCGATTGCGCGCGAGCGGGGTGACAACTCCGGTCTTGATATTGTCGTCATTGTGGGAGAAAGACGCCAAGATTAAGGGATTGAACTTCGGAGCCGACGACTATCTCGCCAAGCCGTTCGACTATCGGGAACTGCTCGCGCGGATTCGCGCGATCCTCCGGCGAGCGAAGGTCCAGAGCGAGACGGTACTGCAAGCCGGCCGGCTGGCGGTGAACATCGCGACGCGCACGGCCACGATCGATCACCAAGTCGTCAAGTTTAGCGAGTTGGAGTTCCGTCTCGTCGAGCAGCTCGCCCTCCGCAAGGGGAACACGCTTACCAAGGAAATGCTGCACGCCCATCTTTATCGCGGTCGAGAAAAGCCCGATTCCAACGCCGTAAACGTCTTCATCTGCAGCATTCGGAAGAAACTGGCAGCAACGAGTAGTGGCGAAGCCTTTATCCATACTGTGTGGGGCGAAGGGTTCGTTTTACGCGAGTCGTATGCCGTCAGGGCCTTGCGAACACGGGCGGCGGCCTGAATCGTCTGCCGAGCATCGCCAGGGGCGCCCATGCTTCGCTTCAGCGCAAAGTCGAGCGAACGCGCTGTTTGCAGGTTCCTATGCAAGCGTGTCAGGGCGTACTCGCTCGTATGCAATGAGCGAAGCCGGCGCAATGAAACCCCGCTTCGCTCAGAAAATTCCTTGCAAAGTTCAAGAAATTCCCTGCTCCGTTGAGTAGGGTATTTGCAGAAAATTGATCGGATTCCTCCGCAATCATTCACCGGGCATCGCCGCCATCGATCTTTTCGTCGCTCCGACTATTGGCTTCGGCCTGCTGTACGGCCTTGTCATCATCTGGCAGCCCGGCGTCGTCTTGTCCACGTCAACGTCACCTCGAATCCGAATGCGGACTGGATCGCGTGCCAGGTGACCGAGGCGTTCCCTTGGAATGAGGCGCCCCGTCACCTCATCCGGGACCGGGATCGTACGTACGGCTTAACATTCCTGAAGCGGCTCCACACGATGGGGATTCGCGATCATCCCATTGCGCCACGGTCGCCTTGGCAGGATCCCTATGCCGACCGGTTGATCGGCTTGATCCGACGCGAATGTCTCGACCACATTGTGGTCATGAGCGAAGCCCACTTGCGTCGGGTCTTGAAATCGTACGCCGCCTACTACAACCGAGCCCGAACGCACCGGTCATTGGGCAAGGACTGTCCAATCCATCGTCCCGTGCTGGCAACTGGGACGATCGCATCAACGCCGCTACTCAGCGGTCTCCATCACGTCTACGCCCGGACGTGAATTTCGGTACACACACGTTCGCGACCGCGTTGACGCGCCTGGAAAACCCGCGCCTTCTACCGATCGGGCGGACCGAAGTGGTGATGATGCGTATGGGCGCCTATGACGACAAATATACGGGTCTGGCGTTCGACGTCGCGGAAGGATACCGCATCGCCGAGGTTCTCGGGACGAAGTCGATTCTGTTCATGGCAAATCACGGCGTCATGGTGACCGGCAGGACGGTTTCGTCGGCATACGAAAATATGTTCTATCTCGAGCGCGCGTTTCAGGCCCAAGTCCAGGCCATGTGGACGGGGCAACGGCTCAAGATCCTGCCCGACGAGATCGTTGCGCACACGCAGGCTCAGTTCAGCGAGGCGTCGTCGTACTATAGCGTCACGGGCGATGCTCTTCATTTCCAGGCGCTGCGGCGAATGCTCGACCGCACTGATTCCGGATAGGCTACGTGAGGTGAGTAGTCGGGGCTGAGGCGGCCGCACCAGCCCAAGTCAACTTCGGAAACGCGTAGGCTCCCGCCTCGTTGCGCGCCCGGAGTACAAAGCGTCTTGGCGGTCCTTACCCTGATAGATCCAGCGCGAGGGACACATCACTCGGCAGCCGTTCCTCGGCGACTTCCATCATCAATACGTCCGCGGATGAGTTTGCGGTAGGGACAATACGTGACCATCCGACGGCGCCGAGATCACCATGGCAGAATGCCTACGCTGATCGGCTCGACCCGGAGAGAATGTCTCGACCGTGTCGTCGTCACGGGCGAAGTTCATCCGCGCCGGATTCTCCGGCGCTACGCCGACAGTTACAATCGGGCGCGCGCATCGATCAATGGGCGAGGAGCGTCCTATCCATCGCCCAATTCAGAAAACCGGTACGATCTCGTCATCGTCCGTCGTCGGCGGTCTACACCACGTCTATTCCCGGACGTGATTTTCGGTACACTCGGCCGCGGCGTTCGGCGAATTTTTGCGCTAGGTGGCGTAGGTCTCGGGCAGTCAATCGTGCATGAGCTGCCGGCAGCAACACCGCATTTTCCCACAAGATGCGGCGGCGTAGCGCATCAATGAAGCCTTTCGCCGATCTGGCAACGCTGCCGGATCTGCCGGCGGGCGGCCGACGGTCCGCGATGTCGTGCAATTCGGTCAGGAGCGCCTGGAGCCGCTGGCGTTCACCGAGCTGCTCGCGCTGTAGCGCGTCGATCCGGATTCGAAGGTCCGCATCGTCGGCGCAGCGCTTGAGGAGCAGCGGGTAGAAATCCGTCTTCTCGTCGGCCAGATGCAGCGCGTAGTCGTCTTCGAGATACCGGATCAGGGCGCGGGCGACCTTGCGCCGTGTCTCGATGCCGTCGGCTTGCGATACCCAGGCCAGCTGCGTGAGGGCCGCGCGCAACCGGTGATGCTCGGCCGCGAGGAAATCGAGCGGTCGCGACAGCAGCTTCGCATCGAGCGACTCGAACGCAGGCGGCTGCGGTCTCGACCCAAGGTGATTCGGCGGCGCCGCGGGCATGGCATTGCCTTACTGCACGAGGGGCGACGATGCCGCGCGCAAGCTCAAGCCCTCGATATTGGCCCGCCCGACGAGGAGCGCGATGTATTGGCTCACCGCGCGTCGCCACGAGGCCGCCGTCAGGTATTCGGCGACGCGGGGACGCGCCGTCTCGTAGGGAATTTCGCGAGCCGGCGCCCGGGCCAGCACGCGCACCACGTGCCAGCCGTAGCGGCTTGCCACGGGAACGGGGCAGGTTTCGCCGGCCTGCATCGCGAATATGTAACTCTCGAGCTCGGGCACGAGCGAGCCGCGCCCGATCTGGCCGAGACGGCCGCCATCGGCACCTGAGGGGCATGCCGAATGCTGCTTTGCCAGCGCCTCGAAGCAGCCGGGATCGGCCGCGATCGCGCGCGCCAAAGCCGCCGCCCTTTCCTTGGCGGCGCTCCAGTGCGGCTTGTCCTCCGGCATGGCCGCGATCAGGATGTGCTGCGCCTCGAACAGCTCGGGCGAGCCGAAGCGCTTGCGGTTGTTGTCGAAGTAGCGGCGGCAGGTCTCTTCGTCGGGCTCCGGCGTCGCGATGGCGGCGGCGAGCAGGGCGTCGAAGGCGGATTCGTCGTCGCCGAGGCCGCGCGCCTTCGCTTCCTGTCGGAGCAGCTCGCGCACCACGAGCGCCTCTGCAGCCATCCGCTGCGCTTCCTCCGCCGAGTCGGCGGGGTGATTTTGCATCTCCGCCAACACGACGGCTTCGGGAATCTCGACTCCGTTCACGGCGATCGTCATGTCAGCGCACTCCGCCCTGAGGTGCGCCGGCACCGCGCCGGCGCATGACCTGGGGCTTGCGGAACACGTAGCCGACCGGCGCGCTCCAGATGTGCACCAGGCGGCTGAAGGGGAAGACGAAGAAGATGAGGAGACCGAGGAAGATGTGCAGCTTGTAGGGCCAGGCGACGGCGGCGACCATCTCCGCCGCGCCACCCCGGAAAGTCACGATGCGTTGCGCCCATTCCGACAGCACCAGCATCACCGAGCCGTCGCGGTGCTCGAGCGAATATGGGATGGTGACGAGTCCGAGCACGAGTTGCAGCCACAGCAACAGGAGAATGGCGATGTCCATCACGCTGCTGGTTTTGCGGATACGCGAATCGAACAGACGGCGATGAACGAGAAGTGTGAGGCCGACAAAGCACATTGCCCCGGCGATGCCGCCCGCCACGATGGCCAGCATCTGCTTGGCACCGGCGGCGACGAAGGGCTCGTAGGCCCAGTGCGGGGTGAGCAGGCCGACGAAGTGGCCGAGAAAGAGGAACAGGATGCCTACGTGGAAAAGGTTGCTGCCCCAGCGGAGCTGGCCCCGACGCAGCATCTGACTCGATCCGCTGCGCCAGGAATATTGCTCGCGGTCGAAGCGGACGAGGCTGCCGATCAGGAAGACCGAGAGCGCCACATAGGGGAAGATGCCGAAGGCGGCGTGGTTGAGATAGGCGAACATCGCGCTTCTCCTCAGATCCGGTTCTGCATGCGCGAAACCATGGTGGCCGCACGCTCGCAGCCGCCCTGGCCTTGGGGCGCATTCTCGGGGCCGAAGGTCACGGCCGCTTCCTCCCAGGCGCGGTCGCGCGCCTCGGCGCTGTCGTCGTCGTCGAATTCGACGAGATCGGCCGTGGAATGGAGGCGCTTGCCGGCAAGAGCGCCAAGTGCCGCGAACACGGCCGCGTAAGGCGATCTGCGCCGTTCGAGCCGTTCGCCGATCGCGTCGACGACGTGCGCGATTTCGGCCAGCAGGGCGCGCGCTTCGCCGGCCGGCGCCACCGAGGCGTATTCCAGCACCAACGGCAGGAAATCTGGAAGCTCGCCACTGCCCATGCGGAGCCCGGCGGCATGATAGCGCTCGGCCAGTGCCACCATCGCCTGGCCGCGCTCGCGCGAGTCGCCATAGACGTGCTCGAACAGGTGCAGCGAGTGGCCGCGTCCAAGATCGAAGGTGGAAACGTAGCGCTCCTGAAGCTCGAGGAGGTCGATCGACTCGAACGATCCGAGCAGCGCTTCCAGCGCGCGCCGGCTCTTGGCCGGCAGGAGCGCTTCTTCGGCCAGGATCGTGTGGCATTCACCCGCCGCGTGCTTCAGGTCGGCGTCGGGATAGACGAGCAGTCGGGCGAGGACGCGGAGGGTGCGCATGATCAGCCTCCCACCGGCGTCTTCACGCCCTTCTTCTTCGGGTTGAACAGGCTCGGCGTGCTGGCGCCGTCCGAGCAGCCGTTGCCGAAGCTGAATCCGCAGGAGGATTTGAGGTCGTAGGCGTTCTCGGCGTATTCGCGGTGGGTGCTGGGGATCACGAAGCGATCCTCGTAGTTGGCGATCGCCATCACCCGATACATCTCCTCGACCATCGCCACGGTCATGCCCACGCGCTCGAGCACGGCCGTGTTCGGCGCACCCTCGACGTGCTTCGATCGCATGTAGGCTCGCATCGCCATCATGCGCTCAAGGCCCATCACGACCGGCGCTTCGTCGCCGGCGGTCAAGAGGTTGGCGAGATATTGAAGGGGAATGCGGAGCGAGCGCACGTCCGGGAGATCGCCGCTCATCGCCACCTTGCCCGCATCCGCGGCCGCCTGGATCGGCGACAGCGGCGGCACGTACCAGACCATCGGCAGGGTACGATATTCCGGGTGCAGCGGGAACGCGACCTTCCAATCGATCGCCATCTTGTAGGCCGGCGAATGGCGCGCGGCTTCGAGCCAGGCTTCGGGGATGCCGTCCTTGCGTGCCTGCTCGATCACCGCCGGATCGTTGGGATCGAGGAACAGCGAGAGCTGCGCGGGATAGAGCTTGGTCTCGCGCTCGACGCTCGCCGCATCTTCGATGCGGTCGGCGTCGTAGAGCAGGACGCCGAGATAGCGGATGCGGCCGACGCAGGTCTCCGAGCACACGGTGGGCTCGCCCACCTCGATGCGCGGGTAGCAGAAGATGCATTTCTCGGCTTTGCCGCTCTGCCAGTTGTAATAAATCTTCTTGTAGGGGCAGGCCGAGACGCACATGCGCCAGCCGCGGCATTTGTCCTGGTCGATGAGGACGATGCCGTCCTCTTCGCGCTTGTAGATCGAACCCGAGGGGCACGAGGCCACGCAGGCCGGGTTGAGGCAATGTTCGCACAGGCGCGGCAGGTAGAACATGAAAGTGTTCTCGAACTGCCCGTAAATCTCCTTCTGGATGTGGTCGAAATTCTTGTCCTTCGACCGTTTGGCGAACTCAGTGCCGAGAATTTCTTCCCAGTTCGGACCCCAGACGATCTTCTCCATGCGCTCGCCCGTGATCAGCGAACGGGGTCGCGCCGTCGGCATGGTGGCCGATTCGGGCGCGCTTTGGAGATGGCCGTAGTCGAAAGTGAACGGCTCGTAGTAGTCGTCGATCTCGGGGAGATGAGGGTTGGCGAAAATCTGTGCCAGGACGCGCCACTTGCCGCCGAGCTTGGGGCGGATCTTGCCGTTTTTGTCGCGAACCCAGCCACCCTTCCACTTTTCCTGGTTCTCCCAATCCTTGGGATAGCCGATGCCAGGCTTGGTCTCGACATTGTTGAACCACGCGTATTCGACGCCCTCGCGCGAGGTCCACACGTTCTTGCAGGTGACCGAGCAAGTGTGGCAGCCGATGCACTTGTCGAGATTCAGGATCATCGCGATCTGAGCGCGGATTTTCATGGCTGTGGCTCCCTATTCCGCGGCCGCGGCTTTGCCGGCGGCAAGCGGCTGTTCCATCCAGTCCACCTTCGACATCTTGCGCACGATCACGAACTCGTCGCGGTTGGTGCCGATCGTGCCGTGATAGTTGAAGCCGTAGCTCTGTTGCGCGTAACCGCCGATCATGTGGGTGGGCTTGGGGCAGGTGCGCGTGACGGAGTTGTGGATGCCGCCGCGGGCCTGGGTCAGCTGGCTGCCGGGAGTGTTCACGATCTTTTCCTGCGCGTGATACATGAGCGTCATGCCCTCGTTCACGCGCTGGCTCACCACCGCGCGGGCGACGATGGCGCCGTTGGCGTTGAACAGTTCCACCCAGTCGTTGTCCTCGACGCCGATCTTCTTGGCGTCCACCTCCGAGAGCCAGATCACCGGCCCGCCGCGGTTGAGCGTGAGCATGATCAGGTTGTCGGTGTAGGTACTGTGGATACCCCATTTCTGGTGGGGCGTGATGAAGTTGAGCGCGATCTCGGGATTGCCGTTGCTCTTCTTACCGAGCAGCGGCGTCACCGTCTTGGTGTCGATCGGCGGCTTGTAGAGGCAGAGAGCCTCGCCGAACGCGATCATCCAGGGATGATCTTGGTAGAGCTGCTGGCGCCCGCTCAGAGTCCGCCACGGGATGAGTTCGTGGACGTTGGTGTAGCCGGCGTTGTAGCTCACCTTCTCAGATTCGAGGCCGCTCCAAGTGGGCGAGGAGATGATCTTGCGCGGCTGCGCCTGGAGGTCGCGGAAGCGGAGCTTCTCGTCCTCGCGGTGGAGTGCCAAATGCGTGTGGTCCCGGCCCGTCTGCTTACCGAGCGCCTCCCAGGCCTTCACCGCCACATGGCCGTTGGTCTCGGGCGCCAGCGTTAGAATCGCTTCGGCAGCGTCGAGCGCGCTCTCGAGTTTCGGCATGCCCTGGGTGACGCCTGGTTCGGTCACCATGAAATTGAGCTCTTTGAGGAAGGCAACTTCCTCCTCGGTCTTCCAGCCGATCCCCTTGCCGCCATTGCCGAGCTTGCCGAGCAGCGGCCCCAGCGCCGTGAATTTCTTGTAGGTGTTGGGATAGTCGCGCTCGACGACGGTGACGGCCGGCATTGTCTTGCCCGGAACTGCTGCGCACTCACCCTTCTTCCAATCCTTGGGCTCGAAGGGCTGCGCCAATTCGCCGGGCGTGTCGTGCATGATCGGCGTGAGCACCACGTCTTTTTCGACGCCGAGATGGCCGACGCACACCTCGGAGAATCTTTTCGCGATGCCGCGGAAGATGTCCCAGTCGCTCCGCGCCTCCCAGGCCGGATCCACCGCCTTCGACAGCGGGTGGATGAAGGGATGCATGTCGGAGGTGTTGAGATCGTTCTTCTCGTACCAGGTCGCGGTCGGCAGCACGATGTCGGAATACATGCACGTGGTGGACATCCGGAAATCCAGCGTCACCACGAGGTCGAGCTTGCCTTCGGGCGCCGGATCGCGCCACGCGACTTCGAGCGGCTTCTGGCCGCCTTCCGCGCCGAGATCCTTCCCGAGCAGGCCGTGCTGCGTGCCGAGGAAGTACTTGAGGAAGTATTCGTGCCCCTTGCCGCTCGAACCGAGCAGGTTGGAGCGCCAAACGAAGAGATTGCGTGGAAAGTTCTGGGGATTGTCCGGGTCCTCGCAGCTCATCTTGATCGACCCGGCGACGAGCTGCGCGGCGACGTAAGGGCCGGCCTCCTGGCCTGCCGCGGCCGCGTCCTTGGCGATGTGAAGCGGATTCGTCTCGAGTTGCGGCGCCGAAGGGAGCCAGCCCATGCGCTCGGCACGCACGTTGAAGTCGATGAGGCTGCCTTTCATGGCGCCCTTGGCCAGCGGTGAGAGTATCTCGTCGATGCCGAGGCGCTCATAGCGCCACTGGCTCGAATGCGCGTAGAAGAACGAAGTCGAGTTCATTTGCCGCGGTGGGCGGTTCCAATCGAGCGCGAAGGCCACCGGCAGCCAGCCGCATTGCGGCCGGAGCTTTTCCTGTCCGACATAGTGCGACCAGCCGCCGCCGCTCTGCCCGATGCAGCCGCACATCACCAACATGTTGATGATGCCGCGGTAGTTCATGTCGGCGTGATACCAGTGGTTCACTGCCGCGCCGAGGATGACCATGGACTTGCCCTTGGTCTTGTCGGCGGTGGCGGCGAATTCGCGCGCCACGGCGATGACGCTCTCGCGCTTCACGCCGGTAATCTGTTCTTGCCAGGCCGGGGTGTAGGGAACGTCGTCGTCGAACGAGGCGGCGCAGTCGCCGCCGAGGCCGCGGTCGATGCCGTAATTCGCAAGGAAAAGATCGTAGACGGTGGCGACGAGCGCGTCGCCGTCCTTGAGGGCGAAGCGCTTGGCCGGAACGTTGCGCATCAACACGTTCGCGTGCTTGGTCGAGCGGAAGTACTGGTGCTGGATACCGCCAAAATAGGGAAAGCCGACCGAAGCCACCTCGTCGCTGGCGCCAAGCAAAGTCAGGCGCGGCTTGAACTCTTTACCGGTGGTGGCGTCGCGGTTCTCGAGGTTCCACTTTCCGTTCTCGCCCCAGCGGAAGCCGATCGAGCCGGTCGGCACGACAACGTCGCCCGTGGCCTCGTCGATGGCGAGCGTCTTCCAGTCCGGATTGTTCGCCTGGCCCTTGGCGTCGGCGAAGTCCGAGGCGCGCAGCAGCCGGTCGGCCACCCAGCGGCCGTCCTTCTGCACCAGCCGCACGAGATGCGGCATGTCGGTGTAGCGCCGGCAATAATCCTCGAAATAGGCGCTCTTCCCGGCCGCGTGATATTCCTTGAGGATCACGTGCCCCATCGCCATGGCCAGTGCCGCATCGGTGCCTTGCTTGGGCGCCAGCCAGATGTCGGCAAATTTCGACGCCTCGCTGTAATCGGGCGTCACAGTTACGATCTTGGCGCCCTTGTAACGCACCTCGGTCATGAAATGAGCGTCGGGCGTGCGCGTCTGCGGCACGTTCGAGCCCCACATGATGATGAAATTTGAATTGTACCAGTCGGCGCTTTCGGGCACGTCGGTCTGCTCGCCCCAGGTCTGCGGCGAGGCTGGCGGCAGGTCGCAATACCAGTCGTAGAAGCTCATGCAGACGCCGCCGATGAGCGAGAGATAGCGCGAGCCCGCGGCGTAGGAGACCATCGACATGGCCGGAATCGGCGAGAAGCCGATCACGCGGTCGGGCCCGTAGGTCTTTGCGGTGTAGGTGTTGGCGGCGGCGACGATCTCGTTGGCCTCGTCCCAGCCGACGCGCACGAAGCCGCCGAGGCCGCGCACCTGCTTGTAGTCGCGCGCCTTCTCCGGATCCTCGACGATCGAGGCCCAGGCACGGACCGGGTCGCCATGCGCCTCTTTCGCCGCGCGCCAGAGCCGCACAAGGCGGCCGCGCACCATCGGGAATTTGAGACGCTGAGCACTGTAGAGATACCAGGAATAGCTGGCGCCGCGCGCGCAGCCGCGCGGCTCGTGGTTTGGCAGATCGGGGCGCGTGCGCGGGTAATCCGTCTGCTGTGTTTCCCAGGTGACGATGCCGCCCTTGACGTAGATCTTCCACGAGCACGAGCCGGTGCAGTTCGTGCCGTGCGTGGAGCGCACGATCCGGTCGTAAGACCAGCGATTGCGGTAAGAGTCCTCCCAGGTGCGATCCTCATTCGTGACGACGCCGTGGCTGCCGGCGAACTGATCGACGTTCTTCTTGAAGAACAGCAGGCGATCGACGAAGTGGCTCATGGAAACCTCCGAGGGCTCAGCAGGGCGCTTCCGCGCCTTTGCGCGCGTAGAACCACCAGTTGATGGCGATGCAGGCGGCGAAGAAGAAGGCAGCCCAGTAGAAGAAGCCGTTGGGCGTGCCGAACCAGGCGTAGGAGAAGCCGATCATCATGCCGGCGGCGAAGGGGCCGTAGGCGGCCATAGCGCCGGTCCAGCCGATCACGCCCCCGGCCTGGCGCGGCGGGAACAGCATCGGTATCTGCTTGAAGGTGGAGGCGTTGCCGACGCCGGCGAAGAAAAAGACGCCGAGCATCAGACCCACAAACCACGGGAAATCGGCCATGCTCGACGGGCTGGTGAAGAAGGTGACGCCGATCACACAGGCCAGCATTCCGATGCCGGCATAGTGCGTGACGACGGCACCGCCGAGGCGGTCGCTCACGGGGCCGGCGATTACGCGCGCGATCGAGCCCACCAGCGGCCCGTAGAATGCGAAGGCCAGCGGATCGGGGGCGCCCGGAAAGCCGCCATAGACTTGCTTTATCAACAACGGGAAGGTCGCCGAGAAGCCCGAAAACGTGCCAAAGGTCATGATGTAGAGCAGCGTCATGAAGAACGCATGTTTCATCTCGAAGATGTCGAACTGCTCCCTGAAATTCGCGCGCACCGGCACGCTCTTCAGCATGAACCAGGCCGCGAAGGCGAAGACGAGGATGAAGGGCACGTAGATGAGCAGCGCATTCTGGAGCCAGATCGGCTTTTCGGCGGCGCCCTGCTTCAGGATCTGGGGGTCGCCGGCAAGCGTACCGAAAAGGGCGAGGCCGATGATCCACGGCGTCACGAACTGGACGACGCTGACGCCGAAATTGCCGATCCCGGCCTGGATCGCGAGCGCGGTGCCTTGCAGGCGCTTCGGAAAGAAGAGGCTCGTCGAGGGCATGAACGACGAGAAGTTCCCGCCGCCGAGCCCGGCCAGCAGGGCGAGTATCAGCAGGATCCAATAGGGCGTCGTCGGATCCTGCACCGCGAAAAACCAGCCGACCGCGGGGATGAGCAGCGAGAAGGTGGAGATCGCGACGACATTCCGCGTGCCGTAGAGCGGCACCAGGAAAGTGTGGATGATGCGGAGCGTGCCGCCCGCGAGCCCGGGCATGGCGGCGAGCCAGAAGAGCTGCGTCGTGGTCAGCTTGAAGCCGATCCCCGGCAGGCGCACCACGAGGGCGCTCACCGCGAACCAGACGATGAACGCCATGATGAGATTGGCGGTCGTGATGACGAGCGTGCGCCACGCGAGCGCCTTCCCGCGCGATTGCCAGAAGGAGTCGTTCTCGGGCTCCCAGCGATCCAGCCATGCTGCGCTCCGGGCGGCAAGTGCGGATTGCGGCGGGCTTGTCATGATCGTTCTCTCCCGGACACTCTAGTTGTGGGCAGGCTGTGCGGGGCCGAGCGCGGTGGATTTTCGCACTTTCTCCCGGTCGCCGGCGACCGGCGCGGGTTTGCCCAGGATTTCGAGCTCCGGCAGGTCGCGCGGGCCGCGCAGCGCTGGCACCTGGCGCTTCTCCATGCGCATGATGGCGAAGTGCATCCAGGTGAGCGCTGTCGCGACGAGGAGGAAGAGCAGCATGAAGCAGCTCGTCCACACGCCCGTGATGTCGTTCATGGCGCCGAACGCGATCGGCAGAACGAAGCCGCCCAGGCCGCCGATGAGGCCGACGATGCCGCCGACCGAGCCCACGTGATTGGGGTAGTAGACCGGAATGTGCTTGTAGACTGCGGCCTTACCGATCGACATGAAGAATCCGAGGATGAAGATCAGGATCGTGAAAGGCACGAAGCCGAGCGCGATGTGGAACGTGATGGGGCCGCGCATGCCCTCGACCGTGTAGGTCGTCGCCGGATAGGAGAGGAAAAAGGCGCAGACGACCGAGGCGATGAAGGTCCAATACATGATGCGGCGCGCGCCGAACTTGTCGCTGAGCGCCCCGCCCATGGCGCGGAACACGCTGCCCGGGATCGAATAGGCGGCGCCAAGCATGCCGGCCGTGGCGATGTCGACGCCGTAGACGCCGACGAAGTAGCGCGGCAGCCACAGCGCCAACGCTACGAAACCGCCGAAGACGAAGAAGTAGTAGAGCGAGAAGCGCCAGACCTGGAGGTTCTTCAGCGGCGCCATCTGCGCGGCGATGGATTGCGGCTTGGCGCCTGTGCGTTTGCGCTCGGCCAGGGCGGGATCGTCCTTGGCGGCGATAAAGAAGATCACCGCCATCACGAGCAGCGCGCCCGCCCAGATCAGCGCCACCGCCTTCCAGCCCAGCGCCACCATGACGAAGGGCGCCAGGAACTTCGTCACCGCGGCGCCGACATTGCCGACGCCGAAGATTCCGAGCGCCGTGCCCTGCTTCTCCTTGGGGTACCAGCGCGAGACGTAGGCCACGCCCACGGCGAAGGCGCCGCCCGCGATGCCGACGCCGAGTGCCGCCAGAAGGAAGGTCGTGTAGTCGTAGGCAAAGCTCAGCAGCGCGGTCGCGACCGCGGCCGACACCATCACGCCAGTATAGACGATGCGGCCGCCATACTGGTCCGTCCAAATGCCGAGGATGAGGCGGATCAGCGATCCAGTCAGGATCGGTGTGCCGACCAGTAGGCCGAACTGGGTGTCGTTGAGCCCGAGGTCATTCTTGATCTGGATGCCGATGATGGAAAAGATCGTCCACGCGGCGAAGCAGACCGTGAAGGCGATGGTGCTGAGCCACAGCGCCCGCTTCTGGCCACCGGAGGAATACGTAACCCCCTCTGTGCGGATCATTCCCGTCTCCTGCCGTCCGTTTCGCGCCGGCATTGGTGCGGAAGTCGCGCGCAAGGGTAATTGACGCAGATCAAGAGACCGGGGCGCGCCGCTGCTAATTATGCGCTACACTTGACGATTGCGGCTTGACCGCTTGACAAAAGGCAAACTCGCGGAGGGAACGACGGTGCGGGCCGAGGACCGATCGCTGCTCAAGACGATGCCGCTTTTCGCGGGCCTGCCGGCGGGCATAATCGATCGCCTCATCTACGGATCCTTCGTCCAGAATCTCCCGGCCGGTGCCGTCCTGTTCCAGCAGGGCGATCAGCCGGAATTCCTCTATGTCCTGCTTTCGGGCCGAGTCGCCCTGACGGCGCGCAGCACCGAGGGCTCCGAGGCGGTGATCGAATTCTTCCGACGAGGCGATGTCTTCATCGCTCCGGCCGTCATCCTCGATCTGCCTTATCTGATGTCCACCCGGATTCTCGACGATGCGCGCGTGCTGATGATACCGGCCGAGCATTTTCGCGATCAGCTCGCACGCGACGCAGCGCTCAATGCCGAGTTGGTGAAGGAGCTCGCGCGCCATTGGCGGCTCCTCATCCGCCAGATCAAGGATCTAAAACTGCGCACCGCGCCGCAGCGCCTCGCGGCCTATCTTCTCGATCTCTCTGGCGGCAAGGGCGGCACGATCAAGCTGCCCGAAGAGCGCCGCATGCTCGCGGGCCGGCTCGGGATGACGCCCGAGAGCCTGTCGCGCGCCTTCGGCCAGCTCGTCGCAGAGGGCGTCACAGGCCGCGGAAGTCGGGTGAACATCGGCGATCCAACGCAACTCCAGCGTTTTTGTGCCTTCGATCGGGTTCTCTGATTCGGCTCAGACGACACCAGCCATGCGCCCCTGCGATGCCGACGCACGCATTGGCGAGACAAGGCCTCGCGCGCACAGCCAACTCGACGCCGGATTGCTTCCGGCGAACACGCGGCCCGGCCTGTGCGTACCGAAAAATCGATCCGCCGAGCCTTCGCTCGGCAGCTAGCTGCCAAGGCTCGCGGCGCGCTGTAGGCGTACGGTCATTCCGCGACGGGGCTCGTTCTCTCACGTCATTGAAATTCAGTGAATCGAGTTTCCGGGATGCACAACCGTCCAAGGAGCGCCGTTCGATGATTATCGTCCGGTTCTCCGCGTAGCCGAGGTCGCTTAATCCGCGCTTGAAGGCTCCGAACCATCGAGGCACGCCAGAACCGTCCAGGTAACCGATCAGTGGCGGACCGCCCGGCGCACGCTGCGGCCACGCCGTAAACGGCCACGCCGCCGCCGCACCGCCAAGAAGCGAAATGATTTTCCACCGCCTCATGCTGCACGCTTGGCCAAGGCTCCTGCGATTTGACAATACATAGTCTAGCAGTTTGCGGTCTCGCCCCCGTGCATAAATGGAGTGGCGCGCGCCACGCGTTCATGGCGAGCTACACATTGTGCATCGGAGCGCGCTCAGTCGAAGGCGGAAGGCGATGACTTCCAGCTTACGCGGGCGCCACACCTTCACGAATGCACCTCATGCAATTCTGCTAAATCGTAGCGGCGAGCCCCATTCTCCACTTTGAAATGCAGCATTTCCAAGCCTTTATGCGAGGGCACGTTTTGCACTGCAAACTGCTGCGGACGCGCAATCGTTGACTCACAGAATACCTGCCGATACCTTGGCGAAATAGTTTCTATTGAAACTATATTAGTGCATGTGAAATTTTCGGGCCTTACGCGCGGCGAATGACGCGGATGCCGCATCGATAACCGGAAAACGTGCAACTGGCGAAGGAGCTGCGGCGAACGCCGTGCATCCGTCGTCGCTAGGGAGGAAGTTCATGAGCGCTGCGACGACCGCGGCTCAACGGGCCGTTACCCACGATCAAGCCGATGTCGAGCGATTCCGCTTGCGCCGCCTCGTCGAGCGCTTGGCGGATGCAGGTGAGCTCGACACCATCGCCGATCCGATCGACCTCATCGACCTTGCTTCGCATCTCGATGGCAATCCGAAGGCTGTGTGGTTCCGTAAAGCAGGCGCGGAAAAAGCCGAACTTGTAGGCAATGTCATGGGAAGCCGCCGCCGTCTCGCCATGGCTTTCGAAACGGCCGAGCACGACCTGCTCAAGGAAGTTCTGAAGCGTCTCAATCATCCGATCGCGCCGATGGAGGTGTCGTCCTCGCTGGCGCCTGTGCACCAGGTCGTGCTGAAGGGCGACGATGCCGATTTCACCAAACTGCCAATTCATTTCCAGCACGGGGAGGATGGCGGTCCCTATATCTCCGCCAGCATCGACATCACCAAGAGCTTCGACGGAAAGCGCCGCAACGTCGGCTATCGACGTATGATGCTGCGCGGGCGGCAGGAAGCAGGCATCGATCTGATCGCGCCCAGCGACCTCCGTGCGCTCTACGCCGAATTCGTAAAGCGCAAGGAACGAATGCCGATGGCGTTCGTGGTGGGCTCGCATCCGGCCGATGGCGTCGCCGCCACCGCCATGTCGGCGCTCGACGACGAAGTGGGCCTGATGGGCGGTCTGCGCGGCGCACCGGTACCGATGGTGCGCTGCGCCACCATCGACGCCTTGGTGCCGGCCGACGCCGAGGTGATCTTTGAGGGTTATCTCGATGAGCGCGGCTGGGTCGAAGGCGAAGGGCCCTACGGCGAATATGTCGGCTACTACGGGCACATGAAGACCAATCCGGTCTTCCATCTCACCGCCATCACGATGCGCCGCGATGCATTGTTTCAAACCGCCACGATCGGTGGACGCTCACTGGCCTACACCGACACAGCGCAGCTTTGCGCGCTCCGCACCGAGGCAGCTGTGTGGGCGTCGATCATGACAGCGGTGCGCGAGCCCGTTGCCGTCTACGCCATGCCGTCCTGCGGCGGCATGCACAATCTCCGTCTTTCGCTGCGCCAACGCTATCCCGGCGAGGTACGGAACGCCATCGCGGCCGTGTTCGGTTCAAATGCCGACGTGAAGCACGTCTTCGTTGTCGACGACGACATTGATGTGTTCAACGACTCGCAGATGGATTGGGCGCTCGCCACGCGCTTTCAGGCCGATCGCGATTTGATCGTCTCCACAGGCTTCCGCGCGGTGCCCCTCGATCCCTCGCTGCACGGCAATCGGACGGGTGCCAAGGCCGGGTTCGATCTCACCTTTCCGTTCGGCTGGAATCACGCCACTGACTTTCGCGTGCCTGCGCCGCCCAAGCTCGAAAAGCGCCGAAACCAGACTGTGCGCCAAGCGCTCGACGATGGCCCGCACTCGTTCCGCGAGCTGATGGAAGCGACCGGCAGCCGCGACGGCCGCGACGTCGTGATCGCGCTCGACGCTGTGCGCAAAGAGGTCGGTATCGGCCGCACGCCCGAGGGAAAATATTGCCTGGCGGGCACCAAACCCGCGTAACCGGGCCGCTTTCAAAGCAGCCGCATGCCCATCCGTCGTCGTCAGATCATGGGAATATCAAGGGAGAAAATCATGAAGACCATCGCTCTCGCGCAGCCGCTCGTCGTGGCCGCTGCGTGTCTCATGCTCGCATCCGGCCAAGCCTCGGCCCAATCCGAACAGGTTTGGAAGATCGGTGAGGTTGCGCCGCTCACCGGACCCGCCGCAACCGTCGGCACCCGGCTGAACAAGGTCGCGAAAATGTGGGTCGAAGATGTCAACGCGAGCGGCGGCATCGCGGGCCGTAAGATCGAACTCACGACTTGTAACGACGAGAATCGCCCGGAGAAGGCCGTTGCCTGCGCACGCGACATGATCGACAAGGGCGCGGTCATCATTCTCGGTAATTCCCTCACGGCCAGCTTGCGGGCGATCCAGCCGCTAGTCCGGCGCGGACCGATTCTGCTGATTCCGTCACCCAACGTCGTGCCGACCGCGGACAGTTACGGCTTCCAAGTGAGTCCTGCAGATTCGCACATCACCGAGGCGGTCGCGGCCTACCTCAAGGCCAATGGCCTCAGCCAGATTGGGATGGTCGCTGCGACCGACGCCAGCGGCGAAGTGGGCGTCGCGAGCGCGCGCAAGATTTTCGGCGAAAATAGGATCGAGCTGCGCCTCGCGCGCATCGATCTCCGCGCCACCGATGCGTCGACGCAGCTCGCGACGGTCGCGGGCAGCGACATCAAGGTTGTGTACTCCTCCTACACAGGTGCAGGCGCGATCACGGTCGTAAAGAGCTTCAAGAACTTGGGCCTGCAGCAGCCGCTCATCGTCAGCTACGGCAATATGAGCGAGGCGTTTGTCCAATTGGTGAAGGACGTGAAGCCGCCGCGGCTCCTCGGCACTAGTGTCGCCGGTATCGTACCCGATTTGGTCGCCGATGCGGGCGACCGCGAACGGTCAAGGGCGTTCCTCGAGAAGTACTCAAAGCGCTATTCCGAGCGCGCCGACATGATCAATCTACTCGGCGCCGCCGCGGTCGACGTCGCCGAGGCCATTTTGAAGACTCCAAAGCCCGACGACTATGAGGCGGTGAAGAAGTATCTCGAATCCACGCCCATCCCGAGCGTACACACGCAGCGCTTCTCGGCCACAAATCATGTCGGGCTCGACGTGTCGTCCGTCATCATTGTCGAACTGAAGGACGGCGTTTGGGTCAAGGCGGATCCGGTGAAATAGACGCGTCCTCCAAGAAGCATGTCAGCCAGGGGCGGACGAGCACGACCGGATGAATCTTTTCACCCAGGCCATAATGAGCGGCCTGATGATCGGGGCGGTCTACACCTTCCTCGGCATCGGTCTCGTGCTCGTCTACCGTACCTCGCGGATCCTGAACCTCGCCCATGGCGAGACGTTCGCGATCACCGGCGTCGCTGCGGCTTTGCTCGTCGGCGCCGGGTTGCCGCTCATTGCGGCCATGGCAATCGCAATTCTGATCGCGCTGGCCTTCGCCACTGGCCTGCATCGGTTCCTCCTGCGACCGCGCGCCGAATGGCCGGCGGGAACCTTGATCCTAATCACCCTCGGCGCTGCGTTCGTCGTGCGCGGCGTACTGATCCTGGTAGCGGGGACTGATCCGGTTTCATTTCCCGCAATTTTTCCCGAAGCGCCGATCCGATTCGCGGGCGGGGCCATCCCGCCGCAAGGCGTCGCGCTCATCGTGCTCGGCTTCGGCGTGTCGGCCGCGATCGGTCTGTTTCTGTCTACGACGCGCGCCGGCAAGCAATTGCTCGCCGCGGCCGAAAATCCCTATGCCGCCGAGCTGCTGGGTGTGAACGTCGAGCGCGCGCGCCTTACCGCCTACGCGATCGGCGGGTTGCTTGGCGCCTTGGCGGGCGTGTTGCTAATTCCGTTGATCGCCGTGGATTTCCAATCGGGCCTGGCCATGACCTTGCGGGGCTTTATCGCCGCGGCGATTTCGGGCATGTCGCCCGTGGGCGTGCTGTTCAGCGGACTCGGCCTCGGTCTGTTCGAAGCGATGGTCGGCGCCTATCTCGGCGCCCTCTACCAGGACCCAGTGATGTTCTGCATCCTCATCCTGGTCGCGCTCTGGCAAAGCCGGAAGATCCGGTTCGGCGGGGGCCGGCGGGCGTGAGGCCGCATCATTGGGTCATCGCAGCTGTGTCGATTCCCGCCGCGGCGCTGCCGTATGTGCACATTCTGCCTGGATGGACGCCCGCTTTGGCGACCGTCACCGCCTTCATGGCGCTGTCGCTAATCGGCCTCAACCTTATCTTCGGCGTCGGCGGCATGCTGGCGCTGGGGCAAGCGGCGTTCGTCGTACTGCCAGGATACGCGGCTGGCATTTTCGGAAAGCTCGGCGCGCCCGATCTCCTCGCAATTCCGGCGGGCATCGCTGCGGCGTTGATCGTCGCGCGGCTGGTTGCCGAGATTTTCGTGCGCCTGCCGGGCATCTATTTCGCGATTGGCACGCTCGGATTCGCTTTTGTTGTCGAAGGACTGGCACGCGCGTTTCCGGGCCTGACCGGCGGTGCATCAGGCCTGGTGCTTGAACCCCCCGTCACGCTGGGGCGCGACGGATGGTACGCACTGTCGCTCGCGGCGCTGGCGTCGGGCATCCTCAGCTTCGCGCTGCTCGTCCGCGGGCGCTTCCTCCGCACGCTGCGTCTGGTACGTCACGACGAGCTCGCGGCGCAGGTGCTAGGCGTCAATGTTCCTCGGCTCAAGGCAAATGTTTTCACCATCGGCAGCGCCTATTCGGCAATCGGCGGAATTTTACTGGCGTATTACGTGCGGGTGCTCGCGCCCGAAAGCGGCGGTGTCAACGCATCGCTCGAATCCTTGGCCATGATCATCATCGGCGGCAGCGGTTCGCTGTACGGGCCGGTACTGGGCGCGGCCGGGGTGCAATGGCTGTTTGCCGTCTCGGGAGGCGCCGCGCGATATGAATTGCTCGTCTATGGCCTCGGCTTCTTCTTGGTGGTGTTGTTCGCGCCTGCCGGTCTCGGCGGCGCGATCCGCCGCGGCTGGGCGATGCTGACTAGGCCGCAAGCCGGTTCCAACTCGGGACTCGCGAACACTGACGGCCCGATCGTTGCGCGGGCACCTCGCTCGAGCGCGCCTTCTGAGCCGGCGCGCCGTGGCGTTTGTCTCAAGGTCGAAGGCGTTTCTAAGCTATTCGGCGGATTGCGTGCGGTCGACGATGTGAGCTTCGAGGTGTGCTTCGGCCAGATCGTCGCTCTTATCGGCCCCAACGGCGCCGGAAAATCGACTCTGTTCAATCTGGTGTCGGGCATCGAGCCGATGTCGGCGGGACGGGTTATTCTCGAAGGCGCCGATGTTGGCGACTCGCCAATCTACGCCCGCGCGAGCGTGATCGGGCGCTCGTTCCAAGTGCCGCGGCTCGTGGCGGAAATGTCGACGCTCGACAACGTCGCCTCGCGCTTCGATCACCTGCCCAACCGTGGCGTCGATGCCGAGCATCGCCGGCGCGCGCGCGCTCAGCTCGCCACATTCGGCCTCGTGGAATTCGCCGATCGGCCGGTGCGCGAGATCGGCATCGGCTATCACAAACTGGTCGAACTAGCACGCGCTTCGGCGGGCAAACCGCCGCTGCTGCTGCTCGACGAGCCAGCCGTGGGGCTCACCGCCGAAGAAGTCGGGCGGCTCGCCGCCGCGCTCCAACGGCTTCGAGGCGAGGGCGCTGCGATCCTGGTTGTCGAGCACAATATGGAATTCGTCGCCACCATAGCCGACGAGGTAGTGGTGATGGAGGGCGGCCGCCTGATTGCGCGCGGTACGCCGGCGTCGGTAATGGCGGATGCCCGCGTGCAAGCCGCCTATTTCGGAGCGCTGGCATGACGTCGGTGCTCATAGTGAACGGGCTCGATGGCGGTTACGGTAAGCTGACCGTATTCCGCGGCATCAACCTTGCGCTCGAACCCGAGCAGACCCTGGGGCTGCTCGGAGCGAATGGCGCGGGGAAGACGACCCTGCTTAAGACCATCGCCGGCGCGCTGCCTTGCGCCAAAGGCAGCGTGCTGCTGCAAGGACGCGACATCACAAGGCTGCCGGCCTATCTCCGCGCGCGTGCAGGCATTGGCCTCGTGCCCGAAGGCCGGCATATCCTTGCCACGCTCACGGTGCGCGATAATCTCGCGCTGACGCGTGCGATCGAGCCCTATCGCCCCGATCTGGCGCCGTTCGAACGGCGTATGGCGGAAGTCTACGCCCTGTTCCCACGGCTCCAGGAGCGCGCGGCGCAGCTTGGCGGATCGCTTAGTGGCGGCGAGCAGCAAATGCTCGCGATTGCGCGGGCGCTGCTGTTGAAGCCGCAAGTGCTGATGCTCGACGAACCGACCCAGGGCCTGGCGCCCATCGTCGTGCAAAGCCTCGCCGAGACGCTGGCGGGACTCAAGGGCAGCTTCGCCATGATCATCGTCGAACAGAACAAGGCATTCCTGGAACGCCTTGCGGACCGCATCGTGCAGATGCGGTCCGGTACGCTCGTCTCGGCCTGAGGCCCCGACGGGTACACATGAAGGAGAATACGTAATGAGCAAGGCGCGTATGACGACTAAAGGCCTGCCGGCCGGATTTCTCGATCAATCCGAGACGTTCACGACGATCAAATTCGAAGTGCGGCCCGACAAGATCGGCATGCTCACGCTCAACCGGCCGGACAAGCTTAACGCATTCGACGAAACGATGATTCGCGAGATCCGCCAGGTCGTTTGGCGCGCGAATTTCGACGACGCGATCCGCGTGCTCATCATCACCGGCGCCGGTCGTGCCTTCTGCTCGGGCCGCGACATTTTCGGCCTCGACTACGAGAACAATTTGCCGACCGCACAATACCGCGCCTATGTGCGCGCGAATCACGAGATGTTCGACGAGCTCGAGGCAATTGAGAAGCCGATCATCGCCGCGGTCAATGGCATCTGCGCCGGCGGGGGCGTGGAGATGGCCGTGGCTTGCGATTTCCGCATGGCCGCCATGGATGCCGAATTCGTGTTGACCGAGAACAAGCTCGGCGTGCTGCCCGCTTCCGGCGCTTGCTCGCGCATGATCCAACTCATCGGCATGGGCCGGCTCAAGGAAATGGTGATGGCGGCGCTGCCGGTTGCCGCCGAGCGCGCTGAAACGATCGGCCTTGTGCACCGCGTGTTCAAGCCTGAGAAGCTGATGGAGGGTACACTTGAATTCGCACGCGCGCTCATCGAGCGTTCGCCGCTCGCCATGGGCATGGCCAAGCACATTATCAACACCTGCCAGAACGTCGACACCGAGACGGGGCGTATCCTCGAGCGCCTCGGCCAATCAGTGCTGATCCGCTCCGCCGATGCGCAGGAAGGCATGCGTGCCTTCCGCGAAAAGCGGCCACCGAAATTCCGCGGCGGCTGAACCCGTTTCAACCCACTCGAAATCAACAGGAGACGCGACGATGACCTATGAAACGATAACCTTCGACGTGCGCGACGACGGCATTGCCACGATGACGCTCAACCGGCCAAAGCAACTCAATTGCTTCAATCAGACCATGTTCAAAGAGTGGAATGACGTCATCGGCCGTTGCGCCTACGAGGACAAGATCAAGGTACTGATCGTTGCCGGCAATGGCCGCTCGTTCTCTTCGGGGGTCGATCTAAGTGTGCTGGGCAGCGACAAGAACCCGGCGGCCTTCCGCTACTACTACCGCCAGAACCACATGGGCTTCGACAATCTGGAATCGCTTGAAAAACCGGTGATTGCAGCCATCAACGGCCTCTGCTACGGCGGCGGCGTCGAGCTCGCGCTGTCCTGCGACATCTTGCTGGCAGCCGATGACGCGAAATTCTGCCTGATCGAGAATCACATCGGCTGCATTCCGGCCAGCGGCGCCTGCAACCGTATGATCTACTTCGTCGGTCTCGCCAAGACCAAGGAGATGATCATCAACGCCGAGCCGATCGACGCGCAGGAAGCCTGGCGCATCGGCCTCGTCAATCACGTCGTGAAGGCCAAGGATCTGATGAAGGAAGCCTATGCCTACGCCGAGAAGCTGACCACCAAGGCGCCGTTCGCCATGGGCATGGGCAAGCACATCATCAACCTTTGCCTTAACACCGACATGCATACGGGCCGCTACCTCGAACGCCTCGGCCAGAGCGTGCTCGTGCTCTCCGAGGACCACAAGGAAGGCATGCGGGCCTTCAAGGAGAAGCGTCAGCCCAAGTTCAAGGGCAAATAACGACAGCGTCGAATCGAGGGCGAACATTGTTTCCCATCTCACGCATACTGCCGCGAGCCGCTGCCATGTATCCGGATCGCCTTGCGATCTGGGATGGCGAGGCTCGCTTCACGTTCCGGGAACTCGGCCAGCGCGTGAACGCGCTGGCTGGCGCCCTCAAAGCCAAGGGCCTCGGGCGTGGTGACCGCGTCGCCATTCTCGATGTGAACTCCCACCGCTATGCGGAGGCGTACTACGCTTGCGCGCAGACGGGCATGATCCTGCTGCCGCTCAATTCGCGCCTGTCGCCACCCGAGCTGAAATACATCCTCAACGACGCGGGCGCCAAATCTGTCCTCATCTCGGATTCGTTTTTCGCCGTGTTCGAGGGGGTGCGCGACAGCTTGGCCGATCTCGAAATCGTCATCGCCTTTGGCAAGGGGCCCTATCCCAAGGGCGCCCATGACTATGAAGCGCTGGTCGCGGCAGCGGCGCCCGATGCCGCGCTGGCCGCGGTCGATCTCGGCGACATCAGTCAAATCTACTACACTAGCGGCACGACCGGCGAGCCCAAAGGCGTGTGCCTCACCTACCGCAACATGGTAGCGAGCGCCGTCGATTCGATCATCGGGCTTTCACTGAATCCACGTGACGTGTGGCTGCACGCCGCGCCGATGTTCCATCTCGTCGATGCATGGTCGATCTGGTCGCTGCCAATGATTGGCGCGCCGCAGGTGGCGCTGCATTTCACGCCCGAGCGCATGATGGACGTGGTGCAGCGGACCAAGGCCACCGGCACCGGGCTGCCCCCCACTCTCATCAACATGATGGCCAATCATCCCAAGATCGGTGCGTATGATTTGAGCAGCCTACGCTTCATCATGTATGGCGGCTCGCCGACGCCGCTCGGCATCCTCCAGAAGGCCGTCAAGACGATCCCGACGACTTACATCCACGGTTACGGCATCACAGAAACTTCGGGCATCACCACCTTGGCCGGTGCCGAGGATTTCTGCGTCGAAGGGCCGGCGGAGCGCGTGGTGCTGACTGCGGCCGCCGGGCGCGCCGTTCCCCATATCGCACTGGACATCGTGGATGATGACGGGAAATCGCTGGCCAGCGGCGAAGTCGGCGAGGTCGTCGTCGCCGGCGCGCGCGTGATGCATGGCTATTGGAATAAGCCCAAACACACCGCCGATGCGCTTCGCGCGGGCCGCTATCACACCGGCGATATGGGATATCTCGACGAGCGCCAGCGCCTGTTCATCGTCGATCGCAAGAAGGACATGATCATCAGCGGCGGTGAAAACGTCTATTCGGTCGAGATCGAGAACGTGATCTCGACCCATCCGGCGGTGCTGGAAGTTGCGGTGGTCGGCGTGCCCGATGAGCAATGGGGCGAGTCGGTCAAGGCCATCGTGGTGTTGCGCGACGGCATCGTGGCCTCCGAGGCGGACGTCATCGGCTTCTGCCGCGGCCGCATCGCGAGCTACAAGATCCCCAAATCGGTCGACTTCGCCAAGGAACCGTTGCCCAAGACCGGGCCCGGCAAGATCGCCAAGCGCCGTTTGCGCGATCCTTATTGGGCCGATCGCGGGCGGAAAATCTGAAGCACGAGGGCCGAGTCATGGCGGACAAGATCGCGACGGGCACTGATATTTGGTTCGATGAGGGCGGCAGCGGTGGCCCCACCCTCATGTTGCTCCACGGACTCGGCTGCAACGCCGATGTCTGGAACGGCATGAAGCCGATCGTCGCCAAGGATTGGCCGGGGCGGTGGCTGATTCCCGATCTCCGCGGACACGGCCGATCGGGGCATCGGGCGCCCTACAGCTATGCCGGGCACGCCGCCGACATGGCCGCGCTGCTGAAGCAGCGCGAAGAGGTTGTCCTCGTCGGCCATTCAATGGGCGGCGTCATCTCCATCGCACTCGCCTCCGGCTGGTTCGGCGTCAACGTTCGCCAGGTCGTCGCGTTCGGAATGAAGATCCGCTGGACGGACGACGAGGTCGCGAAGCTACACGCGTTGGCCCAGAGTCCGGTCCGCTATTTCGGCACTCAAGCGGAAGCGGTCGACCGCTATCTCAAGGTCTCCGGGCTGATCGGCCTAATCGATCCGGCGAGCCCGGCGGCCCAGAGCGGCGTTCGCGCTGAGGACGGCAAGTTCCGTCTGGCAACCGATCCAATGATCAACGCGGCGGCAGGGCCCGACGTCGCCTCGTTCGTTGCGGCGGCGAAGGCCCCGGTTCGCATCGGCGCTGGCGCCAGGGACCCGATGGTGTCGGAGGCCGACATGAAGCCTTTCGATGCGAAGCCGGAAATCTTCGAAGATGCCGGGCACAATCTTCATATGGAACGGCCCGCCGAATTGTGGCAATTCGTCCGCGGTACTATCGCATGACAAACCCGCGGCAAGGGTTGCACGGGGCCGAAACGGCCGGGCGAATGCCGAAGCGATGGTCGGGGAAGAAACGCGCGAGAACCGGATCCAACGGTCGAACGGTTTCATCGATGCGCAAGTCTTCGCCACTCCACTCGGCCAAGGGCCGCGTCGTTGCCGATTCCGGCAATGCCCCCGACAAGGGCAATATTCTCTGGCTCGACGATTACCTGCCTTACCGCATGGCCGTGGTGGCGGCGCGCTTGCTGCGCGAGGCGGCGCGTATCTACAAGCGGCGGCGCGATCCTCTCACCACGCCGGAATGGCGGGTGCTCGGCATTCTGGCGAATTACGAGCCGCTGACCGCGAGCGAGATCAGTAAGATCAGCATGCTCGACAAGGTCGCAATCAGCCGCACGCTGACACAAATGACGCACCGCGGTTTCGTGAGCCGTAGGCGCACGCGCCGAGACCGGCGCGAGCTGGAGGTGACTCTCACGCGGGAAGGCTGGCGCTACTATCGGGCACTGGTTCCCGATCTCAACCGGCAGGAGCGGTTTTTGCGCTCGCTGGTCGAGAAGGGCGATATCGAGAAGCTCTTCGCCATATTCAGGCGCTTCGAGGCCGTGTTCGGGGAGCTCGACGAGCGCCGCCGCCGCTATGGCGACGGCGAAGATATTGAGGATTTTGGTCGCCGCATACGCAGCAACGGCCCGGACTGATCGGAGCCGGCCATGATTGGCAAAATCGCCCGCGCTCAAAGCGGCGGAATGCCGGGAGGAATGAGACGATGTATCCTCTGGCGCATGTCCTGGAGCGCGCCGCAGCACTCTATCCCGAACGCGATGCCCTCATCGATGGCGCGCTGAGGCTGAGCTATCGCGGCCTCGCCGACCGCGTGCACCGGCTCGCCGGTGCGCTGCTGTCGCTCGGGCTCGGGCGCGGCGATCGGGTCGCGATCCTCGATTGGAACTCGCACCGCTATCTCGAGGCCTATTACGCCTGCGCCCATGCCGGCCTTGCTTTCCTGCCAGTCAACTCCCGACTGGTGCCGCGCGAACTACGCTATGTGCTGCAAGATTCCGACGCGCGGGCCCTGTTGTTTTCGCAACCTTTTCTGCCGCTCTATGAAGAGTTAGTGGCGGGCACGAGCGGCATCAGCCACACCATCGGTCTCGGCCTGGCGCAATGCCCCGCGAAAGTGCTCGACTATGAGGCGCTGCTCGCCGAATCGCGGCCGCTGACGTTGGCGCAGCCGGCCGAATTGGATGAAATCGCCCAAATCTATTACACGAGTGGCACTACCGGCGAACCCAAGGGCGTCTGCCTCACCCATCGCAACATGTATGCGGGCGGCATGGATGGCGTAATTGCCCTCGCGCTTACGCGCGAGGATTCCTGGTTGCACTCCGGGCCGTTGTTTCATCTCGCCTCGTCCTTTGCGGTGTGGTCGGCGCCAACAGTCGGTGCGACGCAGCTCGTAATCCAGTTCGAGCCCAAGCGCACGATCGAGCTCATCGCACGCGAGCGCGTGACGATGACGTCGCTGCCGGGCGCTATCTTGGCTATGGTGGCCGACATGCCGGAAACACGCGGCTCGGACATAAAATCCTTGCGCCACATCATCTATGGCGGCGCTCCGACGCCCATGGGTGTGCTGCGTAAGGCGGCTGCGGCGCTCCCACCGGCGCTCACTCACGCCTATGGCATCACGGAAACGGCGGGCTTTGTCACATCGCTGCCACCCCGGGATCACGTGTTCGATGGGTCGGAGCGGCAGCTCCGGCGCACCGCCTCTGCCGGCCAGGCGACTCCGTTCATCGACGTGCGCGTCATCGACGACGATGGCCGCGATTTGCCGGTCGGCGAGGTTGGCGAGGTCGTCTGCGGCGGCCCCAAGATCATGGCCGGATATTGGCGAAAGCCCGAGGCCACCGCGGCCGCGCTGCGCAACGGTTGGTATCACACCGGCGACATGGGCGTGCTCGACGAGCAGCGCTACTTGACGCTTGTTGACCGCAAGAAGGACATGATCATCAGCGGCGGCGAAAACGTCTATTCGATCGAGGTCGAAAGCGTGATCTCGATGCATCCGGATGTGGCCGAGGTCGCCGTTATCGGCATTCCTGACGAACGCTGGGGCGAGGCGGTGGCGGCCATCGTCGTTGCCCGGGCCGGTAAGGCGCCGACTGCAGAGGATGTCCTCAATTTCTGCAGGGGCAAGATCGCAGGCTACAAAATTCCGAAATCGGTCGAATTCCGGACCGATGCACTGCCCAAGACCGGGCCCGGCAAGATCGCCAAGCGCGTGCTTCGCGATCCCTATTGGGCGAGAATGGGCCGCAAAATCTGAGGCGCCGCGACCGCGCGGCGTTCGAGAAGGAGAGCACGATGGCTACGATGCAGACGTCCACGAATGGAGCGCTGGCCACGCGGGAGCCGATGTTCCTACCGAATTTCTGGTATGCGGCGGGCTGGTCCTCCGAAATCACGAGCCGCCCAATCGCGCGCCGGATCCTCGGCCGTCCGATCGCGCTTTTCCGGACCGAAAGCGGCAAAGCGGCCGCGTTCGACGATTGCTGCCCGCACCGCATGGCGTCGCTGTCGCTCGGCGCGGTCGAGGGCGAAACCCTGCGCTGCAGTCAGAGCAATGCAATCAAGTGGCGCAAATCTATCGTCTCCGGAGGCCAACTTCACGCTCCGGTTTCGCGGTTAGATTAACTAAGGAGCAAGACCCAACTGCCGCGAACAAGCCGATCGCCGCCGGCGGGCTCACGCCGCCGAATCGCTATGCGACGGCGCGCGTCCGGCCGTGGCGGATCGATTCGGCGACCTCGTCGATCGTCTGCACGTCGCCGAAGATCATGTAGAAGGTCGAGAGGGTCGCGTTGTGTTCGGCGTCGGTGTAGGCGGCGAGCGCATCGGGCACCATCACCACTTTGAAGTTCAGCATCATCGCGTCACGCGCCGTGCTCTCGCAGCATACGTTGGTGGTGGTTCCGGCGATCAGCAGCGTGTCGATGCCGCGCGCGCGAAGATGCCCCTCGATGTTCGACGAATCGCCGATGAACGCGCTGAACCGTTTCTTGACGATGTGCGCATCCTCCGGTCGGGCGTCGAGCGCCGACCACAGCGCGTGGCCGGTATTCGACGTGTCCATGGCCGCGTAACGCTTCTCTCGATAGGCGGGCCCCATCAGGAATTCGTGGTAGATCGACCAGGATTCGCGTGTGTCGTCGGTCGCGGTCTTCACCCATACGACGTGGGCGCCGGCCGCGCGCACGATCGCGGCGAGGCGATTGACGTCGGGCACGATCTCGCGCGCCATCGGCACGCCCTGAAGATCCGGATGCTGGAAGTAGTTCTGCATGTCGACGACCAGCAACGCCGTCTTGACGGGATCGATCGCGTCGAAGGCGTGCGGCCTCCCGATGCGCTCCGTAACCATGCGCGTCACATGCGGCGGAATCGAAAACGGATGCATCCGCGTCTCGTCCTTTCGAAATTGCTGGAGATTTTGGCAAGACGATACCGGACTGCCCGCGACGTATCCAGCCGCCGGTGCATACGCGCCGCAACGCCTTCATGGACAAGACTGTACTCATCAGTCTAGTTTTGCGTGAAGCTTGCGCGGAGCCCACCGGCGAGCCGCGCGCGGCCTCCGGCCCCGCCCCGCTCTTCGGACCTCACCGTCGGACACGCTCGATGCATGACTAAGCCGCAGATCCTGGTCGATCGCGTCAGTCACTATTATCGTCCCCAGCGCGGCCGCTCGGTGCGCGCGCTCGAGGATGTGTCGCTGGGCGTCGAGTCGCGCGAGTTCATCGCGCACCTGGGGCCCTCGGGCTGCGGTAAATCCACGCTGCTTTATCTCATCGGCGGGTTCCTGCCGACCGAGGAGGGGCAGATCATCGTCGACGGCAAGAAGGTGACGCGCCCCGGCTCGGACCGCGGCATCGTCTTCCAGCATTTCGCGCTCTTCCCCTGGAAGACGGTACGCGAGAACGTACTCTATGGGCTCGAGCGTGCGCGCATACCGCGCGCCGAGCGGGAGGAGCGGGTGCGTAACTACATCGCGCTGGTCGGCCTCACCGGCTTCGAGGACAGCTATCCTTCGCAGCTCTCTGGCGGCATGAAGCAGCACGCGAATCGTGCGGAATTCAAACGAGGGGGAGAGGCATGGAACATGGTCGATTTGAATACTCGCCGATCACGCGGCGGCCGAAGCTCGCTTTGCCGAGCGGCGCGCGGGTCGCGGTGTGGATCACGCCGAACGTCGAGCATTTCCACTACGACAAGCCGGCGATCTCGCTGACGCCGATGACGGCGGGCCTGAAGCCCGACGTGCTGAACTACGCGTGGCGCGACTACGGCGCGCGTGTCGGCATCTGGCGGCTGATGGAGATTCTCGAGCGGCAGGGCTTCGTCGCCACGGCGGCACTCAATTCGGAGGTGTGTATCCACTACCCCGACATCGTGAAGGAAGGAAACCGGCTCGGCTGGGAATGGATGGCGCACGGCCAGAACAATTCCTCGCTCTTCACCGGCATGCCCGAGGAAGCGGAGCGCCCGATCATCGCCAACGTGCTCGACACGATCGCGAAGCACACGGGCAAGCGTTCGCGCGGCTGGCTCGGCCCGGCACTGACGGAAACCGACAACACGCTCGACCTGCTGGCGGCGGCCGGCATCGACTACGTCGCCGATTGGTGCAACGACGAGCAGCCCTATTTCCTCAAGACGAAGAGCAAGCCCGTCGTCGCGATTCCCTACACGCTCGAGATCGGCGACATCCCCGTTTTCCTCGACCATGGTGGCACCGGCGAGGATTTCGAGCGGATGATCGTCGATCAGTTCGACACGCTCTACGAGGACGGCGCCAAGAACTACCGGGTCCTCTCGATTGCGTTGCATCCGTTCCTGATCGGCCATCCGTTCCGCGCCCGCTATCTCGAGCGCGCGCTTGCCCACATCCGCAAGCGCGATGCGGTCTGGATCACCACCGGCAGCGCCCTCGTGGATTGGTACAAGGCTGCGAGCGCCAAGGGTGGCGCTTCGTAGGCTTCGCGCGGTCGCTGCGGGCCGTCAAAATGCCGAGAAGTGCTGAAATCCGCGCGCTCTCAGCATTTCTAGGCCCTGTTTACAAAGTAGCGATGCGCAGGCATTTGCGAAGGCGATTATATACTTGGCAAAAGACGGAAACGCCATTGAATGGGCCTGGACAGGCCGACGCAATATCCGTCAGCCTCGCGCGTCGAGAAGTCTAAGTGTCGGAAGCAGCAGATCGCTTTCGGAAATCCGATGAAGCTTCTTCGCGCCATTTTATCGCCCTCCCATTGGAGGAGGCGATTATAAGAAAAACAACCAACAATTCCGAGTCCGTCCCGAGTGTCCTAAATTGACCTTGCGAGTGTCCTAATTCAGCCACTACCAAAAGCAGGCATCCCTTGATTTGTTCTTTAAATGTTCTATAATGTGCTCAAGGCCCGCAATGGGCTTCCCGGTGCGTGGCCTCCTTGCCGCCGTGCCGGGCGCTCTTTGAAGGCGTGCATCACCATCACGGCGTCACCGTTGCCCCTTGGGGCCGCGGCGTGGTTCGGCGGCGGCGGCCGTGGCGGGCCAGGCGATGTCCGCCGGATGTCCGCGAATGTCCCTGAATGTCCACGAATGTCTATCGCGCGGGGAGGGGGGATGCTGGCCCGGCCGCGCTGGCCTGGCCGCGCTAGCGCGTGCCGCGTCGGGCCACGCGGTCCGAAAAAGGGCGGCAAAGGGTATGAAAGGGTACGAAAGCGTATCCCCCGAGGGAGAGGGGCGAGCCCCTCATCCGCTGCGCTGCGGCCCGGGGCGGCCGCAGCCTGGGCCGGCGGGCCCTTGCGCTTGGGGTCGCGGCTTCGGCCCGCGACGTCGAGCGATGTCGGCGAATGTCGGCAAATGTCGGTGAATGTCGGCGAATGTCGGTCTTCCCCGGGGGAGGGGGTGCCGCAGGGCGCATTGCCGGGGCTCGAAAAGGAAAGCCGCCGGGATCGAAAAGGAGAGAAAAGGATAGAAAGGGATAGAGAATCGCGAGTCCGGTGATTCTATCCCTTTCTCATCCGCGCCCCGGCGCCGCCGCCGCCCGGCGCCGGCCTCAGCTCACATTCTGCTTCGTCGCCGCCTGCTGGATGGTGGCCGCGGTCTGGCCGAACAGCACCTTCTTCGCCTCGTCGCTCATCGTGCCGGCGCTCGGCGGCGAGATCGAATCGCCGGCCTTGTAGGCGCGGTACATGGCCGGCATACCTTCCGTAAGATAGACAGTGATATCTCGATGTGCTTTTTCGGGCCGTGACGTATGACGCGATCGTCGCGGCACGACGGCTGTCAAGGAAGTACACGAGGTCATGACCAGAATACGAGACGCGAGCAGGACTGATGCGTCAGGCGCGTTTTACCTCCGCAATCATTGGTATGTCGCGGCCTGGAACGACGAGGTCGGCCGCAAGCCGTTGGCGCGCGTCGTGCTCGGCGACTCTCTCGTACTCTTCCGCACCGAAGACGGCCGTGCCGTGGCGCTGGAAAATCGCTGCCCGCACCGCAATCTGCCGCTCTCCGAAGGGAAGCTGATCGGCGACACGCTCGAATGCGGCTATCACGGCATGGTGTTCGATTGCAGCGGCGTCTGCACGCATCTGCCCGGCGAGGCGCAGCCCCCCGGATGGGCCCGCGTAAAGGCCTATCCCGTGGTCGAGCGGCGCGGCTGGGTGCTGGTGTGGATGGGCGATACCGCGCGCGCCGATCCAAGTCTGGCGCCGGACTACAATATCCGGCTCGATGATCCGGCGTGGTTCTTCTACAAGGGCTACATCAACGTTCGCTGTGGCTATCGGCTGATTCTCGACAATCTGCTCGATCTTTCACACCTCGCCTACGTGCACAGCTCTACCACGGGAAACCGCGCCTTGGCCGAGCAGGCGACAATCACGGCCGATGTGGACGATGCGCGCGTGCGCGTGACGCGCTGGATGAGCGGCATTCCGCCAGCCCAGGCCTTCATCGATTACGCCGGCTACAACGGCAACATCGACCGCTGGCAGGTGAGCGAATACATGACGCCGGCCTATATCTACGTGAACAGCGGCACCGCGCCCGCCGGAAAGGGTGCGAATGCCGCCGACCGACACGGAAGCCAAGGCCTGTGGGGCTTCGTCGTCTATCATGCGCTGACGCCCGAAACGGCGCGGACGACGCATCAATTCTGGGCCGTGGCGCTTGAGCAGCGCATGGTGCCGGAAGCAGCGCGCCCCGCATTCGAGAAGCAGATGGTCAACATCCCGCTCGAGGACGTGGCGATCTACGAGGCGCAGCAGCGCGCCATCGATCTCGACCCCTTAGCGCGCGACGGCGATGTGCGCCCGCGCGGCATGATCGCCGCCGACAAGGGGTTGTTTGCCATGCGCAAGATTTTGCAGCGCCTCCACGCCGAGGAAAGCCGCAACGCGGCCTGAGGCCGTGCGGCCTCGGCGCAAAGCGTCATCACGAGAGGGTTCCCGAATGAAAGTCGAGCCGACCGCCCACTATCCGGGCCTGAAAGGCCGTGTCGCCATCGTCACCGGCGGCGGCCAGGCCCTGGGCCGCGCATATGCGCTGCATCTGGCCGCGCAAGGGGTCATTCCCGTGATCGCCGAATACAACGCCGAGAGCGGCGCGCGGGTGGCGAAGGAGATCGAGGACGCGGGCGGCAAAGCGCTCGCGATCACGACCGATGTGGGCGAACTCGAATCCGTGAACGCGATGGCCAAGCAAGCGCTTGCGAAACTCGGCCGCATCGACATCCTCATCAACAACGCCGCGGTGTTCTCGAAGATCACCATGGCGCCGTTCTGGGAACTGCCGCGGGACGAATGGCTGCGCGCGATGCAGGTGAACATCACCGGCGCATTCGATTGCGCGCGCGCCGTGGCGCCCGCGATGCGCACGGCGAAATGGGGCCGTATCGTCAACATCGCCTCCGGCACGCCGCTTCTCGGCCTGCCGAACTACCTCCACTACATCACGTCGAAATCCGCCATGTTCGGCATGAGCCGGTCGATGGCGCGCGAGCTCGGCCCTTTCAACGTGACGGTCAACACCTTCATTCCGGGCGTCACCAAGACCGAGGTGGAAAGGCCCTCGGTCTCCGACGAGAAGTTCGCGGGCTACGTCCAGATGCAGTGCCTGAAGCGCTTGAGCACGCCCGAGGACATGGCCAAGGTGATGGTGTTCCTCTGCTCCGATGAGGCCGCGTGGATCACGGGTCAGACGATCCTCGCCGACGGCGGACTGAATTTCATCTAAGCGGCGCCCATCGGGCCAGGCGACGCGGCGAAGGCATCCTGCATACGCAGCGCATGAACGGGCAGTCCGCCGAAGGGCGCTGCTTCGATGGGCGGCGCCCGTCTATTGCTTCGCCTTAAGCGCGGCCAGAACCTTCTCGGGCGTGATCGGCAGCGACGTAATGCGCACACCGACGGCGTCCTCGATCGCGTTTGCGATCGCAGGCATCACAGGCAATATTCCGGACTCGCCCGTGGGCTTCGACCCGAAAGGACCCGGCCCGTGGCCCTGCTCTTGGGTGATGGTGCGGAGAATCTCGGGCAAATCGTTGGCCAGCGGAACCCGGTATTTCGCGGCCGCGATGTTGACCAACTCCGCGCCGTCATAGACCATCGTCTCGAACAGTGCTTGGCCGACCGCCATGATTGCTGCGCCCTCGTCCTGACCGCGGCAGACGTCCTTGTGAATCGCCCGGCCGGCATCGCCGCTGACGACGAGTTTCTTCAGAACCACGCGCCCGGTTTCTTCATCGACTTCAACCTCAACCGCCCCCCAGCCGATCTCCCACGACATGCACTTCGCTTCCAGCGGGGCATTGTGGTCCGTGGGCGCTTTGAAGTAGCCGCGGCCGACGAACTCGAAACCGGTGCCGCCGTATTCGCGCATGATGAGGGGAGCCAACGAGTGGGCCTGGTTGTCCTTGATGACCGACCAGTCCTCGAGCCGCAAACCCTGGGGCCGGCATTTGAGCGCCCCGGCCGCGAAATCGAGCACTTGGCGCACGCAATCGCGCGACGCCATCTCGATAGCCTTGCCCATGACGACGATGCCCGAGCCGGCGTTGGTACCCTGATCGAACGGCGTATTATCGGTGTCGACCGGAGAATAGGAGACCCGCGATACGGGCGCGGCGAAGATCTCCGCCGCGACGCGTGTCAGCGCCGTTTGAATTCCCTGTCCGATCTCGATCGCGCCGCAATTGAGGATGATGCCGCCGGTCGTGGTGGCCTTCACCTGCGCTTGCGCCGGTTTGTTGACGCCGCCGGAATCCTTGAACCCGATGGCAACGCCAATGCCGTGCCCGCGCCGTCGCTCGCCGCGGCCGTAGCCGATCTCGCGGCACACGAGATCGAGGCCCTCGATCATGTCGCTGTCGATGCTGCTTTCGCCCGGCACATACGGCTCGCCGAGTTTCAGCAGGTTCCTCTTGCGCATCTCCACCGGATCGAGGCCGAGGCGCCGCGCGATCATGTCGATTTGGCTCTCCGACGCCCATCCCGCTTGGGTGTTGCCGAACCCGCGGAAGGGTCCCGCCGGCGTGGTGTTGGTCATCACGCAATCGCAGCGGTTGTCCACATATTGCCATCGATAGGGGCCGTTGCTGCGATATCCCGCCTTCTCGGCGACCAAGGGCGAGGCATCCGAATAGGCGCCCGCATCCAGCCAAATGCGGCTCTGCCGCGCGATCAGCCGTCCCTCGCTGGAAACACCCGTCTTGAAACGGAGGATCGCGGCGTGCTGGCTTTGCGTCAGGAAATTCTCTTCCTGAGTCATGCAAAAGCGCACCGGTCTGCCGGCGAGTTTCGCGAGAAGGATCGCAATCGGCTCCGCCTTGCAGTTGTTCTTGGCGCCGTAGCCCGCGCCGATGAACGGGACGTGCACTCGGATGTTCTGCTCCGAATGATTGAAGACTCGCGCCAACTCCTTCCGCAATGGAAAGGGGTTCTGACAGCACGACCATACCTCGATCATTCCCCCCTCGACGCGGGCGAGCGCGACAAACGGCTCGAGGTGATAGTGCTGCATGCGTGAGAAACGAAATTCGTCCTCGAACACGTGATCGGCATCGGCGAAGTTGGCGGAATCGCCCGTGGTGTACTCGAACCGATAGCAGATGTTCTTCGCGGGATCGCGAACCGCGGACGCGCCGGGACCGTAAGCGGGCACGATCCCGGAAGCCGGCGTCTCAAATAAGGCCGGCGCCGACGGGTCGAGCGCTTGTTCGATCGTGGCAACGGTCGCAAGCGGCTCGTAACGCACCTCGATCAGGCGCAATGCGCGTACGGCAATCTCCTCGCTTTCGGCCGCGACGGCCGCGACCATGTCGCCGATGTAGCGCACCTTGTCGAGCGCCACGATGGGCTGGTCCTTGATGAAGTAGCCGTAGGACGACAGGCCCTTCAAATCGTCGCGCGCGATCACGGCGCCGACGCCGGGAAGCGCTCTCGCCCGCGCCGTGTCGATCGACGTGATTCGGGCATGGGCATGGGGCGAGCGCAGCACCTTCGCATGCAGCATTCGCGGCAGCGTGAAGTCGGTCGTGTAGCGCGCCGCGCCCGTGATCTTGAGATCGGCGTCGACGCGCGGTCCCGCCGCGCCGATGCTGGCAAGGTCCCTCATCGCCCGGCCTCATGCCGGCGACGAGCCGCATGCTCGATCGCCTCGACGATCACCTGATAGCCCGTGCAGCGGCAAATGTTCGATTGCATCCAGTCCTTGATGACATGGCGGTCCGGCGCCGGATTAGAATCGAGCAGCGCCTTGGCGAGAAGAATCATGCCCGGCGTGCAGTAGCCGCATTGAAACGCGCTATGGGTCTTGAAGGCCTCCTGCAGGGGGTCGAGTTTGCCGTCTTGGGCCAGTCCTTCGATGCTCAACAAGACGCGTCCGTCGCATTGCCAGGCAAAGGTCGTGCAAGAGGCGATGGGGACGCCGTCGGCCAACACAGTGCAGGCACCGCAGACACCCTGATCGCAACCGATCTTGGTGCCCGTCAAGCCAAATTCGTCACGCAGAATATCCGCGAGGTTCGTGTTGGGCGCCACCGAGATCGACCGATCGTCGCCGTTCAGTTTGAACCGGATAGCGATCATTCCATCGACCATGCGCATCATCCCCTCGCGAGCCGCGTCAACGCCCGGCGCAACAGCACTTCTGCCAAAGTGCGCCGATAGGCTGCGCTTCCATGCATGTCGGTCAGCGGCTCGGCCAGCTGTGCGGCGAATTCCGATGCTGCATCGGCGGCGCACGCTCCGAGCGATGATAACGTCCGCGCGGATCCGAGTTCGAGCGGCAGGACAAGGGGCCAGAAATGTGCACACCCGAGCGCGGCGCGGCCCGAAATCCTTCCGCCGTTCTGTTCGACGCAAACGGCGAGGCTGATCACCGGCTTATAGCTTCGATCGAGCACGAAGCGCCGCTCTTTGCGAGCCGGGATCTCGATGCGTGTCAGCAACCCGTCGGGGAGTTGAGAATCGGTTCCATCAACGTGTGCCTCGCTGCCGTGCCGATTGGTGAAAACCAACCGAACGCCCAGCGCAAGGAGTGAGGGCAATAGGTCGTAACACGTATTGCACGACATGATATTGCCGCCGAGCGTGGCGACATGACGAATGCGCACATTCGCGACGGTCGCGATGGCATCGGCGAAATCGGGAATTTCGTTCTGTATCGCCGAACTCTTCGCCAGTCCGGCATAGGTCAAGCCCGCGCCGATCTTCACGGTCTCCGAATTGCGCTCCACTCCGTGGAACGACGCGATATCGTTCAGCGCGATGAGCGCCGAGACGGCACGACCGCCGCGCAAAGCAGGCACGAGATCCACGCCGCCCGCGAAATAATGGGCCGCGCCGCCGAGATCGGCCTTGGACCTGGCCGCGTCCTCGGCGGAGCGCGGCCGCAACAAACGAAACGCTGGAATGGCGGCGTGAGAGGTATAGATGTCTTGCATATTCGTCGGCCGCATCCCGCTATCGTCGCATCGTGCAGCGCCTTGACGCCCGCGGTCAAGGATGCCGGCTTTTTTCCGAGTTTTGCGGGCCAAACCGCTATACTTCTTCGCCGCGCACTCCAACGGCGTTGGCGGATTCGATCGAATCCGCTCGCCGCTGACAGCGGTACCGCGGGCGCATCACCAGATCGATTTTCCTTCTTGAGCCCCGGGCGCGAGCCTCGCCGCTGATCCGCCCAAGGTTCTGAAATCGGCGACATCGATTCGAAGGTTGCAGAGTCGGTTGACGGCGTCCCTATGATGGAAATTCCGCTTCCTCTCCGAATGCTTAGGCGCTATTTGCCTCTCGACAAATGAGTGGACATCGCCGATTCATGCACGGGAACACCTTACAGCCACCGATTCTCGACGAGAGATCGCCCCATTCCGGTCTGCCTCTGCCATCGCTGTCGTATTTGCGGCCGGCCGCAGGGTCGGCGGCTGCGAGATCAATTCTGTTTGACGGTAGTTGAGAAAAATGTCCGACGACACGGCTCAAGACAAAGACAGCCCGCCGACCCGCGCGGAGCTCGGCCAAAGACTCGCCAAGTTCTGGCGAAATCGCGGTTGGCGAGCGCGTTGGGAGGCGGAGGTGGCGCGCCGGGCGAGCGGGCTCAAGCTCGAGCTGGACGAGCACTATTTCTTCCACACCAACCCGCTCTATGAGCCGGCCAAGGCAATGCGCTATACCGCCGGCCGCTACGCAGCGGTGTTGGAAGCGATGGCGGAGCTTAGGCCGCGCCGCGTCCTCGAGATCGGCTGCGCGCACGGCCTGGCGACGTGGCTGATGAAGGACTTCGCCGAGGAGGTGGTGGGGGTCGACATCCTGCCGAACCGAATCGCCATCGGCCGCCATCTTTTTCCGGAAGTGGAACTCGTCGCCGAGGACTACCTCCAATACCTGGCCAAATTCGACGGGCGGCGGTTCGATCTCATCGTCTGCTCGTGGGGGCCGATCCAATTGCCGGATCGGGTTTTCGAATACACCGATCGCTACGCGTGGATCGGCTATCGCGCGCAGGGTTGGGGCGAGACCCTGACCGGGAAGCACAAGCTGCCGGGACGCCAGCTTTCGCACAGCACCACCCTGATGGGCGCCGGACTCTCCGGCCGGAGCCAGCATTACTGGCGGCACTACTTCACGCGCGACTATTTGATGTGCGCGCGGCATGCGCTCCGCCACGGCTACACGCTGCCGCTTTAGTGCGCCTGCCGAAGGCGCTCGCTTGCCCGCGTTCGGGTGCGCTTGACATCATGCTCTTGATCTCAACAATTCCCGCGCGGCCGCTGCCGGACTTGACCTTTATCCCTTTGATTCAGCTTATATTTTTTGGCTGTTTCACCCGGAGTGTGCAGCCGCATCTTCAGCTTGCCCATGCATCCCGATCATGGCAATGCCACTGCGGACCGCATCAGCGGCGCTATTCTGCGGGCGCTGCGTTGACGCGCCCCGCGTCTGGAAGCGCGTGAAATGCCGCCCGGTTCGCTTGCCTCGGCCCGAGGGTTTCGCTTGGATGGCGCCGCAGGTCCGAGCGAGGAAAGCGGCATGTACCGTCGCGCGATCGCGCTGTTCGCAATCGCGCTCGGCATCCGCTGGGCGTATGTCTTGATCACGTTCGGCATCGCCGGCCTCGAAGGGCTGAAGCTCGGCGATTCGCATCGTTATCTGGCGGTGGTTTCGGATTTCGTCAATGCGCTGGCGGCGCACCGGGTTGCGGGTTGGCAATGGCTCGGCCCGGATGTGTCGCTGATGCCGCTCGCCACATGGTCGCTTACGGTTCACGTCGCCGTCGCCGGTGCGTGGGCGCCCTTGACCTATACGCTGGCGCAGGGCGTGCTCGATGCGGGTACGTGCGTCGCTGTTTTCGGGATTGCAAAGGCGTTCGACGACCGCATTGCGTCGTGGGCCGGATATGCCGCGGCGGCCTCGCCGACCCTGGTCGTGCTGAGCGGCATCGTCTACACCGACACGGCCTTTGTCTCTTTTGCGACGCTCAGCCTCTTTGGCGCCATCCGCTGGCTGGGCGATCCTCAGTGGCGCTGGGCTTTGCTGACCGGCCTCGGCCTGGGACTCGCCGCGCTCGTGCGCGTGTGGATCGTGCCGTGGACGGTGCCGCTGGTCCTTTTCCTCGCGGTGGCGGCGCTCGTCCATCGCCGCCTAGCGTGGCGTCAGCTTCTCCACCTTGCAGCCGTGGCGGTCATTCTCGGCGCCTGCACCGCTCCGATATTGTTGCGCAACGTGTCGGTATACGGTGCTTGGTCTTACACATCACAAAGCGGCCCGCATTTGGCCCTTTGGATCGTGCCGCTGGTGCGCGAGGCGAAGGACGGAACGCCGCTCACCAAGACCGTTGCGGCAACCGAGGCGCTGATGGCCGAGCGCCATGGACTCCAGCCGAGCCTGAATCCGTTCGTGACGTCGGCCCGCTACAGGGCGATCGCCGAGGGTGAACTCGTGAAATTGGGCTTCGGCGCCCTGGCCAAGGCCTGGCTGTACGGCGCCGCGATTAACTTGGCGTCGCCCGTCGCCACCGTCGTGCCCAGCGTGGCCAATCTGCCGCGCGCAGGGTTTTATGAGACGCCGGGCGCGAATTTCCTCGAGAAAATTTCGACGTTTCTCTTTCGCTCCGAAAGTGCGCTCTATGCGTGGCTTCTCCTGAGCGGGATTGCCGGTGTGGTCATTTTCCGCTGCCTGCAACTTGCGGGCGTCCTAGCGCTTCTCCTATCGCGGCGAATGCTCTGGTCGTCCATGCTGCTGGCCGGTTGGATAGGCTACGTCCTCCTCATCAACGGCCCAATCGCGTCACCGAAGTATCGGCTGCCGATGGAACCGGTGCTGGCTTTGTTGACCGGCGTCGCCCTGCATCGGATTTTCAGGCGCCCGCACGGGCGCGTTTCGGCCTGAATTTTCAAATCTGCCAGTTTGCTGCAGGCGCGAGGTGCGGCGGGCGGCCTAGTATCGCGAAGCGCCGCGAACGGATTGCCTGAGTCGGGTTCGCAAGGGCGCTCCACTTCGAAGATCCGTCCCACCCTCGTGAAGCGCCACCACATCGCCGACGATGATGAGAACCGGGCGACCCGGCTCGATCTTGCTTTTCAATCGCGGCAGATCACCAAGCCGGCCACGCAGGATTCGCTGATGGCGCGTCGTGCCGTCGACGACGATCACGGCCGCGGTGCGCGGCCGTGGCGGATAAGCTTGTCGGCCAAGGTGTCGATCGACGACAGGCCCATGTAGATGCAGACCGTTTGCAGGGGCCGCGAGAGACTCACCCAATCGAGGTCGAGCGCCCCGCCTTTTTGATGGCCCGTCACGAACACGCAGCTATGCGCATGGTCGCGGTGGGTCAGCGGGATTCCGGCGTAGGCGGCGCAGCCCAGCGCCGCGGTGATGCCGGGCACGATCTCGCACTCGATGCCGGCTGCCATAAGCGCCTGCACCTCCTCGCCGCCGCTGCCGAACATGAAGGGGTCGCCGCCTTTGAGGCGTACGACGCGATGACCGGCGCGCGCCAGCGATATCAGCAATGCGTTGATATCGGATTGCTTCGCCGAAGCGCCGCCGCAGCGTTTGCCCATTGCGATACGCCGCACGTCGCGGCGCGCGAAGCCCAGCACGTCCGCGCCGATGAGCCGGTGGTGGACGACGATGTCGGCCTCGCCGATCAGGCGCGCGGCCTTCAGCGTCAGCAGCTCGCCGTCGCCGGGACCGGCGCCGACGAGAAAGACCTTGCCACGCTCCGGTAGCTTGGCGCCGAGCGCGAGCTCGTCGCGCAGGCGCCGCTCGGCGTCTTCGTCGCGTCCCGCCAATACGAGGTCGGCAATCGGACCTTCGGCGATCCATTCCCAAGTGCGCCGCCGCGTCCTCGGGTCGGAAACGGCGCCATGGACGATGGGGCGCTTACGGCGCATGAAATCCGCCAGCGCGCCGGTGCCGGGCGGCACGGCGTGCTCGATGCGCGCGCGCAGGTGCCGCGCCAGCGTGGAGGCGCCGCCGCCGGTCGAAACCGCGATCGAAACGGGCCCGCGCTCGACGATGGCGGGCATGGTCACGGTGCAGAGCGAGGGATCGCCGACGACGTTGACCGGCACGCCACGCCGCCGCGCCGTGGCCGAAACCGCGGCGTCGACCGCGCGATCGCCCGTCGCGGCGATGGTCAGCACGGCGCCGGCAAGGTCGCGCGGCGCATTCACCCGATGACATCGACGAGGCGGTCGCGGCCATTGGCCGTGTCGCGCTGCGGCTCGCCGTGGCTTGATCGCGGATCCAGCCGCCGGTACCGCCAGCCGGTGCCTCGTCCATTCCGAATCGTCGGCGCCCTACGAGCCGACGATGCCTGCGGCGCTGATTTTTCGGCTGCACATCGGCGCCAACAAGGCACACATGCTGTCGATCACGGAGTCGCCGCAGGTCTGGCCCGTTTTCAAGTGCGCCTGCATGGCGAAACCGTCGAACGCCATGAACGCCAATTGGGCCAGCGCATTGCTGTCGACATGGCAATGCGCCTCGGGGTCGAGGCATCGCCCGAACATCGCGGCGACGCGCTTCTCGACGCTGTGCAGCACCGCCGGCGAATAGCGTTCTTTCGCCGACGCGGTGGAAACGGCCTGCATGAGGTTGTTGGCAAACCCGCTGGCATCGGCGGGTATTTCGCGCCAGAGCGCGATCAGAATTCGGCGCAAGCGCACCTTGGGGTCCGCGATCGTCGTCAGCTCCCGGTCGAGCGCTTCGAGCCGCTGCTGCAGCCAGGGCTCGAACAAGGCGTAGAGAAGGATGAACTTGGAGGGGAAGTAGACATAGATATTCGCGCGCGAAACCCCGGCCGCGGCCGCGATCTCGTTGAGCGTGGTCGCGACATAGCCTTTCTTCCGAAACAGGCGGTAGGCCGATTTCAAGATCGCTTCGCGTACCGCCTCCTTCTTCACCTGAGCCAAGCCGCATACTCCCCTGACGACGCGCTCAATACCGACAAGTGTTCGTTATTGACAGCTTCACCCGAATGGTTGCTAATCTTAATCTCACCGTCACCGTACCGGCACAAGTGGGGATCTGGCCGTGACGCAATCCGCCTTTCGCGCGTCGGCGCCGCGTTCCGCGTTGATCGCGGCCCGTCGCCGCGATCCCGCGTCTTTGCGACGCTAGTCGCCGGGACGAAACCCATGCGCATCGAAGGCCGCTTCGCCGTCGCCGCCCCGATCGAGAAGGTCTTCGCGCGCATCACCGATGCCGCGTTGATGGCGTCGTGCATCTCCGGCTGCGAAGCGATCGAGATTGTCGACCCCAAGACCTATCGCGCACGGATCCTGATCGAGGTCGGGCCGATCAAGGCGCGCTTCAATCTCGTCGTCGAGATCACGGGCGAAGAGCCGCCGAACCGGGTGTTGTCGGTCACGCGCGGCGAAGAAGGCAGCCGTGCCAGCATGCTTTCCGCCGACAACGAGCTGACGCTGGCGGCGATGCCGGAGGGCGGCACTGAGGTTCGCTATGCGTCGGAGGTGTCGGTGACCGGGCGTTTCTGCAATTTCGGACTCGGCATGATGAAGAAGAAGGCCGAGGCGCTTGGCAAAAAATTCGCCGAAGCCTTCCGGGCCAAGGTCGATCTAGCGGCCGCGGCATGAGCGTTCCCGGCTATCACCGCCCGGCGACCGTCGATGCCGCGGTCAGACTCCTGGCGACGGCCGAAGGCGCACGCTGCCTCGCCGGCGGCGCCACGCTCGTCGCGATGATGAATGCCAATCTCGCCGAACCGCAGAATATCGTCAGCCTCGCCGGTATTGCCGAGCTTTCGGGGATCGCCGAACAGGCCGGCGGCAGCCTGCGCATCGGCGCGATGACGCGGCATCGCGAAACCGCCGGCGAAACGCGCCTGACGGGCACACTCGCCGTCTTGCGCGAGGCCGCTCGGCAAATCGCCAATCCCGTGGTGCGCAACATGGGAACGATCGGCGGCTCGATCGCCTTTTCCGATCCTGCCGCCGATTACCCGCCGGCGCTGGTGGCGGCGGATGCCGAGATCGAGATCGCGGGTGCCCCAGGCCGCCGGTGCGTCGCGGCCGTGGATTTCTTCGTGGATTGGTACGCGACCGCGCTGCAGCCGGGTGAATTGGTCACGGGCGTACTGTTGCCGGTTGCCAGACCGGGCTTCGGGATCTACCGGAAATTCGCGCGCGTCACGGGCGATTTCGCCATCGCGTCGGTGGCGCTCGCGGTTGCGCGTGAATTGGGGGGAATTTCGGTACGGGTCGCGATCGGCGGCTGCGGCCCCAAGCCGGTGCGTCTGGCCGAGGTCGACGCCGCGCTCGGTCGCGGACTCGGCGACGCCGATGCGGTGCGCGACGCCGGCGAGCGATTGGCGGCGGCCTGCGATCCCGTCGACGACACGCGCGCCACGGCGGCCTACCGCCGGCTTGTCGTGCCGCGTCTGCTCGCGGCGACGCTCGCCCAAGCGCACAAGAGCTTGGAGGGGCGATGAGTGGGTTTCTCTCCCTTGCCGTCAACGGCCAACTCAAAGAAGTCCGTGCCGGTTTGACGGATACGCTGTTGACGGTGCTACGCGATCAATTGCTGCTGACCGCGGCGAAGCGCGGCTGCAACCAGGGTGTCTGCGGTGCATGCACGGTGCTGGTCGATGGCCGGCCACAGCGCGCCTGTCTCTCGCTGGCGGCGAATTGCGAAGGCGCCGAGATCACGACTCTGGAGGGACTGCGTGCCAACAAAGCCGTCGTCCGCTTGCAGCAGGCCTTCGAGGCGACCGGCGCAGTGCAATGCGGCTTCTGCACGCCGGGGCTGATCATTTCGGCGCATTGGCTGCTATCGCAGAATGCCAAGCCGGATGCCGACGCGATCCGCGCGGGCCTCTGCGGCAATCTCTGCCGCTGCACCGGATACCGCAAGATCGTGGACGCGGTGACCGCGGCCGCCGCCGAGACGGCGCCATGAACGATTTGCCGCAAGCGGTCGGCGCCGGCCTCCGGCGGATCGACGTGCGCGAGAAGGTCGAGGGCCGCGCGCAATACATCGCCGATCTCTACCGGCCGGGCATGCTCCATGGTGCCATTCTCGGCAGCCCGCATGCCCATGCGCGCATCAAATCCTACGACATCCGCGAAGCGCTCGCGGTGCCGGGCGTGCAGTGCGTGCTCACCGGCGACGAATTCGGAGATCACCGTATGGGCGCCTTCATCAAGGACGAGCACGCCATCGCCAAGGGCAAGGTGCGCTATGTCGGCGAGCCCGTTGCGGCGGTGGCGGCCGAAACCGAGGCCGCCGCCAGGCTCGCGGCCCGGCTGGTCACCGTCGAATACGAGGAACTGCCGGCGATCCTCGAGCCGGAGGATGCGCTTCGTGCCGATGCAGCCATCATCCACGAAGAGCTGCAAGCCTATTTCAAAGTGTTCGACGCGGGCAGCCACGCCAACGTCTGCTCTCGGACATCGCTGGTCCAGGGCGATGCCGCCGCCTGGGCGGCGTGTGACGTGGTCGTGGAGGGAGATTTCACGACACGACCGCAGGCGCATGTCTCGCTCGAGCCGTGCGGCGCCCTGGCTGAGCCCGAAGCCTCGGGCCGGGTCACGGTGTGGTCGGCCAACCAATCGGTCTTCCGCGTGCAGGCCAATGTATGCGAGTCGCTCGGTTTGCCCATGTCGCAGCTCCGTTGCGTCACGCCGCGCGTGGGCGCGGGTTTCGGCAACAAGATGGAGGCGCATGTCCAGCCGATCGTCGTCAAGCTGGCCATGGCTTCCGGCCGTCCCGTCAAGCTCATTCTGACGCGCGAGGAGGATTTCGAGATCGTCCGCGCGCGGCACCCGTTCAAGCTCCGGGCGAAGACCGGCGCCAAGCGCGACGGCACGCTGGTAGCCCGCGAGGTCGAGGTGCTACTCGATGGCGGCGCCTATGCCGACGACAGCCCCGGCGTGCTCGGCTACTCGTTGCTGATGTCGTCGGGTCCATACCGCTTCCAGTACATGAAGGCGGCGGGAACGCTGGTCTATACGAACAAGCTTCGCTTCGGCGCGTTTCGCGGCTTCGGCAATCCCCAGGTCAGCTTCGCCGGCGAACAGCAGATCGACGAGATCGCCGGCAAGCTCGGCATTGATCCGCTCGCTCTCCGGGAAAAGAGCATGCTGCGCGCCGGCGACCGTTGGTTCGGCGGCGCCAAGATCGGCTCGAACGGGCTCGCGGAGTGCATCGATCGCGTGCGTAAGGCCTCGGGTTGGAAGGGCCGCGGGTCGCTCAAGGCCAGCGCGCCCGGCCGCAAGCGTGCCCTGGGTGCGGCCTGCACCGCGCATATCAGCGGCCTTCTGGCCACCGGCGCCATCGTTCGCGTACTCGAAGACGGCTCGATCGTCCTCAACACGGGCGCCGTCGATATCGGCCAGGGCTCCGATATGGCACTCAGCCAAATTTGCGCCGAATCGCTGAAAGTGCCGGTGGATCGGGTCCGCCTCGCGAGCCCCGATACCGACGGCTCGCCTTATAACTGGGGCACTACGGCCAGCCGCGTGACCTACACGACAGGGCGCGCGGTGGTGGCCGCCGCCGGCGAGGTCGAGCGCCAGATCAAAGCGCACGCGGCCGAGATTCTCGAATGTGATGCGATCGATCTCGAACTGCGTCCGGGCGGCCAGGTAGGCATTGTCGGCGTGCCCGAGAAGGCCGTGAGCTTCCATCAGATCTCGGCGCGTGCGCACTGGGCGAAGGGCGGGCCGATCGTCGGCACGAATTCGTTCGTCTACGACGGCCCCTCGGTCGATCCCAAGCGAGCGGTCGGCATCGGCGTTCCGTTCCCGCAGATCGGGGTCTTTGCGTTCGGCGCGCTCGTGATCGATGCCGAGGTGGACGAGGCGACGGGCAAGGTCGAAGTGTTGCGCGCCTGGTCGGCGGTCGATGTCGGCCGGGCGATCAATCCGGTTTCGGTCGAGGGTCAGGTCGAAGGCGCCTTCGTGCAAGGTCTGGGATTGGCCTTGAACGAGGAAATGGTTTGGGACGGGGCGCGCCTCGTCAATCCGAGCCTCATGGACTACAAGGTGCCGACATCGCTCGATGTGCCCTACGAGATCAACGCCATTATCGTCGAGGCGCCGGAACCGGACGGACCATTTGGCGCCAAAGGCGTCGGCGAGATCGGAATCAATGTGGTGCCGGCCGCCATCGCCAATGCCATCGCCGCCGCGTCCGGTGTGCGCCTCAACCATTTGCCTCTGACGCCGGAGCGCGTGCTTCGCGCCATACTGGGCGAAGCGGGGTAGGGGCGCGATGCGCATCGAAGAGTATCCGCCGCAGGAGCCGCTCTCGCCGCCGGGCCAAGCCTACCACGGCGAATTGCTGAAGCGCGCCACGGTGCCGGCGAGCGAGGAGATCGCCTACGGGCCCGACCCCTATCAGCGGCTTGCCGTCTTCCGGGCGCCGCAGCCCAACGGTGCCATCCTGATCTTCTGGCACGGTGGCGGCTGGACGAGCGGATATAAAGAGTGGATGGCCTTCATGGCACCGGCCTTCACGGCGGCCGGCGTCACGTTCGTTTCGCCGGGCTATCGCCTAGCGCCGCAGCATGCCTTTCCGCGCGGGCTTGAGGATTGCGCCGATGCGGTCGACCGCGTCCACGCAGAAGCTTCGCGCATCGGCAGCGATCCAGGTAGGATCTTCATTGGCGGCCATTCAGCCGGCGGCCACTATGCGGCGCTTTTGGCCGTGAGCCGCGATTGGCAAATGGCCCGCAAATTGCCGGCCGATATCGTCCGCGGCTGCCTGCCGATCTCCGGGGTCTATCTGTTCGGCGAAGGGTCGGGGTTGACGGTGCGACCGCGTTTCCTGGGGCCGGACGGCAACGGCGCGGAGCGCGCCGCGAGCCCGATCCTCCGGATCGAAGGCAAGCCGCCGCCTTTCCTGATGGTGCATGGCGATCGCGATTTTCCGCATCTCATGCGCCAGGCGGAAGCAATGGAGGCGGCGCTGCGCCAAGCGGGGGGCGAGGTCGAACGGCACGTGTTGCCCGGCCGCGATCATTTCGGCGCGAGCTATGCCGGCGGCGAGGCCGACGGGCCTTGGGTGGGCCGCGCGCTCGCGTGGATCGCGAAGCGCGTTTCGCCACCGAGCCGGTCGGCGCCGTGAGCCCGAAACCCACCCTCGTTGTCGAGGGCGGCTGCGTCGTCACCGGCGACGCGCAAGATACGCGCTACGAGCGGGCCGACATCGTCGTCGCCGGCGATCGAATCCTCGCTCTGGGTCCGGACGCGGGCGCGGCCTATAGCGGCGCCGGAATCGAACGTATCGACGCCGGGAATTCGGTGGTGCTGCCGGGGCTGATTAACGCCCACCTCCACTCCAACGAGGGCTTCGAGCAAGGCGCCTACGACAATCTGCCGCTCGAGCCGTGGTTGCTGCAAAGCTATCCGCCGTTCGGCTTTCCCATTCTCAGCGAGGATGACTACTACCTCCGCACGATGGTGGCCGCCGTCGAATCGATCCGTTCCGGCGTCACCACCGTTCAAGACGACTACGTGCACCTGCCAGGCACGCCCGAGGCGCAGGATGCGGCGATCCAAGCCTATCTCGATGCGGGCTTGCGCGCCTGGGTCACCGTCGATCTTTGGGACATCGGCCTGCTCGATTGCCTCCCCTACATCCGCTCTACCATTCCGGTCCCGGTGCAACGCGAGATCGAGGCACTGCCGCCGACGAGCACGCGGGATCAGTTGGCGCTGTTCCAGCGCCATTTCGAGAAGTGGCACGGCCGCGACGACCGCATCCGCATCATCATCGCGCCCTGCGGCCCACAGCGGTGTAGCGCCGAGATGTTGCGCGAGATCGGCCGCCTGGCCGAGGCGCTCGACATTCCGATCCATAGCCACACGCTCGAGACCAAGCTCCAGGCCGTGCAGGCGCGGGATCAATGGGGCAAGAGCGTCGTCGAATATCTCGACGGGCTCGGCCTCTTGAGCCCGCGGCTCGCCATCGTCCACGGTATCTGGCTGACCGACCTCGATATCGCCTTGCTCGCCGAGCACGGCTGCTCGGTGGTGCACAATCCGCTCAGCAATCTGAAGCTCGGCAGCGGCCTCTGCCCGGTCCGCAAGCTGCTCGATGTCGGCATCAACGTCGCACTCGGCACCGACGGCCTCGCGACCAGCGATACCGCCGATCTCATCGAGGCGATCCGGGTCGCGAGCCTGATCCATAAGCCGGTCACCCACGACTATGCCCAATGGGTCTCGGCCGCCGAGGTCTTCCGCATGGCGACGATGGGCGGGGCGCGCAGCAGTTTGATGGAGCGCGAGGTCGGCAGCCTCGAAGCGGGCAAGAAGGCCGACATCATTCTCCTCGACCGCGATGCCTGGGGATTCATTCCGTTGAGCGACCCCGTGCGCCACCTCGCCTTCTCGGTCACGTCCGAGGCGGTGCGGACGTCGATCATCGGCGGCCGCATCGTAATGCGCGGCCGCCGCATTCTCACTTTCGATGAAGACGCCATGCGAATGCGCGTGCGCGCGGCGGCGGAGCGTTTCCGCCGCGAGCGCATTCCGGCGATGGAAGCGGGCGCGCGCCGGCTGGAGGTTTGGATACGGGAGATGTACTATCGCGCCGCCGGCGAATCGTTGCCGCTGGGCGAGGCTCCCCGCCGCCTTGCCGCGAATCAGCGGCACGTCGCGTAGGAGCGTCCCATGACTGCGCCTCGGTCCAGCCTGGTTTCCGCCACCTCCCGCTCGGGGAAGGTCGCATGACGGCACAGAACAAGCTCACGGATGCGATCGCGGCGAAAGCCGCTGCGACGCCGGTGGGCGGCGTCGCCGACGCCTTCAAGGATTTTCCCTTCTACAAGGAAGGCGCCGTCCCGCAATATCACCGCTATCACGCCGAGGTTTCGTATCTCGACGAGCTCGAGCGCATTTGGGGCAAGCGCTGGGGTGCTCAAGGCATCGGGCGGTTGCGTGAAGTCGGCATGGTGAAGCCGACCGAAGCCGAGGTGATGGCGCTTTACGAGCAGGATTCCGCATTCTTCGTCTTCAACGGCATTACGCCCAAGCTCGATCTGATGCGCGAGCAGCACCAGGGCCTCGCGTGTCTCTATGAGAAGCTCGGCATCAAGGTGCATGAATTGCGCTGGTCCGACGATCCGCCGCGCTCTGCCTACGGGCCCATGAAGCGCGGCATTTCGGCGGCTGCGGGCTTCGTCGTCAACGGAGGCGCCATCATTCCCCGCGAAGCCACGCCTTACTGGCGCGGCCGCTCGCGCTACGTCGCGAAGGCGCTGATGGATCTCGGCTGCCCCATCCTCTACACCGTGCACGGCACCGGTGTGTGCGAGATCGGCGCCTCGGTGCGCATGAGCGACGATCTCATCGTGCTCATGCTCTCCACCGACTGCAACCGCGAGGGCGCCGAGCAGGTGACTCCGGTCTTGCGCCGCGCCGGCTATACGAGGGTTCTGCTCGCCTCGAGCCCCGGGCCGCTCTACGCCTATCACGAGGAAGTGCCGGGCTGGATGCACGCCGACATGTGGATCATGCCGCTCGATGCGCGCCTGGCGCTGATCTATCCGCCGTGGTGCGACTATCAGACGATCCGCGATCTCCACGCGATAGGCTACGAGCTGATCGAGGTGCCGCGCGAAGAGGTTCATCTGTATCCGGCCAACGGAATCACGATCGAGCCGCGGAAAGTGATCATGAACGCGAGCGCGGTGAAGACGCGCCGGCTGCTCGAGCAACACAAAGTCGAAGTCATTCCGATCGAATACGACGAAGTGCACAAATACGGGGGCGGGGTTCGCTGCAATACGATGCAGCTGATTCGCGATCCCGGACCTTGCACCTTCGCCGGATAGCGCCTGAAGGACGGGCGCTTGCGCGTGCCACAAACCAGGAGGGAGTGAGTGCCGTGATACGAAAGCTCAGTTTCGCCATCGCCGCGACGGCCGCTCTGGCCGTCGCGGCTTCCGCCGAGTCGGTCAAGATCGGCTTTTCGCTCGCCAAGACGGGCCTCTTCGCAGCGGGGGCACCCTCGCAGCTCAATGCCTACGAGCTCTGGCGCGAGCAGGTGAATGCCAAGGGCGGGCTCAATCTCGCCGGCACGAAGCGCATGGTCGAGTTCGTGCAATACGACGACCAATCCAACGCCGGCAACGCCGTGCGCATCTACGAGAAGCTGATCACCGACGACAAGGTGAACCTGCTCCTGGCGCCCTGGGGTACGCCGCATCACTTCGCCGTCGCGGCCGTGCTCGAGAAGTACAAGTTCCCGATGGTCGGCAACACCGCCGCCTCGGTGCAGCTTCGCGAAATCAAGCCGGGCTACATCTGGTTCACCACCTCGGCCATCCCGGACAAGATGGCGGTCGAGATGGCGGCGATGATGAAGGCCAACGGCATCAAGACCGCGGCCCTGGTCGCCAACGTCTTGCCGCTCGCCAAGGAGATAAAGGCCGCGCTCCTTCCGGAGCTCAAGAAGAACGGCATCGAGCTCAAGGTGAACGAAGAGTATCCGCCCGACATCAAGGACATGACGGCGATGCTCACCAAGGTGAAGGCCGCGGCGCCGCAGGCGGTGATCGTCCTCTCCTATCCGAGCGATTCCGTCCTCTATGCGAAGCAGGCCAAGGAGATGGGCATCGCGGCGCCGTTTCAGTTCGTGGCCATCGGTCCGACGATCGACTTTTTCGCCAAGGTCGTGGGCCCATCGGCGAACGGCTTCGTCACCATGGGCCACTGGTCGCCGGCCAAGGCCGATTGGAAGCGAGCCAAGCCCTTCTATGACTCCTACGTGAAGAAGTTCAACGAGAAGCCCGACTATCTCGACTCGGTCGTCTCCTACATGTCGTGCGAGATCCTGGAGCAGGCGGTGGCCAAGGCGGGCCTCGACCGCGAGAAGCTGCGCCAGGCGATCCAGACCATGACCTTCGAAACGATCAACGGCCCGGTGAAGTTCCAGGGCGTGCAGAACACGGTGACGCCCACCGCGTTCCTGCAGATCCAGGGCAACGAGTTGCAGCTCGTCTGGCCGAAATCGATCGCCACCAGCGCGTTCAAGCCGAAGACCGGCTGGTAACGCCGTGAGTCGAAGCCGGCGCCCAGCCGCGGCCGGGCGCCGGCTTCGCGTTTTCACGCCATATTCCAGCGGGTGACGGCGCCTTGGACGCGATTCTGTCGGGCCAACTGCTTGCCGCGGCGCTCGTCACCGGCGCCCTGTATGCGCTGACGGCGCTCGGCCTCAATCTCGTCTACGGCACGATGCGCCTGCTCAACGTGGCGCACGGCGATCTTGTCATGATCGGCGCCTATGTGGCTTTTTGGGCCTTCACGCTCCTGGCGCTGTCGCCGCTGCTGTCGATGTTCGCCGCCGCCGCGATCGCGGCGCTGTTCGGGCTTGCGCTCTACTACGGGCTTTTCCGGCGGCTGCTCGAGGGCGGCAAGGCGGCGCAGCGTCTTGAAGCCAATTCGCTGCTGCTGTTCTTCGCGGTGTCGGTGATCGTGCAGAACGTCGCCGCGCTGCAATTCTCGGGAACGCCGCGCGGATTTCAGTATCTCGGCGACGTCTACCGCTTCGGCAACGTCGCCGTCACTGGCAACCGCATCGCCGCCTTCGCGGTCGCGATGGTGCTGTGTTTCGGCATCATGGCCTTCCTGCGCTTTCATGTAATGGGCCTCGCCATCAAAGCGCTGATCCAGCGGCGCGATGCCGCCGCGATCGTCGGCATCAACGTCGAGCGCGTCCAGATCCTGACGCTGTGCCTCGGCTTCGCCACCGCGGCCGTCGCGGGCGCGCTGGTGAGCATGACCGAGCAGATCTCGCCGTTCATGGGCTTTCCGTTCACGATCGCCGCCTTCGTAGTGATCATTCTCGGTGGGCTCGGCAACGTCACTGGCGGCATCGTCGCCGGCTTTCTCCTCGGCGCGCTCGAAACCTACGGCGTCGCGCTGACTTCGTCGGCCTACCGCTCGATTCTCATCTACGGCGTGTTCGTGCTGATACTCCTGGTGCGGCCGCAGGGGCTGCTCGGCGGAAGGCGCATCGTGCGATGAAGGGCACCGCTGCCGTCCTGATCGGGCTCGCCGTCCTCGCCGCCGCCGTGCCGCTCGTGGCGGGCGACTATTTCGTCGGCGTCGGCCTCTCGCTCCTGATGTATGTGGCGCTCACGCAGAGCTGGATCGTCCTCTCGGGGATGACTGGCTATGTTTCCCTCGGCCACGTTGTCTTCTACGGGCTCGGCGGCTATGTGGCGGCGCTGGCATGGGGGGTGATTCCGCTGGCGGGCATCGTTGTGTTCGCCGGCCTTGCCGCGTTCGTCCTCGCGGCGGCAATCGGCCTGCCTGCACTACGGGTTCGCGGGCCGTATTTCGTGATCCTCACCTTCGGGCTTGCCGAATTGGCGAAATACGTCGTGATCGTCATCGAAGGCTGGCTCGGCAAGTTCAGCCGCGTGATGTTCGGCGGGCCCGGACTCGACACCTTATTCTACATCATGCTTGGCCTGGCGGCTGCGGCGACGCTGATCACCTTGCTGGTCCGCCGCAGCCGCTTCGGACAGGGCCTCCTCGCGATCCGCGAGAACGAGGAGGCGGCGGAAACGGTGGGCGTGCCGACCGTGCGCCTGAAGCTGCTGGCGTTCGGCCTTTCGGCCATAATTCCCGGCATGGTGGGCAGCTTGATGGTGCTGCGCTCGACCTATTTCGAGCCAGCGCTGCTGTTCGATCCGGTCATCTCGTTTTCGATCGTCACGATGGCCGTTGTCGGCGGCAGCGACGACGTGAAGGGGCCGTTGCTGGGCGCGGCCGGCTTCGTCCTCCTCTCCGAGCTCTTATGGGCGAACGCGCCGCAACTCTACATGATCATGGTCGGCGTTCTCCTGATTGGCTTCGTCCTCTTCGTTCCGGAAGGCTTGAGCGGACGCCTGTTCCGGGCGCGCCGGTCCGGTGCCAAATGACACTGCTGTCCGTGAAAAACGTCGGAAAGTCGTTCGGCGGATTAAACGCCCTGCACGACGTCTCGTTCGACGTGAGGAAAGGCGAGATCGTCGGCATCATGGGCGCCAATGGGGCCGGGAAAACGACTCTGTTCAGCCTGATCGCCGGTCACGAGCGGCCGAGCGCGGGCGACATCGTGCTCGCCGGGCGCAACCTCCAGGGACTGCGTCCGCATCGAGTCTGCCGGCTCGGGATCGCGCGCACGTTTCAGATCGTGCGCCCGTTCGGGGGCCTCACGGTTGAGGCCAACGTGGCGACGGCGGCGCTTTACGGCGCCGAGCCCGCGGAATCGGCCGACGCCGCGGCGCGCCGGGCGAACGAAGTGCTGGCGATCGTGGGACTCGCGGATCGCGCGGGCGATCTTGCCGAGAACCTGACGCTGTCAGGCCAGAAGCGGCTGGAACTCGCGCGCGCGGTCGCCACCAAGGGCCGGCTGCTGCTGCTGGACGAGGTGATGGCCGGGCTCACGCCGTCTGAGGTCGCGGCAATGCTCGACGTCGTCCGCCGTCTACACAAGGAGTATCGTCTCACGATTCTCATCATCGAGCACGTGATGCGCGCGCTGATGATGCTGGCCGGCCGCATCATCGTGCTGCACCACGGCGAGCTGATCGCGGCTGGCAGTCCCGCCGAGATCGGCGCGGATCCGCGCGTTCACGCGTGTTATTTCGGGACGGCGCCGTCGTGACCGCGCTACTCGCAGCCGACGACCTGGTGGCGGGATACGGCAACGTCGAGATCGTGCACGGCGTCTCGCTGCGCGTCGCCGCGGGCGGGATCACCGCTCTGGTCGGTGCCAACGGCGCGGGAAAAACCACGCTGATGCGGGCCCTCGCCGGCGTCTTGCCGCTGCGCGGCGGCGCCTTGGCGTTCGAAGACCGGGCCGTGGCCAGGCTCCGGCCCCACGCGCGCGTCGAAGCCGGGATCGTCCTTGCGCCGGAAGGCCGGCTGATTTTTCCGCATATGTCGGTCGACGAAAATCTGCGCATCGGCGCGATCAGCCGGCGCGCGCGCCCACATCTGGCCGCGACGCGTGACGAAGTGTATGCGCTCTTTCCGCGCTTGGCCGAGCGGCGCCGTCAAAGCGGCGGCACGCTCTCGGGCGGCGAGCAGCAAATGCTGGCCCTGGGCCGTGCGCTGATGGCGCGGCCGCGCCTCCTGTTGCTTGACGAGCCGACGCTCGGCCTCGCGCCCATTGTCGCGCGTCTCATCTTTGAGACCCTCGTACGCCTCCGCGACTCGGGGCTCACGGTCTTGCTGGCCGAGCAAGACGTTGGCCAAACCCTGGCCATCGCGGAATCGGCCTATGTGCTCGAGAACGGGCGCATCGTCGTCGCTGGGCGCGGTGCCGACCTGCTCAACGACGAGCGCGTGAAGGGGGCCTATCTCGGACTCTAATCGAGCCGATCGACACTTCGGCGCTTCATTTCGGCCCGGCGAAGCTGCACTCCGGGACGGAAAATCGGGTTATTTCGCCAGATCGTTGCCTATCTTATCGGGGAGAAGCGTGTCGGCACCAGAATCCGATTCTCTTGGGAGATGATCAGGGGCACGAGCATCTCGGCGCAGGCGTTCCATTCCTTGTTTTTCAGTAATCGCGCGCGCCGGCGGGCGCGATCGTCATGGCTCTTGAAGCCCCAGAGGTGGACGACTTGGTTGAGGTGGCCGACGTCGGTCGTGAAATAGCCGATCAGATTGCCGAGGATCTTGCTGTGGACGGCGAAGCCATGCTCCTCGTAGATCCGCAGGAATTCCGCGACCTTTTTCGCGTGGAGACGATAGATTCGCTCTTCGACGATCATTTCTTCCTCGTCTTCCGTTCCGCCGCGTCGCCCGCGGCCACGTGCGGCCCACGCCACGGGCGAAAACCGTAGCGAAGTTCGCCCGCATACGTAGATGTCTTTACATAATCCGAATTAAATCGCAGAGTATAAAAAATTCAACTGTAATTTCTACTTTGGCGCGCGACGACGAATCGTCGGCGCGCATTGCGAGCAGGCGCAAGGGATCATCGGACGACGACTGGGAGGAATATGCCATGGGCATGCGAGTATCACGCCGTTGGGCCTTGGCCGCCGGGTCGGCCGCCGCAGCGTGGCCGTCGATCGGCCGCGCGCAGGACAAGATCAACCTCAAGATGGGCACCCTCGGGTCGACCCAATATTTCTACTACAAGGGCGCCGTGCGGATGTCCGAAGAGGTCGCCCGCAAGACCGACGGGCGGGTGAACATCCAGGTGTTCCCGAATCAGCAGCTCGGCAACGAGCGCGACATGATCGAGGGCATGCAGCTCGGCACCATCGATCTCGCCGTGATCAACACGCCGTTACTCGCCGGCTTCGATTCCCGCTTTCAGATTTTCGACATGCCGTTCATGTTCAACGATTGGGCGCATGTCGAGAAGGTGGTGACCAGCCCGATCGGGCAGAACATGCTCACGACGCTGGAAGCCAAGAACATCAAGGGACTGGCCTATTCCACTGCCGGCCACCGGCACGTGCTGAACTACCGCAAGCCTGTGAAAACGCCGGACGACCTGAAGGGCCTGAAGATCCGCGTGCTCGACAACCCCGTCCATGTCGCGATCGTCAATGCGATGGGCGCCAATGCCACGCCGATGCAGTATAGCGAAGTCGCGACGGCGCTGCGCCAGCGTACGGTGGACGGACTCGACTCCCCGACGGCCGCGGTCGTGTCAGAGAAATTCTACGAGACGCAGAAGTTCATGTCGCTCACCGGTCATGTCTTCACGGGCGTGGTTTACCTCATGGGCCTGAAGCGGTTCCAAGGGCTGCCGGCGGATCTCCAGAAGATCATCGCCGACGCCGGCAAGATCGGCGCCGATCTCGAGACCGAGCAGCACAACAAGGCCGAGGTGGACGGAATCGAGCTGCTGCGCAAGCAGCATGGCATGACCATCGACACGGTCGACAAGGCGCCGTTCCGGGCGATGATGAAGCCGGTGTTCGACCGATTCCAAGACCGCGTCGGCAAAGATCTCATCGAGTCCGTGCGCAAGCTGGGCGGCTAGTGCGTTGACGCGCGGGTTCGCCCAGGCCGTCGACGGATTCTCCGACCGAGTCAACCGCGCCTCCGAGGTCGCCATCGGCCTACTGATCGCCGCTACTGTCGCGGTCACGTTCCTGCAGGTCGTGTTCCGCTACGGGCTCGATTCTTCGCTGTCGTGGTCCGAGGAATTCTCGCGCTACGCGTTCATTTGGGCGATCTTCCTCGGCGCGGGCAGCGTCGCCCGCCGCGGCCAGCACATGGCGGTCGATTCGCTGCGCGGCATCCTGCCGGGCCGCCCACGTCACGCGCTCGAAATTGCGATCGCCGCGGTCGGCATCGCCTTCTTCGCGGTGTTCGGATACGCGGCCGTGCTGCTCGCCGACAACGCCATCGGGCAAATATCTACGGCGCTCCAAATCCCGATCGCTATCGTCTACGCCTCCGCGCCGCTCGGCGCGGCGCTCACGGTCCTGCACTTGGCGAACGGCATACTTCAGGCCCTTGCGGGAGCAGGTCCGCGACAGGGCCTCCAACCCTCCGAGCCGCGAATGGACGGCTAATCCCGCGAACATGACGGTTCTCGGCATCCTGCTCGGCGTGTTTCTGGTGCTCCTCGTGCTCGGTGTGCCGATCGCCGTGGCGATGGGCATGGGCGCGGTGGCGGCCGTGGTACTGGCCACCGACCTTCCGGTCGTCATCGTCGGCCAGCGCATGATGTCGATCCTCGACTCCTTTCCGTTCCTGGCCCTGCCGTTCTTCGTCGTCGCCGGAATGGTGATGGAACGCGGCGGGATCACGCAGCAATTGATCGATTTCGCTACTATCTTCGTCGCGCGCATCACGGGCGGCTTGGCGCAGGTCGTCATCGGCGCGAATCTCGCTATGTCGGGCGCCTCCGGCGCCGCCACGGCTGATTGCGCCGCGACCGGGACCGTGCTGATCCCGGCCTTGTCGCGCGCCGGATATTCGCCCGCCTTCGCGGCGGCGCTGACCGCGGCGGCATCCACACTCGGGCCAATCATTCCGCCGAGCGTCATGTTCGTCATATACGGCGCGATGACCAACACCTCGATCGGCAAGCTCTTCGTCGGCGGCGTCTTTCCGGGGCTCATCATGGGCCTTTACATGATCGTCACGACCTACATCATCTCCAAGCGGCGGAAGTATCCGAAACTCCCGGCGGTTTCCGCGCGCAAGGCCGCGCGGATCACGGTCAAGGCATTCCCGGCGCTGGTGATGCCGGTCATCGTCGTCGGCGGGATCGTCGGCGGAGTGTTTACGCCCACGGAAGCCGGCGCCGTCGCCGCGGTCTATGCCCTGTTCATCGCCACCCTGGTCTATCGCCAGCTCAAATGGGCGGACATTCCGGCGGTGTTCATCGGCGCGGCGACGATGACCGCCGCCGTGATGCTGATCGTCTCGGCGAGCGAGCCGTTCGGCTGGATCCTGGCGCGGGAGCGGATTCCCGACGCGCTGACCAGCGGATTCCTGGCCATCACGTCGAGCCCCTGGTTCTTTCTCGCCTGCGTCAATGTTCTGCTGCTGCTGTTCGGCATCTTCTTCGAGCCGGTGCCTTTGCTGATCCTGGTCACGCCAGTGCTGATGCCGCTGCTGCCCGCCTACGGCATCGATCCGGTGCATTTCGGGGTCATGATCACGCTGAACATGACGATCGGGCTGCTCACGCCCCCCGTCGGCATGTGCATGTTCATCGTGTGCGCCATCGGCAGGGTCACGATCTGGCAATTCACCAAGGAAGTGTGGCCGTTCCTGCTGGCGCTCGGCTTGGCGCTCGTCGTCATCACCTACGTGCCGGCAACTGTGCTCTATCTGCCAAATCTCCTGGTCAAGTGACGGCATACCGGGCGCGCGAAGCGGAGGGACGATCGATGGAGGGAAGTTCGAGTGCCGGTGCAGCAAGCCGCTACGCGCGGATGCGAAACGCCTTCAAGCTCGGCATCTTCGCCGCCAATTGCTCATCCGGCCTCGCGGCGACGAAGATTCCCGAGCGCTGGGACGCGAGCTGGGCCAACAACCTTGCCGTCGCCCGGTTGGCGGACGAAGCCGGAATCGACTTTCTCCTGCCCTTGGCGCGGTGGAAGGGCTATCCGGGCGATTCGAACTTCCAAGGCCATTCTTTCGAGGCACTGACTTGGGCCGGCGGGCTGCTCGCGAGCACGCAGCGCATCACCGTCTTCGCCACGATCCACGTTCCGCTGCTGCATCCGGTCTATGCCGCCAAGCAGATGGCGACGATCGACCATATCGGCGGCGGCCGCCTCGGCATCAACATCGTCTGTGGCTGGAACGCCGACGAGTTCGAGATGTTCGGCATCGCGCAGCGTGAACATGACGACCGCTACGCGTTCGGCGAAGAGTGGTGGCACATCGTCAGGCGCATTTGGTCCGAGACGGCGCCGTTCGACGTGCGCGGCGCACACTTCACCCTCGATGGCGTGATTGGCAGGCCGGGCCCCTGGGGCGATACGGCGCCGGTCGCGATGAATGCCGCGGGCTCGCCCGCGGGCCGCGCCTTCGCAATCCGCAATTGCGACGTGCTGTTCACGATCATGGCCGATCTCGATCGCGGGCGCCGCGACGCGGCATCCATCGCGGCCGCGGCGCGCGAGGCGGGGCGGAGGGTCGACGTCTTCACCACGTCCTACGTCGTCTGCCGGGCGACCCGGCGTGAGGCGGAGGATTTCCACCGCTACTACGTCGACGAGAACGGCGATTGGGATGCCGCCGATCACTGGTTCGCGATGCAGGCGGCCAATACGCGGAGCCGCCCGCCCGAATTGCGCGATCTCTTCCGCTATCGGTTCGCCGCCGGCCACGGCTGCTATCCACTGATCGGCACGCCCGACGATGTGGCAAACGCCATGGCCGACATGGCGGCGGCCGGCTTTGCCGGCACCACCATCGCTTTCGTCGATTACGTCCGCGAATTCCCATATTTCGCTGCGGAAGTTCTACCCCGCCTTGAGCGGAAGGCGCTACGCCTCGCCGTTCAGAAGGCCTGAGACCGGCTCGGGTGATGGTCCGGCGGCGGCGCCGACGATCCCGGGCCGCGCGCCCGACTATTGCCCTTCCTTGAAATGGTCGTAGGCGAGTGAGAATTGCTGGCGGACATATTCGCCCCAAACGACCGGTTTGAAGCGCTTCGGATTCTCCGCCGAGACGAACTCGGGCAGCGGCTCGATGACGGTGCGATAGTCGGGGAAAAAGAAGAACGGCAGCGAACATCGCGTGCGGCGCGAGCACACCACGCGATGAGGCGTCGAACAGAACGCGCCGTTGGTCCAGCGGACCACCATGTCGCCGACATTGACCACGAACGTGTCGGGAACGACCGGGGCGTCGATCCAATCGCCGGCCAAGGTGCGGAGCTGGAGGCCGCCGATATCGTCTTGCGCCAGGATCGTGAGCGTCCCGTTGTCCGTATGCGGCCCCGCGCCGAATTGGCCGTCGAAATCGCCGTCGATCCCGGGGTAGGTGACGCAGCGGAGCAGGCTGTCCGGCTTCGTGTAGAAGGGAACGAAGAAATCCTCGGGTTGCCGCATCGCGAGCGCCAGCGGGCGAAGCAGCTTGGGGCCGAGCGCATAGAGCGCGCGCCAATATTCCTCGAGCGTGGCGCGGAATTCCGGCAGTCCCTCCGGCCATTTGTTGGTGTCGTGCATGGGCAGGCCGGCCATCCGATCTTCGTCGTCCGCGGGAAGATCGAGCCCGAAGATGAACGATTCGCTGCGGTTCGGCTTCTTGCCGTGAATCTGCGTCTGCCGATGCATCGGCAGGTAGCCGCGCTGATTCTGATTGATCGGGATTTTGAGTTTCTCGTCGAGCGGCAGGTTGAAGAAGGTCGGCAACGCGGCCAACGCCCGGTCGATCAGCGGCTGCGGCACGCCATGATTGGTGATGTAGCAGAAGCCGACCCGGGTGAAGGCGTCGACGAACTGCGCCGCAACTTCGGCGGCGCCGCCCGGAGCGCCTTGCACCAAGCGCCCCACGTCGACGATCGGTATCTGGTTGGGCGCGAGCTTCTTGGTCTTGTCGATACCTTGCTGCGAGGCGAGCGCGTCTTCGAGCTCGAGGGGCATGGCCGACTCCTGCTGGCTAGAATGTGGCTCCGCAATTCGGTGCGCGACCACCGGCCGCAATTGTCGCGCGGGGCATCGTCGTCGACTCCCCGTGCGCCAAGCTGCCGGTCCCCGATAATGGCTGGATACGCCGCAGCTTCATAGTGGCGCCCCGCTTCGGCTGTTGTTGCCCAGAAATGGATGCAGGCAGGGCGTTCAGCCGCGGAACAATTCGTCCGGCAGGCTTAGGGAAAGATTGCCGCCACGCCGGAAATGCTCCGCCATCAGGCGTTCCAAGCGCCGGGCATCGCGTCACGCATTTGGGTCTGATCGCGAGCACGGCCAGGGCGGCACGTCGTCGGCACGGGCGCGCGTCGTTCATCTGCCGAAGGAGAAAGGGTACGCGGCTATGGTCGAGATGATGATCCCGATCCTGATCCCGCCCGAGAGCCGGCTCGCCGCGTAGCGGCGATCGCACAAGATATGGCGAGCGGATCGCCGACCCCCTAACGAGCGCGCGGCGTTCTGTTGAATGAGCGAATGTCGACCGTTGGGTGTCGCCCGCGGCGGCCCGGGATAAGGCGCCGCCGCGAGCGACCGCGGAAAGCTTCGTTGCCGGCTTATTTCTCGATCATGCCGCGAATTTCCCCGCCGGGATTGGCGGCGGTGTGAACGTTGACGTACCACTTGCCGGCCATCATGTCCGCGGCCTGGGCGTCGGTGAGCGTGCGCGAACCCGTGATCGGCGTCGCCGCACTGCTGAAGGGAATGACCACGCCGGCATCCTTTTCTTCATCCGCCGGGCCGTGGATATGTGCCGCCGTCGCCATGCCGGTGAGCATGCTATAGGTCACGGTCCAAGTGAACAGTTTGGTTGCCGTGTCGTAAGTGAAGTTCGCCATTCCGCCGCCCGGACTCTTCGAAGGCGGAATGATGTTTTCGGGTTCCAGCGTCGCCTCATACAAGAGCACCTCCGCTCGAGCCGCTGATGCCGCGACCGCAAAGGACGCGACGGCCGCAAGGACGATGCCGAGATGCGGATGGGAGAATTGGCGCATGACGAATTGCTCCTGTTTCGAGGTTGATGGCGAACTGCGATGCCGAGCCGGGGCGGTGGGCACCCGCGACGAACCGGCGAACGCCAAAAAACGGCGCATGACGCCGACCGGCGTCGGTTCGTTACGCATCGACGCGGTTCCGTGCCCGCGGAGCGGTCAACTAGCCCGATAAACCTCGTGGCGCGTTAACGTGGATTAGTAAGTGACGGGAAAAGGCGCCCGCTTGAGCATGCGTGACAGGCTGCCGCGACGCGGAGTCGCACCGGCCCAACCCGTCTCACGGCAGCGTCGTAGCCGCATGTTGCTCAATTAAGGCGCAGACTGCTAATCCAAATTGGTAATAGCGCCGCCGGGCGCTGTCACTCTGATAAATAACCTGAAACGCGCCGCGCTACCGATGGCGCATCGCTTGCACATCGAGGCGGCCGCGTCGTCGCTTCGCCGTGGCGCCGGTTGCCCAATCGAGATCGGCTACCCCGTGCGCGACTCGAATACAGGTCCGGGCAAGCCACATGAACAATGAACAGCAGGCACACAATGCAAAGAGCAATGACGGCAATCTTCCTCGCGCTGACGCCGGTCGGCGCGCTTGGGCTCGGTCCGGCGGCGCCGGCTCATGCACAGCAACTCACGGTCTCGATCTCGCTGTTCCACCAGCAACTCTCGTCGCACGGCCGCTGGTTCCAGCATCCGCGTTATGGGTGGGCTTGGTTCCCGACGGCAGTCGACGCGCAATGGCGTCCCTATTCGCACGGCCAATGGGTGTGGACCGAGCAATACGGCTGGTACTGGAATTCCGACGAGCCGTTCGGCTGGGCGACCTATCACTATGGCCGCTGGGGCTATGACGAGGTCTACGGCTGGGTGTGGATTCCCGGCAGCACCTGGGGTCCTGCCTGGGTGGCATTCCGCTACAGCGAGGGTCATGTCGGTTGGGCGCCGCTTCCCCCGGAAACGCTCCAGGTCAGCTTCAACTTCAACAGCGGCTACACGGACATGAACGCGACCTATTACGAGCCGCGCTGGGTGTTCGTGCCGCGCAACCGCTTTCTCGACGCGCGCATCTATTCTTCCGCCGTGCCACGGAATCAGAACAGCACCTACATCCGCCAGACCATCAACGTGACCAACTACGTCACGATCAACAACGTGATCGTCAATCGATCGATCGATCCCCAGCGGATGGAAAGCGCGATCGGCCGTCGGATCGAAGCTGCGAAGGTCAATGACGTCGACAACCTGAGCAAGTCCGGCCGGCGTGGCGACAAGGCAATAGACGCCTATCGGCCGCAAGTACGCGTGACGCGCGAAGACGCGCCACCCGCGGCGGCGCGGGCAAAACCGAGCGACAAGCCGCGCTATGCCATCGAGAAGGATGGCACGGCCCCCGCGGAACGGCGCACCGCACCCGCCCAGCCGGCGTCGCCGCCACCCCGGTCCGACCGCGACACCCGCCCGGAGGGGACGCCCGAAAAGGCCGTGCCTCCGGCTGCGACGCGTCCGGGCACGCCGCCGGAGCGGTCGGCCAAGCCGAGTGAGCCATCCGCGGCACCGCCGCCGGCGACGCCACCGGCGACGCAGATCGACCGCAATCGCAAAGCACAGCCGGATCAGCCGCCCGACAAGGTCGCCCCGTCGGGGCCGCAAACCCGGACCCCGCCGCAGCCGCCGAAACGTTCGACCGCGCCGGCCAAGCCCGGCGAACCTCGCGCCGTGAAGCCGCCGGCAACGGCAGAAACCGACCGCGATCGCAATACGCGGCCGAATACTTCGCCGCCCGATAACGCCAAGCCGGACGAGCCGTCGAAGAAGGACGACGACGATAAGAAGAAGGATGAAAAGCCCGGCCGCTAGACGGGCCGACCCCTCCAACGAAAGCGGGCGCCGCAGATCGCGGCGCCCGCTTTTCATTGCGTGTGTTAGGTGCGCGGCTTGAACTTTATCGGCCCGCTCGCCTCACGAAGCCGGGCGCGGCCTTGGGCGCCGCAATCGCCAGACGACGGGCGCTAGGCGGTGAACGGCTTGCCGATTTTTCCGGCCAGCGCTCCAGCGCGCTCGCGCAAGGGCGCCGCCACCGCATTGCCGACGTGCACCGCCATGTCGGCAATCCTGGCGCCCTGGGCCATCATCTGATCGAAATCGCCATGCGCGAGGTCGGCCTGAACCTCGGCCAAATCGTGGATCGTCTTGCAGTCGAGCAGCCGCTTGGCATTGGCGAGACTGTGTTCGAACGCCTGCCGATTCAGGGCTAAGAGCTCGCCCGAAAGGAACTCGACGCCCTTCACGGCGGCCGCTCCGGCCGCGGCCAGGGCATCGAGATTGGCTTTCTGGAAGCCCGCCATCTGATCGAACATGCCGGCCGCCTGCGGCAGCATCTTGCGCATCTGCTCGTTTGCCGCCTCGACGGCTTGATCTTGAGCCTCGGTCATGGCTTCGGATCCGACATCGAGAGGACGCGCGCCGTTCGACTTTCCGGCATCGAGGGATTTTGCGACCGCGATCGGATTGGCCTTGGCCGACTGATCGCCGGCACCGCGAGTCCGGGCGTTGTGTTTGTTCCGCATGATGTTTGCAACCACCGAAAAAAGGGCAATGATCTGCCGTTCTAGCCGTGCCTCACGGGTGCTGGTCGTTCTGGGGCCGCCGCGCCGCGCCATTGCGGGCGCCATGCCCGCTTTCGACGATTGCCAGCAGCTCCAGGCGGGCACGCGACAAGCGCGAGCGTACGGTGCCGATGGGTATGCCCAGCATTCGGGCGGTCCGCTCATAACTGAATTCCTTAACGCAGATCATCGTGAGGATCTCGCGGTGCTTCGGTGAAAGGTCGTCGAGCACGCGCAGGGTTTCGTCCAACTCGACCACGAAATCCTGTGTCGGTTCTTCGGCAACTTCCGGCACCGCCGCGTCCTCGACCGATCCGCCATGACGCCGGGCGCGGCGGCAATTGTCGATGAAGCGATTGCGCAAGATGGTGCCCGACCAGGAGGCGAAGCTCGAGCCATCGAACTGCTCGATGGAGGTGAGGATTCGGACGACCGTGTCCTGCACCAGGTCGTCGGCCGAAGCTCGATTGCGCGTCAATGCGCGCGCGTAGGACACCAAATGCGGCATCCGCTCCAGAATGAGGTCGCCGGCTGCATAGCCCATGTCACACCTTTTTGAATCGACTAGGCGAATGCGCCCAACGGGCGCGTGTGCTCGACCCAATCGACGTGCCGCGGTTCGTTCGTCGAGACCGATGAGCAACAAGCCGGACCCCAACCGACAATCGCGGCGGGTGGCGGTTCTGCCTGTCGTTCAACGTGGAAACTGTGCCACCGCCGGTAATCGCGGTTCGCAACATGGATTAGCCTTACGCGCAATTCTCGTGGGCGGCGTGCTTAGGCTAAGGCCGCAGTCGCCGATGGACAGCGGTTCGCAGGGCGGCGATTAACAAGGTTAAGGATGGCAGGGGCCCATGCCACTCATGCGGCATCTTAGTATGTCGTGTTCGTGCCGTTGCCGATCTCCGGCAGGTGGCCCGAATTGGACATTCCGTTGTCGACGCTGGCGGAATCGAGCGTGCGTCCCTTGCCGGTTCCGGGCTCGGTGCCGCGTTTGTAGTACTCGTTGCCGTCGCCAGCCTTGACGAGGACGATGCCCTTGGGACGGGTGAAATCGCGCGCCGGCACCCCCTTCAGCCCATCGCGCAGGAAATCGCGAAAGATCGGCGCTGCCGTCACGCCGCCCTGTTCGGCCGGGCCGAGCGAGCGCGGCTTGTCGAAGCCAACCCAGACGGCGACGGCAAGGTCGGCCGTGAATCCGACGAACCATGCATCGAGCACGTCGTTGGTGGTTCCCGTTTTGCCCGCCACCGGCCGCGCCAGACCTGTTACTGCGGTACCCGTGCCGCGCCGCACGACGCCTTGCAGTAGAGTGACGACCTGATAGGCGTTGTCCGCGTCGACGACCTGCTCGCGTTCGTCCGGCGTCTCCGGCATTGCCTGTCCCGTGAAAGCCGTGGCGCGGCACGCCGCGCATTTCCGCGCATCGTGGCGATAGATCGTCGTCCCGTAACGGTCCTGGATGCGGTCGACGAGGGTCGGCGTGACGCGCCTGCCGCCGTTGACGATCATCGAATAGGCAGTGACATGGCGCATCGGCGTGGTCTCGTAGGCGCCGAGCGCCATCGCCATCGACGGCTCGAGCTTTCCCGATACGCCGAGCTTGGCGGCCAGCGCGGCGACCTTCGTGAAGCCGGTCGCTTCGGCTAGGCGCACCGTCGTGAGGTTGCGCGACTGCTCGATGCCGGTTCGCAGCGTCGTGGGCCCGTAGAACTTGCCTGAGGCGTTGCGTGGCCGATAGATCGTGGTGCCGATCCGGGCGATGATCGGCGCATCGAGAATGATCGTCGTTGGCGTGAAGCCTTCTTGAAGTGCCGCCAGGTAGACATAGGTCTTAAACGAGGAACCCGGCTGCCGCCACGCTTGCGTCACCGTGTTGTGCTGCGATAGCCAGAAGCTGAATCCGCCGCTCATGGCCAACACGCGGCCGGTATGCGGATCCATCGCCACCAGGGCACCATTCACTTCAGGCACTTGCCGCAAGGCAAAAGTGTCGGCGGGGTAGGGATTGTTCTGACCATCGAACGCGACGCGCTCGACCAGAATCACGTCACCCTGCCGCAGGACATCGCCGGCCGTTCGGATGAGCGGTCCGGTCGCCGTCTTGAAGGCCGGCCTGCCGACCTCGACGGCGACGTCGCCCTGCGCACGCGCCCAGGTGAGCTCGGCGAGCGGAACGCGGCCGCGTCGGCCGTCGGCCCCACTGATGTCGGCGCCGTCGTCTTGAACGTCGAGCACGAGCATCAGGCTCCAGTCGCCGTGTCCCGCGGGCGGCGCGATCGCCCGCAATTTCTGCCGCCAGTTGTCCGCCCAGCGCGCGCCCCGGTCGTCCCTGATGTTGGCCACGGGGCCGCGCCAGCCATGACGGCGATCGTAGGCGACCAGGCCTCTACGAAGGGCCGCGTCCGCGAAGACTTGAAGGTTGGAGTCGAGCGTCGAGCGGATGACGTAGCCGCCCGCCCTCATCTTCTCCTCGCCGTGCGTGGCGAGCATGTCGCGGCGCACTTCCTCGATAAAATATTCAGCGCCGACGCTAACGGATACCGGTGGCGGCATCACGCCGAGCGGCATGGCCTTGGCCGCGCCGGCCTCGACACCCGTTATGTAGCCGTCGTCGAGCATGCGCTGAATGACGTAGTTGCGCCGCGCGGCGGCTTCCTTGGCGTGCCGGTGCGAGTCGAAGCGGCTCGGTGCCTGGGCCAGCGCTGCCAGGAAGGCAGCTTCGGCGACGGTCAGTTCATCGAGCGCCTTGTGGAAATAAACTTGCGCCGCCGCGGCGATGCCATAGGCCTGACGGCCGAAGTAGATCTGATTGAGGTAGAGCTCGAGGATCTTCTCCTTCGTGAAGGCGCGCTCAATCCGGAAGGAGAGGATCATTTCCTTGATCTTGCGCTCGAGGCTGCGCTCGGGTGTGAGCAGGAAATTCTTGGCCACTTGCTGGGTGATCGTCGAGCCGCCCTGGAGGCGCCGCGCGGCGCCAGACCGGGAATTGCTCCGGATGGCGCGCACGATTCCGAACAGATCGATGCCCGGATGCGAGAAGAAGCGTTGATCTTCAGCGGCCACGAACGCGTCGACCAGGCGCTGCGGAACCGAGCCAAAGGGGACGAAAATACGTTTTTCCGATGCAAATTCGCCGATCAGCCGGCCATCCGCGGCGTAGACGCGGCTGACGATCGGCGGCTCGTAGTCAGCGAGCTTCTGATAGTCGGGAAGGTCGCGGCCGTAATACCAGAACACGCCAAACGCGCCGATCAAGGCCGCCATCGCGACGACGTATCCGGCACTCAGCAGACTGATCGCCGAACGGCCGATGAATTTGAACACTGTATCCTCGAGTCACGCCGCGCCGCCCGGCGGCAGCCGATCGAATGTCCATGAGGGGATCCTGCGGAAAGTTCCGGCGATCGGGCGCGTCAATCCGCGGCCGGTCTCGGATGAAGCGAGCGCCCGTATCGGCCTCGCCCCTTTGCCGCACCAGAAGCACCGCAAACCGCCCGTCCGTATCGCGGGCAATGTGACCGATTCGACCGCCACAGCCGCCAACTTGTATTAGCGCCCGCCGGCTTTCTTTTTGCCGCGCTGTCTTTCACGCATGTACGCCTTACGTGCGGAGAGAGGATTCGGGCGGCAAGGGCGCGGAAGCGGGTTCCGCAACCGGCCCGTCATCGTCCGCATCATCGCCAGGATCGCCCTCGGTCGGGCCGATCAGACTGGCAAGAAGCGAGAGGACCGGTATGTGCTGGCCGAAAGTGTAGAGGAGGATCAGCAGCGGTACCGCGATCATTGCCCCCACCGCGCCCCACATCCAGCCGAGAAACGCGATTCCGCCGAAGACGGCGAGAGGGCTCATCTCGAGGCGCCGTCCGACGAGCCATGGGCTGACGATCTGCGATTCGACGAGGTGGAGCGCCAGCACGATTCCCGGAGCGGCGATAATCGATCCCCAATCGTCGAACGTCGCGAGCGAAAGCAGCGCCGCTGCCGCGATGACGAGGAGCGGTCCGACGAAGGGAACGAAGTTGAGGATCGCGACCGCGAAGCCCAAGAGGATCGCAGCCGGCATGCCGAGCAGCGCGAGCGACGCGCCGACGGCAACGCCCAGCCCGACGTTGATCATGCTGACCGTGAACAAGTAGGTCGAAACGCGCTTGCCCATGTCGCGCACGATGCGCGCGACCTGAAGCCTCGCGACCTGCGTCGACTGCGCCATGATGGCCCGCCGGCGATAGACGCGGCGCGATGCCAGGAAGAAGAACGTGAGGACGGCGAACAGGCCGATCTGAAACGACACCTCGCCGAATCCGGCTCCCGGGGCAGGCGCCGCTCCGGCGACGATGTTGGACTTCGGCCCCGCCTCGCCCACGTTCGTCGCCTTGTCCAGCTTGTCCCTCGCACTCTTGAGCGACTCCAACGAAGCGCGGATGTCGGCGAGCTTGAACTCCATTCGCGCGGCCATTCGTGGAAGCTGCGCGCTCAGCTCGCGAACCGTCGGCGCCACGGCCGTCGCCGCGGCGGCGATCGACAAGATAAATCCGACGATGATCAGCAGCGCCGCCACGCTCGAGGGCAGGCCCCGCCGCTCCAGCCAGCGCATGACGGGGCTGAAGATGACGGCAACGACGGCGGCCGCGACGGCGGGCATGAGAACGGCCTGGGCGAAATACATTGCGGTCAGCAGCGCCAGCAGGAACAGGCCGAAGACCGACCACGCCATGAGGGCTTGTGTCGGCACCGCTTGCGGCGGTGGCGAATTCACGATCTCCGGCAACCAATTCCGAATCGTCCGGGGTGCGCCAAACAGCTTCATGGAACAAAGGAAACGCAGGAGGGGGGCGGCACGCCCATTTTTTCCGCCGCCCCAGACACAAATATGACGATCGAGAGGGCGGGTTCGCCGCCAGCACCGCGCCGGAGATTGTCCGCACCGGGGCTCGCCTTGCCGTACATCGTCAGTGAATCGTACGCCCCACAGCCCGCACTTGAACTCGGGGCCGTGCGAACTTCGGGGCTGGCGGGCCGGACTGGCGCCAACGCTCGGCCGACGTCGCTAGCAGCGTCCTGTGTCTTGCCTCGAGCGGGTTGGCCCGAGACCAGACATAATGGAAAAGCCGATAAAGCTCGCTCTGCAGACTGTCGGTGGATGACAAGCGCCGCGGATTCTCGACGATCAATTCGAGACAAATTCGAAAGTAGTGGTCGCCGAGCGCCGGCTTGCCGGTCAACGTGCGCGCGTACTGGCGCAGCATCGGCAACATCGCGGCGACTTCCGATCGCGTCTCAGCCATGCGCCGTTTCCCTCCACCGCCATGCGCGCCGCGCATTTCGCTCAAGTTGCGTGCCGTGGTTCGGACGCCGATTATCAGCAGACGCGGCCAATTCAGGCGCGCCGTTTGCGGATTACATCTTCTTCTCTGTCTTCTCGGCGCCCTTGGTCACGCTTTTACCGAGCGCGCTTACATCCTCGCCCAAGCCGCCGATCGTGTTGCATGCCGAGATGGTTCCGGCCGCGCCGAGCAACAGCGCCGCAAGTGCAAGTTTCGCAGTGATATTTTTTCCCATGGCGTATATCTTTCCTGGATGGAGTGAATCGAAGCAGGCCGCAATCCGATCGATCAACAGAGCAATGGCGCCAGATGTCGAACGCTAAATGCATTCGGGGACGAGCGCTATAACCTAGGTTAGCGATGACGGGTGCTCGGCGAAGAAGTTGAAAAAGAATAAGCAAACTCAATCGTCGCGTCGATCAATTCGCGATCTCCGCGTGGTGCCGCCCGCATCGCGGACCGGCTCCGGGGCGCACTGCGATAACCGAACGGAGACTTGGCGCCCACGAATGAGCGCGCGGCAGAACGGACCAAGGGGCCTTGCGCTAGATCAAGGTACGGCCCGCCCAACAACGCTTCGATGATTCGAGGATTGAACATTCTGAGGGAGTGAAGACCGTGATTCACTATCATGCCGTCGTCTGGCTGGATCATCGTTCGGCTCATGTGCTGCACCTCGGGCGCGACGAGGTCGAGGCGTTGCACGTTCACCCCAAAGGGTCGGGGCATCTGCTTGAACATGCGAAGCACATCCATCATCGCGCCGGCACGCGCACTGGAAATCATGCGCCCGACAATCCGATCTACTTCAACGACGTCGTCGCGGCGCTCGGCGACGCGCACGATTGGCTGATCGTCGGCCCCGGAATGGCCAAGCAAGACTTCGTCCGTCACCTCCGAGAGCATCACCCCGAAATGCTCGAGCGCGTTGTCGGTGTCGAGAGCGCGGATCACCCGACCGATCGGCAAATCGCCGCCACCGCGCGCCGCTACTTCCTGGGCTCCGACCGCATTCGCCCTCCGCTCGGCGGATGAGCGTGTCCGTCCGATCGGCGATGGGGAAATCCGCGAGGACGTCATGGGCATCGTCGTCGATCAAGTCGATTCCGTATGCTCCGCTATTCCCTCTCGGTGCACCCGGCGTTCAAGAATGGGCCCGTACAAGAACCGAAATTCGGCCGCGCCGCAGCCGGCGCGACTGCCAGATAGGGGGATCTGCCAATGCCAATGGGGACAATCCGCGAGCGGATGCAGCTCATGCTCGATGCCGTGATTGGCCTCGAACGCAATTTGGCCGGCAAAACGTTCCATGACTTCGTCGCCAACCCCGACCTCGCGGCGGCCGTGGAACGGTACGTGGAGCGCCTCTCTGCGGCCTTGGGTCATGCGCCGCATTCGCTGCAGTCCAATCATCCGGACGTCGAGTGGCAGGCAATTGCGACCATCGGTAATCTGCTGCGCCACGTCTACGATCGCAGCTTGGATCCGCGGGTTTGGGATGTGGCCAAGAGCAATCTCCCCGCCCTTAAGCGCGCGGTATTGGCGACCATCGACGAGGTTGACGGCAAGATCCGAACATAAGCTCGCCTGACAGCCATGCATGCCCGTATCGATGCCGCGCGGATGATCCGGCGCCATTTTGCGCAAGTCCGAAGTGCGCGGTGGCGGCGGCTCGCGGCAATGTTTCGCTTCGTCGCGCTTCCGATTCTTGTGCTGCTCTCGATTGCGCCGGCCGACGCGCAAGGCCGGACGCCGGTCGGCATCTGGCTCCACGCAAACGGGCGTATCCGCATCGAGATTGCTCCCTGTGGCGACCGCTTGTGCGGGAAGCTGGTTTGGTTCAAGTGGCCCAATGATGCGCAAGGCCTGCCCCTGGTCGATTTGAAGAACGCGAATCCGGCGCTGCGGTCGCGTCCGCTCTTGGGCCTCACGATCCTCCAGGGCCTGCGCCGCACCGGCGAGGGCACATGGGAGGAGGGTCGGATCTACAATCCCGACGACGGCGTGGATTACAGGGCGCTGATGTCCATCGCGAGCGACGGCACCCTGCGGGTGCGCGCCTACGTCCTCGTGCCGCTCTTGGGGAAGAGCTTCGTTTGGACACGGTTGCCGTAGGTCGTCGTCGGCGTCGCCAAAAAGATGTCGTTCCCTGGAGATTCTGCCGGTGACGCGCCGCCCGCGAGCGCCGACATAGCGAGGGGCAGCACACGCAACAGGTCGCGGGGATGGCGGCGGTCAATCTTCGAGTTCGGTCAGCGGCCGCGGCTGATCGAGATAGCCTGAATCGTATCCGGCCAGCTTCATCAGGCCTTTCACGTCGTCGATCACGACGCGGTGCTCCTTCACCGTGATCAGCCCTTTCTCGCGCAGTTGCCGCAGCACGCGATTGACATGAATTGCCGTGAGGCCGAGCGCATCCGCGACGAGATACTGGTTGAGCGCGCACTCGAACTTGGTCTCGCTCGCCATGCCGACCAGCCGTAGCCGGTCGCCCAACTCCAGGAAGAAATGGGCGATCCGCTCGATGGCGCTGCGCCGGCCGATGCCCACGAGATGCTCGACGACCATCGCCTCGTCGCGCGAGACCGCCCACAGGATCGCGGCGCCCAGGCGCGGATACTCGTTGAATACCGAAATCGCGCGCTTCACCGAGACCGGACTGACGACGCAATCGCTGAAGGTGGCGAACGAGTGGTCCGACGTCCGCAGCAAAATGCTGCGCAGGCCCATGAAATCGCCCGGCAGCGAAAAGTTGATCACTTGACGCCCGCCGTCCGGCAGCAATTTGTAGGAGTAGGCCCAGCCTTCCTGCAGGACGAAGGCGCGGTGGCCCGTCTGTCCCTCGTGGACGAGATCGGTCGATGCAGCGATGTTCTCTCGGGCGGACTGCAACTGCATCAGGCATGCCATCTCGCCGGGCGATAGCCGGACAAAATTGCTCAGTTTTCGAACCAATGCGTTTCCGGAATGCGGCATCGGGCAAGCCTTGGAGGGACCATGCGTTTCCGCGGCGGGGCCGCTACGCTGTCGTCGGGAGCGCACGCACGAAAGTACGAACCGTGCGGCCAGACGCCGCACCGAAACCCTTGTGAAGTATATAGAATTTCACCAACCATACCAGACTGTCACACGTAGGAATGGCGGGCATAATCGGCGGACCCTCGCGGTCGCTCGCCCCAGGCGTCGCGCAATCCTAACCTAAATCAGCCATCCGCCCGGTGCCGGCCTGTTATAGACGGCCCGTGAGCCGAGTCGATGAGCGCGAACGCTCATCCGCTATTCACAAAAACGCAGGCTCCGACGCGGAACATAGGTTCGGGTGTCGCTGCCATCTCCGGCCTTCGATCGCGCGGCGCATCGGTGTCGCGTGCTTGGTGGTGGCGACGAAGAGATTCATTTGAACACCGATGCCGTCATCCGCCGCATCACGCCGTCGTCGGCAGCCGGCAGATAGCCGGTGTTCTGCAGAAAATGTGGGCCGATGCATGTTGTGTTTCATGCCAAGAAAAATACTTGCCGCCCTCGCCGTCGTCGGGATTGCCGGCGCACTCGATGCGCCGGCGCGTGCGGATCTCGAGACGGCCGGCCGTGCAGTCATCCAGTCGATGAGCGAAGCGGTGCTCGCATCGCTGCACGCGGGAACCGATCACGCGACGCGAGAGGCACACTTTGGGGAAATGTATCGCCGAAATTTCGACAATGCCGGACTCGCTGCCTGGGCTGCGGGCCGCGCCTATACCGTAGCCCCGCCCGGACAGCGAAAGCAGTATCACCAGCTCTTCGAGCACTACGTCGTCAAGTCCTACGCGGCGCAGCTCCAGCAACACAAGGGCGAACGCTTGCGCATCGACAAATCGGAGACCGTCGGAAGAAACGTCATCGTGACCAGCAATTTGGTTCCTCCCGACCCGCGCAATCCGCGCGAGATCGAGATGAAATGGCGCCTGCGCATGGTCGGCGGCCGCTTTCTGGTGACCGACGTCGTGATCGACAAGATCAGCACGGCGTTGACCGAAAAGCGCGCCTTCGCGGAATGGCTTCACGAGCGTGGCGGCACACTCGAAGGCCTCATCGGCAAACTGCGCGAGAAGATTGCACGAGAAGATCGGCGAAGGCGCCGGCAGGGTGTTCTAAACGTCGCGCGCGCCACACGCGCCGCGTAAGCGGAGACAGCGGCTCACGTGAGGCACGATCCGAGACAATGCGGTATTCGCTGGGGTCCGCGATCGCCATCGGCGGGTTCCGCTCGCCTTATCGTCCAGGCCGGCAACGTGCCGCAGCCGAACCGTCGATGCCACTGAAAGCGGCGTTCCGCCCGCATGAGCCTCTCGGCTCGGTGCGCGTACGCGGCGCGGGAGAAAGGACCATTTGATTTCGTTCATTCGGCGCACCTTGGGATACGCACCGCCGGCGTCGCCCTGGGACAATCATGAGTCAATTCGCGAAGAGCTCTTCAGCGTCGAACGTCTGGAACAGCACGCGCGGAGCCTCGCGGTCGCACAGTTGACGACACCGACGCCGGCCAAGGGCCGGGCACTGGCCCGGCGGCTCTCCGACAACGCCGTCGTTCTGCTGAATGCGCATCGAACTATCGCCGCGGCGATCGAGCAGGGGCGCGCGATCACGCCGGCGGCGGAATGGCTGATCGACAACTATCATCTCGTCGAGAGGCAGATTCGCGAAATTCGCTCAGATCTGCCGCCCGGCTACTACCGGCAACTGCCCAAGCTCGCCGACGGGCCGTTCGCCGGATATCCGCGCGTGCTCGGCGTGGCCTGGGCCTTCGTCGCTCACACTGACAGCCGCTTCGATCCCGAGATTTTGTGCCGCTACGTCTTAGCCTACCAGGAGGTCCAACCGCTAACGATCGGCGAGCTATGGGCGGTTGCGATCACGTTGCGGATCGTCCTCGTCGAGAACCTCAGGCGGATCGCCGCGCGAATCGTCCACAGCAGCAACGCTCGGCTCGAGGCGGACGGTCTCACCGATCGTCTGTTGGGTGCGGGCGGGATGACCGCCGAACCGGTGGAAATCGTGTTCGCGGAATACGAACGCGCCCCGCTGCCGGGAGCGCTCGCCGTTCAGCTGGTACACAGACTGCACGACCAAGATACGAGGATCATTCCGGCACTGGCCTGGCTCGACGCGCGCCTGTCGGCGCAAGGAACGACGGCCGACGCGGTCGTGCACGACGAGCACCAAAGGCAGGGTGCCGCGACCGTCACGGTGCGCAACATCATCACCAGCATGCGCCTGATCTCCGACGTTGATTGGACGGAGTTGTTTGAGCGCTTCAGCCTCGTCGACCGCGTGATGAGCGGCGGCAACGGCTTCCAGGAGATGGATTTCCCCACGCGCAACCTCTACCGCAGCGCTATCGAAGAACTGGCGCGCGGCTCGAACCGAACGGAAATCGACGTCGCGCAGCGTGCTGTTCAAGCCGCAAGTCTGACAGAATCAATAGACACGGGGGCGGAAGCGCGGCGTCGGGGCGATCCGGGCTATCATCTTTTCGCCGAAGGTCGCCGTGCATTCGAGGTCGATATCGGCTTCCGGCCGCGCCTCCGACGCCGGCTCGAACACTTGAATCGGGAACTCGGCATTGGCGGCTATGTGAGCGCCATCGCTGGCATCGCGGCGGTTCTTCTCGCGCTGCCGCTGTTCGCACTCGACACAGCGGGCGTCGGCGGGGCATGGCTGGGCCTGCTCGGCGTCCTCGGCGGAATCCCCGCCATCGATGCGGCGGTCGCCGTGGTGAATCGCGCCGTGACGCGGGGCTTCGGCGCGATTTTGCTGCCCGCATTGGCGCTTCGCAAAGGGGTTCCCACGCATTTGCGTACGCTGATCGCCGTGCCGACCCTGCTCACCACACAAGAGGCGATCGCAGAACAGGTCGATCGGCTCGAGATCCACCACCTTGCCAGCCCCGAGGGCGATCTGCAGTTTGCGCTGCTCTCCGACTGGGTCGATGCCCAGACCGAGCAGGTCGAAGGTGACACGGCGCTTCTCGCCGCCGCGGCGGACGGCATCGCTCGTCTGAACCTCCGCCACGGCGCGGCGCCCGGCGGCGCGCGCTTCTTGCTGCTGCACCGCCGCCGTGTCTGGAACGAAAGCGAAGGGCAGTGGATTGGCTGGGAGCGCAAACGGGGCAAACTTCACGAATTGAACAAGCTCCTGCGCGGCGCGATCGACACCACGTTTCTGAGCGTCAACGGCCGCATGCCCGCCGTGGCCGAAAACGTTCGGTACGTCATCACGCTCGACGCCGACACGAAGCTGCCGCGCGACACGGTGCGCCGATTGATCGGTAAAATGGCGCATCCGCTCAACCGGCCGTGCTTCGATGCGGCCGCCGGCAGGGTCGTGGCTGGCTATGGGGTGTTGCAGCCGCGCGTCACGCCGTCGCTGCCGGTCGGCCTCGAGGGTTCGCTCTTCCAGCGCGTCTTTTCGAGCATGGGCGGGATCGATCCTTACGCTGCCGCGGTTTCCGACGTGTACCAGGATATGTTCGGCGAAGGCTCCTACACCGGCAAAGGAATCTACGACGTCGATGCTTTCGAGGCCGCCCTCGCCGGCCGCGTACCGGACTCGGCTCTACTCAGCCACGACTTGTTCGAGGGCACCTTTGCCCGTGCCGGGCTGGCCTCCGATGTCGAGGTCGTCGAAGAGTTTCCCGCCCGGTACGACGTGGCCGCCCTCCGCCACCATCGCTGGGCAAGAGGAGACTGGCAGCTCCTGCCATGGATTCTCGGCCGTGCGCCCTCGGCGGCGGGCAGTCTGGCGGGCGGCGCGGTGCCGGCGATCGGCCGCTGGAAGATGATTGACAATCTGCGCCGGACGCTATCGGCACCGGCGGCCGTTCTCGCCTTGCTGGCCGGATTGGCGTTGCCGTTCGATGCGGCCCTCCTTTGGACCGTCTTCGTCGTGTCGACGATCGTGCTTCCAACCTTCATCCCCGTCGTCGGCGCTATCCTGCCGCAGCGTGCCGGGATCACGCCCCGCAGCCATCTCGGTGCGCTCGGAACCGACTTCCGGCTTGCATCGGCGCAGTCCGCCCTGCAAGTCACCTTCCTCGCCCATCAGGCGTGGCTGATGGCCGATGCGATCGGACGGACGCTGGTCCGCCTGTTCATTACCCGCCGGCGTCTGCTCGAATGGGTCCCGGCGGCTGAAGCGACGATCAGCCGGCGGCTCGGCGTTGGCAGTTTCTATCGCCGCATGGCCGGCGCGATCGTTATCGGCGTGGCGGGTGCGGCCATTGCCGCGGTCTCGGGGCAAGGGGCGTGGCCGCTGGCTTTGGCGCTCGCGGCGCTCTGGATCGCCTCGCCCGCCGTCGCGCGCTGGACGAGCGCGTCGCCCCTCGTCGCGGGCCGGCTATTCGTATCGAACGCCGACGCGCGCGCGCTGCGGCTGACCGCGCGCCGAACCTGGCGATTCTTCGAAACGTTCGTCACGCCGGCCGATCACATGTTGCCGCCGGACAATTACCAGGAAGATCCGGTGCCGACGCTCGCCCATCGAACGTCGCCGACTAACATCGGCCTCTATCTTCTATCGGTGGTGAGCGCCCGCGACTTTGGTTGGATCGGAACAGCCGCTGCGCTCGAGCGGCTGGAAGCGACGCTCGCGACCATGAGCGGCCTCGCGCGCTTCCGCGGCCATTTCTACAATTGGTACGATACGCGGGATATGCGGCCGCTCGACCCCCCGTACATTTCCTCCGTCGACAGCGGCAATCTGGCCGGACACCTGATCGCGCTCGCCAATGCCTGTCGCGAATGGCGCGACCTCCCGATCGCGGAGGCGCGTTGTCTTGCCGGAATAGGCGATGCGCTCGAGCTTCTCCGCGATGCGGCAAACCCGCTGCGCGATGGACGGCGAACCCAGACGGTAACGTGGCATCAGTTCGACGACGCGCACGTTCAGCTCGAGGCCGGCGCGCGGCGGGCTCCTGCGGTGGGCGAAGAGTTCGCGGCACGGCTGTCGGGCCTTGGCGCTCAGGCCGAGAACTTGGCCGATATCGCGCGTGCGCTTGCGATCGAATGGGGCGGCGACACCGGCGCAGACCTGCTTTTTTGGGCAGAGGCGGCACGAAGTACGATCGAGACCCACTACCGCGATCTCGGTCGGGCCACGGGGTCAGCCACGTCGCTGGAGGCGCGTCTCACGGCCGTCGAGGAGGCGGCACGCGCGACCGCACGCGCGATGGAGTTCGGCTTTCTGCTCGATCGAGACCGCAAGCTACTCGCGATCGGCTACCGGGTGCCGGAAGGTACGCTCGATCCGAGCTGCTACGATCTCCTTGCTTCCGAAGCGCGCCTCGCGAGCTTCATGGCAATCGCCAAGGGCGATATTCCGGTGCGCCATTGGTTCCATCTCGGCCGCGCGGTGACGCCGGTCGCCCGCGGCGCGGCGCTGATTTCCTGGTCCGGATCGATGTTCGAGTATCTGATGCCGTCGATCGTCATGCGTGCGCCGGCCGGCAGCCTGATCGAGCGGACGAACCGGCTGATCGTGCGCCGGCAGATCGAATACTCGGCCAAGCTGGGCCTGCCGTGGGGAATATCCGAATCCGCCTACAACACCCGCGATCTCGAGTTCACCTACCAATACTCCAATTTCGGCATTCCGGGCCTCGGACTGAAGCGCGGCCTCGGCGAGAACGCCGTCATCTCTCCCTATGCGACCGCGCTCGCGTCGATGGTCGATCCGCACGCCGCGGCCCGCAACTTCGCCCGGCTCGCCGAGGCCGGCGCGCGCGGCCGTTACGGCTTTTACGAGGCTCTCGACTACACGCCGGCCCGCCTGCCGGAGGGCAGCCGCGTCGCGATCGTGCGCGCCTTCATGGCGCATCATCAAGGCATGACCATCGTCGCCATCGCCGATGCATTGCTCGACGGCGCGATGCGGACGCGGTTTCATGCCGAGCCTGCGATCCGGGCAACGGAGCTTCTCTTGCAGGAGCGCACGCCGCGGGACGTGGCGATGGTCCGGCCCTTGGCCGCGGAGGCGCACTCGGCGGCCAAAATCCGCGATATCGAGTCGCCCGGCGGCCGGCGGTTCACAACGGCGCACGGCATGACGCCCGCCACGCACCTGTTGTCGAACGGACGCTACGCCGTGATGATTACGGCGGCCGGCTCCGGCTATAGCCGGTGGCAGGATCTGTCTGTCACGCGGTGGCGCGAGGATGCCACGTGCGACGATTGGGGTTCATACGTGTTCCTCAGAGACGTCCGCAGCGGCGACGTATGGTCGGCGGGCTTCCAGCCGAGCGGCGCAGAGCCCGACGCGTACGACGTCGCGTTCAATGAGGGCCGCGCGGAGTTTTCGCGCCGCGACGGAACGCTCACGACGACGATGGAGGTGCTCGTTTCGCCGGAAGACGACGGCGAGGTCCGCCGCGTCTCGGTTTCGAACGCCGGCAGCGGCGTCAGGGAAATCGATATCACCTCCTATGCCGAGCTCGTGCTGGCGCCGCAGCACGCCGACATATCCCATGCAGCCTTCTCCAAGCTGTTCGTCGAAACAGAGTATCTCGCCGACGTCGGCGCCATATTGGCGACACGGCGGCGGCGCTCGCCCAATGAACCCGAGATCTGGGCCGCGCACCTTGCCGTCGTGGACGCCGATACGGTCGGCAAGCCCGAGGTCGAGACCGACAGGGCCCGCTTCCTCGGCCGCGGCTGCGGTGTCCGAACGCCGATCGCCGTGATCGACGGTCGACCGCTGTCGAATACGGTCGGCACCGTGCTCGATCCGGTCTTCGCGCTGCGTCACCGCGTCCGCGTCGCACCGGGCGCAATCGTGCGGATCGCGTTTTGGACGATGGTCGCCTCGACCCGCGAAGCGGTCCTCGACCTCGTCGACAAGCATCGCGACATCGCCGCCTTCGAGCGGGCGGCCACGCTCGCTTGGACCCAGGCGCAGGTTCAACTCCACCACCTCGGCATCACGTCCGGCGATGCGAGCCTGTTCCAGCGTGTCGCCGGCCATCTCCTCTACGCGGCGCCCGCGCTGCGCCCGTCCTCTGACACGATCCGGCGCGGCGGCGGCGGCCAGCCGGGACTTTGGTCGCAGGGCATTTCAGGCGATCTGCCGATCGCGCTCCTGCGCATCGCCGAAACCGAGAATATCGACGTGGCGCGCCAGATGCTGCAGGCCCACGAATATTGGCGGATGAAGCGGCTCGCCGTGGACCTCGTTGTCTTGAACGAGCGCACGGCCTCCTATGTCCAAGACCTTCAGATTGCGCTTGAGACCTTGGTCCGCACGAGCCAATCGCGGCCGCAAGTCAGGGTGGATGGAGCGCAGGGCCACGTATTCATCCTTCGGGCCGATATGCTTACGGCGGAGACTCGCGCCCTACTCGCGTCGGTGGCGCGGGTGGTGATCGTCGGCCAGCGCGGCCGCCTCGCGGATCAGCTCGAGCGGGGAGGGGAATCTCGGGCGCTTGCCGAGCGAGCGCCGAGCCGCGTTCCCGCCGGCCGGCAGTCGCAGGTCAGTCAGGATCTGCCGAACGTCGAGTACTACAACGGCCTCGGCGGCTTCGCCGACGGCGGACGGGAATATGTGACTATACTCGGCCCGGGCCAGGCGACACCCGCACCCTGGATCAACGTTGTCGCCAACCCCGCTTTCGGTTTCCAGGTGGCGGCCGACGGCGGCGGCTACACATGGGCCGTCAACAGCCGCGAAAATCAGCTGACTCCATGGTCGAACGATCCCGTCACCGATCGCTCCGGCGAGGTGTTCTATCTGCGTGACGACGACACGGGCGACCTATGGTGCCCGACGGCCCTGCCGATCCGCGATAAGGCGGCGACGTATGTTTCCCGCCACGGATGGGGCTACAGCAAGTTCGAACTCTCAGCGAACGGAATTGCCACCGACCTACTCCAATTCGTGCCCATCGGCGATCCGATTAAGATTTCGCGCCTCAAGCTCACCAACATGTCGGGCCGCGCGCGGCGCCTCTCGGCGACCGCTTACGCCGAATGGGTTCTCGGCCCATCGCGCGCGGCCTCGGCGCCGTTCATTTCGACGGAGATCGATCCCGACACCGGCGCGATGTTCGCCCGCAACCCTTGGAGCCCGGCCTTCGGCACGCGGGTCGCCTTCGCCGATTTCGGCGGGCGCCAAACGGATTGGACGGGCGACCGGCGTGAGTTCATCGGCCGGAACGGAACGATGGCGAACCCCGCGGCCCTCGCCGCTGCCGGCCCATTGTCCAACAACGTCGGCTGCGGCCTCGATCCCTGCAGCGCCCTTCGCACCGCGGTCGACCTGCCGCCGTACGCCACCGTCGAGCTCGTTTACTTCATCGGCCAAGCCGCGAGCGCGGAACGCGCGCGAAAGCTGATCGCGCATTTTCGCGCGGCCGATCTCGACGCCGTGCGGTCGGAGGTGGACGAACAATGGAACGATGTCCTCGGTGCCGTCAAAGTCAAGACTCCGGACCGCTCGATGGACATCCTGCTGAACGGCTGGCTCCTATATCAGACGCTCGCCTGCCGCGTCTGGGCCCGATCGGCTTTCTATCAAGCGAGCGGCGCTTACGGCTTCCGCGATCAGCTTCAGGATGGAATGGCGCTCGTCGGCGCGTGTCCGGCGATGACGCGCGCGCACCTGCTTCGCGCGGCGGGGCGCCAGTTCGTCGAGGGCGATGTCCAGCATTGGTGGCTTCCGCATTCTGGCCAGGGCGTGCGCACACGGATCTCGGACGACCGGGTGTGGCTGGCATACGCTGCCGCGCATTATCTCGGCGCCACAGGCGATGTCCCTGTTCTCGACGAAATGGTTCCGTTCGTGGAAGGTCAGCGACTGGGGGTGGGCGAGCACGACAGCTTCTTTCTGCCGACGATTTCCGACGAGACCGCCACCTTGTTCGAGCACTGCGCCCGCGGGCTCGACGGGAGTCTCGCTCTCGGCACCCACGGCCTGCCGCTGATCGGGACCGGCGACTGGAACGACGGGATGAACCGAGTCGGTGAGAAAGGCCGGGGCGAAAGCGTTTGGCTTGGTTGGCTGCTTCTGGCGACACTCACCGACTTCGCGGCCTTCGCCGATGCGCGCCACGAAACGGCCCGCGCCGCGGCGTGGCGCACCCACGCGGCGGCGCTGAAGGCATCGCTGGAACGCGAGGCGTGGGACGGAGACTGGTACCGGCGTGGCTGGTACGATGACGGCACGCCGCTTGGCTCGGCGGCGAGCGACGAATGCCGAATCGACTCGATCGCGCAGTCTTGGGCCGTCATCTCGGGCGCAGCGGACCCGGAGCGCGGGGCCCGCGCGATGGCCGCGGTCGAGCGGGACCTGGTCCGGACGAAGGATGGGATCGCGCTGCTGTTCGCGCCGCCGTTCGACAAGACACCGCTTGATCCCGGGTACATCAAGGGCTATCCGCCCGGAATCCGCGAGAATGGCGGGCAGTACACCCATGCGGCATTGTGGGCGGTGATGGCTCTCGCGGCGCTCGGCGAGGGCGACCGGGCGCACGCATTGCTCGCGCTGCTCAACCCCATCAACCGCGCCCGCACTCGTGCCGACGTCCATCGCTACAAGGTAGAACCCTATGCCGTCGCCGCCGACGTCTACGCCGCGCCGACTCACGTGGGGCGCGGAGGCTGGACCTGGTACACGGGTTCGGCCGGCTGGATGCAGCGCGCCGGGGTCGAGAGTATCTTGGGCGCACGCATCCTCGGGGCGTTCCTGCATCTGGACCCGTGCATTCCGAAAACCTGGGAGGCTTTCGAAATGACCATCCGATACAGGTCCGCCCGCTACAAGATCGCGGTCGCGAATCCCGATGGCGTGGCACGTGGTGTCGTCGCCGCGCGGCTCGACGGAATCGTGATCGCTGAGCGGCCTCTGCGCCTCCCGCTGCTCGACGACGGCGCCACTCATCAGGTGCACGTCGATCTCGGTTGACCGGGCACCCAATGACGGCGCCGGCAGCACGCACGAAAGCCACGGCGCCGCTGCGGCACGAAACCGAATAGCCTACCCCGTCACAGGTTGAAGCTCAGAGGCCTTAGTCCGATGCAGGCACTTTTCATAGGTCAAACCTACATCGACGTCACCTTCTTGACCGATCGAATGCCGGTCGGGGACGAAAAGCATGTCGCATCCGACTATGCGATTTCATTCGGCGGCAACGCAATCACAGCCGCGTTCTGCTCGGCAAAGCTGGGGATCGTGCCCGAACTCCTGGCGACGGTAGCCGACGACTGGCTCGGACGCATGTTCCTCGACATGGCCGCAAAGTATGGAATCACCGTCCATCCCCGGAAGGTGCGGAAGTCGTCGCTATCGTTCATCATGCCGAAGGATGGCAAACGGGCCATCGTCCGCTGCCGCGACGAAGACTACCTCGATGACTTTCCTCGCTTGAACCTGTCGGGCTGCCGCGCACTTCATGTGGATGGCCATCAGCCGGACGCGGCGATCTATCACGCCAAGATCGCGCGGGAGGCTGGAATACTGACGTCGCTCGACGGCGGCGGGCTGCGGTCGAACACTCATGAACTGCTGGCGTTCGTCGACGTCGCCATCGTGTCCGAGCGGTTGTGCGAGCAGATGGGGTTAGCACCGTCGGGAATGCTCGACCATCTCAAGAGCCGGGGCTGCCGCATTGGCGGCGTGACGCTCGGAGAGCGGGGTATGACCTGGTACGACGAGACGGCGACGGTGCGAACCCTCCCGCCGCTCGCTGTGCCGCCCGGACGCGTGATCGATTCGAGCGGGGCAGGCGACGTCTTCCACGGCGCTTACGTCTATTCCTATCTCACCGACGCGACAAAAGGATGGGAAGCGCATTTCCGGCTCGCGCGCGCCGCCGCCGCCTACAAGATCCAACATCTCGGCAACGAAGCGGGGATACCCTCCCTTGCCGATATCGCCGCCATTCAGCGGGAATTCGGCGATCAGGTATGAATGCGCCTGCTGCCGCTCTCGCGTGCCTTGGCGGATCAGCGGCGCCAGAAGCGGGCGAAGCGGTCGCCGAAGCTTCGCGGGCGCAATAGGCCGACGACCAACATCAGCAAGAGCGCGCCCACGACGGCGATCAAGATGCGCTCGACGATCGCATTCCCAAGGTGCAACGAGAGATTGGCGGCATTGACGAGCAAGCTGCCGATCAGCGCGCCGAGCAGGCCCACAACCATGTTGCCAAATACTCCATAGCCGCTGCCACGCATGACAAGGCCAGCGAGCCAGCCGGCGAGCGCGCCAACCACAAGGGTAACCAGTAGGGATTCGCTGCTCATCTGGGCCTCCGAGGAATCCATCCAATCCGATTCAACGTTTGAACTGGAGTGGCGCGCGAAAATCACTCCGCACGCGCCGCCGGCCCCCTGCGGAAGGCTCAAATCGCGGTAGATACCGAAATAGGATCCGGCTCAAGCGGCGTGCGATGGGTGTCGACTATTCTCTAATGACAGCGAAAGGCGCCGGAATATGCTGATTTAGATTAGTGCCTTAACGGCGATGCTGTGGGAATTTTGGTCGCCCGACCGCGCGCTTCAGGCGCCTGAAATTCGCGGTCGTGGCCGAGAAACGGAAGTTGCGTCGCTTCCATCACTTGCCTCGAACGTGCTCCCTGCGCTGTGTCGCGCTCACGTCACGAAACGACCACCGCGTCGCGTTTTGCTACGGCGAAAGCTGCGGGATTCCGTGCACGGATCGATCGCTTCCCTCCGACGTTGCCGCCGCATTAGTATACGCGGGCGGCCACTACTTTCAGGCCGGTGCCGCGACGCATTCAGGCTGGCCGAGCATCCCGATCGGACCATTTCATGGGACCAAGCATGAAGACGAACTCTGTCGATCCGATAGAAGAATTCGCGACGCTCGTCGAAATCTTGCGTTGGCGAGCGCTTCAGCAGCCCGATCGGCGAACCTATACCTATCTGTCAGACGGAGAAGCAGAAGGGGATCACCTGACGCATGCGGGATTGGACAGCCTGGCACGGAGCATCGGTGCGGCGCTCCAAAGCCATCGAGCAATCGGCGAGCGTGCGCTCTTGCTCTATCCCGCGGGCCTCGAGTTCATCGCAGCGTTTTTCGGTTGCCTGTATGCCGGTGTGATCGCCGTCCCGCTGCCTCCGCCAAACCCGGCCCAGCCCCAGCGGACCCTCAGCCGACTTCGCGCGATCATCCGCGACGCGCATCCCTCGATGGTGCTGACCACATCGTCGATTCTCGCCGACAGCAAGAGTCTCTTCGCGCTCGCGCCCGATTTGCTGAACATGCAATGGGTGCCAACCGACAAAATCGACACCGGGCTTGCGTCGCAATGGCGGGACCCGGGTGTAACCCGGGGTTCCGTGGCGCTGCTCCAATACACCTCGGGCTCGACCGCGGAACCGAAGGGGGTCATGATCAGCCACGGGAACCTCCTTCACAATTCGGACTACATCAATCGCCTTTTCGCACTCGTCCCGGACAGCGTCACCGTCACTTGGTTGCCGGCCTATCACGACATGGGCCTTACCAACGGCATCATTCAGCCGGTGTACAAAGGTAGGCCATGCTACCTGATGTCGCCGGTATCGTTTCTCATGCGGCCGATCCGGTGGCTCGAAGCCGTATCGCGCTTCAAAGCCACGATCAGCGGGGGCCCCAATTTCGCGTATGAATTGGCGGCCCGCGGCATTACGCCCGAACAACTGGGCGCGCTCGACCTCAGCAGCTGGGATGTTGCCTACAACGGCGCAGAGCCGATTCGTGCCGACACCATGAAGCGGTTCGCCGCGACCTTCGCACCGAGCGGCTTCCGCCGCGCCGCCTTTCATCCGTGCTACGGCCTCGCCGAGGCCACGCTGCTGGTCTCCGGAGGCTCTCTGCGAGACGAAAACTTCCGCACGATACAGGTAGCTGCGTTCGAGAAGAATCGAATCGTCGATGCCGGCGCCCAACTCGAGAATGTGCGCACGGTCGTCGGCAGCGGCCACGGCCTCAGCGATACCAGGATCGTAATCGTCCACCCGGAAGCGCTGACCGTTTGCCCGCCCGATCAGGTCGGCGAGATCTGGGTTTCCGGCCCGAGCGTGACCCAAGGGTATTGGAACAAGCCCGAGGAAACGGAGCGTGTTTGCCGCGCCTACCTGAAGGACACCGGCGAGGGGCCGTTTCTGCGCACGGGAGACTTGGGCTTCTTGAAGGACGGCGAGTTGTTCGTCACCGGCCGTCTCAAGGACCTGATCATCGTCAATGGCCGAAACCTCTACCCGAACGATATCGAATTGACGGTGGAAAAGAGTCATCCGGCCCTGCGGCCGGCAAGTTGCGCGGCGTTTTCGGTCGACACCACCGGCGAGGAGCAATTGATCATCGCCGCCGAGGTCGAGCCCCGATACCGACCGGTGGTCCGCAGCGCACCCGACGGGCCGGCGCGCGCGTCTGCAAGCGGACGCCTGCCGCTGGATATCGACGCCGTGATCCGGGCGATCCGGCGGTCGGTGGCCGAGGAACACGATGTGCGAGTTCACACGGCGGTGCTGCTGAAGGCTGGGCGCATTCCCAAGACAACCAGCGGCAAGGTGCAGCGCCATGCATGCCAGGCCAGCTACCTCAAGGGGACGCTGGAACGAATCGGCGATGACGTGAGTCATGCCTGAGGGCCCGCCGACTGCAGAAGCGATCCAAGCGTGGCTGGTTTCCAAGCTCTCTGAACGGCTCGAAATCGAGCCGCGCGAGATCGACATCCGGGAACCTTTCGCCAGCTACGGACTTGGGTCCACGGAGGCGGTCAGCCTCGCGGGCGAACTCGCCGCGTGGCTGGGACGAAAACTCTCGCCGGCCCTGGTCTACGAATACGCGACGATCGAGGCGCTTGCGCGCCACTTGGCCGGATCGTCGGACGCACCGGAATCGGCGGCCGAGTCCGGCCGGGATCGGGAGACGGAAAACGAACCGATCGCCATCATCGGCATCGGATGCCGGTTTCCCGGAGCGAACGGCCCGGACGAATTCTGGCAGATGCTGCGAAACGGCGTCGACGCGATTCGCGAAGTCCCCGCGGATCGCTTCGACCGCAACGCGTTCTACGATCCGGACCCTGCGGCTCCGGGAAAGATGAACACACGCTGGGGCGGCTTTCTCGAACAGGTGGATCAGTTCGATCCCGGGTTCTTCGGCATTTCGCGCCGGGAAGCATTGTGCATGGACCCCCAGCAGCGCCTGCTGCTGGAAGTGGCCTGGGAAGCACTGCAAGACGCAGGGCAGGTGCCCGAACGCCTCGCAGGCACCCCGGCCGGCGTCTTCATCGGCATCGCGACCAACGACTACGGCCGGCTGCAATGGAATGATCTCGAGCGCATCGATGCCTATGCCGGCACCGGCAATGCGCTGAGCATCGCCGCCAATCGGATTTCATATTCGTTCGATTTTCGCGGGCCAAGTCTCGCCATCGACACGGCCTGCTCTTCGTCGCTCGTTGCCGTCCATCTCGCCTGCCGCAGCTTGCGCAACGGCGAGGCGACGCTTGCCTTGGCCGGCGGCGCGAACTTGATCCTCTCGCCGGCGATCGCGATCAACTTCACCAAAGCCGGCGCCATGGCGCCGGATGGGCGCTGCAAGGCGTTCGATGCCCGGGCCAACGGCTACGTCCGCAGCGAAGGCGCGGGTATCGTCGTGCTGAAACCTCTGGCGAAGGCCTTGTCGGATCGCGATCCGATTTATGCCGTCATCCGCGGCAGCGCGGTCAACCAGGACGGCCGGAGCAACGGCCTCATGGCGCCGAATCCTCTGGCGCAAGAGGCGGTCCTCCGGGAAGCCTATCGGCAAGCCGGCGTGGCGCCGGGCATCGTTCAATACGTCGAAGCGCACGGAACGGGCACGTTGTTGGGCGACCCGATCGAGGCCAAAGCCCTCGGTAACGTGCTGGGCGTCGAACGTCTCCCGGGACATCGGTGCGCCCTCGGCTCGGTCAAGACCAATCTGGGCCACCTCGAGGCCGCGGCCGGTATCGCGGGCTTGATCAAGCTGGCGCTTGCGCTCCGCCACCGGGAAATCCCGCCGAGCCTGCACTTTGAACATCCGAACCCGCACATTCCCTTTCAAGATCTGCCGCTGCGCGTGCAGACCGAGCTTGCGCCATGGCCCTCGCACTCTGGTCCGGCCGTGGCCGGCGTGAGCTCGTTCGGCTTCGGCGGCACCAATGCCCATGTGGTTCTGGGAGAGGCTCCTGCGGCAACAGGCGCAGCGCGGATTGCTGCTCGGCAGATCGGCACGCACTTGCTTCCCCTTTCGGCGCGCAGTCCGGAGGCGCTCCGCGCCTTCGCACGCACCTACGTGAGTTTCCTCGCTTTGCCGGAGATCGCGGCAGCGCTGCCGGATATTTGCTACACGGCCGGCGTCCGGCTCAATCACCACGACCATCGCCTCGCGGCGGCCGGCAGCTCGTCGGCGCAATTGATCGAGAGCCTCGAAGCGTTCTTGCGCGGCGAGGCCCGTCCCGGCCTGTCGACCGGCCGCAAGCCCTCCGCGCACCGGCGCAAGCTCGTCTTCGTGTTCCCGGGCCAGGGGAGCCAGTGGCTCTGCATGGGGCAAGGCTTGTTGGCCCGGGAAGCCGTCTTCCGGGAGGTCATCGAACGCTGCGACCGGGCGATGCGGGCGTATGGCGATTGGTCGCTGATCGCCGAGCTATCGGTCACCGATGCCGCACAATCGCGATTGGGCGAGGTCGACGTCGTCCAGCCGGCCCTCTTTGCGGTTCAAATCGCCTTGGCGGCGCTGTGGCGCTCGTGGGGAATCGAGCCCGATGCGGTGGTCGGCCACAGCCTCGGCGAGGTCGCGGCCGCGCATGTCGCCGGCGCGCTGAGCTTCGACGACGCCATCCGCGTAGTCTGTCACCGCAGCCGCTTGTTCAAGCGCACGGTCGGGCGCGGAGCCATGGCGGCGGTGGACCTCTCCATCGAAGACGCCCGAAATGCACTGACCGGCTTCGAAGACCTGGTGTCGATCGCGGCCAGCAACGGCCCCGCCTCGACGGTATTGTCCGGCGATCCGGCCGCGCTCGCTGCCATTCTCGATCAATTGCAGCGCCGCGACGTCTTCTGCCGCATGGTGAAGGTCGATTTCGCATCACATAGTCCGCAGATGGATCCGCTGCGCGCCGATTTCCTGGAGGCGCTTGAAGGTCTCCAGCCGCGGCCGGAATCCCTGCCCATCTATTCGACGGTGACGGGCAAAGCCAAGAGCGGAATGGAGTTCGATCCGCTCTACTGGGCGCGGAACATGCGCGAGCCGGTGCTGTTCGCCGCCGCCACGCAGCGCCTGGCGGAAGAAGGGCACGACATTTTTCTGGAAATCAGCCCGCACCCCATTCTGCTCAGCGCCCTGCAGCAAGGGTTTCACCGCACCGGCGCGGAAGCCACGGGGCTTCCGACTTTGCGGCGAGACGAAGATGAAGGAGCGGTTTTGGCCGGTTCCCTCGGGGCGCTCTACGCGTTGGGATATCCGGTCGATTGGAATCGGATCTATCCGGCCGGTGGACAATGCGTTCGACTACCGTCTTATCCGTGGCAACGCGAGCGTTGTTGGCTGGAGCCCTCCGTTGCCGACACCGGCCGAGGCCACGCGCAGATCTTCCGGAGCGGGCAAGGCAGAATCTCGCGGCTGGGCCCGCATTTCGAATCGCCGCATCCCGCAGGAACACATTTCTGGGAAACGACGCTGAGCGCGAGCGCCCTTCCGTATCTGAATGATCACCGCATTCAAGGAGTCCCCGTTCTGCCCGCAGCGGGTTATCTGGAAATGGCGCTGGCCGCCGCGGCCGAAGTCTTCGGCGACCAGTCCATCGAGCTGAGGGATGTCGCGTTCCGCAAGGCGCTGTTCTTGCCCGAAGGCGGGACCCGCACGGTGCAGGTGATCCTCTCGCAGGGCGCGCAGGATTCCGCGTCATTTTACGTCTACAGTTGCGCCGTCAGCGCGGGCCGCTCCGAAAAATCGTGGACAATGCATGCGACCGGCATAGTCCGTCTTCGACAGGACGGCGGCATCGTCGCGCCCGACGCCGCGCGGGAGTCGCTTGCGGAATTACAGGCGCGCAGCATCGAGACGATCTCCGGCCCGGATTACTATCGGAAGCTCAGCGAGAGTGGCGTGGGCTACGGCCCCTATTTTCAAAGCGTCGTCCAGTTGTGGCGGAACAACGGAGGCATGCTGGGTGAAATTCACGTCCGCGAGACGCCCGAGGCGGAACTGGAGGGATTTCAACTTCACCCGGCGATTCTCGATGCCGGGTTGCAGATTCTCGGAGCCGCTGTCGTTGGAGCGGCGGCCGTGAATGGCCGACAGGGCATCTACTTGCCGACTCGCATCGGCCAATTCCGCCTTCACGGTCATCCGGGTCGGCATCTCTGGGGTCGCGCAAAGGTGCAGCCGGTCGAGGCGGGCATCGCCGTCGGAGACATCGAGCTTCGCGATGAAGCGGGGCGCGTCGCGGTCGAGATCGAAGGGCTTCGTTTCGATTTCCTGGACGAAATCGCGCAGAGCGCGTCGCCGGGCGATCCCGACGACTGGCTCTATGAATTCCAATGGAAGGCCAAGGAGCGCGCGGCGGAAAATTCGCTTCTGCCCGCAGGTCGGGCAAGCTGGCTGATCTTCGCCGACCGTGGCGGCGTCGGCGCCGCGCTGTCCGTCCTATTGGAAGGCATTGGCGAGCGGAGCGTTCTCGTCGCGCACGGCGACTCCTACGAGCGAACGGACGCCACGCATTTTCGAATCCGCTCCGAGCGGCCGCAAGATGTCAACCTTCTTTTCGAGGAGGCTCTGGCGGGCGATCTCGCCGGCTGCCGTGGCATCGTCCACCTTTGGAGTCTCGATGCAGCCGGTCCGGACGGAACGACCGAGGCGTCGCTCGCTGCTGCCCAAACCCTGGGCTGCGGCAGCGCCCTGCTGCTGGCACAACAACTAGCTCGAACGGAATCGCCGGAGCCACCGCGTCTATGGCTGATCACCCGCGGCGCCCAAGACGTCGGCGAAAAATATTCGCCGCTCTCCGTCGCGCAATCGCCGATGTGGGGATTGGGCCGCGTCATGGCTCAGGAGCACCCGAATTTCTGGGGCGGGCTGGTGGATCTCGAAGGCGGCGCATCGCCGCGTGCTGACGCCGCTCGGGAGCTCTTGTCCGAAATCACCGGCGGCGACGAAGAGGATCAGATTGCATTTCGCCAGGGGCGGCGATACGTGGGTCGCTTGGTGCGCCCGGCGTCCCTGCCGCCGGTCCCGCCGCTCCGATTGCGACGCGACGCAACCTACCTGATCAGCGGCGGGTTGGGGGACCTCGGCCTCCTGGTCGCGCGCTGGATGGTTGAGCAGGGCGCCTGCCGGCTGATTCTATTGGGTCGCACCAAGCTCCCAGCGCGCACGGATTGGAATTCGCCGGACACAGGGAGCCGCCTGGCCCGCCAGATCGCGGCCATTCGGGATCTGGAATCGTTGGGGGCCAGCATTCATCTGGCGCCCGTCGATGTGGCGGACGAACCGGCGCTGAGCGGCTTCCTCGACGCGTTTCGCAGGGAGGGCTGGCCGCCGATCCGGGGCGTCGTGCACGCGGCGGGCGTGCTGCAGGATGGATTGCTGGTGCAACTCGATGCGGCTGCGCTCAATTCGGTGCTGCGGCCGAAGATGATCGGCGGATGGCTGCTGCATCGCCTGCTCCAAGACGAGCCCTTGGATTTCTTTGCCCTGTTCTCTTCGGCTGGCGCCGTTCTGGGCCAGCCCGGTCAAGGCAACTATGCCGCCGCCAACACCTTCCTGGATGCGCTGGCGCATCACCGGCAAGCCCTCGGCAAGCCGGCCCTGAGCATCAACTGGGGTGCCTGGGCCGGCGCGGGGTTCGCCGATTCGGTGGGCGGCAAGATTCTCGCCGCGCGTCTCGCGCTCCTCGGAATTGGCAGCATCGCGCCGGAGCGCGCGCTTGAACTGCTCGGACGATTGCTCGGGCAAGGCGCCTCCCAGGTCATTGCGGTGCCGGTCGACTGGAAGCGGCTTCGAGAATTATATCCGGCCGGAAGCGCCCCGCCCCTTCTCTCCGAAATCGCCCGCGAGGAAACCAAGATTCTCCGGCCGGACACCCGTACGAACGAAAAGCGGGATGCCCTTCTCGCGGCAGGGCCCGAGAAGCGCCGGAAAATGCTGGAATCCTATCTCAGCGAGCAGGTGGCGCGGGTGCTCGGCCTCAGTCCCTCCAAATTGGACCCTCGCCAACCCCTCGGCGATCTCGGCTTGGATTCCTTGATGGCCGTCGAACTCAAGAACCGGATCGCCGTCGACTTGGGCGTGAACGTGCCGGTGGCGAAATTTCTGCAAGGGTTTTGCGTCGAACAGGCCGTCGCGCAGGTGTTCGATCAACTGGCAGCCGAGGCCACCAATCCGGCAATGCTTCCCGTCCCCGCGGCCGCGCTATCCGGCGAACAGCAAAGGGCGGAACGTATGCTGGCCGACCTCGACCAGCTTTCGGATGAGCAAGTGGATGCGCTCCTCACCGAGATGATGGGCAATGAGGCTGCCGTGCGAGCCGCGCCCTGACCTTGGTTCCCGACGGAATCGCCGGCCGTGTCGCTGGCCGCGTCATGCGCTCGGGCGGCGGCGATCTGGCAAGCGATGGGTACGAGGTGCGGATCTCTGCCGGCGGGATGGGATGCGTCGAACGCCGGGATGACCGCTCCACCACCGGCGTCATTGCCGATGACACCGCGCTGAAGCAGACAGTGGTGTCGTTCAGGGGCAAGCTCCCGGATCGCTTGCTGGCCGACGCCGTTTTTTCCAGCGAGACGATCGGTTTCAGGTGCTGAATGTTTCAACGCCGTATGCGTCGGATAGTATCGAGGCAATTGGATAATGCGCGCGAGAACCCGGCATCCGACGCGCTCGTGGAACGGATAGATAGAGTGAGAGTTGAGAAACATCATGAACCCGCACATTCTCCCCAAATCGATCGGCGCGAGGGAATCGTTGGCAATGCGCGCAGCTGAGGCAATCAATGGCGTGTGCGTCGTCCTTAGGCGAAGCGTCGGAGGCAAAGCGCGCGCCGCTGGCGTGACCGTCGGCCTGTTGGCATGGCTGAGCTTGGGAAATGCTACCGCGGCCGCGGACGATCAACGGGCACGAGAGATCGTGGACAAGGCGACTCGGCTGTTCGTCAGCCAAACCACGATCGCGAACGTGGAGATGCAGATCGTGCGCGTGGATTGGCAGCGGAGCATCTGGCTGCAGTTCTGGTCGCGCGGCGAGACGCACATCCTCGTCCGCATCCGCCAACCGCCGGAGGATGCGGGCACGGCAATCCTGAAAGTCGGCAACAAGGCCTGGAACTATTTGCCGAAGGCGAACCGCACGGTCGAGATGTCGGGTTCGATGATGATGACCGCGTGGATGGGCAGCCATTTCACCCTCTACGATCTGGTCAACCAGAGCCGCCTCACCAACGACTACACGGTGGCGGTCTCGTTCGAGGGGCAGCGGGATGGGGTCGCGGTTTCCGAGTATACCCTGACACCCAAGCCTGCCGCCGTGGTCGTGTGGGGCAAGATCACGCTCGAAATCCGCCAAGCCGACCAGATGCCGATCCGGCAGCGTTACTACGACGAGGACGGCAAGCTGGTGCGCGAACTGGCGTTTTCCGAGTACAAGATCGTGAGCGGCAGGCTCCTTCCCACGCGGCTCGTCATGCGGCCCCTGGATCAAGCGGCGAAGAACGAGCGGACGACGATCCACTACCAATACCTCGTCTTCGACCACCCGATCGGCGACGAGACGTTTTCGCTGAAGAATCTGAAGCCATGAACGCATGGCTGCTGCAGCTCGGGTGGCGGAACCTCTGGTGCAATCCCCGGCGGACCATGATCGCCATGTCGGCGATCGGCCTGGGCTTCGCCATGCTGCTGTTCGTAGCATCACTGATGGCGGGGCTGAGGCAGCAGATGATCGAAAGCGGCACCGGGCTCGTCCTCTCCGATATCGAGGTGCACGCGCCGGACTACTATCCCGATCGTCCCATTCAACGGACGCTGGGTGGACGAACCGGCACCGACATTGGCGCGCTCACTGCGGCCGCTGCCGCCGATCCCCGGGTTCAGGCCGCGAGTCCGCGCGTCTACAGCTACGGTCTGGTCAGCGCGACGCGGCAATCTTCCGGCGCGCAGCTCCTCGGCGTCGTCCCCGATCTCGAGCGGAAGATCACCGCGCTGCAAACGCGGATCATCAAAGGAAGCTATCTGAGCGAAAGCATGCCGAAAGGCATCGTGCTGGGCGACAAGCTCGCCGCGGCGATCGGCGTCGAGGTGGGGTCGGAGCTCGTCGTGCTGACTCCGGCGGCCGATGGTTCCACAGGCAACGATCTCTACACGGTCGCTGGCATCTTTCACACCGGGTTCGACGCCATCGACCAGGGGCTGGTGCTCATGCGCCTGCCGTCCCTCCAAGAACTCTTGCGCCTGCCGCCGGAGCGAATTCACGAAGTCGGGATCAAGCTCCGTGACAGTAATGCGGCGACCGCGACGGCGGTGGCGCTCGAGACACAACTGAGCAAGACCGTTCCCGTCCGCGCGCGGCCTTGGGCCGAGCTGGCGCCGGAGCTAGCCGACTACGTGCAATTCAATCATCGCGTGACGCTGATTCTCTTCGTCATCTTTTTCGTTTTGGCGGCGATGGGCATCGTGAACACTATGCTCATGGCGATCATCGAGCGAACGCGGGAACTCGGCATGCTGATGGCGGTGGGCATGCGCCCGGTTCAGATCGTCGGCCTGATCGTGGCCGAAGCCGCATGTTTGGCGGGCGCCGGCCTGGTTCTCGGGGGTACGATCGGGGCACCGCTCCTCTGGTACTTGCAGGTTCATGGCCTGAATTTGAGCGGCGACGGTGGCGCCGTGTCCGTGGCCGGAATCGTCGTGGGCTCGGTGTTGTACGGCTGGCAGGATTTTCCCGCCTATACACAGGCCGCTTTGGGTCTGGCTGTCACGGCTATGGCGTCGGCTCTTTATCCTGCATTGCGCGCGGCGCGCTTCAGGCCGGCGGAAGCGCTCCGGAAGGTCTAGCGATGATGGGTGTTTTCCTGCTGGTGAAGATCGGGTGGCGCAATCTCTGGCGCAGCCCCGGCGGAACGCTGCTGACCGCGCTGGCCTTGGGCTTGGGCCTCACCTTCGTGCTGATATCGTTGGGCCTGCTCGATGGCAGCCACGAGCAAATGGTTCGCAACCGGGTGCGATTCGGTACCGGGCACGTCGTCATCCAGGCCGAAGGCTATCAACGCACCGGCTCTCCGGAATTGCTGCTGCCGGCCGGAATCGTGCCGAAGACCGAGGCGTACCTCCGCGCCGACGCAAAGCAACTCGTCTCGCACGGTGTGAGCCCCCGGTTGCTGGCCTCCGGATTGCTGACGTCGGCCGCCAATTCCGACGGCGTGCGCATCATGGGTGTCATTCCCAAGGAGGAGCGGGCGGTCTCGCTGATACCCGAGCGCATGGTCGAGGGGAGCTATCTTACGGACGACCAGCTGTCCGGCGTCGTCATCGGCGCTGCGCTGGCGCGTAAGCTGGCGGTGAAGGTCGGGGGCAAGGTCGTGCTCATGATCCAGGGGGTGCAACCGTCCGGTACGGACACGACGGATGCGGGCAAGGGCGAGATGCAGAGCGCCCTGCTGCGCGTCAGCGGAATCTTTCGCACGGGCGTCCAGGCGGTCGACGCCCACGTCGTCCAGATGCCGCTGTCGGAGGCCCAGGCGCTGCTCGGTGCGCCCGACCGGATCACGCAAGTCGCGCTTCTGCTGGAATGGGAAGGCGATTCGGTGGCGGTCGCTCAAGGCTTGCGCAAGCAATTGACCGATGTGCCGGTCGAAATCCTCTCGTGGCGCGAAGCCATGCCCTCGCTCGCCCAGATATTCTTGCTGGAAGAGGGGTTCAACCTCGTCATGAACGGCGTGGTCCTCGCCATGGTCGGGCTGGGCATACTCAACACCATTCTCATGCGGGTCCTCCAGCGGCGCTACGAATTCGGCCTCTGCTTGGCGCTGGGCCTGCGGCCCGGGCAGCTCGCCGTCATGGTCATCGGCGAATCGCTGGCGCTGACGGCGATCAGTCTCGCTCTGGGCTTGGTCATCGGATTGAGCGTCGAACACTATTTGGCGACCTGGGGGCTGGATCTGCGCTGGTTCTTCCAAAGCAGCCTTCCCGCCTCCCTCGTTTTCGATCCGATCCTCTATTCGCGTTTGAGCCTGCCGCGAATCGTTTCGTCCGTCGGCATTGTGTTCTTGACGGCGATCACCATCTCCCTTTATCCGGCGTTGAAGGCCGCGCGAACCGAATTGGCCGGCGCATTGAAGCTGGCATGACACGATTGGAGCACGACGTGGCTGAATGGGCGGTCGAGCTGACGGACGTGACGAAGACGTACCGCAAGGGGCCGATCGCGGTTCCGGCGCTTCGCGGAATCAGCCTTCGGATCGCCCCCGGCGAGTTTCTCGCGATCGCCGGTTCGTCGGGATCCGGCAAGACCACGTTGCTCAACATCATCGGCGGGCTCGAGAGGGCCGATGGCGGCAACGTGCTGGTGGAAGGGAAGAACCTGCAGCACCTGTCGTCGGGCGATCTGGCGCGTCTGCGTCTGCGGCGCCTCGGCTTCATCTTTCAGGCCTACAACCTGCTGCCGGTCCTGACCGCGTTGGAGAACGCCGAATTCATCCTGCTCCTCCAGGGTGTACCGGCGAAGGAGCGAAAGGAACGCGTGCGAAAGCTGTTCGCGGAAATCGGCCTTGTCAGCCTCGAGAATCGCCGTCCCGGCGAATTGTCCGGCGGTCAGCAACAAAGGGTGGCGGTGGCGCGCGCGGTGGTCGCCCAGCCGGCGCTGATCTTGGCGGACGAGCCCACTGCGAATCTCGATTCGGTCACGGCGGCCGCTCTCCTCGACGTGATGGGACAGCTCAATCGCACCCACGGAACGACCTTCGTCTATGCCACGCATGATCCGCAGGTCATGGAGCGGGCGCGCCGCTTGATTCGCCTGCACGACGGCCATATCGCCAGCGACGAAGCTCGCGCTGGCCATGCGCCCTAAGCCATGACGGAACTGGGCATCAAGCGCCGAATCCGCGCGACCTGGCAGAAGCTGAAGCGATTCGATGCCCGGCCCGATCAGATCGCCGCGGGCTTTTCCATCGGCATCGTCGCCAGCTTCATCCCGCTGAATCCGTCTCCCGTCATCGTCGCCACCATCGTGGCTTGGCTCCTGAACAGGAGCGTGCTTCCCGCCATCGCCGGGGCGGTGACGGCGATTCTCTATTCCCCGCTTTTGCCCTTGATCTGGCTTGCCGAATATCGCCTGGGAAAGATGATTCTTCCGGTGCAACGTCCGCTGACATTGGATCACGCGCACTTCTGGGACCTCCTGCAACAGGGCTGGGATGTCTACGCCGCCATGTTCGTTGGCTCGATCATCATCGCCACACCCGTCACGGTGATAACCTATTGGGTCGTCAAGCGGATCGCCGAGCGATGGGCTCGGAAGAAGCTCGCGTCACAACGCCAGGGGTGAACGGTCCGCCCGATCCGGCCATTGCCAACAGGCAAGGCGCCAGCCAAGGGCTTCCACGGCAAGTGCGCCCACATAGCCGGCGGCGGGCGCAAGTTCCCAGAAAGACCAGGTGGCGGCTCCGAATGGCTCTCGTTGCGGGAGCGGCGCCACGCCGGGGTCCGGCTGCGCCAACGATAGGTCGAACTGGTCCAGGGGCAGCGAAAGCCCTTCGCCCCGGGCCTTCACGTAGGCTTCCTTGCGCGTCCAACAGCGAAAGAACGCCTGGCGCCGTGCCTCGGCGGGGAGCGAACGGATCTCCGCGACTTCGCCCGGCGCGAAGAATCGCTCGGCGATTTCGACGACGGCCAGATCGGATCGAACGCGCTCGACATCGATTCCGACGTCTCGGCCGCGGGCGACCGCGTAGAGCGCGACCCCATCGGAATGGGCGACGTTGAACTTGATCGCGTCTATGCCGCCATCGCCGGCAAGGGCCGGTTTGCCGTGCGAACCGTAGCCGAAGCGCACGCGTTCGGGGACCAGCTTCAGGTAGGAGCCAAGAATCGCCCGGAGCACGCCGCGCGCGACGATGAAATGGCCGCGATCCTTCTCGAAATGAAACCGGTCGGCCCTTGCGCGTTCGTCATCGGCGAGAACGTGTCGAAAGCTTTGAATCCGTGGCGGAGCCTGATCCAAGGCCGCACGCCACACATGGACCTCGTTGCAGCCAAGCACGGGCGATTCAGGCGGCGCGCGCCACGGCGCGATGGGGCGTGTGTTGAACGCGGCTTGCATACCGGCGGCCTCACCCGTCTCCGCGCAGATCGGCCGAGAGCATCCGAAGCAGGAGCGGCTGCGCCGCGTTCATGTAGAAGTGGTCGCCGGGCAACATTCGCAGCGAGAAAGACGCGCTCGTTTGAACGCGCCAGGCTTCGAGTTCGCCCTGGCTCACTCTCTGGTCCTCGCTGCCCCCAAACGCCGCGATGACACAATCGAGGGGAGGTTCGGGCGCGTAGGCGTGGGTTTCGTAGAGAGCGAAATCCGCCCGGAGGACGGGAAGCATGAAACGCATGAACTCGGCGTTGTCGAGCAACTCTCCGGGGGTGCCGTTCAGGCGGCGCAATTCGTCCAGAAATTCCGTTTCGGGCAGGGCATGGATCGGCCGATGTCGAGCCGTGGTCTGCGGCGCGCGGCTCGCCGAGATGAATAAGCGAGCCGGCTGAACGCCGAACTGCCTGCGGAGCTGACGGGCAAGCTCGAAGGCGACCATGGCGCCGAGACTGTGGCCGAAGAACGCGAACGGCTTGTCCAGCAGGGGATGGACGGCTTGGGCGAGGTCCTGGACCAGTGGCGCGAGCCGCGTGAACGGAGTCTCCATCGCCCGAGTTCCCCGGCCCGGAAACTGAACCGGGCAGACCTCGATATCCGCCGGCAAGCTGGCCGGCCAAGCGCGATAGATAGCTGCGCCGGTTCCCGCGTAGGGGAAACAGAACAGGCGCTGGCGCGCCCGCAAGTTCGGCTTGCGGCAGGCAATCCAGGAGTCGAGGGTGGCGGCGGCGGTCAGTGATCGACCCTCCCGGTGGACACGATTTCTCCGGCCGCCGCGGCTTGCGCTTGATCGAGGCAAAGCGTGAGCGCCTTGGCCAGAACTTCGACGTGCGGCGCGTACATCATGCTGGCGTGATTGCCCGGAACGACGTGGACCTCCACGCCGCCGCCGGCCCATTCGCTCCAGCCCATCGTCGGGTCCGGCGGCGCGTCCGCCGGCGCTTCACGCGCCTTGAAGAATTCGATCCGGCCTGGGTAGCGGCGCAGTTCATAGGCCTGCGTCGCGCGCAAATTGCTCCGGAGGATATCGACGAACCGGCCGGCTTCCGAGATATCGAGTTCCGCGGGAATCAAGCCGGCATTCTTCGCTTGCTGCAGGACCAGGGCCATTTGTTCGTCCTTGGGGAGCGCCGCCACAGACTCCGTCGCGGCAAACGAAGCGCCGAAGTAGCGTTTGACCAACGAAACTGCCTCGGCGTCGTCCGCGGGAAACGCCTCGTCGGCGGTCGGAATCCGGCCGTCCAACAGGGCGAGCAGGGCCACTCGCTGGCCTTGGTCGAGAAGTTGCTGCGCCATCTCGAAGGCGACCACGCCGCCCATCGACCAGCCGCCAAGAAGGTACGGCCCGTCCGGCTGCACGGTCTGCAGCGCTTGGATGTAATGGGCCGCCATGTCCTCGATTCGCGTGTGCGGTTCCCGGCCGTCGTCGATGCCCTGGGCCTGCAACCCATAGAAAGGCTGGTCGGGATCCAAAAGCGGCGCCAGATGCAGGTAGGGAAAGACGTGACCGCCGGCCGGATGGACGAGGAAAAGCGGCCGCTTGCTGCCGCCGGGCCGAATGGCCACCAAAGACGATCGTGGTCCGGCCGCGGGCTGCTGGCGGAGAATCGCGGCGAGATTCTCGATCGTCGCGCCCTGAAAGACGGCTGCCAGCGGAAGTCTTCGCTGCAGCTCTTTCTCGATCAGGGCGAACAAACGCACCGCCATCAGCGAGTTTCCGCCGAGCTCGAAGAAATCGTCGTTCATCCCGATCGGCTGGACGCCCAATACATCCCCCCAGATTTGCGCGAGTTGGCGTTCCAGCTTGTCGCGGGGCGCGACGAAGGCCTTCTCCAATGCCGGGCGGGTTCGGTCCGGCGCCGGCAGTGCTTGGCGGTCGACCTTGCCGTTGGGCGCCATCGGGAAAGCGTCGAGCAGCACGACCGTGGCAGGGACCATGAACGCGGGGAGCTTTTCCTTGAGAAAGCGGCGGAGGTCATCGGCCGGCGCGTCCGCGATCGCATAGGCCACCAACCGCTTCTCGCCCGGTATCTCTTCGCGCGCCAGAACCACGGCGTCGCGTACCCCAGGGTGCTGGCGAAGGACCGATTCGATTTCGCCGAGTTCGATGCGAAACCCGCGGATCTTCACCTGGTGATCGACGCGGCCGAAGAACTCGATGTTTCCATCGGCGCGATAGCGGGCAAGATCGCCGGTCCGATACATGCGCGCCCCCGGTTCCGCGCGGAAGGGGTCTGGAATGAATTTCTCGGCGGTCAGATCAGGCCGGTTCAAGTACCCTCGGGCAAGGCCCCGTCCGCCGATGTGGAGATGACCACGGACGCCGATCGGAACGGGGTTGCCGTGGCGGTCCAATATGTAGATCGCGCGGTTGGGAAGGGGACGGCCAATGGGCACCTGCAGAGATGTCGCGCCCTCGCCGGTGCCGGGTTCGATCTCGAAGGCGGTCGCCGTGATCGTCGTCTCGGTCGGGCCGTAGGCGTTGAGAAGACGGACCGAGCTGAGCGGCGTGCGTCGCCAGAGATCGAGGGCATCGGGCAGCATCGTATCGCCGCCGACGATGATGAGCCTGGGTCGAACATCGGAGATCGGCACCGCGGCACCCGCCCATTCTCGGGCCAGCTCCTGCCAGTAGGCGGTCGGCAAATTGAGGACCGTGAGCCCGAGCTCCGCGATATTCCGATAAAATTCCGCCGGGTGCCAGACGTACGTCCCCATGACCACGAGACGGGCCCCGGCGATCAGCGTGGGGAGTATTTCCTCCAAAGACACGTCGAAACTAGACGAAGCGAACTGAAGCACCCGATCGCCGGCGACCAATGCGTAGTAATCTTGAACATTCAGGCAGTGATCGGCGATCGAGTCGTGCGGGACGAGCACGCCCTTGGGCTGCCCCGTCGAACCCGACGTGTAGATCATATAGGCAAGGTCTTCCGGCCGGGCCGAAACGCCCAGGTTCTCTCCGCTTTCACGGGCGATCGCCGCCCAGTCGGAGTCCAGGCAGACGATATTGGCCGCTTCGTCCGCGAACCCCGCCGTCAACCCTTCACGGGTCAAGAGTACCGGCGCGTTGGAATCGTTCAACATGAAGGCCAGGCGCTCTTTCGGATACGCCGGATCCAAAGGCACATAGGCACCGCCGGCCTTGAGAATGCCCAGCAGTCCGACGACCATCGCCAACGAGCGCTCCACGCAGACGGCCACCTTCACCTCGGTTCCGACGCCCAGTGTCCGCAAGCGATGCGCCAGCTGATTGGCGCGGCGATTCAACTCTCCATAGGTCAGCGCCTCCGCCTCGAACTCGACGGCGATGGCGTCCGGCATTTGCCGCGCCTGCGCCTCGAAGAGCTGGTGAACGCACTTGCCGCGCGGATGTTCGGACGCTGCGGCGTTCCACGTGCCCAAGATCTGCCGCCGTTCGGCCTCGGTCAGAAGGGGAAGATCCGCAATTTGCTGATCGGGATCGGCGACGATGCCTTCCAGCAAATTGCGAAAACACGCCAGCATCCGGGCAATCGTGTCTGCCTCGAACAGGTCGGTATTGTAGACGAATGACGCCGTCAGGCCCTGCTCGGTTTCCATGATCTGAAGCGTCAGGTCGAAATGCGCCGTCTCGCTATCGCCTTCGACCGGGCTGAGGCTCAAGCCCGGCAACTCGACCGTCTTCAAGGGTGCATTGTGCAGCACGAACATCACTTGAAACAGCGGGTTCCGGCTCAAATCCCGCTTCACGTGCAGTTCTTCGACCAGGCGGTCGAAAGGCAGGTCCTGGTGGCCATAAGCGCCCAAGCACACGCTTCGCACCCGGCGCAAGACATCGCGAAAGCGCGGGTTGCCAGAAAGGTCAGTCCTCAGGACCAGCGTGTTGACGAAGAAGCCGATCAGGCCTTCGGTTTCCAACCGGTTGCGGTTCGCGATCGGCGTTCCGATAAGCACGTCTTCTTGATCCGTGTAGCGATGCAACAAGACTTTGAAGGCCGCCAAGAACGTCATGAACAGAGTCGCGCCTTCCGCGCGACTCAACGCCTTGAACCCGTCTTGTAGATTTTTCGGCAGCACCATCGCTTGGTGCGCGCCTCGGAAGGTCTGCGCCAAGGGTCTGGGGTGGTCCGTCGGCAGTTCGATCGAAACAAGAGCGCCGGCCAGCTTTTCTTTCCAATAGGCAATCTGGGCCTCGAGAACGTCGCCCTGCAACCACTGCCGCTGCCAATGCGCGAAGTCCGCATATTGAATGCCGGGCGCCGGCAGCGGCGAGGATCCGCCGGCGCAGTAGGCGACATAGAGCGCCGCCAACTCTCGAATCAGGATGCCGGTCGACCAGCCGTCGGAGACGATATGGTGCATCGTCAGCAGTCCCACGTGCTCCGCGCTGCCCAGCCGCAGCACGGTGCCGCGCAACAGCGGGCCTCGCGACAGATCGAACGGCCGCCGGGCCTCGGCGGTGACCCGCCGCCGTACCTCGGCCGCGCGCTCGGGCACGGACAAGTATCTGAGGTCGACGACCGGTAGCGTGATCGTCAAGACCGGCGCGATCGATTGCGTCGGCCGGCCGTCCACTCTCCCGAACGTGGTGCGCAACGATTCGTGGCGCGCGACGATTTCGTTGAGGGCCCGCTCCAATGCCGCCACGTTGAGGGGACCCTCGAGGCGAACCGCGGCCGGAATATTGTAGGCCGAAAGCCCGGGCTCCAACTGATCGATGAACCAGAGCCGCTGCTGGGCGAAGGAGAGGGCGAGCTCGCCGTCTCGCGGCACCGGCAGGATGGGTGGCGCCGACAGATTCTGCCCGGCGTGAAGCGCGGCCTCGATGCCTTCGGCAAGCCCGGCCACGGTCGGCGCCTCGAACAGGCGGCGCAGCGAAATCTCCACCTGGAAGGCCTCGCGCATGCGGGAAGCGGCCTGGGTCGCCAAGAGCGAATGGCCGCCAAGGTCGAAGAAATTGTCGTGGATACCGACGCGTTCGACGCCGAGAACCTCGGCCCAGATTTCCGCCAGCAGCTCTTCCGTGGCCGTGCGGGGCGCCGCGAAAGCATTCTCCAATTCGGGGCGTGTCCGATCCGGCGCCGGCAGCGCGCGCCGGTTTACCTTTCCGTTCGAGAGAAGCGGCAAGGACTCGAGCGGCACGAAGACCGCCGGAACCATGTGGTCCGGCAGCTTGCTCTTGAGAAAGCGGCGCAACTCGTCCGCCGTGGTTTCGGCGACAACGTAAGCCACCAGCCGCTTCTCGCCCGGCGCATCTTCGCGCGCCACGACGACGGCGTTCCGGACGGCAGGATGCTGGTCAAGCGCGGCCTCAATCTCCCCGAGTTCGATGCGGAGCCCGCGGATCTTCACCTGATGGTCGCCGCGGCCGAGAAATTCGATGTTGCCGTCGGGCAGAAAGCGGGCCAAATCGCCCGTCTTGTAGAGCCGCGCGCCCGGCTCCGCGCTGAACGGATCCGGAATGAACTTCTCGGCGGTCAAGGCGGGCCGGTTGAGATAGCCGCGCGCCAATCCCACCCCGCCGATATGCATTTCGCCGGCGACACCTATCGGCCGAGGGCGTAGCGCGTCGTCGAGGATGTACACGCGCGCATTGGGTATCGGCCGGCCGATCGGGCTCGAAGAACGGCCGTTGGGCGCTTCGCACGGCCAATATGTCGAGTCGATGATCGTCTCCGTCGGGCCGTACACATTGAATAGCGCGGCCCTCGATCGGTCTTTGAAACGCGCGACCAGAGATATCGGCAAGGCCTCACCGCCGCACATGACGGCCCGCAAGGCAAGCGATTCGTCGAACGCAGGCTCCTCGACGAGGAATTGCAGCAGCGACGGCACGCTGTGGAGAATGGTGATCCGCGCGCCGCGGATCGTTTCCGCCAGATAGCGGCTGTCGCGGTGACCGTCGGCCTCGGCGACTACGAGGGTGCCGCCCGTCAGCAGGGTCGGAAAGAATTCGCGCCCGGCCGCATCGAACGTGATCGGGGTCTTCAGAAGGCAGCGGTCGTCGGCCGTCAGCGCGAGGGTCTGGACGATCCAATTGATCGCGTTGCACAGCCCGCGATGTTCAACCATCACGCCTTTGGGCTGCCCGGTCGAGCCGGAAGTATAGAGGATGTAGGAAAGATTTCCGGCGGTCGCCTGGGTCAGCGGGTTCCTGACGCTGTAGGCAGCTGTCGGGTCCCAGCCGGCATCCAGGCACACGACGTGAATGCCCTGCTCGGGCATGCTCGCCGTCAAATGGCGGCGCGTCAGCAGCACCGCGGCGCCGGCATCCTCCAGCATGAATGCCAGGCGTTCCTTCGGATGGGCGGGATCCAAAGGTACGTAGGCGCCGCCGGCCTTGAGGATGCCAAGTATGGCGACGACCATTTCCGGGCAGCGCTCCATGCAAAGAGCCACCGGCACCTCAGGCTTCACGCCCAACGCGCGCAGGTGATGGGCAAGCCGGTTGGCACGGGCGTTGAGTTGATCGTAGGTCAGGTGCCCGCCGGCAAACTCGACCGCCACGCCCTCCGGCGTCCGCCGAACCTGCTCCTCGAACAAGCGATGAATGCATTTGTCGTCGGGGTAGCCGGCCTTGGTATCGTTGAACTCGATCAGCAGCTGCCGGCGTTCAGCATCGGTCAAAATCTCGAGATCGCCGATCGCGGCGGCCGGGTCACGGATCACGCTTTCGAGCAGTGTGCGAAAATGCCCGGCCATCCGCGCGATGGTGTCCGCATCGAACAGGTCGGTATTGAAGCGGATCGAAGCGGAAAGCGATCCGGTCGTCTCGATGACGAGCATGACGAGATCGAGGGTCGCGGCCCGGCGCTCCAGCGGGATCGACTCCATCTCCAGCCCGCCGAGGCTCATCCGCAGCCCGGCCTCGCTTTGCGTGAATGCGGAGGCGCTCTGTTCGGCGACCCGGTGCGGTTTGTCCAAGACGAACATGGCCTGGCAGAGCGGCGACCGGCTGAGGTCCCGCGGCGGCCGCAGTCGCTGCACCAAACGCAGCGTCGGGTAGTCCTGATGCTCGAGCGCCTCCAACACGGTCTGACGCACGTGACCCAAGACCGTCCGGAATGTCGGATTTCCGCCAAGGTTCGCGCGCAAGACGACGGGATTGGCGAAAAACCCCACCAGCCCTTCGAACTCGGCTCTGCTGCGCCCCACCATGGGTGACGCCACGAGGATGTCGTCTTGGCCGCTGTGGTAGTGGAGCGTCAATTCGAACGCGGCCAGAAGGACCATGTAGAGCGTCGCCCCTTCGGCCTTGGCGAGTGCACGGAGCCGTTGGGCAAAATCACGGTCCAGCGTGAAATCGTGATTCGCGCCGCGAAACATCTGAATCGGCGGCCGCGGACGGTCGGTCGGGAGATTGAGCACGGGCAACGGCCCGGCCAATTGCTTCTTCCAATAGTCCCAGAGCCGTTCGCCGGGCGGCCCGCCCAACATCTCGGTCTGCCAGCGGACGAAGTCCGTGTAGCGCAGATCCAGCGGCCCGAGCGCCGGCGGCCGGCCCGCCGTCTCCGCCGAATACAGCGCGCCGAGCTCATTCAGGATGACGGCGAGAGACCAGAAATCGACCACGATATGATGTATGACCAGCAACAGGACGTGCTCCTGGGCGGATCGCGAGAAAACGCCGACCCGCGCGAGGGGCCCCCGTTCCAGATCGAATGGGCGCTGAGTTTCCTCGACCAGCCGCGCCTGCAGCTCGTCCTCGCTCCACGTCGCCGCGTCGATCTCCTCGAAGTGGACCGGCTGGTGCTCGTGAACCTGTTGCAGGGGCTTGCCGACCTGCACGGCGATCGTCGTGCGCAGCGACGGATGGCGATCGACTAGGGCCTGAAAAGCGCGCCGGATCGCGGGAACGTCGAGCCCGGAACAGATACGCCCGGCGAAGCTGACATTGTAGACCGAGCTCTCCGGCGCTAGCTGGCACAGGAACCAGATCCCTTGCTGATTGTCGGAAAGCGGATGGAATCGTTGAGATCCGCCCGCCTTGCTCCGAAGGAGTTCGGCCAGTAGCGCGCGCTTCGCGTCTCGCGACAGGGCGGAAACCGGCGGGGCGGTCTGCAGCGCGTCGGCTTGCTGCGGTTTCGTCCGTACCGTCATTCGTCCTCACCTCGAGCGCAGGGTAGACTGCGCTCAAACCTCGCCGAGGGCGAGCACGGCGTTCAGGCCGCCAAACGCGAATGAGTTCGAGATTGCGCAGCGAATTCGCCCATCCCGCGCGGTATTGGGGACGACGTCCAGATCGCAGGTCGAATCCGGCTCCTCGTAATTCGCCGTTGGCGGCAGCACATGCCGTTGGATGGCAAGCGCGGTCGCGGCCGCCTCCAGGGCGCCGGCAGCGCCGAGGCCGTGCCCCAGCACGGCCTTGCTCGAAGAAACGGCGAGTCGATCGGCATGCGATCCGAACACCGCGCGGATCGCTTGTGTCTCGGTTGCATCGTTGATCGTCGTGCCCGTTCCGTGGGCGTTGACATAGTCGATGCTGTCCGCGTTCGCGCCGGCGTCCTTGAGCGCGGCGCGCATCGCCCGGCCGCTGCCGTCGGCATTGGGTACGATGATGTCGGCGGCGTCCGCCGACATGCCAAAGCCGCGCACTTCCGCGTAAATTCTTGCGCCGCGGGTCATTGCTCGATCCAAGGGCTCCAAGACCAGGATCGCAGCGCCTTCGCCAAGGACCAAGCCGGAACGTGTGCGACAAAATGGGCGGCAGGTATCCGAACTGAGGGCGCGAAGCGCCTCCCAACCTTTGAGCGTGCCGACGGTGATGCAGGCCTCGGCGCCGCCCGCCAATGCCACGGGGGCGCGGCCGCTCCGGATCATGTCGAATGCCAAACCGATGGCGTGCGAGCCGGAGGCGCAGGCGCTCGCCACCGCAAAGGTCGGCCCCCGCAAGCCCAGATCCATGCTGATCTGGCTCGCGCCCGCGTTGACCATCAGGCGCGGGATCGTGAAGGGATGCAGTTTCGGCGCGTTCTGAGCGTAGAGCCGATGATAGGCGTCATCGAGGGTGTTTTGTCCGCCGACGCCGGTGCCGATGATCGTGGCCGCCGTTTCCGCGAGTTCTTCGCTAATTTCCAGACCGGCATCGGCGACGGCTTTGCGCGCGGCCATGACAGCGAATTGCGCGAAGCGGTCGAGACGCGGGACGGCTCTTGCCTCGAAATTCTGCTCCGGTACGTGATTCTTGACCTCGGCCGCGATGCGGACGGTCAGGCGATCCGTCGGAATCGACGTGATCGGGCCGATGCCCGAGCGCCCGTCGACCAGCGCGTGCCAATACGTCTCGAGGTCGCTACCGACCGGAGAGACGACGCCGATGCCAGTGATCGCGACACGATTCATGCCGCTTTCGTCTTGGCCAGGATCGAACTCACGCCTGCCGCAATCTGGCCGATCGTGGAGAACTCGAGGCGCGAATCCGCCTTCGAACTGTCCGGGACGACGATCTTGAAGCGGTCTTCGATGTCGAAGATGATTTCGAACAGATCCAATGACTGAACGTTGATTTCTTCGAGTCTGGTTTCCGGCGTCAGCTCGTGGACGCCGTGCAGCGAATGCTTCGAGATTATGGCCGTGACTTCTTCGAGCACGTCTGCCATGTAACTCTCCTTTGAAATGACGATCCAAAAGCTCCGGCCAAGAAAGCCTTCGTTCGCTCGCCACGGGATTGGACAATCGGCAGCCGATTCGCCATTTTAGCCGTTTCGCCGAATGAAATCGCATGTTAACGCGATCGGGGCCGCGCACGCTAACCCACGTTAGCGACTGGCAGCACATCGGCAATCGAAACGAAAGACGCCACGTCCCGCGCGGGCGCCGCCGATGACGTGAAACGGAAAGGCAATGCGATGATCGCTCGCACCGACCACAACGCGCCGGCCGCCCATAGCGCCGACGCCGAACGAATTCGCGAGATTGGGTGCACGTTGTGGGCGCCGGGCGACTGGCTCAAGCACATGGCCGCCGCTCTCGGGGTCGATCGCCGGACGGTTCAGCGATGGGCTGCCGGGGAAGTCGCGCCGGGCGCGGCGGCGTTCGCGGATCTGCGAAAGGTCGCGGCAGCCCGCTGCCGCGAGATCGACGCCGTCGTGAAGTAAACGACTAGCCCCGCGGGGCCGGGCGCTACCTTCAGCGCAGTTCCTCGATCAGCACCCCGCGTTCGACCACGGCGCGATTGTCGAGCGTCACCGTGCAGCCCTTCATCGGCAGATCGAAATGGCAGGCGGTGAATCGCCCGGCCATCTCGTTGGCGCCGGTCGAGAACAGGAAATTGCCGGCGAAGGCGCGGAGTTCGGTGCCGTTGATGTCGCCGCGGTCGTACATGGTCAGCGAGTCCCACCGCGCCAAGGGGTTCATGCCCCAGCCCACATGCGACGTGGCATAAGCCTCGCGGTCGTTCCACGCCGCGTAGTAAGAGCGCATCAATTCGGCGTCGACGCCATCGCCCTCGATGCGGGTGACATAGTCGTTCTCGATTATCAGCGTCACCGGGCTCTCGAGATAGCGCTTGAAGGTGAGGTTGACGTCGCCCGGGGCGAGCACGACACGGCCATTCACCGTGCCCGGGTTTGGGAAGCAAAGGCAGAGCCCGGCCGGCCAATAGCCCATGCGTCCCGGCTCGTCGACATAGCCCACCGCGCCGCGCGCCGGTGCGCCGGCCACGCGCACGGTCAGGTCCGTGCCGGCGTCGGATTCGACGCGCATCTCCTTGGCCCGTCCCAGCAGGTCCATGCCGAGGCGCACCTTCTCCCGGAGGCGCGGATTGGGCTTGGTGCGCTCGAGCAGTTCTGGATGCTCGTTGCTGATCATCATGATGCGCGTGCCGCCAGACAGGATCTCCTTGGTTTCCGGCGAATGGAGCAATCCTTCGACCGTGCAGTCGATGACTATGCTGGTCGAAGCCAGCGACTTGATCACCGGCTGAAGCCCATCGATCGCGAGGCAGGTTCCCGTCGACCGGATCGGGATGGGATAGGTCTGCTTCGGCGTCGGCAACACGACGTGGAAGACTTTGGCGCCGATGCGCAGCGCCGCGAGCTCCGACAGCGCGACCAGCACGGGCCGCGATTGGGTCTCCGACAGGATCGCGACCGTTTCGCCCGGCTGCATCTTGCAGAGGCCGAACACATCGACGAAGCAGTCGATCCACTTGCCTTCGATCCGCTCTTGCAACATGAACTTCACCCGCTTCTGAGGGTTTCACATTCTGCTCGGCGCAGGATAGCAGAAACGCGCGCCATTCGCTCAATAGCGGTTCGGCGCCGGCGGGCTCATTCCGCGAACTCAAGCGACAATGGCGCGATCTCGTCGGCGGTCCGCTTCAGCCGGTCGAATTTGGGCACGGCGGCGAGCGAGCGCTCCTGGCCTTTTTGGAGCGGCCCCATCGCCGCCGCGCGATCGATGGTCAGAACGCGGCGGTCGGCGACGACCTGCCGGCCGTCGACATAGACGTCGCGCACCGGCTTGTCGGTGGCCGAATAGATCAGATTCTTGAGCGGATCGCGCAACGGCACCATCAGCGGGTGCTTGAGGTCGATCAGTACGATATCAGCCTTGGCCCCCGGCGCCAGGCGCCCGATGTCGTCGCGGTTCAGCGCCTTGGCGCCGCCGATGGTGGCGGCCCAGAATATGTCTTCCGTCCGGAGCAGATCGACATGGCCGGTCG
>Ga0268299_1000505_pt1 | contig 118030 bp, 96 predicted proteins | sample NOBtaG_FD_193484 | JGI IMG/M metagenome (GOLD analysis project Ga0268299, IMG submission 193484) | Activated sludge microbial communities from bioreactor in Nijmegen, Gelderland, Netherland - NOB reactor | ecosystem: Engineered > Bioreactor > Aerobic > Activated sludge | place: Netherlands...
AACCTTGGACATTACCCAAAAACGGCCGTTTCCAGTTGGAGTGAAACGCAAGTCGCGCCGCCCCAACCATGCGCGCGAAAATCGGGGCGAGAATTGGGTAAGGTCCACTACCGCGCTACACCTTGACACGGTGCGATGGGGGATGATTCCCAGCGTGAAATACTGGAAAATTGGGCTTCTTCACCAAGTCCACTTGATCCTGCCCGATAGAGGGTTTCCCCGCCGTTGAAGCGCCGTGAACCAATCCGGACGTACCTGATCGTCATGCTCCTGAGCATGGCCATCCCGGCGTCCGTGTGGGCGGGGTACTACGACAAGGTCAGATCGGGAGACACCCTCGAGTCGTTCGCGAGCCGCAATAAGGTCTCCGCCGCGCAGGTCCGCGCGGCCAATCGTCTCCCTTCCCCGACCAAGCTGAGCGCAGGCGTCATGCTGTATGTTCCACGCGAACGCACCACGACGCCACCTCCAGCTCCGGTGACGAAGAGCACAGCGAGTGGCGGCGCGGGTAAACCCGCTGCTTCTTCGCCCCCGTCATCGAGTGGCCTCTATACCGTGAAACCAGGGGATTCGCTCTCCGCAGTCGCGAATCGGAACGGCATCACAACGAGCGAACTCGCCAAGGCAAACGGGCTGTCCCCGACGGCAATGCTGTCGATCGGGCAACGCCTTAGGATTCCCCCACCGACGCCAAAGGAATCCCCTTCAAGCACGCCTTCGAATTCAAGTGATTCCCGCCCCGCCCCGTCGAATGGCGGGGGGTCATCCGGCCGCATCGAACGAGACATCCCCGGCGGTGGCACCGACCCGGACTCGCTACGCCCCAGCCGTCGTGGGTTCGTGTGGCCCGTCGAGGGTCGCGTGGTGCGTCGATTTGCGAACAACAGCAGGGAGAAATCCTTCGGCATCAATATCGCCGCACCGCTTGGCACGGATGTTCGCGCTGCCCGGGATGGCGTCGTAACCTATTCGAAGGACAGCATCAAAGCCTACGGTCGGATGGTGATCATCGAACATGACGATGGCCTCGCGAGCTGCTATGCGCATAATCGGCGTCTGGTCGTGCGTGAGGGCGAGCGCGTCCGTCAGGGTCAGGTGATCGCGGAAGTCGGCGACAGTGGCCGAGGCGGGACCCCTGCCCTGCACTTTGAAATCCGGCGCCGTGGCGTGGCCGTGAACCCCGAGGAATACTTGCCGTGACGGTTGTCCATACAGGTTTGATTGCGAAGGACTCTCGGCTTCTTGTGACGGGTGGTGCGGGCTTCATCGGCAGCCATCTTGTCGAGCGACTCCTTGAACTCGGGATGCGTGTGCGTGTCGTCGATGATCTCTCGACCGGGCGGCGCTCGAACATCCAGCCGTTTCTCAAGGACATCGAGTTCGTTGAAGGCACTCTCGCAGACAGTTCCGTCGCCCAACGCGTGTGCGATGGATGTGACTACGTGCTCCATCAGGCCGCGATACCGAGCGTTCCCCGCTCGGTGCGTGATCCACGCGGCACCCACGAGGCCTCCACCACGGCGACGATGAATGTTCTGGAGGCCGCGCGCGCTGCGGGTGTTCGCCGCGTGATCTATGCTGCCTCCTCGAGCGCGTATGGAAACGCCGAAGCTGCGATCAAGACAGAGGACCTCGTCCCGCAGCCCTGCTCCCCCTATGCAGCAGCGAAGCTGGCGGGTGAACATTACCTGCGCGCGTGGCATGGCGTGTATGGTTTGGAAACGGTCTCGCTTCGTTACTTCAACGTCTTTGGGCCGCGCCAGGATCCCACGAGCGAATACTCTGCGGTCATCCCGCGATTCATCACGGCTGCGCTGCGAGGCGAGCCGCCGGTCATTTACGGCGATGGCATGCAGTCGCGCGATTTCACGTACGTCGCCAACAACGTTGAGGCGAACCTGCTCGCGTGCGTTGCCCCCACCGCACCCGGGAAAGTGATGAACGTCGCGTGTGGGGGGTCTTACTCACTCCTCGATCTGGTCGGCGCGATTGGGCGAATCCTAGGTCGTGAGATTCAGCCTCGGTTTGAGCCTGCGCGTATCGGGGACGTGAAGCACTCCTTGGCGGGAATCGAGATGGCCACGCGGGTCCTGGGCTATGCTCCGCGGGTATCGTTCGACGAGGGTTTGAGACGCACGGTCGAGTTCTATCGCGCGGGTTAGCCATCTCGGGGTTCCCCTGAGGGCGGAACTATGGCTTGCCGTGTTGCACCATATTGTGAGCAAATAAGGGCTATTCCTGTCGGAGTGTGGAGCGTTCGTGATTCCGAAACCGCGCCCAGACATTGCGGATATTCACCCATGGCAGACCGCCGACCGCGTCTCGAACGCGTCGTTCATTTCACTGCACCTGAACGAAAATCCGTATCCGCCTCCGCCGGCCGTGCTCGACGCCATTGCGCAGGAGACGATGCGCAGCCTGCGCACATTTCCTGACACCTCGTGCAGCGAACTCGTCTCAACCGTTGCCAGGTCGCTCGCCATCCACGAGGACCAGATCCTCTTCGGCGCGGGCAGCACAGAGATCCAGCGATGCATCATGCTGGCATATGCGCAGCAATACGACAAGATCGGCTTCCTGTGGCCATCGTCCGCGTACTATATGCACTTGGCCAAGGTTCACGGCTGTGTGCCGACGCCGCTCTATTGCCTTGATTATCCCGAGGACGAGGCGATCTTCAACGCCCCGGACGATCTCAAGATTCTGTTCATCGCTTCGCCGAATACGCCGTCGGGCATCAGCGTCGATACCGATGTCATTGCCAACTTCGCGAAGCAACATCCGCAAACGCTCATCGTCGTGGATGAAGCCTACGAGGCGTTCCGCGGGGAGAACGCGCTTCGGCTGGTTCAGAACTTCTTTCCGAATGTTCTGATCACCCGAACGTTTTCGAAGGCATACGCGTTGGCCGGCCTCCGCATCGGATTTGCGATGGGACACCAGGAAGTGATCGCGAACATCAAGAAGATCGCGGCTCCCTATTCGGTTGGTGGAACGGCGCAGGCCGCGGCACTCGCGGCCTGGCAATCGACGGACTGGCTGAGGGACACGATCGATCGGATTCGCGCCACGCGCGAGCATGTGCGCATGGAGGTCCACATGCGCGGCTTCGAGGCAGGACCGAGCGATGCGAACTTCATCTACGTTCGCGGCACAGATCCGTTCCGTCTCGAACGCGGCCTGCGCGATCGCAACATCATCGTTCGCCGCTACGATGAGTTTGAAATGCGCGACGGCGTTCGGGTCGCCATCGGCACCGAGGAACAAATGGACCTGTTCGTCTCCGCGCTCGATTACCTGATCACGACGCTGCCGATGCGCAATTCGTCGAGCAGCACGAACATCCGCAAGATTCGCTTCAGCGATCTCGACGAGCCTGTTCCCTCCCCCACCGCTGAGCCGCCAGCGCCTGCAGACTCAATGCAGTCGATGGACGAGGTGATGCTCGACCCGGAACTGGAACTCTAGACCGCGCGCATCACTCCCACTCGATCGTGCCGGGTGGCTTTGAGGTGATGTCATACACGACGCGATTGAAGCCGGGTACTTCATTCACGATGCGGCGCGCCATGTGATCGAGCAACTCGTGCGGCAGGCGTGCCCAGTCCGCCGTCATGCCGTCCACACTTTCTACCGCGCGGATCGCACAGACGTTTGCGTAGGTCCTTTGGTCCCCCATCACACCGACCGCCCGCACCGGTAGGAACACAGCCGACGCCTGCCACACATTGTGTTGTCCGTGCGCCAGGGCGAGTTCCTCGCGCACAATGGCGTCAGCTTCTCGCAAGAGGGCGAGTCGCTTTGGCGTGACCTCACCCAGAACACGAATCGCCAGTCCAGGACCGGGAAAGGGGAATCGGTCGAGGATCGCGCGCGGAATCCCCAGTAGTGCGCCCACCTCCCGCACTTCGTCCTTGAACAACTCTTGGAGAGGTTCGACTACGCGCCCCTGCTTGATGAGGCGCAGAACCTCAGGCACTCGGTTGTGGTGCGTCTTGATTTTGTCGGATGGGCCGCGCACCTGCACCGATTCGATCACGTCAGGATAGAGCGTCCCCTGCGCGAGCAGGTCATGCTTGCCGAGTTCCCCAAAGAAGACATCGATGAAGCCGCGCCCAATGATGCGGCGTTTGCGCTCGGGGTCGGTGACTCCCTTCAGTTGGGAAAGGAAGAACCTGGATGACCTCTTGATCTTTAGATCGAGGCCGAGCTTGCCGCGGAGGATTTCCTCCACGCCGCTCACCTCGTCCTTTCGGAGCAGGCCATTGTCCACAAACACCGGGCGCGCCTGCTTGCCCACGGCGCGATGCAGAAGCACGGCCAGCACAGTCGAATCCACGCCGCCGGAAACCGCACAGACGATCTTTCGCGCACCCGCATATTCGCGAACAGACTGACAGGTGCTCTCCACCCAATCACCGAGCGACCAGTCCCTCTTCGCGTCGCAGATTCCAAAGACGAAGTTTCGCAGATATCGCGCACCGTGCTCGGTATGCTCGACCTCGGGATGAAACTGAAGGCCCCAGAGCCGCATCTTCGGGTTCGCGATCATGCAGCTCGGCGCAGCGGGAGATGCACCCACGACGTGGAACCCTGGCGGCAGTTTCACCACATGGTCACGATGACTCATCCACGCGTGGTGGGTCTTCGGGATTCCCTCAAGCAGCGGATCTTCGCGCGACAGCATGACATCGGTGCGGCCGTACTCGCCACGACCGCCGCGCTCCACCTTGCCCCCCAACGCGTGCACGATCGCCTGATGTCCATAGCAGATGCCGAGGATTGGGACCCCTGCGCGCGCGATCAGCCCCTTTTGCAGGCGCGGAGCACCCTTTGCATAGAGCGACGCCGGGCCGCCCGAGAGAATGATGCCGTCGGGGTTTCCCTCGAGAATCGACATGACGCTTCCGCCACAAGGGACGACCCTACTATACACACCCAGAGCGCGAACACGTCGCGCGATGAGTTGGGTGTACTGCGATCCGAAATCGACAATCGTGATCAAGGCGGTGCCCCTAGTTTGGCTGTCGCAGCAACTTTGCAAGAGGGAGTTTCGGCACCTTGAGTCAGCAAGCCGAAAGAGAACGAAGATGTCTGGATGCCGGGTCCAGCGCATCAGTCATGGATTCGGAGGCCAAGTTTTCAGGTGCCATGACCAAGAGTGAACGCGGGATTATGCATTCCGGCCTGCACTTTGCACCAGGAGCACCGAATCGAGTTCTTATGACGACCCATCCAAGGAGAATGTTGCGCTGATGCCTCATAGAGTGGCTCCCATGCGAATCAAGATCGCCGTGTTGCTCGGTTGCATTTGGCATTCACAGGTGCCTGCGCAGGACTTGGAAGCACAGCAGTTGTTGGTCTTTGGCGGGCCGATGGACGATTACGCTGCCTCCGTCGAGGCCTATCCCGTCATGAACCCCGTCGATGTTGTGTTCGGGGGGAGCTACTCAGGGAGCTTCATGCTCCCCGGTCCCAACAGCACGATGCTCGACTTCCCTCACACGGGCGGGCTCGACAGCTTCGCGGCGCGATATTCACCCGGTCAGGTCTTCATCGATTGGCGATTCATCGCGAATGGACCGCTCAGGCAGGAAGGCCCCGGTGTGCACGCACTCGCCGATGGTCGCATCGCATTCACGATTGCCGGAGAAGGAGAGTCCGTCATCGCCGCCGGCGAACCCGAAGAGCTGACGATCATCTCTGATGGGAGTTCCTTTGACCCCATCGTGTGCATGCTGACCGAGGATGGCATCCTGACTTGGACGGATTGGATCTTTGGTCCGCTAACGAGTCTGGTCCGCGGATTTGCATCCACCTCGGCGGGCTCCCTCTGGGTGAATGTCTATGGTCGCGGGGAGATGACAGCGGGGGCTGGCACGCCAACAGAGTACATGCACACGCGTACGGATGACCGTTTCGACACGATCCTGCTGAAGTATTCTGCGGCAGGAGATGTCGAGTTCGGCCGCTCCAACGGCGGCACGGACGATGATTTTTACTACGCCGCCGCAGGCGACGCCGTGAATCAGGTGTACATCGCTGGCCAGTTCGAAACGACGTCTGTGCTTTCGAGCGGCCTCCCCGATTCAATCACGCTTACCTCTGCAGGTGAGTACGACATCCACCTCGCTTCATACACGTCGGGCGGCCAGTTGATTTGGGCGCGCGCCTACGGGAGCCCGGCTGATGACATCGCTCTCTCGATCACGCCGATTGGCCAAGGCGACCTCCTCGTTTGTGGTGCGATCTCAACAGGCGCATCCTTTGCCAATGTCGGTGGTGGGACGACGACCCTCGCGACCCGAGGTGGTCTCGATGCTTTCTACGCGCGCGTCCGCGCGGTGGATGGCAGGGTGCGTTGGGTGAAGGCCATCGGCGGCACGGGTGCCGACATGATGTTGGATGGGATGAGGCTGATCGGCGGCGACAATCTCGGGGCGATCGTTGGTACGTTTGAAAACACTTTGGTTTACAATTCCTCGGCCATCTTTTCCTCGAGGGGAGGCACGGATGTCTTTGCGGCGACGATCGATCTGACGACCGGGAATCTGGTTGGAAACCCGATACAGATCGGCGGATCGGGTGCGGATAGCGTGGCCGAAGCGTGCGCCCTCACGAACCAGCGGGTCGTGCTCGCCGGGAGTTACAGCGGCACGTTGACCGTCGGCCCCACAGGTACATTTCCCACGGTCGAGAGCAACGGCGGCACTGATGGATTCCTGCTCACGATCGGATTGCCATCACCATCGGCGGCGAATGACGCGTGGATGATGTTGGAGTAGAATACACTCGCCACTGGGTATTGCCCCGCCACACCGGACCATCGTGGATTCTGGTTCCTTCCTGGTGAGCGAATCTCTGGTTGAGGCATCCTCCCCCCGGCGATGCGAAGCGTACACAAGAGCAAGACTGCCCAAGTGGCGCGTGCCTCCCGATTGCTTGTCATGTCGGGTGCCGCATCGGTCGGATTGGCTGGGATCAAGATTTCGACGGGAGTACTCGGCAATTCGTACGCCCTGATCGCTGATGGGATCGAGTCGCTGCTGGATGTTCTCGCATCCGTCGTCGTTCTTCTTGGACTGCGCCTCTCGCTGCGACCCGCCGATGAACTTCGCCCATGGGGTTATGGCAAGCTGGAGACATTCTCCACCTTGTTCGTTTCAGGTGCACTCGTCTTTGCCGGGTTCTTGATCGCCGTTCAGAGCGTCCATGAAATTCTTACCCCGCATCATACCCCGGCCTGGTTCACGCTGCCTGTCCTGCTCCTCGTGGTTATCGTCAAGGTGTTCGTGTCGAAGCTAATCCGCCGGGCAGGATCCGAAGTCGGCTCGACGGTTCTCGAGGCCGATTCCTGGCACCATCTCTCGGATGCCCTCACTTCCGGAGCAGCGTTCGTGGGAATCACCATCGCAATGGTCGGCGGGGAAGGATGGGAATCTGCGGATGACTGGGCCGCACTGGTCGCATGCGGGATCATCCTCCTCAACGGCGGACGACTCGCGAGGGAAGGGCTCCTCGAGTTGTTGGAATCCCGTGCGCCTCAACAACTTGAGAGTGAGTTTCGGCGTGTGGCAGGAGAAGTCGAAGGCGTCTGCGGGGTGGAAAAACTTCGGGCGCGGAAGAGTGGCATGGGGTACATCATGGAGGTTCACATCGAAGTAGATGGGGAGATTTCCGTGACTGCAGGGCACGACATCTCGGGCGCGGTGAAGGCGGCTCTGCTTCGGGCCGGACTTTCCGTGATTGATGTCATTGTTCACGTCGAGCCACATGCCGCTGAAGGCCGATCGAAACGCCGTAGCGTGGCAGATCATTCCTGAATTGAGCGAGATTCGACGGGCTCGAATCCTTGATCTGATTCCCCCCGGATGTCAGTACATCTCCCAGCCGATTGCCGCCGCGCGCGGCTGGAACGCGCCAAGCATGTTTGAAGCGCTCGCATCATTCGATGTCAATCTCCCCAATCCAAAGTTATCTTCGATCGTTCGCAGCAGGCTGTAGTGATTGTAAGTGGCACCATCGATGAACCCGGTGCGGGCCTGCTCTCCGAGAGCCACGGTGTAGATGTGATTGCCGGCGGTCCCATCGTCCTCGTCGAATGAGACGATGATCGCGCCGTCTGTGAAGTACTTTGAAGTCAGCAAGTCCTGAAAGAACGCGTTGCCGTCTTCTCCCGCGAGCCATGAGTCGAAGGCAGCGATTCCGCAGTCATGCCCCCCGTTGCAGATGTTTGGGCTGACGAAGACAACTTCAGGGGGATTGGGCCCGAGCAATTCCGCGTAGGTGGCGGGCTGTGTGGCGTCGAACCCCTTCACTTTGGCGAGGCGATCAGGTGCTTCCTTGACGTTCGTGTAGTTCACAAAGAAGTCATGACGTGCGAAGTAGGAACCGTTGTCCACGCATGGGGTATCCATGCTCTCGTTATAGCCGCGCCAATCCAGGCCAGACGATTCAAGCAGGTCCGCGAGGTTGCTCTCGTTGATCGAGGTACAGCCAACATTGCTTGTGACGTGCAATTCCCCTGAAGTCATCGCGATGTAGTTCGGCATGGAGGGATGAGTTACGCCGAAGAACTGCGTGAACTCAGAATTCGCATCCGCGAGCGACGCGAGGTAGGGTTGGGCGCGGGCGTCCGAATACTTGGTGTTTTCCCCCCAAATGACCAGGATGTGGTTCAGGAGTGGTTCCGATCGCGGCTGTGTGGCCGGCTGGGCTACGGGAAATGCCGCAAGGATCAGCGGAGCTATCGAAGCGATCAACGTTGGACTTCTCCAGATCGAGTGCCGGGAGCTCGATTGGAACTGCAACGTGCTCTCAGGCAGGAGGAAGTTAACATGCCAGAATCTCGACGTCAACGCATCGCATCCAATTCAAACGAGCCATGCGACGTCGCCCTGTGGATCGAGCGCTTGCAGGACCTCGCGCGTGCGCTTGGAAAGATCGTGGGTGAGAAACGGCACGAACACGCCTTCCCGCTTCAGGTCTCTCATTAGGCTGTCGGCGATACGCAGGCCTTGAGGCTTTCCACCCAGCTTGTAGGAGGAAGTGAGGCCCGCGAAGACTTCTCCACGCTGTCGGAGGTTGGTGACCCAATCGACCGTGTTGCCAGAATCTAGAAGCGCGGCCGCAAGACCGAGACGGAGACTCTTGGGCCAACGAGTCGCAAGGGCGCCGATTTCCTTGGAACACCGCTCGCGCTGACCCGATTGAAACCCTGCCACAACCGAGTACTTGGGCATGAATGAATCGATCGTCACGATGAAGGGTTCACCGGTGCCTCGGTGCATCGGCTCCCAGTTCTGATCACGCGAGAGGTCGAGGATCAATGGACTCACCGTGTCGTCGAATTCACCGAGGTGGAACTTGGCCAGCGCCCAAAATCGCAAAAGGAAGGGGCGTTTGGCAAAGTCCACTCGATCGACGATCTCGCGCCACTCTCCCGCGTGTTGAAGGTTTGACACCAGCCCGCCAAGGAGATCGCCCTCCTCGGCGAACGAGTGAGTTTGCGTGAGCGCCTCGCGACGGATGTCGATTGCAAGGTCACTCCTCCCCGCGGCGTCGAGCGTGCGGGCGACGAGTTCCGCACGGACTCGACACCGTCCGGCGCGGGCCATTGCGGCGAATGCTTCTCCCGACTCCGTTGCAAGTTTCCACGACCAGTCTGCGCGGTCGTGAAAATCGACGACGGGCTGCACGTCCCATTCAAGTCCGGTTTCGGAACACCGGACGCGCGAGCCCTGCAACGACGTGGCCTCGAGGATTTCCGCGTCCGATGGAAACGCCCCGGTGATGCAGCGAAATGCTGCCGGTGAGCCGCACGGCGCGACGCCAAGCGAGCAGAGGCAATCCGCTCGCCTGCTCATCGCAGACCCGTGATGTAACCATCGTCACTCAGTTCGATATCGGCGAATCGCCCGACCTCGGGAAGACCGGGCATCAGCACCATCTTACCCGCGAGCACGACGATGTAGCCCGCACCTGCGCGGACCTGGACCTCGCGCGCAGTCAGACGCCAGCCCGTTGGTGCGCCCGGTTTCTTGGCATCGTCTGAGATCGACGACTGGGTCTTCGCAATGCAGATCGGAAGCCCACCAAAGCCGGCGCCTTCGAAATCGGAAAGGGATGCCTCCGCTGCTGGCATCCAGTCCACGCCATCTGCGCGATAGATGCGCGACGCGATTGCCTCGACCTTGGCTTTGATGGAGGCACGGGAGGCATACGGGAACTTGAGATCGACCGCTCCCCCTGCGGCTGCCGCGACCACGGCGCGGGCGAGGTCTGCGCCTCCCTCCGCGCCCCGTGCGACGACTTCGGACACGGCGAATCCGCATCCGATCTCGCGAGCGAATCCTTCGACGAGCGCGAGTTCCTCCCCGCTGTCACCGGGGAACCGATTCGCCGCGACCACGACAGGGATGCCGAATGAGGTGAGATTCTCGGCATGCACCCGGAGGTTCGCGATGCCGCGCGCGACAGCGTCGGGATTCGGCCCTGACGGTTCAGCCACGGGTTCGCTCCCGTGCAGCCGCAACGCGCGGACGGAGGCGACCAAGACGGCCGCACTTGGCGCAAGGCCTGCCTCCCGACACTTGATGTCGAGGAACTTCTCGGCGCCCAGATCCGCCGCGAATCCGGCCTCCGTTACAACATAATCACACGTAGCGAGTCCAAGCTGCGTCGCGAGCACACTGCTGCATCCATGCCCAATGTTCGCGAATGGCCCGCAATGCAGGAGCACCGGCGTGCCATCGATTGTCTGCACGAGATTCGGCCTCAGCGCATCGCGAAGCAGTGCCATCATCGAACCGATGCATCGCAATTCCCCGGCGCGCACCGGCGCTCCGTCCGCGCGCCAGCCAACGACGATCCGTGAGAGTCGCTCGCGCAAATCCGCGGCATTCGTGGCCAGCGCAAGAATCGCCATGATCTCGCTCGCGGCGGTGATATCAAAGCCGGATTCGTGGACGAAGCCGTTCCCCTTTCCCCCACGTCCGATCTCGATTTCACGAAGCTGTCGGTCGCAAAGATCAACTGCACGACGCCACGTGATGCGTTCGATGCCGAGAGGGTTCGCGTGATGCACCGAGTTGTCCACGACCGCCGCGAGCAGGTTGTGTGCGGAGGTGATCGCATGAAAATCCCCCGAGAGGTGCATGTTGATTTCTTCGCGAGGGAGTAGCTGGGAGTGTCCAGTTCCACTCGCGCATCCTTTGATCCCGAACACGGGACCAAGCGACGGCTGCCGCAGGCACGCGATGACGCGCTCGCCGATGTGGCGAAGTCCCTGCGCCAGCCCGATCGAGGTCACCGTCTTCCCCTCGCCCGCGCGCGTCGGAGTCATCGCGGTGACTAGAATCAGTTTCCCTCGGCGCATGCCACTCGTTGCCCGGGCGAGCGCGTCGGGCGTGACCTTCGCACAGCCACGCCCGAAGGACTCGATGTCGTCTGCTTCGAGGCCCAGGTCGGCCGCGACATCAGCGAGTGGCCTCGGCCTGGCCGTGCGGGCAAGCTCCTCGTCCGGCAGGATGGTTGGAAGTGGCAATAGTTGCATGTCTTAGGTCTCGGGCTCCTGTGCAAAGTGCGCGCGTCGGGAAGCTGAGATGAGGACCGGAATCTAGAATCCGGGCAATCGGCGATTACTACCGCGAGGTCAATCCAGCGGGAGTTCCTTCAGTGCGAGCGTGCGCGCCTTGAGCACGGGATCCGTCGGGTAAAACTGTGCCTTGGCAATTTCATCTCGGAGGGGATCGCGCCTCTCCCCAGGTGGTATCGCGGAGTCATCCTTGATGCGACCCAGTGCTGCATCAGTCCGGGTTTCGAAAGTGAACTTCGCCTGATCGGGGTTTCGTTCGAACATGATGGCATCGAACATCAACGGTCCGGCCGCGGTCGTGTGGTACGACATGAAGAAGTCCATTCCCTGCGGGAGAGCGAGGGGAATGCGGCTCCCATCTTCCATCGTCGTGATCGTCTGCTCGGGGTCCCCGATGGGCGATCAGAAGGTTGCAGGTCTGGGCACCGAGTCCGGTCTGCGGCACGATGACTTCCAACGAGCCAACAACGGGACGGCCGAGGTGAACATCATCAACCAGGTGTTCTCCGCCGAGGATTTCAGGTGGACGATGGCTGTCGGCGTTGAGGATGGAGGCGGCGTTCCCAACGGAGACTACCTCGTGCGGCCTACGATTCTCGTCCCGACTTCATTCCGCCAACTTCTTGACATCCGGTTGGAGGCAGATTCGGTCAAGGGAGATCGGCTCATCATTGGTGGCTCGTCTGTTGTCGTGCACAACAATGGAATCCCGCGCACCAAAGTCCCTCCGTCAATCTGGAACGGGGTGGATCCTTGGGCATCCGAAGAGGAATTCCATCTGATCGCGTTCCGGTTCACGTTCAACACCACGAGCGCTGGTTCGTTTGATGTCTATGTGGACCCGATCACCGGGGGCGATGCATCGGCTCGCACGGACAGTCCTGTGCTGGTGCTGACCATGTCCCTCCTCGATGTTGATCCCTGAAGGGAACTGAGTTGCTTGAACAGGAGGGTCTGACTCGTGGATGCATCGGAACCGGGGGTGTTGAGATACTGTTTCAGGAGGTTCCGCGCATCTTTGGCCGCTTCGCTCTGCTTCCACTCGGAAGTGGTGACAACTTTGGGACTGGAAACTGTAACGTAAGGTCGCTTACCGCACCCCGCAGCAACCGCGAGAGCGAGCAGCGGGAGTGCGAGTACTGACGAAGCAAGCCTACGCCTTGGACTGACTAAATACATAGGAGTGTCCTCCAGAGACAGAGTTAGCCTACAATGTTGAACAATTCGTCTCATCGGTGCTGGTCTGTCTACTCACATTATTGCCAGAACCCGCTTGGTCTGCCCAGAATTCCACACCCCAGACCGCAAAATTCCCCCCATTAACCCTTGCCCCATCAGCCGTGTGGCCCATCCTTCCTCGTTCTGGAAAAACGCCGAAAAAAACCACTTCCGACGACTTCGCTCCTTATGTCGCTTCTTTCACTCATCATCTGGCTCCCCTTGGTGCTGGGTGTCGTAGGCCTCCTCGCCGTTCCCCGCAAGATGATGCGCGTGTTCGCGCTGGTGGTGATGCTGCTCGACCTCGGGCTCGTGGCCGTGGCCGCGAACAAGTTTGATTGGTCCCTGACCGAGGCCGCATCGCGTGCCGCGGGGAACACCGTGACGGTTTACGGCGAGACCGTGCCGTCGCACTTTCAGCTTCGCGAATCGGTCGAGTGGCTTGAGCAGTTCAAGATCAGCTACACGATCGGCGTTGATCACCTCTCGCTGACCCTGATGCTGCTTGCGGCGATCGTGGGCGTGCTCGCGGTGCTGTGTTCCTGGAAGGCAATCGAGGAACGCGAGGGAACATTCTACCTCTTCCTGCTGATGCTTCAGTCTGGCATCATGGGGACGTTTGCCGCACTTGACCTTTTCCTCTTCTACATCTTCTGGGAACTGATGCTGGTTCCACTCTACTTTATGATCGGCATCTTCGGATCGAAGAACCGTCACTACGCCACGATGAAGTTCGTGCTCTATACGATGGCTGGCTCGGTGCTGATGCTGCTCGCGCTGATCTGGTGCTACTACAACGGTGGGCGGACGTACTCGTACGAGGTCATGGTGGAGCTCGGCACGGGCATCAAGCACGCGCTCTTCCCGTTCCTCGCGCTCTTCTTTGCATTCGCGATCAAGGTTCCCCTCTTCCCGTTCCATAGCTGGCTTCCCGACGCGCACACCGAGGCCCCGACGGCAGGTTCCGTGGTGCTTGCCGCCGTGCTGCTCAAGACGGGCATCTACGGCATGCTGAGGTTTTGCATCCCGCTCTTCCCGACGGCGTCGGTCTCGATGGCGCCGCTGGTCATTTACCTCTCGCTGATCGCGATTGTCTACGGCGCGATGACGGCGATGGTGCAGACGGACATGAAGCGCCTCGTGGCCTATTCGTCCGTGTCGCACATGGGATTCATCACGCTGGGTATCTTCTCGTTCAACATGCAAGGCATGTCGGGCGCGATCCTGCAGATGTTCAACCACGGCATTTCGACCGGCGGACTCTTCCTTGCGGTCGGGATGATTTACGAACGCCGCCACACGCGCGTGATGTCGGAACTCGGTGGCCTTGCAAGAAACCTTCCGATCTACGCGACGTTTACGATGGTGATGCTGCTCAGTTCCGTCGGCCTCCCCGGATTGAACGGCTTCATGGGCGAGTTCAACATCCTGCTCGGCTCGATGAACGCCATCCCGATGCGCATTCTCGCGCACGAGAAGGGCTCGTTCATGCAGGCACTCGGCCAGCATGAGTACACCTGGTTCGTCGCCGCCATCGCAGCAACCGGCATCATCTTCGGTGCGGTGTATCTGCTGATCATGTACCAGAAGGTCTTCTTCGGCAAACCCGCCCCGCAGAAGGACGATCACGGCCATCACGAGCCCGACCAGGACCTCTCTGTCCGCGAGTGGGGCCAGCTTGCGTTCCTCTCGGTCGCAGCTTTGGTGATCGGTCTCTATCCGATGCCCTTCCTGCGCGAGATGAACAAGTCGAGCGAGATGACGCTCAACTATGTGAAGCCCGCCATCGTGCGGGCCGCAGGCAAAAAGGGGATGGAGATTTATCCCGCCCCCAAGAAGGCCGAAACGGCCGTGGCCATTTCGACCGTCACGCAGCCCTGATCTACTCGCGCTGGACGGGGGCAACATCGTCCCCGCCCAGCGCTTCCCTTCCCTCCGTCCACATCCGATAGGAGCCCCGATGCGCCGCAACCGACAAGGGCTTCTGACACTCGGCGGCGTCGCGCTGGATGAACTCGCACGCGAGCACGGCACCCCGCTCTATGTGTACGATGCGGGAGAAATCGTCGCGCGCTTTCGTGCCCTGAGGTCCGCAGCAGGCCGCTCCGCCCGCCTCGCCTACAGTGTGAAAGCGAATGGCTCGCGAGCGCTCCTGAGACTCCTCGCCGGGCAAGGGGCATGGTTCGACATCGTGTCCGGCGGCGAGTTGGAACGTGTGCGCCGAGCGGGCATCGATCCCTCCCGAGTGATCTTCGCGGGCGTCGGCAAATCCGGGACGGATATCACAACGGCGATCCGTCTAGGAGTCGGGCAGTTCAATGTCGAATCCGCGCCCGAGGCCGAGCGCATCACTGCCTGCGCGCGCCGACTGAAGCGCGGGACAGCCGTCGCACTGCGCATCAACCCCGACGTCATGCCCGACACGCACGAATACATTTCCACGGGGCACGCTGCTTCGAAGTTCGGCATCTCCTTCGCCGACGCCCGCGCGCTGATCGCGCGATGGCATGACCTCGCGCCGCTGCGATTGACGGGTTTGCACGCGCACATCGGCTCGCAGGTCAAGGACCCAGCAACCTATGAATCCGCCGCGCGCGCGATGGAGAGTTTCGCGCGCGAAGTGATCGCGGCCGGACACCAACTCGAGACGATCAATCTGGGTGGTGGTTTCGGAATCGCGTATCGCGCCGGCGAGGACGAGCCAGATCTCAAGGCCCTCGTCGCGCCCCTCGCGGCTGCAGCGAAACGGCTTGGACTGACCCTGGTGCTCGAGCCGGGTCGGCGCATCGTTGGCCCAGCGGGGATTCTTCTGACGCGTGTCGAATATGTGAAACAAAGCGGCGGGCGCACCTATGCCGTCGTGGACGCCGCGATGACCGAGTTGATGCGCCCCGCGCTCTACTCTGCGTGGCACGAGGTCGTGCCTGTGCGCGCCCCTCGCCGGGGCGAAACACTTGAACGCGTCGACGTCGTCGGCCCGGTTTGTGAAAGTGGCGACTTCCTCGCGCGCGACCGCGAATTGCCGCTCCCGGCGCAGGGCGATTTGCTCGCCGTGCTCGATTGCGGCGCATATGCTGCTTCCATGGGAAGCAACTACAACTCCCGCCCCTACCCCGCCGAGGTCCTCATCGAAGACGGCGCCCCGCGCGTCATTCGCAAGCGCCAGAAGGTGAGCGACCTGCTCCGGCAGGAGTTGCCCTGAAGGTCTTCGCGCGGGCGAGTGGATGCGCTTTTTGTTCGCCTCTCGTCTGAGTGGATTTTCCTGCATTCTTCCACGTCCGACAATGAAGGAACCACGGCTCGGGTGGGTAAGAGCACCGGTTCTGACTTGCCGCCTCGCCGCGGCAGGGGATTTACGTTTTGTTCCGTGCGGCGGCCAGAACCGCGCCGCCGCCACCTTAATGTCCCCCGGAGAAGTTTTCAAGATGCCCAAGTCAACATCGAGCTGGTCCCTCATTCGTGCGGGACTTGCCCTTGGCGCCGGTCTGTTCGTTTCGCAGGCTGCCGCTCAATATGAGGGTTACTACACCGACCCAGACATCGCGAACGGAACGATCGTCTTCTGCGCCGAAGGCGACCTGTGGACCGTCCCCGAAGCGGGTGGGATCGCGACACGCCTGACCTCTGCGGCAGGCGACGAGAGCCAACCCCGCATTTCCCCCGATGGCAAGAGCGTCGCATTCTCGGCTTCCTATGATGGGAACCGCGATGTGTACGTCGTGCCGATCACCGGCGGCGAGCCACTCCGTTTGACGTGGCATCCGTACTCGGACGCGCCGACGGCCTGGTCTCCCGATGGCAAGCACATTTACTATCACACGGGTCGCGACACCGGTTTCTATAACCGTCGCACATGGATGGTCCCGGCAAAGGGCGGTCCGTCCACGCTCGTTCCTGCCGGTGTTTCGTGCTACATGGACGTGGACGCCGATGGCGACACGGTTGTGTTCAATCGCAACTATACGCAGGGCCGCACGTGGAAGCGCTACGGCGGCGGCACGGCGGATGACCTGTGGTTGGGAAGCCTCTCAAAGCAGAACATCGAGAAGATCACCAACTACTTCGGCCAGGACCTCTCCCCTGTGTTCACGGGCGATCGCATCTTTTTCATGTCCGAACGCGACGGGCGCCAAAATCTCTGGAGCTTGACGAAGAAGGGCGGCGACTTGGAGCAGCACACCAAGAAGACCGACTTTGACGTCAAGATGCTCCAAGGTGACGGGAAGTCCAAGCTTGTCTATCAGCACGGCGCGGACATCGAGGTCTTCGACGCGGAGAAGAACACCGCGACGCGGGTTCCGATTACCCTGCAGGGCGACCGCCCGGGCACGCGCGAGAAGTTCGCATCCGTCTCCAGCTACATCGAGAATGGCTCCATCTCGGACGATGGAAAAAAGGTCGTCGTCACATCGCGCGGCGACCTGTTCAACGTTCCGATCAAGAGCGGTCGCGCGATTTCGCTGACGGAGACATCCGCATCACGCGAGCGCGGCGCAGAGTTCGCCGGAGCGGAGGACGAGTATGTTGTCTATATCTCCGACAAGTCCGGCACGGAAGAAATCTATCGCGCCAAGGCGCGCACGGGCGAGGAAGAGGAAGCCATCTCCAGCCCCGGCGACGCTCGGAAGGGTAAGTATCACTACGCGCTGGCAATCTCTCCGGACGGCAACCGCCTCGCATTCGGAGACGAGCGCGGATCGGTGTATTGGTCCGACATGACGTCGAAGACGATGACGCTCATCGACGACAGCGATACGTGGGAACTGCGCGACTATGACTGGTCACCGGACAGCCGCTATCTCGCATACTCGAAGACGGAACCGAACGAGTACAACCGCGTTTACATCTATGACACGAAGGAGAACAAGACGGTCCCGGTCACCGATCCGTTCTTCAGTTCGTACAACCCGACCTGGGATCCGGAAGGAAAGTATCTCTTCTTCATCAGCGAGCGAAGCTATCGCGGATGGGGTGACCGCGTTGACTATGAAGTCATCATGGCCCAGATGGATCGTCCCTATGGCTTGATCCTCCAGGCAGACGGCAAGAACCCCTTTGCCACGACAGACCCCTATGAGGAGGACGACGAGAAGAAGGCGAAGGAAGAGAAAGAGAAGAAGGAAAAGGAAGAGAAGGAGGCCAAGGAAAAGGCCAAGAAAGAAGAAGGCGCCAAGGACGGCGAGGGCGCCGGCGATTCCGAGGACGGCGATAAGAAGGAAGTCGCATCCTCGATGAAGTCGGATGAGGAATCCGACGAGAAGTCCGATGACGAGAAGAAGGGCGAAAGGAAGGGCGGCGACAAGAAGGACGGCGACGAGAAGAAGAAAAAGCCGGAACCCACCAAAATCGATTTCGATGGGTTGATGGACCGCATCTTCGTTCTCCCCGGCGCGCCACAGGACATCGGCGGCATGGTCGCTGTGAAGGGTCGCGTGTACTACACGTCTCGTGGCCAGTGGGGCCGCGACGCAGGGTTCTACTCCCCCGAACGCGGCGAGCGCCCGACGCTCAAGTACTTCTCGTACTCGGGCGACAAGAAGGAAGAGAAGAACTGGGGAACGGGAATCGACTCGTACGGGTTCTCTCGCAATCGCGAGCACATATGGTATCGCAAGGACGGCGCGCTCAAAGTCGCCGCCGCGAGCTCATCCTCCCCGGGCAACGATGACAAATCTGCCGCTCTCGATGGTGTGACGCTGCATGTGACACCGCGCGAAGAGTGGGCGCAGATCATCGAGGAAGCCTACCGCCTCAACCGTGACTTCTTCTATATGAAGGACATGGCGAGCGTGAATTGGCGCGAGATCACGGATCGCTATAAGACACTTCTCCCCCGCCTCTCAGGGCGCGAGGACCTCAACGATGTTCTCGGCAACCTGATCGGCGAACTGGGCCATGGCCATACGTACGTCACCGGGCCAGGCGATGTGGAGGGGGGTGGGCGCAGTGTGGGCGTCGGCCTGCTCGGTGCCGAGCTGATCTCGGACCCCAAGGCTGGCACCGTGCAGTTCGGCGCAATCCTCCCCGGCGACCGCTGGTCGATGGATACGCTGGCGCCGTTGGTTCGTCCCAAGGTCGAAGTGAAGACTGGAGACTACCTGCTCGCCGTCGATAGCGAAGCAATCGCTGGAAACCGCGATCCGCTGAGCTACTTCTGGGGCAAGTCCGGCAAGGACGTGACGATCACGGTCAACGACAAGCCCACGATGGAGGGTGCTCGCACCTATCGCGTCACGACGATCGGCAACGACGGGGACCTCTGGTATCGTCATCAGGTCGAATCGAACCGAGCCTACGTCAGCAAGATGTCGAACGATGAAATCGGCTACATCCATATTCCAGACATGGGTGGCCCCGGGCTCATCGCGTTCTTCCGCGACTGGTATCCGCAACTGCGCAAAAAGGCGCTCGTCGTGGACGTGCGTCACAACGGAGGCGGCAACGTCAGCCAGCTTCTCTTGAACCGCCTGCGCCGCATCGCGATGTCGTTCGGCAAAACGGCAAACTTTGACGATCAGGGCACCTACCCATCGAAGGTCTTCACCGGCCCGATGGCCTGCCTGATCAACCAAAATGCGGGCTCGGACGGTGACATCTTCCCGTACAACTTCAGCAAGGCGAAGCTCGGCCCGCTGATTGGTGTTCGCTCCTGGGGCGGCGTCGTGGGCATTCGCTCCGACAAGGCGTTCATGGACAACGGCAAGATCACGATCCCGGAATTCGCAGACTACGATGCGAAGAACGGCTGGTACATCGAGAATCACGGCGTCGATCCCGACAAGGGATTCGAGGTCGAGATGATGCCGGCGGACTACGTGATGAACCGCGATCCGCAACTCGACAAGGCGATCGAGTACCTCAAGGACGAGATGAAGAAGAAGGAATACCAGAGGCCCCCGATGCCCCCTGCGCCGGATCGTTCCACCGAGGCGTTCCGCAAGCGCAGCGAAGGCTTCATGAAGAAGCCGTAACCCGTTTCCCTCTGCTGGTGAAGGGTGCGGCACATCGACCGGGGTGGCTCTGATGAAGAGTCGCCCCGGTTTGTTTTTGGATGCCAGGAAGGCTCACTGGTGGGTTGGTCACGGTTGACCGTTCGACTTCGTGGAATTCAGTTGCAGTTGCAGCAGCAGCACACTCTCTGCCAGAAATTGGAGCCCTAGAGCCCTCGTGCTTTCAGAAGCGTTTTCGCGAGGTGGTGGTCAGGTTGCTCCGGGACTCATCTTTCGTACTCGGTCGACCATAACGAGGGCCGAGCCGCTTCCGGAGGATACGACGGAGGACGAGATTCTGAGCTCGCTCATCCCCGGCATGGTAGAACTCAAAGTGGAAGAGCACTTCTCCGCCGAGACAAAGACCGTCCAATCCGTGCGCCGCGGCGTGACTGCACCTGCGCGAAGCCCCGTCGGCGACACGGATGCCAGCGTCGTCTTTTCCCAGGACGCGCCACCTCTTAAGAAGAGCAGGGTCGGCACGGGAGGCATCGCCCTCGCGATTCTGGCCGGCGTGGCGCTGATCATCGGGATTGCGATTCGCCCCAAGGCGTCCAGTCCGAAACGCAGTCGATGACTGCGACGGATGGGGGGACGAGGACGGTCTCAATGTCGAGCATGGTCAGGGCGTTCTGCTTGTTCGCAAGACGAGGCGCGCAAGGCGAGGGCGACCAAGGCGTACTCCGTTGTACGCCGCGGGAGCCCGAGTCCGCAGCGCAACGAAGTATTGCGGACAATGAGAACGTCCTGATGGGGGTACCTGAGACTGGCGTTTGCGATTGACCTCAGCCCCCATCCGCCGGACACTCCCTCCCCTTGGCGCGCGCTGAGAAGCGCGGCGGCCGCGCGGTGGGGCAGTAGCTCAGTTGGTAGAGCGCTGCGTTCGCAATGCAGAGGTCACGGGTTCGACTCCCGTCTGCTCCACCATTCACGAAACGCACGAACGCCCCGTGGCTCACTCACCACGGGGCGTTCGTATTTGTTGCGCACGCGCACCCCGATTGAGGAGAATGCTTGCGTCCCCCGCCGACCATGGCGAACCGATAGCTAAATACCCAATTGCGAAGTTTGGACATTCCCGAGGAGAGCTGAAAATGACGACACCCGCTGGCGAGCGCAGAACCGAAGTACGCTACCGCATCCCGGTGCCAGTCACCCTCTTCCTGCTGTTCCCCGAGGAAACCTTCTCGGTGCGCGAGCACAAGGCGATTGCGGCGGACATTTCGCTCAGCGGCTGCCGCCTGCGCGTGGACAATCTGGACAAACACGACTACCTCAAACTTCTCCGCCAGATTAGATTCGCCAAGGTTGTATTCGACTTCGGCAAGATCGGAATGATCGAGGTGAAGGGCCGCCTCGTGTGGCTCGACTATCACGACGCCAAGGGAAACGACATTGCGCATTGCCACTTGGGGATTCACTTCTCCGACCCTGCGCCCGCCTTTGCCGAGGCATTGAACGCGCTGGCTCCGAACGCGCCTCAGGTCCCATAACCCCTCGATCAGGAGCGCGGAGGGACGACACCTTTCGCGTAGCTGCCCAGCACGCGCACTTCAGCGCATTCGTCCTGTAGCCGCTTGATGGCCTCGGCGAGTGTCGGCTCGTTGCGATGGCCGTCCATGTCGATGAAGAACATCTGCTCCCACGGGTTCTTGCGGCTCGGGCGGGATTCGATCTTGGTCAGGTTGACCTTCAGGTCGGCAAAGATTTGAAGCGCGTGGTAGAGCGCACCAGCGCGGTCCCTCAACCCGATCGTGACAGAGGTCCGATCCTCCCCGGTCACGCGCGAATCGCGTTCAGCGATCACGAGGAATCGTGTCGTGTTGTCCTTCAAGTCCTCGATGCCTTTCTCGAGCACGCGGAGGCCGTATTGCTCGGCGGCGACTGCGCCACCGAGGGCCGCGGCGGTGCGGCGCGTGCGCACCATCTCCATCGCCCGGGATGTCGATGCGACCTCGACGAGTTCCACCCCCGGCATGTTCTCGCGCAGCCATCGCGCGCATTGGGCGAACACCTGCTTGTGGCTGTAGAGGCGACGAATCCTGGGGATCTCACACCGTCCGATGACGCACTGCTCGATCGGAAGCAGCACCTCCGCGCAGATCATCGCGTCAAATTCGAGGAAAGCATCAATGGTCTCATGGATGATGCCACCGGTGGAATTCTCGACCGGGACGACGGCGTGATCGATCGTCTTGGCCTGGAGGGAGGCGAACATCTCGCGGATGGAGTCGTGACTCTCGAAGCGCACCGAATGGCCGAACTCGGCAATGGCGGCTTGGTGGGAGAAGGTGGCGAGGGGACCGAGAAATCCGACGCGCAGGGGCTTCTGCAAATTGAGGCACGCCGAGAGTACCTCGCGCATCACATGAAAGAGTCCGTCACGTGGAAAGGAGCCGGTGCTGCGTTCGACCGCGCGGGACATGACCGCGCGTTGACGCTCGGAATCGTAGGTGTTGAGCCCGCCCTCCGCCTTGGTCTGGCCGACGGCACGCGCGATGTCGGCGCGTTCGTCGAGGAGTCGGATCAGGGCGGTGTCGATTTCGTCGATTCGTTTGCGGTGCTGTTCGATCTGGGACATGGATTCCGGTCGTGGTCGGGAGTAGGGTGGTCAGAGCGCGCGTGGTACGGAATCAATAAAGGTAGCACTCGGTACGGGGCGATGACACGCGTAAATCAAGCCCCGCGGGAACTTCGGCACGGGGCATTCTTCCACTTGGGACCGAAAAACTCTCTCGCCCCGCCCCCCATGCGCATTCGAAAAGCGTTTCAGCAAGCGGGAACCACCGCCGATTTTATCAAGGTTTCATGCGAATGAGTGTCGAAATTCGAGTTCCGACCGTTGGTGAATCCATTGTCGAGGGTGTCCTGTCGCGCTGGCTTGCCGAGGATGGATCCGCCGTGACCAAGGGTCAGGCGCTCTTTGAACTCGAAACCGACAAGACAACGACCGAGATTCCCTCCCCCGAGGCGGGAGTGCTGAAGCGCAGTGCCGCCGAAGGTGACACCGTTCAGGTCGGTGGTGTCGTCGGGATCGTGGACCCGAACGGAACTGTCTCTGCTGGATCAGGGAAACCCGCCGCCACCCCCCCGAAGGAGAGCGCCCCGCCTCCCCCTGCGCCGCGAGCCAATGTGCCCCCACCCGCTGTCCCCGCTGCGGCCCCTGCCGCCAAGGCTGCGCCGAGTGCGCCCGCCGTTCAGGCAGCCCCTGGCGAACGCAACATCCGCCGCGAGCGCATGACGCGCCTGCGCAAGACCATCGCCGACCGCATGGTCGAGGCGCAGCGCAACGCGGCGATTCTCTCGACATTCAACGAGGCGGACATGAGCGCGGTGATGGGACTGCGCGCAAAATACAAGGAAACGTTCAAGGAGAAGCATGGAGTCGGGCTCGGCTTCATGTCGTTCTTCGTCAAAGCGTGCGTCATCGGCATCCGCGAATTCCCGATGATCAACGCCTCGATCGAGGGCGACGAGATCGTCTATCATGACTACTGCGATTTCGGCATCGCGGTCGGAGGTGATCGCGGCTTGATTGTGCCTGTCGTGCGCAATTGCGAGACGCTTTCCTTCGCGCAGATCGAAAAGACAATCGGCGAGCTCGCCGCGCGGGCACGAGCAGGCAAGATCGAGTTGGACGAGTTGCAGGGCGGGACATTCACCCTGAGCAACGTCGGTGTCTACTCGCCCCTCCTTGGCACACCGATCATCAACCCGCCGCAGAGCGCGATCCTCGGCATGTATGCGATCAAGGACCGCCCCATTGTGGATGAGAAGAAGAACATCGTCGTTCGTCCGATGCTGAACCTCGCGCTGAGCTATGACCACCGTCTGCTCGACGGCAAGGATGCCGTCTCCTTCCTCGTGCGCGTGAAGGAGTGCATCGAGAATCCAGAACGCCTGATGATGGACATCTGACGCAACGATTCGTGGGCCAGTGAGCACGCCCCCGCCACTCGCCGCGCCAACGCGGGATCGACTCGCGTGGGTCCTCCTGGCGTGGACAATCGGCACGGCAGTCTTTGCGTGGCATCTCTCGTTCTCGCGCAACCTTGGCATGCCCGGATTCGATCCGGGCTTCCTTCTCCGATGGCTGCCGATCCTCGGACTTGGCGTACTTATCGGTACGAGCGCGCTTGGCTTTGGAAGTCTGCTTGTTATGTTTCTCCCCCTGCCAGCGATGTCGTTTAGCGCGACACTCGCGACACGGTTTATCGGGGGGTGCGGGCTTGCGTCGGTGATGATGGCGCTCATCCACGGACTTTCCGAACCGAGCGATCCTGATTCATTGGCGTACAACTGGGCATGGGTGGCGCACTTGCCATTCGCGTGTTTCGGAGTGTACGCTTCCCATAGCATCTTCCGCCGTCGAAAGAAGGCCGGAGGTCCTCGCTCCCCTATTGAGCGCATCGCGTGCATCGCGCTCATCGTCGTTCTCGGGATGAGTTTTCTCTCAGCGCTCTCGCCACCGATTCAGAGCGACGGCCTGAGGTATCACCTGCTCGGCCCACAGGAATGGGCGTCGCGGGGGTTCACGCATTACATCCCGTACAACACGTTTTCCAATCTCCCGTCGATGCTGGGAGTGCTGACAACCGCGGCGTGGCCTCACGCAGCGGTGTTCACGCTCCTGCATTGGATGAGCCTTCTCGCGGCTGTGGTTCTCGTGGGCGAGTGCGCAGCCATTTGCGCACGCGCAGTGCGGCAATCGGCAGATCGTGACGCGCGCGCGGCGGCGCACCTATTGGCGCTTGGGATTCCTGTCCTCGTCATCGTGGGAGCGTGGCCGTTCTCCGACGTAGCCGCAGCGGGCGCGTGCATTGCGATCCTGGCGGTAGGGCTGGCGGCATTCGATGAGGAGGCTCCCGCAGCGCGAACTTCGGCGTGGATGGGTTTGCTCGCGGGGACGGCGGTCGCGGCGAAGATCAGCGCCGCCCCGATGGTTGCAGTGCTCGGCATCGGGTGGATGATCTGGTGGGTGCGTGTGCGCGGGCCGCAGCGTACGATGGTCCCCGCGATGGTGATCTTCTGTGTCATCGCGGCATTGCCTCTCATCCCCTACTTCGTGCGGAACTTCGTCAACGTCGGGAACCCTGTGTACCCGATCCTCGCGGGGACTCTAGGCGGTGGCGAATGGACTGCCGAATGCGCCGCGCTATACAAGGCACAGGCTGGCCTGAAGGGATTCGGCCACAATCCGGTCTCGTTGCTGCTGAGCCCTTTCACGACATCGCTTTTCTGGGCCAGCAAGTTCGAAGGGCAGAACCCGGGCCCGGCGCTCGTCGCAGTGTTGGCAATGGCGGTTCCCTTCGCGCTGCGCGGGAAGCAGAGAGTCGCACCGAAACGACTCCTGCTGGGTTTGCTGGTCGCGATGTGGATCGGATGGTTTGCGGGGTATCAGAGCGGGCGTTTCATGCTCGTGCCCGTGCTCGTGGCGACGTCGTTGGCCGGAGCCGCGTGGGCGGTCGAATGGCGTGACCGGGGCCGTGGAGTCGTCGTGGCGCTCTTACCGCTCCTGTTGGCCCTCCCAGGGGCCTTGTGGAGCCTCCAGTGGTCCGTATGGAGTTTCGATACTCCGCCGGTCGAGGCCGCCTTCTCTGGCGAGGACGAAGTCATCGCACGCGCGTTTCCAACATACACAACGCTCGAGTCATTCAAGCGAGCCGGCGCGAACGAGGCCGCAGTCGACGCGCGCTTCCGTTCGACCGAGCTCTTCTACATCGGCGAGCATCGCGGTGTGTACACACGCAGCGTGACGCCCTTGCATAGCGACTGGTTCGATACGCCGCGCATCCTCCCGTTGATGCGAGCGAATGAAACGGACGCCGAACTGATGCGCGCCATCACCGACCTTGGGGCGCGGCATGTTCTCGTGAACCTGCGCGAGTCGAGGCAGTTCCTCGATATCGGCGCGCCGGATTTCTACATGGGGAAGAGATACTCCCCCGCCGAGTACAAACGACTCTGGGAGTTCATCGCACGCGAGCTCTACCCTCGGATGGTGGTGGGAGACGAAGTGACCTTCATCGCGGATCTCGAGGCCGAACCCAAGGGTGCGCCGATGCCCATGCCCAGGCTGCGGCAGCCCTAGGTTCAGAATACAAAATCCGCGTACAGCACGATGGCAGCGGCGATGGCGATCCCGCACGTCGAGTGCAGCAGATCCTCGCGCCGGAACTGGCGCGTCCCCCCCTTGAGCTGGTGCAATTCGTCGAGGACGGCCGCGATGAAGCAAACGATGCCGATACCCAAAGCCAACCACCCGTTCCACGTCATGCCGCGTCTTGTCGCTGTGCCGATGAGCCAATAGAGAACGAGGAACAACCCACCGAACTCGAGGTAATGCCCCGACGCGCGAAACTTGCCGTGGTGCTTGTCGAGGAACGCATGCAGGCGAGGCATACGGCGGACGCGATCGATCCATGCCTGCGTCTGTCCCCGTCCGAACCCCGCGCCACCAAGGTACCAGATCACGCCGAGCAACACGGCGAGCACGATGGATGGCAAGAGAAGATCACTCATGTGCGCGACGTGCCCTGCAACCTCAGGCCTGATCGGCTCGGGCAATGGAGGACTCGCGGGCGCGGCGGGCTTCGCGCGGGAACACGCGGCGGAAGAGCTCGGTGCTCAGGATCCCCTCAGGATCGTACTTGTCCTTGATTTCAAAGAAGCGGCGCAGGTTGGCCTCGGGAAAGAATCGGTGCGGCGTGCCCGGGCGCATCGTGCTGTCCTTCGCGAAGTAGAGGCGACCGCCTGCCTCGACGACAAGTTGGTCGAAGTCCTGTGCCATTCGCCAGAGAGCAGGGCGATTCGATTCGGTGACGTGAAAGTCGAGCGCGAGAGAGAATCCGTCGAGGCCGTGCGTCAGCAGGAAGGGATCGGCGCGGTGCTTCTTGAGAACGCCAAGATATGAAATCAGTCCACGTTTGTGCATCATGCGAATCTGCGATTCGAACACGTCGGCGGCGCACTCGGAGGGGACAAAGCTCTGATACTGAATCAATCCGCCGGGGAGATACGCGCGCTTCCAGTTCGGAACGTAGTCGAGCAGGAAGGCAAAGGCTGCGTGGCTTTGCTGATAGCGTGGCTTCGAGATGATCGGCATGCGCGAGGAGTGATACTTGGCGGCGTTGACCATCCGAACGCATGGGTCGTTCACACCGAAGCTCATGAAATGGTGCAGCATCGCCTTCGGAAAGAACCCGAACAGCGTGTCCGGTAGCGCCTGGTTCTCTGCCCGGAGAGACTGCGCGGGGAGCGCGTCCTCTCCCGGATCGAGATGATTCGCAGCATGGATCACGCCACGCCCCGGGTGGCGACCATTGTCGAAACAGTCGACCCACCCGACAAGGTAATCTGATTTCGCCGCTTGCTCATCGAAGTAGGAAAGCATCGAGCGCAGATTCGGTAGCGTCACGGCATCGACGTTGAGCAACCCCGAGCACACGCGCTTGAGCTGAATCTTCAGCCAGGTGAAACAGCCGAGGACGCCGAACCCGCCGATCGCCGCGTGGTACAACTCGGCGTTTTTCTCGCGCGAACAGACGCGGCTCTCTCCCGTGGGGAGCAGGATTTCGAATTCCGTGATGTGTTCGCCGAATGTCCCGACGGCGTAGTTGTTCTTTCCGTGGATGTTCATCCCTGCGACGCCACCGATGCTCGGGTGCATGGTGCCTGGGACCACAGCCGGCCACCAACCATCGCCGATCGCGTACTCCCAGAGCCGTTGGATTGTGACACCCGGCTCGACCTTGATGACGCCCTCGTCCGGATCCCATTCCAGGATGCGATTCATCCGCGTCAGATCGATCGAGAGCCCCTCACCATTGAGGGAGGCGTCCCCGTAGCTGCGCCCTGCCCCGCGAAGGCCGAGCGTGCGTCCGTGACGTTGTGCGTGCGCGTAGGCCTCTGCGATGCCATCGGGCGTGGTCGGACGGAAGACCCAGGCTGCGGATCGCGTGCTCATGCCCCACGCTTCCTGCCACTCCAGCCGATCCACAGGGAGCGGTCCCGCAGGGCAGTCAGTGATGACGGGGCGAATCGAGTGGCGGCGTGCCATCAATCAAACGCTCATGTATCGGAAGATCTGTGTCGGGATGTTGCGAATCACGAACGCAACAAGTCCCCACCGGGCAGGCGCATACACCGATGATGCGTTGCGCCGCACGGCACCGAGGATGATCTGTGCTGCACGTTCAGGAGAGATGAGCCAGAACAGTCCCGGCAATCCCTTTGTCATCGCGGTGTCAACAAAGCCGGGCTTGATGGTCGTGACTCCAACGCCATGCCGCGCGAGTCGATTCCGCAACGATTCCATGTAGAACGCGAGCGCGGCCTTGCTCGAACAATAGACCGGGTTGCCGCGTCTGCCGCGATCACCGGCGATGCTCCCGATGGCGACGATGTGGCCCGCCTTGAGGTTTTGAAATCGCCGTGCCGCTTCGTTCAGCCACGCAATCGCACCGAGGTAGTTCACCTCCACCATGAGACGATCCTTCCCGAAGTCGAACTCCTCGACCGAGATCCGTGGCATCGCCCCCGCCGCATAGATGACGAGATCGACCCCACCCAACTCGGAGGTGATGCGCTGGAACAACTCGGGGACTTCCTGAGCGTTCTGGACGTCGTGAGGATAGGTGACGATGGCGCGGCGCTGTACTTTGCGATTTACGCGATTCGCAAGGCGTTTCAGTTCCGATTCGCGGCGGGCTACGACGGCGACTTTGCAACCGCGCGCGGCGAGGTTTTCCGCGAGGGCGGCCCCCATGCCCGAGGAGGCTCCGATGATGATGGCGCGGCGGCCGATACCACTCATGCGCGGAACGGTCGCGCCACCCGTGGTGCAGTGTCAAGAACCGCCCTCGAAGAGTCTGTCCACCTTGCCCTTCTGCGGCGGTGGCGTTTCGATTTTTTCTCCGTGCCGAGAACCTCGGCCACCCTCAGGAACACCATTGTCCCGAAGCCCCGAATCGATCACCGACGTCGAAAATGCCGCCGCCCCGGAGGGCGCCGGGGCGATCATCGCGCGCAACTCGGGATGGATGATGGGCGCGAAGCTCATCAGCAGCGTCCTCTCGCTCATCTTCCTCGCCGTCGCGGCGAACAAGCTCGGTGCGGTAGAATACGGCACGCTCAACTTCGTCTTCTCGATCGCGGCGTTCTTTCACATCCTGCTCGATCTGGGATACATGACGCTCCTGATCGAGCGTGCCAGCAAGCAGCGCGACAAACTCGAATGGCATCTGAATGGTAACCTTGGGCTAAAGCTGCTGCTCTATCCGGGCGGGCTGATTCTGTACTCGCTGCTCCTGTTCAAGTACCCGGACCTTTGGATTGAGCCGACCGTCTTCCTGTGCGGGTACATCTTCGTCGTGCTGAACACGCATGGTTACCTCCTGCGTGGGGTTCTGATGGCGAGAGAGTCGTTTGAACCGATCGGTAAGTCAGAGGTGTTAGAACGTTTTGTGGTCCTTGGGGTTGGCCTCATCGTTCTGTTTACGATTCCGAAACTCGCGCCTTACGTGTTGGTCCTAACTGCGGCGAACTTTCTGAAGGTCATCTATCTCTCAATCTCCGTGAAGCGCGCCGGCATCCAGAGCCGATGGCGCTGGGACACGGAGTATGTCACATCGAATTGGCGAGCCGCGCTGCCGCACGCGCTCTATTCGATCGCGGGGATGATGCACTTTCGGATCGACACAGTGATGATCGGGAGCATGCGTCCCTTCGCGGAGGTGGGCCTTTACTCGGCGTCGTTCGACAAGGTGCTCGGCTTCGTCGTGTTCGGCCAGATGATCACGAACGCGGTCACGCCCACGGCGTCACGCCTCTTTGCCACAGACAAGGATGAGTTCCGACGCGTCTTTGATCGCGCGTTTTTCCTCCTGCCCGTGATCGCGGTGCCGATCACCGTCGGCCTTGCGATTTGCTCGAAGGGAATCGTCGCTCTTTTTCACAGCGCAGAGTACGAAACAACATGGCTGGCTTTGGCATGGCTCGCGCCGTACGTGATGCTTCGATTCTGGATTTATCTCTATGCGTCCTCGTTGCTCGCAGCCGGACGAATCGGTTCGCACGTGATCGCGGAATCGATCGGCGTGACCGCGAAGATCCTTCTCAACTTGTATCTGATTCCCAGGATGGGATTCGCGGGTGCGGGAGTGTCATTTGCAGTCGCGGAGGTCATCGTCCTCCTCGTTGATGCCTGGCAGGCGCGCGCGATCGGACTGCCCTTCCTCCCCCTGCATCGGGCATGGCAACCGCTCCTCGCGGGAGCGCTGATGGGGGGGCTGGTCTGGGGGATGCGTGGGTTCGGGCTTCTGCCGCAAGTCGCCGCAGGAGGCTGCGTGTACGTCGTGTTGTGTCTCTTGTTTGGCGTGCTGCGCAGTGAACCCGGCATCGAAGCCTTTGCGCGGCGATTACTGGCTGGGCTGCGATTCGGATCAGCCAAGTAGCTCGTCGCGCCACTCTTCCAGTTCGCGTCGAATCAATCCGAGTTCGCGCTTGAGTTGGGCGATTTGCTCGAGATCGGGCTGGTTCGCCGGATCATCGGCGCCATCGTTGTCGTTGCCTGGAGGCGTCTTATCGCGCGGTACCTTCGCGGCCATGCCGCCCTTCGCTGACTCTTCCTTCAAGCGCTCCGCCGCGCCCGGAATCGTGTACTTCTCATCGTAGAGCAATTCGCGGATGCGCAGGAGCTTCTCGACATGCGCCTGACGATACCGACGCTGATCGTTGTCGTCCTTCTCGGGGGCTGCTTCGGGGAATCGCGTTTCCCAGTACCGCAGCACATACGGCTCGACCCCGACGATTTCGGAGACTTCCTGAATGCGGTAGAAGAGTTTCTTGGGAAAGGCAGCCACGTGTTGTGTTCTCATTCGATGTAGGTCGATGAGATTCAAACAAGCGATCTGAGCACACCTATCGCAAGCAAAATCCAGCTTTGCTAGTCGTGCAGACCCGCTTCGAGTTCGCGAACATAGTCGGCGACGCCCGCTTCGAGGGACGTGAACTCGCGCGTGTAGCCCGCGGCACGAAGCTTCTCGGTCTCGGCGAGCGTGTGGTATTGGTACTTTCCGGAGAGATGCGGGGGGAGGTCGATCCAGTTGATGATTGGCTCGCGACCCATCGCGGCGAACACGGCGTTGGCGAGATCCAGCCAGGTGCGCGCACGCCCGGTCCCACAGTTGAAGAGGCCGCTCTTCCCCGGGTTGTCGAGAAAGTACAGCGCCACTTCGACGGCGTCCTTGACGTACACGAAGTCGCGCATCTGCTCGCCATCGCGATAGTCGGGATGCTCCGACTTGAAGAGGGAGATCTGGCCGTTGGCCAATACCTCGTGGTAAGCCTTGTGCACGACGGAGCGCATGTCGCCCTTGTGAGATTCACGCGGCCCGAAGACGTTGAAGAATTTGAGCGCAACAATACGGGAGTAGAGGTCGTTGCGTAGTGCCCATTCGTCAAACATCTGCTTCGAGTAACCGTACATGTTGAGCGGTCGCAGCGTGGGCGTCACCGCGTCATCGTCCGAATAGCCCAGAGCGCCGTCGCCGTAGGTCGCACCACTTGATGCTGTGATGAAACGGGCATCCGTCGCGAGCGCAAACGCGCAAAGATGACGCGTGTACCAATAGTTGTTTCGCAGCAGGTAATCCGCATCGCGCTCGGTGGTCGCGCTGCACGCCCCCATGTGGAAAATCGCGGCGGGCTCGGGGATATCGCCTTGCGCGATGGCTTCGAGGAAGACGTCTTTGTGGACGACCTCGCGATAGCGCAACCCGCGGAGGTTCTTCCACTTCTCTCCGGTGCCGAGCCGATCGACGATGATGACGTCGTCGATGCCACGCTCGTTCAGCGCGAGAACAATGTTCGAGCCAATAAAGCCTGCGCCACCGGTGACAATGATCGGTTTGGACATGAGATGCGGGATCAGACGCGAGGGATGCCCCCGGCCTCTTATCCTCCCTGGTCGACTTGTGAGTCTTCTGCGATGGTGACGCGAGCTTCATCGAAGATGATCTCAGCGGGCCGCGGAGGTTGTTCCACGCCCGATTCCAGAGCGCGAAAGTATGCCTGCCAGAGCGACGCCATCTCACGCGCGTTCACCAATTGGTCCCCGACGCGGATTCGCTCGCTGCGGGCCACCCTGGCGGCGATGGCCTGGTCCAGAACGATGATCGCCCTCTTGTAGTCTTCGACGGACTCGTAGCCGCGCGCGACGAGGACCGCGGCGATCTGGAATGCAGCCGGGTCGTTCCCAAACTCAGAGAGGTACACTTCACCGAACTCGATGACGCGCTCCCAATTACCTTCCCATGCGAACGATTGCAGAGCGAGGAGTGCGATGCGACCGCGGGTCTTCATCGCAGTCTCCGGTGTCTGTTCGAATGCGAGTCGCAATTGGCTGCGCATGCGCGTGAAGGACGGGAGTGGCTCCGCGCCCTTGGCGAGGACGAGTCCATTGAGTGCTTCGAGTCGCAACAGGTCGCGCGCGCGTCCCTCGGGGGAGCGCTGCGGCTCGTCGAGAAGGACGTTCGTTGCGTGCAGGGTCGCGCGGATGTCACGCCGCGAGCCCAGATATAGGTCCGCGCAAAGTTCCATCGCCGCGCGCCGCGCCTTCGGACTGGCTGCCCATTCACCGCGAGCGATGCGCTCCGCCGCGGGGAGGATGAGCTCCGCCGCCGAACCGTCATCGCGAATTCTCATGAGCGCGGGAGCAACGGAGTCACCGAGCGCTGGGTCGTCGAACTTTCCGAGCTCCATCATCTCGATCGCGGCATCCAACGCGTTGCGTTCTTCGACTACGATTCCAGCCGACGTTGCCCTCATGCGGCTGGCGAGGTCGGCGGTGTTCGGCTTTGGGTTACCCTTCGTGTGGAACGGAGGGAGCAGTGGGCCGCGGAATGGGAGTGCATTGCTGTCGCGCTCCGAGTCGGGAATCTGAATCACGCGGCCATCGGCCAGTTTCTGGACTGTCAGTTCCTCGAGGATCGAGTGGATCTGAACGATGTTGGCGGACTCGCCGACTATCACGGAGCGACGCCCGTCGACCTCGATCGTGCGGACAGGGCCCCAGTTCATCGCGGAAAGCGTGCCCGCCACAGAAGCAGCGAGCGCTTCAGACGGGAACCGACCGACCTCGACGGCGTAGGCCTTGTCCGGAATCGGGGCGGTGTCCCCGATCTTCCAAAGATCGTCCACTCCCGCGAATGCGGACCCGGAAATCAGACAGAGGGCGAGGGAGGCGGTGAGAAGGCGCATGGTCATTTCTTATTCGTGGTGTCCCGGCGCACGGAGGCAACCTCAAGAACGGCCAAGGCTGACTCGACTCGGTTGAACGGGGGCATGATGTACGTCCCAGAGACGACGGGCAATGCACGTTCGAGGGCCTCGCGGGCGATCTCGATCCCCGCCAGACGCGCCGAATCCTTGTCGTCGCACCTGCGCATGCGATCAAGGATCGGTTCCGGGACTTGCATGCCGGGAACTTCCTTGGTGAGGAACTCGGCGTTTCGATAGCTGGCGAGCGGGAGAATGCCAATGAGCACCGGCACGCCGAGACGTTCAGCTTGTATCCAGAACTTCTCAAAGAGCTCGAACTCGTACACCGGCTGGGTGAGGATGTACTCCGCACCAGCAGCGATCTTTTGCTCGAGTCGCGCGATCTCCGCCGAAAGGTCGATCGCGCCAGGGTTAGCGCCGCAGCCCGGGAAAATCTGGGTTGGGTGGCCCTTGAGCGGGTTCCCTGCGAGGTCGCGGCCACCGTTCAAATTCGAGGCCATGCGCAATGCGCCAATCGCATCGACGTCATAGACCGCCGAGGCGAAGGGATAGTCGCCAAGCTTTGGAGGATCACCCGTGATCATCAGCACATTGTGAATGCCGAGGGCGTTTGCGCCGATCAGGTCGGCTTGCAACCCCAGCAGGTTGCGATCGCGACAACAGAAGTGGACGATTGGCTCGATACTCGGAGAGCGTTGCCGCATCAGGATCGCCATGTCGATCGGCCCCATGCGCGCGGTCGCGCGTGGTCCGTCGGCGATGTTCACCGCGTCGATACCCGCGGCTGCACACTGCTCCGTCGCGGCGAGCGCGGCGCTTGGATCGGTGCCGACGGGGGGATCGATCTCGATGCTGACGACGAACTTTCCCGCGCGAATCTTCGAGGCGAATCCGGAAGGTGTCGCGGCGGGCGCAGGGCGCGGCGCTGGGCCCAGGTCCTCGACGCTCGCGCGCGGCACGGCGACGGCGCCCGGCTGGAGCATCTTGATCGATGCCTTGATCGCGCGGATATGCTGCGGGTCGGAACCGCAACTTCCTCCAACGAGGCGCGCACCTTTGTGAATGCCCTGACGCAGCAGTTCCATGAAGTACTCGGGCGTCGCCATGTGCATCGTCTGGTCGTCGTGACGGACGGGAAACCCTGTCCCAGGAAGCAGCGCGAGCGGCTTCTTCGTGATCGCTGAGAGTCGTTCGATGGCGCCGTTCAGCACCGCCACACCCGGCCCATCATTGAAGCCGACAACGTCTGCGGGCATCTCGTCGAGCGCGCGACCGAGCGCATCGAAATCCCGCACGAGCGACGTCCCCTGCGCGTCCACGAGGTGCACCATCGCGGCGATGCAGATGGCGGGCGCGAGTCGGCGCGCTTCCCTGACCGCCAGTCTCAGTGCTGCTGTGCTCGAGAAGCTCTCGAAGAAGAGCGCATCAACACCACCTTCGAGAAGGGCGGCGATTTGCTCGGCATATACTTCGCGGATCGTGGCTTCGTCGCACCTGGCCTCTGCATCCGCTCCCGGGGGGCCGAGATTCCCCACTACCCACGCGGTGGTTTCGGCGGCTTCGCGCGCGAGACGCGCACCGGCGAGGTTGATCTCGCGAACCTTGTCCGCGAGCCCGTGCACCGAAAGTTTCAGGCGATTCGCGCTGAAGGTATTCGTCTCAATAACTTCGGCGCCGGCGCGCAGATACTCGACGTGGATCGTCTTGATCAGGTGCGCGCGCTGCAGGTTGAGCGCTTCGTAGCACTGATTGATGTACACGCCCTTCGCGTAGATGAGGCTTCCCATCGCGCCGTCCACAAGAACGACTCGCGAACGAATCGCATCGAGCAGCGAATCCCCACGACGCTGGAGAAGGGCAAACGCACCCCCCGAGGTGCTCACTCGGTCGCGCCCATTTCGCGCAGGACTTTGAGCACGATCTCGTCGCGCACTTCGACTCCGACCTTGGCTTCGCCGAGCGCCGTCGGAAGCGCGTAGCGCACCTGACCGCGGCGGACTTTCTTGTCCGAATAGGTCGAGTCGAGAAGCACGCGCGCCGAGGGGGCGTCGTCGCGCTTCAGATCACACGGCAGTCGGAAGACCGTGAGAATTTCCTCGAGACGTTCCTGAGCCGCATCGGTCCAGCCCGTCCCGATTTCCATCGCGATGCGTCCCTCGATCATCATGCCGACCGCGACAGCTTCGCCGTGGCGCATGACGCCGTATCCAAGCTTCGATTCAATCGCGTGCCCGATCGTGTGGCCGAAGTTCAGCAATTCGCGTTCCCCCGATTCGCGTTCATCGCGAACGACGATCTGGCCCTTGATCGAGCAGCACCACTCGATGATTTCCATCAGCGTCTCGGGATCGCGGCAGAGAATCGAATCGCATCGTTCCTCGATGAGCTCGAACAGCGCGCGGTCCTTGACGATGCCGTACTTGATGACCTCCGCGAGGCCGGAACAGTACTCGGGTTCGCTGAGCGTCCTAAGAGTCAGCACATCCGCGAGGACGAGGCGGGGCTGCCAGAACGTGCCGATGAGGTTCTTGCCGAGTGTCGAGTTGATGGCGGTCTTTCCACCGACCGAGGCATCCACCATCGCGAGCAGTGTCGTCGGAATCAGGAAGAGGTCGATCCCGCGCAGCCAGGTCGAGGCGGCGAACCCCGCGAGGTCGCCAATCATTCCACCACCGATGGCGAGGATCGCGCCGTCGCGTCCGACGTTGGAAGCGCCAAGCGACATCCAGAGCTTCGTCAGTTCCTTGATGTTCTTGCTCTGCTCACCACTCGCAACCTTGCACGTGTACACTTCGACACCCGTGCAGGAGCTCAGTGACTTGAACAGGTTGTGTGCGTGCGGAGTCGCAACAGCCTCGTCCATCACGACAAGGACACGCTGCCCACGCAACCGCGTGCCGATCAAGTCCCCCGCGCGATCGAGGAGTCCCTCACCGATCAGGACGGCGTAGTTGTGTCCTTCGACGGGGATGTCGACGCGCAGTTGGCGCCCACTCCCCTTGAACGGCTTGCGTGCAGGGCTCACAGCTTACCCCCGAGGTGCAGTGTTGAGCGGCTTCTCTGTCTCTCCCGCCTTGGCTGGGAGCAGGCGCACCCCACACGTGGCGAGCGCGCGTTCGTCCACTGGACTGGGCGCGTGTGTCAGCGGGCAAAAGCCCGATTGCGTCTTGGGGAAAGCGATCACGTCGCGGATCGACTCGGTTCCGACGAGCAACATGATGAGACGATCCACGCCGAACGCGAGGCCGCCGTGCGGGGGCGGGCCGTACTGGAACGCGTCGAGGAGGAAACCGAACTTTTCCTGCATCTGTTCCTCGGAGAGGTTCAGCAGCGAGAAAATCTTCGCCTGAATCTCCGGGCGGTGGATACGAATGGACCCCGAGGCCACTTCTGATCCGTTGATCACGCAGTCGTAGGCGACCGCGCGCGCGGCTCCCGGGTCGGTGTCGAGCAACTCGAAGTCATCCGGGTGCGGCGAGCAGAACGGATGATGCTGCGCGTCCCAGCGCTGCTCTTCGTCGTTCCATTCGAACATCGGCATGTCGACGACGTAGAAAATGTCCCACTTCTTCTTGTCGATCAGATCGAAGCGGTTGGCGATCAGGAGACGCAGTGCACCTGCCTGATGCGCTGTGCGCTGATATTTGTGATCCGCCACGAGGAATAGCATGTCCCCCGGCTTCGCGCCGGCTGCGGCGACAAGCGCGCGGCGATTCTCCTCCGTGAAGAACTTCGCGATCGAACTCTCCGCGTCGCCGTTCTCCGTCACGCGGAACCAGGCGATTCCTTTCGCGCCGGTCTCGCGTTGTACGCGCGTGTTGAACTCTCCGCCGGGCTTGAGTTCCGTGTTCGAGTAGAGCGCGCCGCCACCCTCGTGCACGATGCCGATGATCGAGCCGTACTTCGATTCGAGGATTTCGTTGAAGACCTTGAACTCGGTCTTCCCGCGAATCGTCTCGGTCAGGTTGATGAGCTCCATGCCGAAGCGACGATCGGGTTTATCGCTGCCGTAACGTGCAATCGCATCGCGGAACGTCATGCGTTCAAGAGGCGTCGGCACCGCGTAATTAATCGTCTCACGGAAGAGCGCGACGAGAAGACCCTCCATCGCATCGAGCACTTCGTCCTGCGTGACGAAACTCATCTCGATGTCGATCTGGGTGAACTCGGGCTGGCGATTCGCGCGGAAGTCCTCGTCGCGGAAACAGCGCGCGATTTGGAAGTACTTGTCGAATCCCGACACCATGAGGAGTTGCTTGAAAAGTTGCGGGCTTTGCGGGAGCGCGTAGAACTGTCCGTTGTGCATGCGAGAGGGAACGAGGAAGTCACGCGCGCCTTCGGGGGTGGATTTCGTCAGCGTCGGTGTTTCGAATTCGATGAACCCCTGTGCGCTGAGATAGGTGCGCACGGACTGGTAGAACTTGTGCCGCACCATGAAAATGTTCTGCATCTCCGGACGGCGGAGATCGAGATAGCGATGCTTAAGACGTAGCTCCTCGTTCGTGTGGCCATGTTCGTCGATGCGGAACGGCAGTGCCTTGCTTCGTGAGAGCACGGCGAATTTCTTCACCGACATTTCGACTGCGCCGGTCTCGATTTTCTCGTTTGCCATGCCCTCGGGGCGCGCTTCGATGACACCCTCGACGGCGATCACCCACTCGTCGCGCAGCGACCACGCGAGTTCATTCGCGTCCTGAGGCATGCCCGAGGGATTGATGCGCACCTGCACGCGCCCCGCGCGGTCGCGCAGGTCGATGAAGAGCACGCCCCCGTGGTCGCGCACGCTCTGGACCCAGCCCTTGAGGACGAGAGTCTGCCCAAGATGTGCGGATCGAACGTCGCCGCAGTAGCAGGAGCGCTTTGCCGATTCGAGTTCACGAGAAATCATGAAAGTACGGTTCCTTGGCTGCTCGCAGGTGATTCCGCGAGAGCCGAAAAGTTAATCCCGCCCGATGAGGCGGAAGCAAGAGAGGACGAAAGTTCGGGGGATTATTGAGCGTTTCACTCTGCCTCTGGCAGGCAGAGGTCGGGCCCGGCGACGATCACCGCACCCGCGGCACCTTCAACCTGTCGCTCCAGAGCGGCATCTGGATCATCGTCGTGACCATGATGCGACTGTCAGGCCCGATGAAGTAACGCCCGCCGTCGGCGGGGGCCGGAATCGTCTGGAGGAACTCGCGCCGCTGCTGTGCGTTCATTGGGCCGTCCATCTCGCGCTGGACGAGCGCGATTTCTGCCGTGCGCATGTTGGCAATCGTGACGGCACCGCGCGCGCGATCCGTCGCCACCATCGAGAATGGCTTCGCTCCCGGCGCCGAGGGACCCATGTAACTTGTCGTGAGAATGCCGATGATGACGATCACCATGAGGACGCTCAGGATTGCGTAGCCGGATCGATTCCGGTGCAGCACTCGAGAACGTGTCCTCATGGTCGTCGTCGCTTTCAGGAGTTACTTCATGCCCGGGATGCGTGGGTTTGCCTTGAGCAAGCCCTCGCTCGCGGCGTCTGCGTACGTCTTGAAGTTCTGCACGAAGAGCGCAGCAAGCTTTTGACGCGCTGCGGCGTAGGCCGCCTTGTCCGCCCAGGCCTGCTCCGGGGTGAGGATGTTGGACGGGACGCCATCGATCTTGGTGACGACGTCGAACCCAAACACATCATCGCGCATCTTGGGCGCGTCGCCCAGCTTTTCGTCGAGGATCGCGGTGATAATCGTGCGCGTGTGGCCAAGCTGCATCCGGCTGCCGACGCCGTATCCGCCACCACTCCAGCCCGTGTTCACGAGCCAAACCTTTGCGCCGTACTTCTCGATCTTGCGCTTGAGAAGCTCGGCATACACCGTCGGGTGCCAAACTAGGAAGGCTGCGCCGAAGCACGCGCTGAACGTGGCCTGGGGCTCGGTGACGCCCATTTCCGTGCCTGCGACCTTGGCGGTGTATCCGGAGATGAAGTGATACATCGCGTGATCCGCGTCGAGCTGGCTGACCGGCGGGAGAACACCGAATGCGTCGCAGGTCAGGAAGATGATGTTGTGCGGGTGGCCACCGCGGCATGGATTCTTCGCGTTGGGGATGTACTCGATCGGATAGGAGCAACGAGTGTTCTCAGTGATGGAGATGTCGTTGTAATCCACCTCAAGCGTCTGCTTATCGTAGATGACGTTTTCGAGGATCGCGCCGAAACGGATCGCGTTCCAAATGTCCGGTTCGCGCTCTTTTGAGAGGTTCACGGTCTTGGCGTAGCAGCCGCCTTCGAAGTTAAAGACGCCCTCCTCGGTCCAGCCGTGTTCGTCGTCACCGATCAGGGCGCGATTCGGATCGGCGGAGAGTGTCGTCTTGCCCGTGCCTGAGAGGCCGAAGAACAACGCGGCGTCGCCGTTGGGGCCCTCATTGGCCGAGCAGTGCATCGAGAGCAGGTTCTGCTTCGGAAGGAGGTAGTTGAGGATCGTGAAGACGCCCTTCTTCATCTCGCCCGCGTACTCGGTACCCAGGATGACGAATTCCTTCTTCTTGATGTGGAGGGCGACCGAGGTGCGCGAGGAGACACCCTTGATCTGGGTGGAGGCGCCCATCTGACCGGCGTTGAAGATCACCCAGTCCGGTTCGCCGAAGGACTTGAGCCCCTCCGCCGTGGGGCGGATGAGCATGTTGTTCATGAACAGCGCGTGGTAAGCCCGCGTGCAGATGACGCGGACCTTGATGCGGCACTTCGGATCCCAGCCAGCGTAACCGTCAAAGACGTAAACCGTCTTGGCGGCATTGAGGAAGCCCGTGGCAATGTCGCGGTTCGCCTCGAAGCTAGCCTCCTCGAGAGGCATGTTCACGTTCCCCCACCAGATGTCCTTCTCTGAGGTAAGTTCGCGGACGATGCGCTTGTCCTTCGGGGAACGACCGGTCTTGGCGCCGGAGAACGCCATCAACGCGCCGTTGGCAGCGATGACGCCATCTCCTTCGCGCACTGCCCGCTCGTACAAGGCAGCCACCGGCAGGTTGTGGCACACTTCCGCCGGCTTGATTCCATAATGAGATAGGTCCATTGATCACAGCCCTTTCTGGAGAGGAGCCGCGCGCATCGCGCCTGCGGGCATTCCCGATTTCGTCAGGGGAAAATTTGTCTCTCGTCTGAGATAACGGTTAATATGATGAACGTCGCGGGGGGAAGGGGAAAAGCAGGAGAGCGGGCTGCGAGGCGGGGAGGGGAAAAAGATAACGGGCGGGTCCCGAAGGACCCGCCCGGAGGTTGATGCAATGAGCTGTTGGGGACTTAGTCAACCGGTGCCTTGACGCGCGGGTCAACTTCGCCGGGTGCCTTGCGCGTCTTGACCAGGTCGAAGTAGTAATCCGGAAGGTCCCAGTTGTAGTCGATCTTGTCGAAGAGCGCGTTCTCGTACGGCGTGAGCTTTGTCTCCTTGAGGATGCGGGGAGTCACGAAGAGCACCAGTTCCGTGCGATCCTGCGTCGTCAAGTTGTTCTTGAAAAGCCAGCTGAGGACTGGAACACGCATCATGAACGGGGTGCCGCGTTCGGCCATGAGGTTCTGAAACTGGCGGAGGCCGCCGAGTGCAACCGTCTCCTCGTCTTTTACGATCACCGATGTGACGATGTTGCGCTGATCAATCAGCGGGTAGCTTCCCGCGCGGGTCTGGAGGGAACGGCGGAAAATTTTCTGCTCGGGCTTGATGTCCATGGAAACATACCCGTTGTTCGTAATGCGAGGCGTCAGTGTGACACGGATGCCCGTTTCCTTCTCCTGGATCGTGATGACGGAGGTACTGCCACCTTGCTGAGCGCTCTCGTACGGAATCAGCGAGATGATTTCGATGAGTGCTTCCTGGTTGTTGAGCGACATGACGACCGGATTTGCGAGAACGACCGCTTCGTTGCGGTCTTCCTGTGCCCGGATCTGCATATCCACGTCGTACTCATTGCCGAGGAAGGAGACGCTGTTGCGGTGGAGGAGGTTGAACCCTGTCAGGGTGTTGTTCACGACGCCCGCTCCGCCCTGCGTAGTCGGAAAGTTCACAATCTCGGCGTCCTCGCCTGTCGGGAACCCGCCGGAAACCTTGTCTTGAAGCTGGAACGGCGCCGTCTCCTTGGATGTGACGTTTGTCCTGAAGCCGAGTTCGCGAATTGCCTGCTCGGTCATGTCCACCATGCGAAGCTCCATTTTCACCTGCTTTTCGGGAGCGTCGATGCTGCGGATCATGTCCTGAATCCGGCTCATGTTTTCCGGAACTTCGCGGATGATGACCAGATTGGCCGCAGTGGCGACCTCAATCTGACCGATTTCTTGCGTCAGGAAAGGGGTGAGGGTTTTCTTCACCGCGAGCGCAGAAACCCAGTTGATGGGGATTGCCTGCGTGACGGTTTCCTTGGCGGTGGAACGGACTTCGTCGCGTGGGACGATGCGAACGATGCCGCCCGGCTCGATCTTGTAGGCAAGGTTGTTGGCCTTGAGGATCGCCTCAAGCGCATCGCCGAGCGTCACACCTTGAAGGGAGACCGTGATGCGTCCCTTCACCTGGGCGGGGTTGGCGATGATGTTCATGTTCGCCTTCTTGGCGAAGCCACGAAGCACGAAGAGGAGCTCGCCGTCCTTGACGTCGAGGTTCTTGATCACTTCGCGGAATTTTTCGTTCGTGCGGAAGAGTGTCTGGTCCTCGCCCGTGATCGAGTCGGCACGTTCCTGTGCGGTGATGTCGGGTGGGACGAAGAATGCCGCGCCGCCGCCGGAGGCCTGACCGGCGCCCGTGATCGGGGCATCGGGGGAGCCGTACGGGTAAACCGGGGCTTCGAGGTCGCCGAGTTCGCGCAGGTCCGCATTCGTCAGCGTGAAGCCTTCTCCAGAGGAGGGGGCGCCGTCGACGGGTGCGACACGATTCGGGTCATTGATCAGGACCGTAAGCGCATTGGCGCTGACGACCGGCGTGACGTCCACGCCCTCACGGAGAGTCATCGTCACGCGGACGGCAGTAAGGCCGCTTGCGAGAGTGACTTCGTGGATGCGCATCTTCTCGATGGCACTATTCGCGGGGGAGGCGAAGTTGCGCACGTCGGGAGAGGTCAGCGTCGCTCCCTGAAGTGTCAGGACGACCTGACGTTCGGCGGGGAACTTGTCCATCTGTACCGGCGCTGCCTCGTTCCAACTGAGGAACAGCCGCTCCTGCTGGTCGGTGTTGGCGACCTTGATGGAGCTGACGGCGGGCGCTGCGGCTGCGGTCGCGGCCATGAATGCGGCTGCGGCGACCAATCCAGTAAGGCGGTAGGACTTCATGCGACGAGGCATCTCGGCGGCACTCCTTGTCGGAATCACTTCGCGATTTTTCATAGTGAACCATCCACTTGGATCGGGAATTCTCTACCCTGATACTGGAAGGTCACCATACCAGGCTGAATGTCCTTCACAACGACGCCAGAATGACGGGGTACTTTATCGCCGACGGAGAGAATCTCGTCGAAGATGATAACCTGACTACCGGAGGCACCAAAATAGTAAATGGCGCTCGTGGCATCCGCAACAGCCTTCGGGAGCTCGATCTGCGTCCCCTTTGGATTCTCAATGAGTGTTGGCGTCTCATTGCCACTATCCCGCTGAAGGATCGCAAGGCGAGCGCGTTCCAATCCGATGCGCGCCTCACCGATGGAGGGGGTGTTGGCGTGATTGTCCACGACGACCTGATAGGTCTCCATCGCCTTGTTGACGTCGCCTGCGGCTTCGAGGAGTCGGGCTTTCTCCACCAGTTCCGCAGCGACGATCTGCTGGCGGATCCATGGGATGATCATCGGGTCCGGTCCCTCGGGGTAGTACACGAAAACGGGACTCTCGCCGAAAACCTCCGCGCGGATGTTGGCATCCTTGAAGATCGCCTTGGGGTTCGCCGGGTCCTCGTCGGACTCCGCAGCGAGCTTGCCGCCTTCAGGGAGGGCGATCAGGCGATCGATGTCATCGACGGTCGCTTCGATGACCGGTGCCTTTCCGCCGGTGGTGGTCGCTGCTGTCTCTTCCGTTTCTGCGGCAACATCTTCAGCCGGTGTCTCGTCCGGTGATGCTTCCTCGTCCTGGGCGTAGGAGAACGCCAGCGGGAACGAGAGAAGCGCCGCAAGAGCAAGGGCCTTTCGATATGTATTCATTCGTGCCATTGTCTGGACCTCGAAGTTTCCGGTCGGGGTTGGCTGCTCGTAATACTAATGCTCAGCGGCGGACTGCGATCTCGTTGAATGTGAAGGTCTTGACCGTCAAGTCCATCGGATGGATCGAGGGGCGCTTCGGGTCGTTCTTGAGAGCAAACGTGCTGACGCGCATGAGGCGTTGCGGGTTGCACTCAATGACGTTCAGGAGCTGTCCGAACTCGTGATAGCGCGCGGCACCCTTCAGGTCATACGGCACCTCGAAATAGAGCTGGCGCGGAATCGGGGGCTTTGCGGCAAGGCGGGAGAAGCTGGCGCCCGTGCGACGAAGCGACTCCTCGATGATGTCGTAGAAGCCCTGCTCCTGCGCTTCCTGAGCGGATGTCGGGAGGCGAAGCTTGGCGCGCGCGACGAAGCGTTCCAACTCTTCGCGCTTGGCCGTGTCGTTCTTGAGTTCAGTGATCCGAGCGATTTCGCGCTTTGCGTCGGCGATCTTTGTATTCGCCGAATCGGTGGCCTTCTTGGCGGCGGCGATTTCAGGCTTAGCCATCGTGAAGTAATAGTACACCGATGCGGCCACGAGCAGCACGCCGAGCAGAGAAACCATCGTCAGAACCTGCCGATTCTTTTCAGAGAGTGCCATGATCGAGTCTCCTTGGCCTCAGTTACGCGCCGCAGGTGCGGGGGTATCGAGGGCTGACTTCGGCGTCTGCAGGTTGATTTTAACTGGTTCGACCGGGATGCTGAACGTGAACTTGGAGACGTCACGTCCCTCGATCGCGGTCAGTTCGATCGGCGAAATGCCGATGCCCGCGCCACGCTGGAAGCCGGTGATGAACCGCTCTTCCTTGCCGGTATAGGGAATCTTCACTTCGCTCTTCTCGAGATTGTTGCGGAAGAGGGTGATGCGGCGCAGCCTCTCTTCCGACTTGTTGTCGGGCGAGTAAGCCAAGCCAGTGATTTCCATCGACTGGTTGATGACGGGAATCTTCACCTTCGGCGGTTGGACGCCCTTCCTGCCACCGGCGACCCAGTCAGCCGTCGCCTTGAGGGACTCGGGAGTCTCATCCTCGGTCACCGTTTCCTTCACGACGATGTCGGTCAGGAAGAGGTTCTCGGGAACGAGAAGCGGAAGCATGTTGAGCTTTTTCGACCAGAGGAGACGATCCACCGGGTCGAGCGCTTCGAGCACGGCCTTCTGATTCTGCATGACCGCGAGGCCCTCTTCGATCTTGCGGTACTCTTCGCGGAGTGCCTTGAGGTCGGCATCGTGCTTCTTCAGCTCCGCCTCGGCCTTTCTCTTCGCCTCGACGGCGTTGTTGCGGCTTATCATAGAGTAGCCAAAGAGACTGGTGACGACGAGAAGGACTGCGACCGTCACGAGACCAACGAGGAACCCACCCTGAGAACTGGAGGACGCCTTGGCCGGGCCCTTACCTAGGAGTTCCTGGGGGAGCAGGTTGACTTTAATCATGAGTTATTCGCCTGCCTTTCTGAGCGCGAGACCGATGCTGACGGCAAGTTGCTCGCGGTGCTCGTCAATTGTCTCGCGGCGAACTTCGCGACCGACCGAGATGGCACGCAGCGGGTCGAGGATTTCGACGGCGAGATCCAAGCCTGCGGAGAGGAACTCGGGGAGGTTCTTCATCCGGGCGGAACCACCGCCGAGGAAGAGCCGCTGAACCGTGGTGCCGCCCGCCTGATTTTCGAAGAACTGAATCGAACGACGAACCTCGCCCATGAGCTGGTCGAGGGTCTGGGTGATCGCCTTCGTGGCATTGGCCTCGAGGGAATCATCGCCGAGGTCGCTGCCCGTGATGCGTTCCACGGAGCCACGGATCGTGCTAATGAGCGACGATTCGCCCTCGCCGTCCCCTTCCTTGGCTTCCTGGCCCGGGGCACCGACGGTGCGCTTGACCTGTTCTGCCTTGGCGAAGGGAACGCCTGTCTTGTTCGCGATGGCGGTCGTGATTGCGTTGCCCGCGATCGCAATATCGCGCGAGAAGCGCGACGTCCCACCGATGTAGATGTTGATATTGGTCGTTTCCGCGCCGATGTTCACCAGCGCGACGCAATCGTTCATCGTCGGTTTGTAGCAATTCTCAAAGGCGTTGAGGAAGGCGAAGCCTTCGACGTCGATGATGACTGGTGTCAGGCCAAGATTGCGGATGATCTGATAGTGCTCGTTGATCAGGTCCTTGCGCGCGCAGACAAGCAGAACGTCGAGCTTGCCGGGCGTGGCGCTCGGGCCAAGGACCACCGAGTCGATGTTCACCTCGTCGAGGGCGAAGGGGAGGTACTCCTCCGCTTCGTAGCGAAGAGCCTTCTTAAGCTCTTCCTCGAGCATTTCGATCATCTGGATGTATCGAACGATGATGGACTCGCCCGCGACGGCAGAGACGGCGTACTTGGCCGTGATCTTGCCGTTCTCGAGGGCCATCCGCGCGGCATTCGTCTTCAGTTCGAAGATGGAAGCCTGCGAGGCGGTGCGGTCCCCGCCGGGATACACGTCGGCGACGCCGAAGCGCTCGATCTCGTACTTGTTCCCGACCTTCTTGAGCTGCACGGCCTTGACTTTCGAAGAACCGATGTCGAGGCCAACGACGGACTTGGAGCCGAACATGGAGACTTCTCTCTTCCGTCAGGATCGCGGCCAAAGCCGCGTACTGCGCGTGAGGTATCCGACGCTGTAAGGTCGTCGGCACCGCCCTGATTTCCCACAACTCGCCTGCAGGAGGGACGCTGGCGCGCTTTGTCCAATCCCTTAGGAGTATAGCGTTCTGCGTCCATTGAATGGGGATCATTCTCATGGTGCCGCAAGCTAAATTCGCAAAAAAATATGCCTGTGAATGGATACAAGTGCAATTCTTTGAGGGTATTAAAGGAGTCAATCGGCACACTCAGGGGGAAACCCTGAGATTGCGAAATCAGGCCCCAACCGAAAGGGGTCACTTCCCATTCTCGAATCGTTTTTTGAGATCGTTCGCGTACAGTTCTCCCATCGGGTTAATGACGTCGTCATGATCCCCGCCGGTGAACTCGGTGTATTCGACCCAACCTGCGTGATTTTTCGCCAGTTTACGCCCCATTCTGACCGGGACGACGGAGTCATTTCCCCCGTGAAAGACGAGAACACGCGGGCGCGGCGACCGTGCCGCGAGTTCACCGAGGCGCGCCTCATTGTCCCAACGGTCCCGGACCAAGAACGCCAGCGCTGGGGTGACGGTCAGCTTGGCCATGTCGTAGAGTGAGGTGAACGGCGAGATCATCACAACTTCGCTCGCGCCGTGGAGGGAAGCGAACTCGGCTGCGACGGCGCCACCCATCGAATGGCCAATGGTGCGGGTCCGAAGGGCGAGTTCTTCAGATGTTATCCCCAACTTCTCGCGAAGTGCTTCGCGGGCGCCCCCCGCGGCGGCCATGATCGAGGCCCGCGACGGTGTTCCCTCCGCAGATCCGTACCCGGGATACTCGACCAGCAGCCAGGATGTCGTCGGATCAGCGCCTTGCATGCCGCGGGCGAAATTGACCCATCCGAGCGCGCGGCCCGCGTTTCCGTTGAAGGTGAAGTAAATCGGCGCGTCGTCTTGGAGCCCGGTTCCCGCAAGGAAGTACGCCTGCATCTTCATCCCATCGGCGGTGTACTCGATGACCTCTCCTCCAAGGCGCACAAACTCGGCGTCCTCGTTGTACTCATAAGGTCGCGGGAAATAGATCATCTTCCTCTGGATGATGAAGAGCCATCCCGCGAGAACGACAAAACAGAGTGCCAGAAAGCCGATCATCTTGCTCGCAGTCCTGAGGACGCGCCGAGCTCGACTCGGCGCGTCGTGTGCTGACTGGGCAAGTTCCTCACTCAATCAGATTTTCCATCAGGAAGAGTGCCTCTGCCTGCTCCTGCACGGTGCGATTCTCTTTCTTGGCGAAGCCGTGGCCCTCGTTCATGGCGAGCAGATACCACACAGGGACGTTGTTCCTGCGAAGGACTTCAGCGATCTGCTTTGCCTCGGTCCAGGGGACGCGCGGGTCATTGTAGCCGTGGATGAGGAAGAGCCGGCTGCGAATGCGGGAGGCGTTGTTCATCGGCGAGATCTTCTCGAAGTGCGCGCGCATCTCCGGATCGCGTTCGTCGCCGTATTCGGCCCGGCGCAGGTCGCGGCGATAGTCGCTCGTGTTTTCGAGAAAGGTGATGAAGTTGCTGATACCGACGGAGCAAATCCCCGCGCGTACCCGATCCGGATAGTTGGTCAGCATGGCCAGCACCATGTAGCCACCGTAGCTGCCGCCCTCGACCGCCACCCGGTTGGCGTTCAGCTCGCGGCGCGAAGCGATCCAGTCAAGCAATGCGCCACCGTCCTTGACGGAGTCCTCGCGCTTCATCCCGTTGTCGAGTTCGACGAAGGTCTTTCCGTAGCCCGTCGAGCCGCGGACGTTCGGCTTCAGGATCGCAACGCCCAACTCGTTTAGGATGAACTGGTCGTTCGATGAAAAGTAGGGACGCGACTGCCCCTCTGGACCACCGTGGAAGCTGATCAGCACGGGGAATGGGCCAGCGCCTTGTGGCTTGTAGTACCACGCGTCGATCTTCGTCCCGTCGAAGCTGCGATACTCGATGCGCTCCGGCAGGACAAAGTTCGCCGAGTTGAGACCGCCGACCTCTGAGTCTGTCCACTGCGTGGTCTGTCCCGACTTGATGTCATAGACGAGCACGTTGCCGGGAGACTTGGGGGTGTTCGAGGTCATCGCGAGCTTCGTGTTCGACGGATGGAACGTCAGTCCGCCTGTCAGGCCCGGGTCGGTCGGAATCTGGATGCGCTTCCCGGACTTGAGGTCATCAAGGTAGACTTGGGTCATTCCGCCGGCATTGATCGCGATCGCGAGCCACGCGCCGTCATCGCTGAGTGCAAAGGACTGCACGTCCCAATCGATGTCTTTCGTGAGGACCTCGACCTCGCCCTTGGCGTTCCTGCGGCACAGGCGCGAGAACTCCGAATTCAGGTCGCTCGTGAAGTAAACCGCTCCGTCTCCGGAGCGCGAGAACGCTCCATCCCCGACGGCTGCTTTCGTGCCGGCCGGAAGGTCGATGACCGGCTTCATCGAGCCGCTGTCGGCATCAACGACATAGATCATGTTGTCGGTCACGGAGATGTAGTTGCTGACGAGGAGCGTCTTGTCATCGTCGCTGATGTCGTTCGTCCACCACGACCCGCCCTCCTTGACCAATAGGCGAGGTGCGGCGCGCTTGACGAAATCGAAGACATAAACATCCGTATCCGTGCCGTTGCGCGCGTTGGAGGAGTATGCGGCAAAGGTGGAATTGCGCGAAATCGCCAAGCCACCGTGACGGGACTTCCCGTCCGTGAACATCGTGTGCATGCCGGATTCGAGATCGAAACGGTAGTACTGGTTGTTCTCGTTTCCGCCCGAGTCCTTGCCGTAAACGAGCGTCTTGCCGTCGTTTAGGAAGATCGCATTCCCGATCGGCTCGTTCGCGAACGTGAGTTGGTACCTCGCCCCCATCGGCATGGACACACGGTGCAGTTGCGTCGTATTCCCAAATCGCGTGGAGATCACCATCCAGTCGCCGCCGGGGTGCCAATCGACGAAGCCGGCGGAGCGGGTGTTCTGGTAGGATTCGAGGCGTGTCTTGAGGTCGTCGGGGATTTCAGGAATCCCGACCATGCGCAGGGCGCCGACTTCGACTTCCCCAGCCAATCCTGCCACTGGGGCGACCGCATCGACCGCGCCGGAGGATGCTGGCTTGTTCCCTCGACATGCGGTGAGGGTCAGGGAGGTAGCCAGAAGGGCTGCCACGAAGATTCCAGATTTCATTTGTTCAGTCCTAGTGTGCCAGAGGCGCGTAGTCGAATGGGTTGATTCTGTGTTCCGACGTGGAACGGGCAAGATGGAAGTTCCTACGCGGGCGGGACCGAAATCCTTCGATCGACTGCCTCGCCCGGCGCGCAGTTACTTCCCGCGCAGCTTGCGCTCAAGTTTCGAAATCCGCCCGGAGATTCCTTGGGGCTGATTTGCCTGAAGGTTCACCAGCCAGGGGAGGAAGCTCTCCGAATCCATGTGTCGCTGCGGGAGTGTCGAGTACTCTCGCGCGCCGACGAGAGAGCTCCCCGACTGCAGGATGGCCTCGTTGTCCCGCGCTCGGACGGGGTTCGCCGCCCAGGCACGCAGAGCGGCCGCGGTCACACCGAATCCGTACTCCTTGAGGACGAATTCACGGGCCTGGACGACCTGTTCGCGCTGCGTTGCGCGCTCCCCCGCCGCGCGCAGGAGCTCCGTTGCGAATGCGTCGGCGTCTCCGATCGGGAAGGATCGCACATGCCCTTGGGCTGCGAGGGTCGAGGTTAGCTCGGTGAGCGGTGTGGTCAGAACCGGAAGCCCACCAGTCAAGAACTGGATCACGCGATTCCGACTGCCGAGCATTCCCTCGTAGGTGAAGCGATCGACGTTCAGGCCAACGTCGGATACGGCATAATAGTCAGGCATCGATTGAAAAGGAACCCAGCCCGCCAGATGGTAGCGCGCCCGGTGTTTCGACTTCCGGACCGAGGCCACGAAGTCCTCGTAGATGCGTGGATTATAGCCCGCAGTGCCGCCTCCCGCGGAGAGGTACCTCAGGCGCGGTTCCCGATCCATCGCCCGATCGATTCCCTCGAACAAGGTTTTGCCATCGATCCACGTGTTGTACGATCCTGCCCAGAGTGCGACGAACGCATCTCCGCGCGCGAGTTCCGGAATCGAGAGCCGAGCCGCCGCTTCCGCGCGACTGGGCCGGGGCGACTTTTCGCGCTCGTCCACGCCGCAGGGAATCATCGCGGTCAATTCGACTCCGTCGTTCTCTCCGTTCAGGCGGCCTGCGAGGGAGAGTTGCCCTATGGTGGCTAGTCGCTGCCGTTCGGAGAGCGCGCTGAATCGGTCCGCACGGACGAGGATGCTCGTGAGCATCTTCCACGCGTGGAAAATCTCGTCGCGAGTCGACTCGGCACCATAGACCCCCGCCTTGCTCTGGATCTCCGAAAGGGCATCGCCAAAGAGATCCGCCCAGACCGGGGCGATGTCCGCGTGGTTGGTCGCGACCGAGGCGGGAAGCAGGCTCCCCGCGCTCACGATCCCGTCGGGTTTGAAGCTGGAGAGGATCGCCCGCGTCACCGAAGAGTCTGTAAACATCTCGTAGCTTAGGTTGCGCACCATTGCCGTCCGGGCGGGACGCGATGTGATATCGGGAGGGGCATCTTCTGGATAGCACCCCGCCGTTCGGAGGGCGATGATCAGCACCTCGTGACCGTCATCCCACAGGGGGCGGGCGAGTTGCATGGTGCGAAGCGCAGGGCCCGCCACGGGGAGTGGCTCGAAGGGAAGAGGACAGGTTCCGAAGATTGCGATGCGCGACATGAATGGACGTTCGTTTGAGATGCCCAAAAGCGAGAGCCTCGCACCCCGCGCGGGCAACGAGCAACCGCAGTTGGCACCCTGGATTTCACCACTTTATCTGGCCGAGCGACTCGCGCAGGCCGACCGCCTGCTGCTCTGCATCGATTACGACGGCACTCTCGTCGAATTCGCCGCTGACGTCCGGCACACGGCCACCCCCGAAGTTGCGATGGACCTGTTGAGGGGGTTGCTCGCCCATCCTCGAATCACTCCCGCAATCGTCACCGGGCGGAGCATGGACGACGTACGCGCACGCATCGACTTGCCGAAATTGATTCTGGCGGCCGAGCACGGGAAGGACATCGTGGCGCCGGGCTGGACGCGCGCCTTCAGGCCCGAGCCAGAAGTACAGGCTGCAATCGACCGAATCGCCGGGCGCTGGGAGAAACTCCTCGAAGGGCAGCCGGGTTGCTACATGCAGCGCAAGCCTCTGAGTGGCACGTTCTCAACGCGACGCGCGCCGGTCGAGCTTTGGGAGCCGTTGGGAGCGGCGGCGCGCGACTGCGGACGAGAGGAAGTGGCGGCGGGTCTGGTAACTTTCACCGGCGGAAAGGGACTCGTCGAACTGCGGCCGCGTGGTGGTTGGACCAAGGCCACGGCAACGCTCCTCCTCGCCGAGCGTGAACGCGGCCTTTGCCCCGATGAGGAGGTCCTCGTTGTTTTCTTTGGCGATGATCTCACGGACGAAGACGCCATGGAACAACTCCACCAGGTGCCTCCCTCGCTTGGAGTCAGGATTTCGGAAACAATGCCGGGCATGACGTCCGGTGATGTCCTCCTGCGATCCGTCGAAGAGGTTCATGAGACCCTCCGCCTCTTGTTGGAGCGCATGCCCACGCGATGAAGGACCTCCTCACGCCGCGCATGGTGTTGGCGTTTCTCGTGCTCATGGGCGGGATGCTGCGCCTATACGATCTCGGGGGAAAGGCACTCTGGGTGGATGAGTTGTACATGCTTCACCAAGCAGAGCACCTCGAGGAAATCGCCACCGTCTGCGCAGAGGGCAACACACCCCCGGGGCGACATTATCTCGCGTGGTTCCTGATGGGGGATTCGCAACCAGAGGCGCGCGTTCGCCTGCCCGCCGCGCTCGGTGGATTGCTCTCTATTCCGTTGATGTTTCTTTTCGTCCGGCGCGCGACAAATCAGAACGCGGCGTTCATCGCGGCGACGCTCCTCGCGTTCTCTCCGTGGCACTTGCTGCATTCCCAGGATGGTCGTATGTACGCACTATTCTTCTGCTTCGTTCTGCTCGCGCTCTACTTTCTATGGCGTGCGTTGGATGAGCGGGAATGGCGATGGTGGGTGCTGCTGGGTATAAGCTACGCGCTCGGGGCGTACATCAGTTACTTCGCGCTGTGGACAGCGCTCATCATGACGGTCTTTGCGGCGATGATCGTCCTGAGGCGTACCTTCATCGAAAAGGGAAGCCCGACGCGTTGGAGAACACTCGCCGGTCCCGGCGTCGCGCTCGTCGCTGCGGCGATTGCCTATGCACCATGGGCGCCGGTGATCCTACGATTGGTTTTCAAGTACCATCCCCCTGATGAGCCGGGGTACGCCCCCGCGCCCGTCAATCCTGGGGCACCGATCAACCCGTTCCTTACGCAGTACGATGCAAGCTACGTGACGGACTTTCTGGAGAAGCTCGGTTCGTCTTCGAGCGCGATATCGTTCCTGCTGTTCGGACTCTTTCTCCTCGGGCTCGGAATCGCCGCCGCGCGCCACCGTCGCCTGTTTGCGCTCAGCGTCCTGTGGTTGGTGATTCCTGCCGGCGTCCTGATGATCAGCCAGAGCGTTCGTCACTTCTTCCCGCCAAGATACCTCTTCTTCTTTATCGCGCCGTACTACGCACTGATCGGAGTCGCAGTCGCGTGGATCGGGGAACAGATCGCCGCGAAACTCAAGTCGGACTCCGAAGAGGAACTCGCGCGGAATGGGGCACTCGCGTCGGTGCTGATCATCGCAATTCCGCTCTTCTCGTTCCTCAAGGATGACATCGAATACTATCGAGTGGAAAAGCAGGACTGGCGCCGCGCAGTGGTGTATCTCGACATGTCCACGCGTCAGGGTGAGATTCTCCTGACAGGGCAGGCATGGTCCGAGTTCCCCGTCATCTTCTATGGGAAGAGCATGCGATCGAAGGTGGAGCTGCGGTCGCGCGTGTACAAACTCGACGAGTTCGAGAAAGCCCTGCAGAGCCGGCGCGGGACCTGGCTGATCAACTGGGGGCCGTTGATTCCAGTCGTTCAGGACATCGTCGATCGAAACGCGATCCTCGTTTGTATTCTGCCCGGGATCCACGGAGACATTCAGATCTATCGCAACGAGTTCACGGCTCCTCCCCCGCCTCCACCCCGGACGCGGCGGCCGCAAATCAATGGCGGGTGACGAGAAGGTCGCTGCTTCAGTAAGCCGTCCTGCTTGCCCACGCGCGGCATCTACGTGCGACTAGCCCCACGCGCCGGTGAATCGAGGCGCCATCGCTGAATCGGAGTCACCCATCCGTGGCTGAACAACACATCTCGCCGCTCGACCATCCTCGTCCATCGCACCTCTTGGAGTCGCGCCAGTTCGACATCGGAAGCGTTCCCGTCGGAGGCGATGCGCCACTCGTGCTCATCGCAGGTCCCTGCGTGATCGAGAGCGAGAAACACGTCGTCGACATGGCGCACGCCATTCACGATGTCTGCAGGAAGCTGAATGTGCCCCTCGTGTTCAAGGCATCCTATGACAAGGCCAACCGGACCAGCGGCAAGTCGTTCCGCGGCGTCGGGCTCAACGAGGGAATGCGCATCTTCAAGGCGATCAAGAAGGAGCTCCCGCTCCCGATTTTGACCGACGTACACTCGGAGGAACAGGCGCCGCGCGTCGCCGAAGTGTGCGACATTCTTCAAGTGCCCGCGTTCCTCTGCCGCCAGACGGACTTCGTTCAATCCGTCGGCCGCGCAGGAAAGCCGGTGAACATCAAGAAGGGTCAGTTCCTCGCCCCGCATGACATTCGCAATGTGACCGACAAGCTGCGAGAGATTGGCTGCGATGACATCCTGCTCACGGAACGCGGCGTGACGTTTGGTTACAACGCGCTCGTAAACGATTTCCGCGCGCTCCCGACGATGCAGGCGCTGACGGGACTCCCCGTGTGTTTTGACGCGACCCACAGCGTCCAGCAACCCGGCGGCGCGGGCGCATCAACGGCGGGTGACCGTCGCATGGTGCCGTACCTTGCGCGCGCGGCCGCCGCCGTGGGGATCAACGCACTCTTCCTCGAAGTGCACGACAATCCGCCCGAAGCGATGAGCGACGGACCCAACCAGGTTTGGCTTCGCGACCTGGAGTTTGTCCTGCGCGGCGTGCTTGCCGTGGATCAGGCAATGCGCGGGTGGATGGCGCCGCAGTGATCCTCATCGGTAAGTTGAAATGATGAGCGACGGTTCCTTTCCCCCCCTACCGGTGGGGCATCGCCGTGTTGCTGCGCTCGTCGAATATGATGGAACTCGCTTTCAAGGATTTCAGCGACAGCCCGAAGGGCGGACGGTGGCCGGTGTCATCGAGGAGGCCGCGACGAAACTTGGCTCGCGCGACCCTTGGCTGGGGTGCGCGGGACGCACGGACGCGGGCGTTCACGCAAATGGTCAGGTGGTCGCTTTTTGGATGCCCAAGCAATTCGAAGAACGTCGGCTCAAGCTGGCGCTGAATGCCGTGCTGCCGGAAGATGTCCGCGTGCGCGATGCGCGGACTTGCTCGAACGACTTTGATCCGAGGCGTGAGGCAATCCAGCGAAGCTATGTCTATCGCCTTTGCTCGGGAGAACCGGTTCCGCCGCTGATGCGATTCATGGTGGCGGAGCACGTGCGCCCGCTCGACCTGGATATGCTCTCTGCTGCTTTCGCTCTCTTCGCCGGGGAGTGGGAATTCCGCGAATGGCGCGCCGCACAGTGCCAGGGGACACGCACGCACTTGCGCATCACCGAGGCCTCGGTGACCCCTCCCGTGCGTGATGAGCGCTGGGTGACCTTCACCATATCGTCGCGCTCCTTCCTGCATAACATGGTGCGCTTCCTCGTCGGGGGTGCCATCGCCGTCGGTCGCGGGAAGGTGAGTGTGGATGATCTTCGCGTAGCGCTCGCCGAAGGGCGGCGTCCCTCCTGCGTGGTTCCTGCCGATGCCTGCGGGCTGACGTTGGCGCGCGTCACTTATCCGACTGATCGGGACCCTTTTTTCCCCCACCGGTGATCGTGCTGGACTTTTGTCGAACCGGTGGTTTTTAGCTTCTGCCATCGCCTCGGAGGAATACCCATGCGCAGGTCAGGACACACAATTCGCGGACTTGCAGGCATCGCGCTCATCACGTTGAGCGCACTCGCCGTCGCTGAGGAGCGCCCCACGCAACCGTTCCTTTTGTCGGTCGGCGAAAAGTTCCCCCTCAACGAAGGCGCATCCCCCGACGGTCGATTCACGAAGCCGACAGGCACCCTCCTCCATTTCGTGCAAGGGAACGATCCAGATACCGAGAAAAGCCTGGCCGCGATTCAGGCTCACTTGGCCCAGCCGCTGATTGAGAAGGGGATCCGCATCGTTGCCGTCCTGGACGGTGGGACAGAGGAAGAATCCGCGCGCTTGTCCCAACGTCTCGCTCTCACTTTTCCACTGATTGCTGACACAAAGGGAATCGGTTTCGCGCGCATCGCGACTGGCGGGTTTCCTCGCACGCTGATTATTGACCACATGCAGCAGGTGGCGTACGTGGACGCCGGATACGACGCCTCGCGCCACAACGAATGGCTCGCCGAAGGGCTCAAGTGCGCCGCTGCTGCGCCAACGCCAGCCCCCACCCCAACTCCGTCGCCGACCCCTTCGATGAGGATGGACCTCAAGGAAGCAGGCGAACCAGACGAGAACGTCGACGTGGAGCCGAAATCCTCGGAGGCAGGCGTGACGTTGTGGGGCCGCGCATCACAAGATATTTGGGCACTCGACATCCGAGGGGCGCGTTTCCCCGGAGCGAGTGTTGAGGAGTGGGTCACTTCGCGCCCACGGCGGACGGAAGGAAAGTTCATCCTCTACGAGTTCTTCGGGACATGGTGTCCGCCGTGTCGGACTTCATTCACGCGCGGCAAGCCCTTCGCTGAAAAGTACAAGGACCAGATGCACATCATCGCCGTCTCTCGAGAGCCTCTGGGCGTCGTGAAGCGCTACGTGGATTCCGCGAGGCTGGAGCTCTCGATCGGAGTCGATGGGCTCGGGCGCGATTTTGATGCGCTGGAGATTCAAGCGATCCCGATGGCGTTGCTCGTCAATCCGGATGGAACCGTGGTTTGGCAGGGGAACCCTCTCGACTTATGGGCGAAAGAGGGCATGCTGTTGGACAGAATCTTGAAGGAATCGAGCAAGCCATGAAACTTCGCCTCCGTGCTCTGACTGCCTCCCTCATTTTGTTGGCATCGCCTGGATTGCTCTTCGCCTCGGGCAACTTCTCGATCAGAGGCGGTGAACCGATTCCTTCCGCCCTCCGCGCGCACGTCGAGGGCAAGGGGACGCTCTTCCTCCTTGTCGGGCCCAAGTCCACGAAGTCACACGACGCACTCCGTCAGGCGGAGAGCTACGTGTGGCAGCCCCTCAAGGAACGCGGCTTCAAAGTCGTCGGGATTTGCGCAGGGTCGAAGTCCGACGCGAAAGATCTCTCGCGAAACCTAGGGCTTACATTCCCCGTCGTCGCCGACCCGGATCGAAAACTCTATGACTTGCTCGCGACGCAGGGTGTCCCGCGCTCCATCATTGTCGATGCGAACGGGCGGATCGTTGATCTCGGCGAGGGCTGGACTCCGGGCACCGAAGCGAAATGGCGCGCCGTGGGTGAGGAACTCGTCGCGGGGCGAATCGTGATGCCAACCATCGGCAGCGATTACTCGAATGAACTTGGTGCGCGTGACATTCGAGGGACGAAGGCCCCGGATGTGCCCGTGGTCGAATGGGTCAACGAAGCTCCAAGTGATCTCAAAGGACAGTACGTCTTGTACGATTTTTGGGCGACGTGGTGCGGCCCGTGTATTCAGTCACTCGGAGAGGCAGAGGAATTCCACGGAGAGTTCGACGGAAGACTCGTCACCATCGCCGTTTCGAACGAAGATTTCGAAACAGTCTCCGGCTTCGTCAAAAAGAAGGGCTGGAAGCAACCGATCGGTGTGGATCCCGATGGGACGATGATGGAGGCACTCGAAATCCGAGGCATCCCGCACGCCTTCCTTAAGGACCCCGATGGCACGGTCATTTGGCAGGGGCACCCATCCTTGCTTTGGCAGAACAACGCCAAGGAACTGAAGTTCCACTTGGGTCTGACCGGCAAATAATTCGCACCAAACAAAATGGGCGGATCGCCGAAGCGACCCGCCCATCGCAACCACACATCAATGATCCCTCACCCCGTCATGTTGGCGACGGTATACTTGATGTTGATGTCCTGTGACTTGACTTCTTCCCCTTCGCCCTTCGGACGAGCCTTGAGGTTGATCGTGATCTCGAGTTCCGTCGCGCTCTTGCGGAGGAAAGTGACTCCCGGTTCGCTCGGCGTTTCGAACTGCGCATCGGGCGGCACCATCTCGATAACGCGTACAGTCGCGTCCTTGTCCTTGAAGTTCTCGATCTCGTACTTGAGGTGGACCTTGCGATCCCAGAGCACGGGATTGCGGTGCTTGTTCACCTTCACGGGATCGCGTTTGTCGGACATAATGCGGCGCTTGAGGACGACATCCTTGACGGTGCCCAGACCGAGTTCCTTCTTCTCCTTCGGCGCGATTTCCTCCAACATGTCCTCGCCGATGAAGATCGTCGAACCGGTGCCGTCATCCGCGTAGATGCGTGCCTTGCCCGCGTCGAGTTTGTGCGTTCCCAAGCCGGCCTCGGTGGTGTTTGCGATTTCATAGACCATCGAGATGATCTCGCCATCTTCGCCGCGCGTCGAGTTGGGGCTCGGGCGCGACACGAAGATCTTGTTGATCGGAAGCTCGTCCTTCTGCGCGGAGAGGAAACGACGGGACTCGCCCGACTCGACCGAGCGCGTCAGGTCCTCCGTCGGTCCGATGCGGAACGCGGCCTCGCCGAGGTTCTCGCCACTCTGGTTCACGAGTTGGAAGAACTGACGGAAGAGGGCCTTCGTCTCTCCCTTGTCCACGGTCATCTCGTAGGAAGTCCCGCGCGAGATCCCATTGAGCAGGTACGAGACCCGGACTCGCTCCGTGCGCGCCTCGGGTGAATAGACCTGCCAAGTGAGGGCGGCCTCGTTTGGTGGGAACGCGACTGAGATGATCTTCGTCGCCTCGGGTCCATCCCCGGGGTGCGAGAGAATCGTCAGGCGGATGGATCCGGGATCGATCGAGACACCCTGCCACGAGAAGTCGATTTGGTTTTCGCCCTTTTGCAGCGTGATCTCGCGTTCCTCAGCGAGGATGCTGCGCCACGGGTGCTCGAGATTGACGATGAGCTTTGCGCGTTCGGGTAGCGTGACAAGTTTCGTGCGCGCCTCGGTGGCGTTCGGTGCTGCCAGGAGCGCTGCTGCGAGCGCGAGTGCGGAAACGGTGTGCCGAATCATGAGCGGCCTCCACGTGAGGGATTGTTGCGGTCGCGGCTGCCGACGCGCGTGGTGAATTTGTAGCTGACGACTTTCGTGTTCAGCTCCGGTGCATCGAACTTCCATTCAACCGTGCTGCGATCGACCTTCTTGAACGAATCGGTCGCATCCGTGATCTCCCAATCGGAGAAGCCCGGGTTCAGTGTGATCTTGATGGGGATGGTGCGAGTGCGCGAGTTGCGCACTTCGAGTTCGCGCGTCTCGACAATGTCGTAACCAATGACATTTTCGTCGAGGTCGTACTCGAAGTTGGTGCGCGTCTGGCTCATCTGGCGCTCCTCGACGATGACCATGCCGTCGGAGGCGAGATTGAGTTCGACGTCTTCGCCGATTGGCGCGTACTTGTGCGCCCAGGTGCCCTGAAAGCGGAGTCCGCCCTTGGTGTCGCCGCTGTAAACGTACCACGTCCCTTCCGGCTGGGGCGTATCACCGAGCTTATGGGCGACGTCATTCTTGAACTTGTAGAACTTGATCGTCTCGGAACCAAACTTCTGCGGGTTGTACTCGTAGCTGACGTCGATGGGTACGTTGTCGACGCGCGGATTCGGGAGCTGCTTGCCCCAGCCATTCTCGAGGTTCTCTTCCCCTTCGATGCTGTAGAGGTAGTACTCGGACACGGCGGCCTTGATGATCTCTTTGGCTTCCATTCGCATGGCCGCCCCCGAGGCGGAGGGTGCCGCCATCTCGGCCATCGCATCCATGTCCTGGCGCATATCGTCCTTCATCATCCTGCCGGCAAGGCGCGAGCGTGTCTGCTGAACTTCGCCAAGGGAGATGATGCCGCGACGAGCCAGTTCCGCGACCGCTTCGACGAGGTTGATCTCCCCCACCACGAGACGTGTCCTGGCGCCTTCGAAGTCCTCACCGCTCGTGTTCGTGATCGTAAAGTCCGGCTCGACGCGAAGCATCGTCTCGTCGTCGTTGGCGATGGCGGTGTAGTCCGCGCGCCACGTCAGTCCAGACGCAAAGTACGAGATCTCGATGCGCGCTTTTCCTTCCTCGGTCGCCTCGATGTTCCAGATGATCGTGTTCTGTGTGTTCGCGGGATAGGTCGAGTCCAGCACGCGCAATTGGGCGGCGCGATCCTTGATCATGATCTGCAAGGAAGTCGGGTCGATGAGCGTGTTCGCCCACGAGAACTGAATCTGGTTCGTCCCCTTCTTGAACGTCAGCTCGCGCGTCTCTCGCACGAGCGTGATGTCCTCGGCCTTGTAGATGGTGAGTTGTGTGGTGTCCTTCTGCGGGAGGGTCACCACGTCGATTTTCGCCTGTGCAGAGGTGACGAATGTCGCCACCGCCAGTGCGAAGGCGAGCCCACGCAGCGCGCGGGAACCATGTCGTCTTGCTACTACCGTCTTCATCATCCGATCCCCGATTTCTTCGCCACGTTGACTGGTTGGGCGACGTTCTGATCTGTCTTCTTCATTCGAGTGCGACATACGATCTGCGGTTTGCCTGATTTTCGAATTGCGACCCAACATTCGTCAGCGATTGGTCCGATCACGCGTGCCGACCCGGGTTGTGAACTTGAATCGTACCGTCTTCCTTGCCAGAGGTGGAGCGGTCAGTTCCCACTCCACGCTGCTGCGGTCCACCTGCTTGAACGCGTCCGTCGCCTCGGTGATTTCCCAATCGTAGATCCCGGGGGTCAGAGTGATCTTCATCGGAATCTCGCGCGTGCGAGCACTGCGGATTTCGACCTCGCGCTCCTCGACGACATCCCAACCTGTCGGGTTGTCGTAGTTGTCATACTCGAAGTTGGTGCGCGTCAGACTCATCGTCCGTTCCTCGACCATCGCGAGTCCATCGGACCCGAGGGACAGTTCGATGTCCTCGCCGACCGGGGCGTACTTGTGCTCGAACGTGCCCTGATAGCGGAGCCCGCCCCGCATGTCGCCGCTGTACACGTACCAGGTGCCCTCGGGCTGCGGGGTCTCGCCGAGCTTGTGCGCAGTGTCGTTCTTGAACTTGTAGAACTTGACGGTCTCGCTGCCGAACTTGATCGGGTTGTACTCGTAGCTGACATCGATGGGAACCTCGTCCACGCGAGGATTGGGGAGCTGCTTGCCCCAGCCGTTCTCGAGGTCCTCCGTCCCTTCGATCGAGTAGAGGTAGTACTCCGACACGGCCGCCTTGAGGATGTTCTTCGCGTCCTCCTCGAAGTCTCGACTCGAAGCCGACAGGTCGTAGGCCAGCTTCTCCACGGCCGAGGTGGTGCTCAACTCGTCAGCGGCCACAAAGTTGTACGCGATGTTCCGCCGAATATCCCCACCTTCGCCGGGTGGGATCAGGCCCATCTGGGCAAGTTTTGCGATCGCATCGACGAGGTTGATTTCCCCAACGACAAGTCGGGTGGAGGCATTGATGAAGTCCTCTCCGGAGCGATTCGTGATCGTAAAATCCGGTTCGATCCTCACCACTGTCTCATCGTCGTTCGCGATGGCGGTGTAGTCCGCGCGCCAAGTGAGGCCGGAGGCGAAGTAGGAAATCTCTGCGAGTGCTTTGCCCTCTTCTGAAGCCTCGATGTTCCAGATGATCGTGTTCTGAGAGTTGGCTGGGTAGGTCGCGTCGAGCACGCGAAACTGTGCCGCACGTTCCTTCATCATGATGTGCAGCGACGTTGGGTCGATCAGCGTGTTCGCCCAGGAGAACTGGATCTGATTCGTCCCCTTCTTGAACGTCAACTCGCGCGTTTCGCGCACGAGCGTGACATCCTCCGCCTTGTAGATCGTGAGTTGCGTCGCGTCCCGCTGCGGGAGCGTCACGAGGTCGATCTTCGCCTCGGCGCAAGGCAGCAGCCCCATGACTCCGAGGACCCACGCAGCGCCACGCAGCGATTTGGCGGTGCGGGAAGAGAGGGGGAGCGATCCTCGTTTCACTTGTTGTTTCGATCCCGCGTGCCGACACGCGTGGTGAACTTGTAGCGAATGACTTTGGTCCCCAGCGCAGGGGCATCGAGTTTCCATTCCACGCTGGTGCGATCGACTTGCTTGAATGCGTCGGTGGCTTCCGTGATTTCCCAGTCGGAGTACCCGGGGGTGAGCGTCATCTTCATCGGAATCGCGCGAGTGCGTGCGTTGCGAATCTCGAGTTCACGAACCTCGACGACATCCCAGCCCGTCGGGTTGTCGTAGTGGTCATACTCAAAGTTCGTGCGCGTCATGCTCATCTGACGCTCCTCGACAATCGCGAGCCCGTCGGCGCCGAGATTGAGTTCGATGTCCTCGCCGATTGGCGCGTACTTGTGATTGAAGAGCCCTTGAAACCTTAGCCCGCCGCGGGTGTCTCCGCTGTAAACGTACCAGTTCCCCTCAGGTTGCGGTGTCTCCCCCAGCTTGTGCGCGACGTCGTTCTTGAACTTGTAAAACTTGACGGTCTCGCTGCCGAACTTATGCGGGTTGTACTCATAGCTAACGTCGATGGGAACGCCATCGACACGCGGGTTGGGGAGCTGTTTCCCCCAGCCATTCTCGATGCTCTCGGTTCCTTCGATGCTGTAGAGGTAGTACTCGGAAACGGCGGCTTTGATGATCTCTTTGGCTTTCTGCTGCACCGGCGCGGACGCGGGATATGCCGAGTCCGAGACCTGATCAAGGAAGCCCTCATTGCTTTCTCTCTTCACGAGCATCTTGCGCCCGAGCTGTTGGCGCGCTTGCTCTTCACCGCCCTGGAACTTGATGCCCATCTGGGCGAGTTGCGCGATCGTCTCGACCAGGTTGACCTCACCAACGACGAGGCGGGTGGCTGCGTTGGTGAAGTCCTCGCCGCTCGCGTTCGTGATAGTGAAATCGGGTTCCACCCGCAGGAGCGTCTCGTCGTCGTTGGCGATGGCCGTGTAGTCCGCGCGCCACGAGAGGCCCGACGCGAAGTACGAAATCTCGACACGCGCCTTTCCTTCCTCCGTCGCATCAATGTTCCAAACGATCGTGTTCTGCGAGTTCGCCGGATACGTCGCGTCGAGGACGCGGAACTGTGCGGCGCGCTCCACCATGACGATCTGGAGCGAGGTCGGATCGATGAGCGTGTTTGCCCATGAGAATTGAATCTGGTTGGTGCCCTTCTTGAAGGTCAGCTCTCGTGTTTCGCGAACGAGGGTCAGGTCAGCCGCGCGGTAAATCGTGAGCTGCGTCGTGTCGCGCTGTGGCAGCGTGACCACATCGATCTTAGCCGCAGCCAGACTGGCAAAGCCGCACGCCACGATCGAGAGCGCCGCTGCGCGCTGGCGATTCCGCGAGCCGATGCCCATGCGATTGAAGGTCTGGATCATGAAGAAGTCCCCGTCGCTCTCTTCGTTGTGGTTCCCTATGAGGAGAGCATTCCCCCAAGGAAACAGTTTGGTCGGCTTTGGCGAAGAATTTTTCGGGCGGTCGAACCGGCGTCGTCCGACAGTGGGAGAAGAGCCCGGCTGCGGCATGTCTCTTGCCGCAGCCGGGTTGTCGAATCAGGAAACGCGCGTGATCCTGATGTTGTCGATCAACAGAACGCCGACGGTATTGCTGTTGTCGCGCAACGAGAGGGTATTGAGCACCTTAGGCGCCTGAATCAGGCGCACGCCATTTGCCACGGCGAGGTCATCCACCCAGCCGTCCACCAGGCTGCGCGGCAGGTCGATGATGTACTTCACGTGGACCCACTTCTTGAACTCGTACGGGGTCTGTTCGGTCTGCAGGCGAAGCATCGGAGGAGCCGCCTGGTTCGTGCGGTGCACGATGGTCGAGATCGCCTGACGGAAGTCCTCGTCCTTTTCGATGTAGAAGCCGATCAGGTAGCGGTTCTTGTCGTCGCAACGAATGTCGAATTCGAGGCAGAGCTTGCCGCTGGCATCGGGGAACTTGAGCGAGTAGTACGCGGAACCGGTGCCCAGCTTCTTGTCGAAGCGCATGCACCTGCCGCCGTCTGCGCCTCCATCAACCACGGTAAGGGATGAGTAATCGTAGCTCCCCTTCCAGCCGCGGGGAACTTCGCCGATTGCCTCGTCTTCGAACGACTGCTCGTAGAATGTGCCGGGGGGGAACGTTCCGCGAACGTGGACGTCACCGCTGGACGAGGACGGGTGAAGCGGAATGGCCGCCGAGGAGGGCATGCGGAACTCGGTCGAAGGACGCTCGACAGCGTCAGAACCCTCGGCCACGTCCGGACGACGCACCATGCCTGAACTTGGTGATGCGGGCACAGGGGATGCCGGGACGGGGGTCACTGGTCCGCCGGAGTAAGGTGATGGCGAGGTGAGGCCCGGGCGGATGCGCTCGTTGGCTTCGGTATTGACTACCTGGGGCGCGGGGGCCGTGCCGGGCACGACGCCTGGGATGGCGAGAGAACCGTCGTCCTGCTCGTGGGGTAGGGGTGTCGGCGTGTTCGGACGCATGGGTTGAACCGTGGGCGGAGTCGCCGGCGCGACCTCCTGCTGAAAGACGGGCATTGGCGTGTTGGGCGCGACGCCACCCATTCCGCTGAGCGAACTGCCGCCCTTGGCGGTTTTCATGGAACCAGCACTCGCAGTTCGAGCCTGGGCCTGCTGCAACGCGGCCTTGTCGCGCTGGCGGCCCTTGAGCGTGTAGACGAAGAACCCGATCGCTCCGAGCACGACGACCACCGCGATGACGGAGATGATGATCGCGAGGGTCTCGCTTCCACCGGAATCGGCCGGTGCGGGCGGATTTGCCTGAAGCTGTTGTGTCTGGCGGATGCGGACGATTTCGCGCGCGGCCTCTTCGAAGAGCACGCCGCTCGTCACTGTGCGTCGCACCGTTTCCCAACCCGCAGCAGCAGCGTTGAGATCTCCGCGCATCTCGGCGGCCCGGGCCTCTGCGGCGGCACGCTCGGCGAGGACGGCGGGAGTCTCGGATGCCTCGGAACGAAGGCGTTCAAGCGAGCGCTGCAGCGTCCCCAGCGACGGAAAGGTAGGATCGGTCGCCTTGATTCCCGCGAGTGCGGCTTCTGCTGCGGTGATGTTTCGGCTGGCGATGGCGTTGTCAAAATCGGCGGAGAGACCACGGAGGCGCTCTTCCTTGATTCGTGTTTCTTCCATCGTTTTGTAAATGTCGCCGAGGAGCTTACGCGTCGACTCGGGCTCGTTCGCGAGCTGTGCCTGAGCACCCGCGACGTCGCCGGTTTCGGCGGCTTTGCGCTGGGCCTCGAGGAGGTTCGCGAGCGTGTTGGACTCCGTCTGCGAGAGGGAGATACCTGCCGCGGTCGCCGCCTTCTCAACGTCCGAACGCGTGACGGGATTCGTCGTGAACGCGGTAGCAGTTCTGGAAATCTCGACGTTTTCCTGGGTCGATGCCTTGGTGTATCCCTTCTCTTTGAGGGAGGCGAGCAGGCGATCGGCGGGTTCGCGTGACTGGAAGAGCGGGCCGACATAGACGATGAACTGGCCGGTGCCCTCGATGACGTCCACGGGATAGAACCCGTCGAACATGATGCGCGTCTTGAGCTGGTCGGCTCGGTCCCGGGTGGGGAAGTCCTCCACGCGAACGCGGGTGCCACGGTCTGCGCCCGGGGCGGCGGAGCCTGCGCCCTCGACCACGAAGTTCACCCCCGAGATTGCGAGGCCCTGTTCGACCTGAATGTTCTCGGCGGCGGCGATGGCTTCGGCCTCTGTCTTGAAACGGCCGATGTAAACGGTGTAGAGTCCGGATTCGTCCGCAACGTAGGTCACGTCGCGGATGCCCTCGGCTTCCAATTCACGAGCGCGAATCTGCGCGTCCGGGCCGCGAAGTCCTTGGAGGCACGTGATGCGCCAGTCTCCCCCGCCGGACGGGGCGGGACGCGTCGCAACCGGTGTGGCGGATGCAAGCGCAGGCGTCCCCGCCGCAGCGGCTCCCCCCGTCGTGATGCGGAAGTCATCAAAGGTCGCGATGCTGAAGAGTTGACCGACGCCCGCAGAGCCCTTCGGGAATGTCGGGTCGGTTGCCGTGAGAACGTCCACGCCGTTCAGCGTGACGGTGAGGGTCTGGCCACGGGCGGAAAAGCGGAAGTCATACGGCCCGGAGTCGGGCATCCCGAAGTTCGGGAGGTTCGCTCCGCGCGCCGTCGTGATCATCGCGAGTTCCTGCTCGGCGCCGCCGGAGAACCTGACGAGTTCGATCTGGCGCTGCCCGCCGTTGCCGCCGTCACCCGCGACCGACGACATGCTTGCAAAGTAGAAGTTGTTCGCGTCCACAAATCGAGCGACAAGGATGATGCGCCCGCCACGATCGGCGTCCTTGGGCTGGATGCGCGCGGAGACGGTGTAGTCCGACCAGCTCAGCGCGCCGGGAGCATCCACGATGGCGTAGCTCGCCCCGAGGTCGAACGTGTTTCCGTCCCCGGTGTTGAGTGCACCATTTTCCATGTACCAGAAGTCGGCGGTTGTCGCGCCGAGGATGCGCCAGCGCTGGAGCTTCGCTCGAGCGGTTGAGTTAAAGCTGTCCTCAAAGAGGATCTCCTGCGCGGCAACCTGGCGCGCAGCGAGGAGCAGGAGGAGGGCAACGGCCCAGCCGAGGAGACGACTCCCATGTCCGTGCATCATTCGAGTGTCATGGCTCCAACTTGCGAGTGGACGCATGGATTTCTGGATCACAAAGCGTGTATTCGTAGACCGGAGCGTGGTTCAGCCGTTCCCCGGGTCGCAACCTTCAACTCTCGGCCAAGAGCATTTGCACCCAAGTCATGGAACAGCCGGAGGGGGGCGTCACGCGGAACCTTTCAGGAATCGTGCATCCTTGCGCATTCGAGAGGATGGGGAGGCGAAGGGGAAGGCGGAAGCGGGAATGGTGAAGGCGCACGGCTGAGGGTTGGAGGCTGAAGGCTGGAGGATAAGTACTGTGGTTGAACGTGGCCGTGTGGGAGGGGGGGAATGAAGCGTCCCCAGAGGCGTGGCCTCCGGGGACGGGGTGGTTGCTGGGGGTGCAGAAAGTGCGGTTGGTTCAGGACATGGGTAACATTCGCCCCCGAGAATGGGGTTACTTGAGAGCCTTGACGTACTCGACGAGTTGGTCGAGGCATGCGCCCCAGCCCTGAGAGAAGCCCATCGCCTCGTGGCGCTGAGCATGCGCTTCGTCCATGTGCTTCGCGATGGCCGTGTACTTGGTGCCCTTGCCGTGAGGCTCCAGAAGGAGGAATGCCGTCATGAGCAAATCGTCGCATTCCTTACCCGGGTTCTTGGGCTTCTGGGCGACGGGGCGGAAGCCCGGCGCGAGGGCGGATGTCCACACAAGGCGGCGATTTGGGACGATTTCGAGGTAGCAACCGTCGTTCGGGTAATCCTGTCCCTCAGGGGAACGCATCACCGTGTGGAAGCGCCCGCCCGGCACGAGGTCGATCTCGCATCTTACGGTCTGCCACGGCTTGGGACAGAACCACGGCAACATGTGCTCCGGCGTGGTCCAGACCATCCAAACCAATTCGGGGGGGACGTCGATCACGCGCTCAATCTTGAGGTCCAGCTTTGGGTCGAGAATCATTTCTCGCGCTCCTTGGGTGATTCCCCAGCGGGGAGATTCTTGAGAGAATAGAGGTACTCATCCATCTGATCGAGTCGGCGATTCCAGAGGGTACGCTGCGCGTTCATCCAGCTCTCCGCTGCGACGAGCGGTTCGGGCAACAGACGGCAGGTTCGCACTCTGCCATGCTTGGCCGTCGCGACCAACTTGGCGCGCTCGAGGACCTTGAGATGCTGCATGAACGACGGGAGTGCCATATCGAATGGCTCGGCCAGTTCCGACACCGGCGCGGCTCCCCGACCCAACCGTTCCACGACCGCCCGCCGAGTCGGATCGGCGAGAGCGTGAAACACGCGTTCGAGCGGAATTGCCTGATCGATCATGGGGAGAGGGTGATACAGGCCAATGGTTAGGTCAATGCCTAAGTGTTGCGCGCAAGAGATCGCATTGCCGGGGACGGGAATGGTCGCGGAGATGCTCTCGGTGGGCCGTGGTGTGTGGCGGAAGTGGGGGGCGGACTTGGTTTATCCTGTGGCGGAGTTAGAGAGTCGGCTTAGCGCATTTTCCTGACTTCCATAACCTCAATATTTGAACCAACTCTTGATGTCGGATGTGGTGACCATGTCGAGCGCTTGGGCGATGGCTTGCATGTCGTCATAGAGCTCGCGTTGTGTCGGGTCGGACTCGAGTTCCTCAGCCACGCGCTCGATGCGCATCTCGTAGTAATTCGGTGGGAAGATGTCGAAGTTCCCGACAATCGCGTTCAGCGTATCCATCCGCCCATCGGTCTCGGAGGCCATCGTGTCGCGATCCCATATGCACGCGAACGCGGTGTTTGGAGTAAGAAACGCCACGCAGAGGACCGTTGCGACGACGTGCAAGATCGCTGTTGGGAATGCTCGTGGGTGGAAGTTGCTGATGCGCATCTGGCGCGCCTCCCGGCGCGTGAACTGCGAGTGACCTTGTGAGCCAAGATCGGGTCGGATTGTCTATCGACGGAGTGAGCTGAAATTATGTGGAGCTGCCTCTAAACCCGCACTCCCCGACCGCGAAGAAACCGAACCAATGCCGCGAATTGGCGGTCCCAGGAGAACTCGTTCTCGGCGAGGGATCTGGCGCGTTCGCCCATCCCCGCGAGTTCCTCGGGGCGGCGAAGCAGATCGATCACCGCACCCGCGAGTCCCTCAGACGTCGGAGCGCCGACCGCGCCGACGCGGTGCTTCTCGCTCAGGTCCGGCATATCGCCGATGCGAGTCATCGCGATGGGGCGCCCCGCCGCGAGGTAGTCTCCGCACTTGTGAGGCCAGCGCGACCAGTTGAAATTCGTGTCTCGCATCGGAAGCACGAGCACGTCCGCTGCCGCGAGGATCTGGGGAATTTCGGCGAAGGGAACCCGCCCGCGATCGACGACGAGCCCGCGTTTTTGTGCCGCAGCGACGGGCGTGTGATCCCCCCAGAATCGCGCACCGGCGGTGAGGAATCGCATCTCCGGCACGGCACGCCAAACGCGGTCGAGCGCATCGTCCATCAACATATTGTCCAACGTGTAGTTCGCGACGTAGCCAACCACGGGCGCATCAAGCGGCAGCCCCAACGCGCGCCGCGCGGCCACCTTGTCGAGCACCGGGACGCGTCGTGTGTCGGCACCGCTGCGGTAGAGATGCACGTTTTCATCGGCCACGCCCGCAGCGCGCGTGCGCCCGCGCATCCAACTCGAGATGATCGTGATCGCATCCGCGCGCCGGATCAGGCGTTCTTCCAGCCGCTGCTCCCACCAATCGGTTGCACGCATGAACGGCGCGCGCCAATCGCTGTACGGCGGGGGGAGCGGTCTGCCCCATTGCGAGTAATCGTAGATGCCGCCATCGTTCGACCAGAGGTCGCACCAGTCTGCGAGCCAGAAGCCGCCGTGTCTGCGGAACCACTCTGCGGGGAACTGATCCACGGGCTTCTGCGAGAAGGTGTGGATGAGGTCGTACTTGCCGCTCAGGTGCGTGAATCGCTGCGCAAACCCAAGCGGGCTGAGTCCATCGTCTTCGAACTTGATCAGGTGCCAGTTTGCCGTGTGCAGAGTGGTCCACCGTGGACGGCGGGCGATCTTTGGGCGATAGTACTGTTTCCCCGTGCAGACGAACGTGACGTCGTGCCCGAGGCGGTGAAATCGCAACGCGGTCTCACGCGCGCGGAAGTAGGCACCACGCTCGATCAGATTGTGATTCAGTAGGAGGACCCGCGCCAACGTCGTAGGTCAGGTGATTCCGAGGATGCTGTCGAGCTTCGACTCTTTGAAAGTCGCGAGAACTTCCGGCGAGGGGTTGCGAACAGTGAAGGTGATCCCCGAAGCCATGGCGTCAAAGTGCAGCGACAGCAGGAGTCCGACGCCCTCGGCGTCCACGGTGCGCACGTTGCTGAAGTCGAGCACCAGCTCCGGCGTGCGATCCTTGACCGAATCGACGGTTTCCCTCAGAGCTTCGCATGTCTCACCGATCACATCGCCTGTGATGTGAATCGTCATGAGTTGCGCATTTCCTGCCAGGAAGAGTTCCACAGTCAGAATGCCAATTTCGGCTTGGGTTCGAGATGCCGTACAAAAGCAGTGGGGTGCAACGGCGCTTTATCCCTGAAGAAGTATTGTAACAACGTTGAGGGCGCGGGTTGTCAACCCGGGTTGCTGCCCGGAGGTCCTAGCCGGGGAGGTCTTTGGCGCTCCTTTGCCCGACAGGTGGCCGCTGTGGGACGAGTCCAAGCTGCCACCACTCACGGTCTCCCATACGGCGCGCGGCGAGTTCGTATCGCCCGGGACCGAGGGCGGGGTACAGCACCCGCATTTTGCCCCGATGGGCGGTCGTCACCAGCGGGCACGCCCCGATCCACGAGACTCCCTTGCGCACGGGGTCGGGAAATGCCCTCTCGGGCTGGTCGATCGCCCGGATGGAGAACTCGATCGGGATCTGCGTGTGGGCGGCCCACTCCCCTGCTTCCTCGGAGGCCAAAGAAGGGGGCGCGCCTTCCCAGTCGCCAGCGTGAACCCCCGAGAGCATCACGACGCACTGTTCCCAGATACCGTTTCGCGTCGTCTCGGCGACACCGAACCCGACGTGGGTCGTCCCGGAGTGAAACAGGTTCTTGGCGTGTGGAGGTGACTTCACCCATCCCGTAATCGCATCTTCGACGCTCTCCTCGAAGGGGGATGGTTGGCTGGCTATCGCGCGCGCGAGGTTCTCCCGCACGTCGAAAACGATCATCTGCGGCTGAATCCGCGCCACGCGATCGCGAGCGCGCTCGCCGTCCGGGCTTTCGTGCGCAAAGTAGCCACGCCGCAGCATGTCCTCGGCGTGTGCCTGAGCAACGCTGTCCAATCCGGGCGAAGGTTGGACGGTGACCTTGCCTTTCGCGAACCGCTGCACATTCATCCGCTCCAGGAGGAGCGCCCGATATGCCTCCGGAGTGGCCGCACGCAAAGGCGGCCCTTCGGCGAAAGTGCGCCTCGGGATCAGCAGGAGGAGCAGAGAAAGAAGCAGCGCGAGACGAGACATGAATGGCAGGATTCACAACCAGCCGCAGAACGACAACTGGCGTTTGCATCTCGGGACGAGATTCGTGGGCATTGAGTACTTGCGCCTCATGCCCCTGCCGGGAACCGATGACGTCACTTTCGCACGGAGGAACGCGGCATGAAAGCGCTTGTCACGGGAGCAGCGGGATTCATCGGCTCGACGCTCAGCGAAGCGCTCGTGGCGCAGGGCACCGAGGTCGTCGGAATCGATGCGTTCACGGACTATTACGGGCGCGAGTTCAAGGAGCGCAACCTCGCGAAACTGCGGGGTGAATCGCGCTTTCGCCTCATTGAGGGATGGCTTCAGGACCTCCCACTCCGCGAGATCCTCGATGGTGTGGACGTCATCTTTCACCAGGCCGCCCAAGCCGGCGTGCGCGCGAGTTGGGGCGCCGACTTTCGCCTCTACACCGAGTGGAATGTGCTCGCGACGCAGATGCTCCTCGAGGGGGCGCGCCAAATGCCCCGCCCCCCGAAGGTAGTCTACGCGTCGAGCAGTTCCGTCTATGGCGAGCGCGACACGTTCCCTTTCCGCGTTTCGGATCGGCCCGAGCCGCTGTCGCCGTACGGCGTGACAAAGCTCGCGGCGGAACACCTCTGCGTGCTCTATACGCGCAACTTCGGGCTCCCGACTGTTTCGTTGCGATACTTCACTGTCTACGGTCCGCGCCAGCGCCCGGACATGGCGTTCCACAAGTTCCTCAAGGCGATCAGGTCTGGTGGGGAAATTCCGCTCTATGGGGATGGCGAACAGACCCGCGATTTTACGTTTATTGCCGATGCTGTTCAGGCGAACCTCTGTGCCGCGGAGAACGGCCCCGCCGGGGGTGTTTACAACGTCGGGGGTGGCAGCCGGGTTACGGTAAACGAGGTGATCGCGATGCTCCGCGAGGTCACGGGAATGCCCGTGAACATCAAACATCTCCCCCGCCAGCACGGGGACGTAACCCACACCATTGCAGACACCGACGACACCCGTGCAGATCTAAGGTGGGTGCCGAGGACCGGACTAAAAGAAGGCCTTGCAGCAGAATGGGAGTGGCTTCAGGGAATCTACTGATTCTGCTTATTCACACCCCTCAACGAGCGACATAGTACTTGACGGCGCGGCGCCCGGAGCCGCACTCAGGACTGGACTAAATCAAGGGAGTTCTCCCATGAAGACGAAAAAGACAGCGTTGGTTTGTGCTGCAATTGTGTCGTTCGCGCTGATCGCCCCCCAGGCGCCAGCCTCGCGTTACGACAATCAGTATGAAACGCACCCGCTCAAGGTGATCGGCTACGGCTTCCACGCGATCGGTCAGGGTCTCTCATGGGCAATTTTCCGCCCGATCCATTGGCTCGTTTCGCAGGACAACATGGACGTCGTCTTCGGCCACAAGGCCCGCCTGAACCAGGATGAGACGCACTTCATCTGGGAGCACGGAGATTACTCGCCCTCGATCGCGCGTGAGCGCGCCGAGCGCGGTGCCGCCACGAGCGGTATGTCTTCCGCCGCAAGCACCCGCCCCACCGCCAAGAAGTAACACCCCCTCCTTTCGCCAATGGCCCGGGATCGCGCGTCCAACGCAGATCCCGGGTGATGTGCTTTTTCTACCTCACTTGATATTGATGATTCGATCACGACGCGAGTCAACGCGCGGATGGATGGTCGTTTCCAACGATGTCGATTTCGAAACTGGTTTCTTGAGTTTATGGGATACTCGTACAATTGACAGTCATCTGCGCTCGAGTTGGCGAACGAGCCGCTCATGAAACATTAGCTACCCGTCAGTGTCAGGCGTGCAATCTGGTTCGAAAACGGCAGCCCGTCGCGCGTGATCATGATCGTCCCGCCTTTCGGTGGTGACAACCGCGAGTCGGCTGGCGTTCTTGGGGAAATCGCCGCCCCGCGCGTTCAACGATCAAGTCGTCGTCAGTTGTGAGCCCCCTGAGATCGATGCAGATTCCACCTCCCGAACCAGTTCCTCCACGAGATAGCCCCGTTGGTGCGCCGTCGGCCGAATAGACCGGTGGGAGAGAATTCCCTCCGTTGGGAGCTATCGGGAACGCGCCCCACGCCCCGTCCACGGAGATTGTGGATTGGGCACCAAGGATGAGAGTCGCACTTGGCACGATCCGGGTCTCCACTCCGCCTCGCGTGGGCGAGGTGGGGGCATACGGGCGGACGACAACAACCTCTCAGACAGGAATCGCAACCCTTCCTATACCGGTGTGCGTGCCCCGGATTCGATCTCCGGTCTGGTGCATCAGGTCTCCCTCGCGATGATCCCTCGGCGGATAGTCCGGCGAAAAGCTCGGCGCGCACGCGAAATGCATGGGAGCGATGAGCAGGGCCGAAGTGGAACGCATCGGTGTAACCATCGGGGAGGAGCCAATGTGGCTTGGTCCATCAACGTAACAAGATAGATGGGGGAGGATCCAGAGTCCCGATCAAAACTCCGTCCGAGGCCCGTAAGTCCTTTTCATTCAACACTCGGACCATAGCGCTTCTTTGGTTCTGTCAGGGGTTCTTGTGAGCGATCATCCACTCAGATCTGCTTCGAATCGAATGGATCTGTCCTATCGACGTTGACGTTGTCCCGGTGGGTGCGCCGGGATTTCTCGCATGATCGAAGTCACCGACCCCATGACTCTCTGGGCCGGGCTCGCGCTGCTGTTGGGCGGGTGGATTCTCTATTGGATGACGCTGACGCTGACGGGAGCGGTGTTGTTCGGAGTTGGGTCGATGCTTGCGGCGTCGCTCCTCACGTCGATTCTGGAGATCGACGAGGGAGTGCGGATGGGCATTCAGGTGGGGGCCGCATTGGTCGGTGCGCTCGCCGGAGCCTTCGTCTTTCGGCTCGTACACAAGATTGCGTTTTTCACGTTGGGGACGGCGGTGGGATTGGTTGCGATGCTCGGTCTTGTCGCGCTCGGGCGTGGACTCGATTGGGATTGGGCCGAATCGCGGAACGTCGTCGCCCTCGTTGTGCCTGTTGGCACGGTGATCACGGGCTTGATCGCCATGGCGATGGACAGTGTCGTCATCGCGGCAGCGTCGTCGATCATTGGGAGCCTGCTCGTGATGGAGGGGCTCGGCTGGCCGTACGATGGGCTCCCAGTCCTGGGGCTGATCCCGCTCGGCCTTGTTGTTCAGTTGTGGCTGACCGACGCGAAGCGCTCGAAGCGCAAGTCTTCCGACGCGGACGATGAAGACGACTAGGAAGCAGGTGGGCCGACGCGCGGAGTGGCGCGTTCGAACATGCCCAGAACGCGCGACCAATCATCCGTTTCGAAAGAATGCATCTGCCAGCGACCGTCGATGAGCGTGAATTGCGCCTTCGCTCTCCGAGGGGTCTCTTCGCCGATCCGAACTCCATGCCGGTAGAACGCGCGCATGGGCCCACGGAGTTTGATCTTCGCGCTCCACTCGAATTCTGCCGTGGCTTGCAGGCCTCCGTTCGTTTCAGAAACACGAATTGATGAAACGTCCACGTCGGCCTCTTCGTAGGTGGGAAACAAACCACGTTCGACGAACACGAGGAACTGTTGTCGATTCATTTGCGGCGCGGTGAAATCCGGCGCGAGCAGTGAATCGAGGGACGCAATCTCCTTCGCGATGATCGCATCAGCGAGCGCGTGGGTGGACTTGGTGACTCCCTCCTCCACCGTCGGGGGGCGCATGACGACCCAAGCGGTTGCAACAACCGCCAAGACAAAGGCGCCCGCGATGATCCGCAGGCGCCTAACCTGACTCTTCAGTTCACTCAAACTCGCTTCACCGATTCTGCAAGAGTGTCACTTACGTGACTGGAACCAACTCGAACAGAACGTTGATGTCGAAGCGCGAGGGAAGCAACCCCATCCCCGTCATGAGATGCCCTTCGAGGTGCATTTCCACGGTCCCCTTCTGCATTACGCCATAGGTCGAGTTGAACTCGTAGTGAGCCTTCCTCGTCCCATTCACGCCGGCGGCGATGTTGCTCGCGGGGTCGATCTGCTGGGGAGCACTCGGGTCCGGGATCATGTGCGCATTGACCTGAACGACCGTGACATTCTCATCGCGTGACGCGAGAAGGAAGTTTGAATCCGTGATGACGGGGAGATTGAGCTGCATCTCGTTCCCCTTCGTGGTCCAGGCATCACCGGTTTCGACAGGTTCAAGCGGGAGGTTGCTGAAAATGCCAGCTAGCGCCTTCGCCGTTCCGTCATCGTTGTAGGAGTTGAAGAGGTTCTGCTTCAATTGCTCGGTCATCGGGTCCTTGAAGACTTCCGCGTTGCCGAGGCTATCCATTGCCATCTCGGTCGCGCCTTTGACGGCGATGATCTTCCCCTGCGGGCCGAGTTGAAACCAGAAGGAACGCCCAAGCATCGACTGAAGCAGGATTGTCACCGGCTGCTTGTAGGCTTCCTCGCCGGATGCCGAATCCCAATTTGTTTCATCCCCTCCGGGACCCTTCTCGTAGTGTTTGAATCGCTTGTGGGTACCCATGATCGTCATCACGCCGTCAGCATCGACGGTGTGGACTTGAAACAGGTACTCCTGAATCGTTTCCGCGCGTGTATACCACGGGCCACCGTTGACGACCTGATTGATGTCCTGAGTCATCGAGCGGCGAATGATGAATTGGGCGCCGGGTTGCAGAGCCACGCGGATGGGTTTCTTGTTGCTGGCGGGAGCTGTTTCCGCCGGGGCGGACTCAGCCACGGCGGCAGGGGTTGTCGCCGCATCCGGGGTCCCTTGTGGGGCTGCGTCCTGAGCGAAGATCGGTGAGGCGATGCCCCCGAGAATGAGGGCGACTGCAACCCCAAGAAAATCGTTTCGAATCATGAGTGGATCGAAGATCCTTGCTGGTCTCGTGGGGGGACATCCCCCGACTTCGATGCATCGGCCACCGCCCGCCCGTGGGCAAGCACTGATAAACCCTTTGCATGGTTCAATGACCACGTCTGGGCGGCCCGGGTTGGCTGCATCGCAATATTTCCTTTCGATCGCTGGTGAGCCCACGCAGCCGATCACCGCCCGCGAACCCTACGTTGAGAGGTCGGGTTCCTTCAGTCAGGACAGAAGTTTGAAGCTCGCGTCCAGCGAGCCGCGACGCCTGCGAGGAAATCTTTCCTTTAGCGTTGCTTCGGATCGGACGATGCCTCACTTTGGCTTTTGGCGTCCTTCGTGCCCCGAGCCAAGGCAACACCGCGCACGACGCGACCCCCATGTTGATCTGAAATGCCTAACCCGCCGGAGGTCCCTCCATGGGTCTCTTCAGCCGTTCAAACAAATCGAAGACTCCCGCTTCGCCGACTCCCGAGCCGGATCGCCCTGTCGATCCAATGAACGATTTGGCGGCGCCCCTGCCTGGCAAGGTGAGTTCGACTGCGCCTCCGGGGAATATCCCCGGTGGCGAATCCGCGACCGCGGTCAACCCATCGTCGCGGCGTGGCTTCGTGCCCTCAAAGGAACAGGCCAGCGCGTATCACAAGGCCGTCGCCAAGGGCGGCCCCAAGGCCACCTCGCAGTCACTCGCCCAAGTGCTCGGCTCGACGGGCCTGCTCCCCCAGGCGCAGATTGACAAGCTGATCAAGGACCACGGCGAGTCCGCCACGACGCTGCAGAAGGCTGTCACCAGCCAGGGGTTGATGAATCAAGTCGACTTCCTCGACGCGATGGCCGAGAACTTGGGGATGGAGCGCATCTCGCTCTCCTCGATCACCGTCACGCCAGACCTCATCGAGCAAGTTCCGAAAAAAGTCGCGCGCGACTATCGCGTCTTTCCCGTCAGTTGGGACCGCGAGAAGAAGGAAATCCGAGTCGCCATCGCTGACCCGCTAAACATCGCCGCCATCGACGACTTGCAGCGCATCTTGAATTGCCACGTGACGACGCTGGTCGCCTCGGAAGACGAGATCGATCGTTACTACAAGAAGTGGTACGAGACCGACGAAATCTCAAAGGCCTACATCGACGCGACGGACTCCCTCCATGCCCAGGACAAGGCGGACGAGGACGCCTACACGTCGATGGACCTGACCGGCGATGAAGAGGCGGACACCCCCGCCGTCGTGAAGTTCGTCGATCTTATCTTCCGTCAGGCAGTGCACGACCGCGCGTCGGACATCCACATCGAACCCAATCGTCGCAATGTGACGATTCGCTTCCGAGTGGACGGCGTTTTGCATGAACTCCCGTCCCCGCCGAAGAAGTGGCAGAACGCGATCCTATCGCGGCTCAAGGTGCTCTCCGGCATGGACCTCGCCGAAAAGCGCATCCCGCAGGACGGTCGCATCAAGCTCAACCTGCCGGACCGCAAACTCGACCTCCGTGTCTCTGCGCTTCCTTCGATCTATGGCGAGTCGATCGTCATGCGTATTCTCGATCAGTCGAACGTGATGCTCGGACTCGAGGACGTCGGTTTCCTTCCCGAAAACGTATCGCGATTCCGCCAACTGATCTCCTCTCCGAACGGCATCATCGTCATGACGGGTCCGACCGGTTCCGGCAAGACGACGACGCTCTATTCGGCGCTCGGAACGCTGAACAATCCCGAGACGAAGATCCTCACCATCGAGAACCCCGTTGAATACATGATCGATGGAATCTGCCAGGTGCAGGTGAACGAGGAAATCGGGCTCTCGTTCTCGAAGGGACTGCGCTCAATGTTGCGCCAGTCACCCGACGTGATTCTGGTCGGTGAAATTCGAGACATCGAAACTGCGGAAATCGCCATCCGCGCGGCGCTCACGGGTCACTTGGTGTTCTCGACGCTCCACACGAACGACGCGCCCTCGGCGCCGACTCGTCTCGTGGACATGGGCATCAAGCCGTTCCTCGTGGCGTCATCGGTGCAGGCAGTCATCGCGCAGCGCCTCATCCGCAAATTGTGCGCGCACTGCAAGCGCTCCATCTCCGTCCCCGATGAGACGCTCGTGGAAGCTGGTGCATCGCCTGAGGAGATCGCAGCGTATCACAACGGCAACCTCCCGATGATCGGCCCGCAGGGCTGCGATCGTTGCGAAGGAAAGGGCTACCGCGGGCGTACCGCGATCCACGAAATCTTCGTCGTCGATTCGAGACTGCGAAGCATGATCATCCGCGGCGAGTCCTCGCTCCGCCTGAAGAAGGTAGCGGTGCGCGGCGGCATGAGGACGTTGCGCATGGACGGCTGGGAGAAGGCCAAGCTCGGTCAGACATCCGCTGAGGAAGTCGTGCGCATCACCGCTCAGGACTAGACAGTCCACGGGCGAAGGATCGAACGGGGCGAATCCAGCGAGTGGATTCACCCCGTTTCATTTTGTGGGTGGGTTATCTCAGACGCCCGGCCGTGGGGTTGTTCATCTCGAAGAGCGAGATATCCTCGGCCTCTGCGATGGCTTGGGTTTCCGGGTTCAACTCTGCAGCGACGCGACGGCTGGGGAAGAGCCCTTCAGGGCGAAGCCTTACGACGACAATGAGAAGGATGCCGTACAGCATCATGCGCAGCTCGGGATCGATATTCACGTCCCAACGCGCGTTGGCGCGTTCGATGCCGATGCGGAGCACCTGCAGCGTCGTGATCAGGATCAATGACCCCGCAAACGATCCGGCGAAGCTACCCATGCCCCCGAGCACGACATACGCGAGCACATAGACGCTAAACAAGAACGTGAAGTTATCGACATAGACGCCTCCATAGATGAGCGGCAGGAGGGATCCAGCCAGCCCCCCGAGCGCAGCGCTCAGGAAGAACGCGAGTGACTTGTAAACGCTCAGATCGATCCCACACGATTGAGCGGCAATCTCGTCCTCAGCGATGGCGCGCCACGCAAGGCCCACGCGCGAATGCACCACGCGCCACGAGAGCGCATATGCGAGCGCGAGCATGGCCACCGCGAGAACCCACATCGGCTTGCGATCACCGAGCGCAATCATTGTGTCCGTGAATGGAAGGCCCAGAGTCGCCCAGGGGATGTCCTTTAATCCCTGTGCGCCGCCGGTGACCGAGTCCCAATTCTTCGCCGTAAGCATCGTCAGTTCGCCGAATCCGAACGTCACGATCGCGAAGTAGTCTCCGGATAGCTTGAGCGTGGGGATGCCAAGCAGAACTCCCCAGATCCCCGCGTGAAAGAACGCCACGGGGATCGCCGCGTAGAACGCCCAGGGATTCGTGAGCAGGGTGCCTTCGCCGGGGAGTCCGTGCTTCATCAACAGGCCGGTCGTGTATGCACCAATCGCCATGAATCCGCAGAATCCAAGATTTAACTGCCCCGTGTACCCCGTCACTATATTCAGGCCCAGCGCAGCAATGGCGTACATTGCGACGGAGGTCATCAGGATGAGCGCGGAGTTGCTGAAAATCTCAGCCTCGGTGCTGCCAAAGATGATCGGGGCAAAAGCGACGAAGAGGACGGTGCCGACGATGATCGCAGCTTGAACCCCCTTCGGGAGAAGCTGGAAGCGATCGCGCAGGTTCTGCGGTTGCGCGGGAGGAAGCGGCATCAGTTTGCCCCCGTGACCTGACGAAGCGCCACGCGCAACCCAACCTCGGCCACTTCCGAATTCGCAGAAAGAGTCATCTGGTTGTTCGCCTGAGGATCGCGATCGGACTTGATCTGCACGAAGACTCGACCGTTGTGCGGCAGGACATAGCAGTTACCGTCGTTCTGACCTGTCCCGACCACGGCGGAGTTCAGCACGGGCGCGTTGTTTGCCACGTCGTCCCATCTTTTTTTGGAAAAGTTGTAGATGGAATAGGTCAGCTTTTCACCACCGCCCGGCGTCGCATTCACGTCGAGAGCGACGGAGTCTGCGTAGACCTCCGCACCCTTGATCGGGACTTCGAAGAGGGCGATGAACCGCGTCTTTTGCATGCGGATTGTGCCATCGTCTTCCATGTCGAACCAGTTCTGGTTTTCTGGAACGGAGTGCAGCGAGACGCTCAACTCTTCGCGAGCAACCGCGATGTTGGGGCTTCCCATCGTGAGAGGTACCTTGACAAGCGCGGCAGTGACGTGGGTGACGTCCCCCGCATCAAGCGTATCCTGAAAGTTCTGCTTCTGCTCCTGGGTCACGCCGAGGAAGTAACACGATCCCTGTTCCACCGGAAAGATGCGAAGGCTGCTGACCGGCGGATAGAAGTACGCGCCGAGCGCGACGCCTGCGTTGTGACGATTGATCTCAGGGCTGGTTTCTTTGCGGCCATCAGAAATGAGCCGGAGGATTTCTTCCCGAATTGGCACCCACTCGTTGACGCGCGCACCGCGCTTTCCGTCGGTGCCGAAATCGGTCGTCTGGCCGTTGGCAATCCTGCCAAGACTGACGGCGCGCCCGCCTTGGACGATGAAGGACTCCTCGAAGTCCGAGCCGCTATTGTTCGTGACGCTGCCGCGGATGCGCACGCCGCTCGAGTACATCGCCGCCTGAATGTCGATCGACCCCTCGAGGCTGAGCGGCGCGCGGGTCTGCACCTGCACGACTTCGAACGGATGCATTGGCCAGCTCTCTATCGCGATTGAATCTGCGCCGGTGCGGATGACGGGGCGGCGCTCTGCCAGGCCAAGGCCCTGACCCGCGAGCGGATTCGCGATGAAATTCGAGAAGTAACGAATTCCCTCGTAGGCGTTCCAGCGAACGTCGTCCGCGATGGCGGCGCGAGCGGGGCCGGGCTCAAAGCTGAAGTCACCCGCAGCATTCGTGAACGCTGCCGCGGTGGATCTCAGATTCGCGACGGACTGCCCCGCCGTCGTCTGCACGAGGGAGACTTGGCGCACGATGGATGTTCCACCGCGGGTGATCTTGCCGAGTCCGAAGATCAAGATCGAGAACACGACCACGATGGCGGGAATTGTCCCCCAAGCGAGGTCGAATCGTTTCATGCGCGAGAGGAGATAGAAGTTCAGCGGCCCAACCACTCCCGCATAGATAAGGCAAATCAGCCCGATAAAGAAGTGATTCGGCGGACGACCAGCGCTCTCGGTCAGGATCGTGAGGCCGTCTGCGGATGTCTCCGCCTCGTCACTGCCAGAGCGGCCACGGCGCAGCACGGTGAGGTACGAGTACTGATAACCTGCCAGGTTCGGCATCGGCATGAGCGCCCACCAGAAAGGCGATAGCCCATCCGAGAGTCCGGGGGAGGTCGATTCGAGGTCGAACGAGAGAAAGAGGATCTGTCCCGCGCCCATCGGGCGACGTGCGAAGATGGGCTCACCACCAGTCGCGCGCGCCACGACCTCCGTGCCTTGCTTCGGCATGAAGCGCGTCGCGACGAACGCATCCTCTGTGGCCGTCGGGCTTGCCGCTGCGTCCCGCGTCTTCGCGCGGAAGGTGACGCCGGCTGGTTCAACCACGACGCGTTCGGAATCCTGAACCGTCACGGGAAGGAGATCGTTGTCCGTACCGTCACCATAGCTGGCCGTGTTGACGCCCCCGAGGAGTATCATCGTCCCGCCGAGCGTCACCCAGTCCTGCAATGCCTGGCGCACCGGCGGGTTCATCGCGGACTCGTCCCACTCCGAAATGATGAGCGCATCCACCGCATCGAACCCCATCCACGAATCCGGGAGGGATCGATACGGGATTTTTGCGCGCGTCGTGATGTCGAGATCGCCACGCAAAATCGGAACGGCGAGCGATCCCAGCGAGTCGCCGACGGTGAGAATGAGAATCTTCTCGTTACCGACCACGTTGAGATCGAGGGGGTAGTCGTTCAACTTCTTCCCGTCCTCGTTGCGCAGCGTCATCGCTGGTTTGACGGCTGGAGTCGTCTCGGGAAACTTCGCGTAGAGGAAAAAGCGCTGAGTGGAGAAAGCCGGGACGAGGATGTCTCGACGATAAAGCATCGGCGGCGCGTCTTCGTCTTCGGGGCGCGACTCGATTTCGATGCTCCCTCGGAAGTCGAGGCTGCGATCTCCGGGCTGGCCGCTCTTCGGTTGGTTCGAAATGGAAACGATCACCGGACACCACTTGCCCGGACGATAGAACCCATCGAATCCAGCGACGACATTGACGGTGAGTTCCCCCTGCGCACGCGCGGACATCGGCAGCGCTGCGAGGAAAAAAACAAAGAGTATGTTCAGCAGGGTTAGACTACGAATCATCCGGGGGTCCCGTGTCTTGGCATATGCCTGAGCGACATCGTTGTTTTCAACGAACGGCGGGCGTTAGTCGAGCGTGATTCGATGACGATTCTTCTGAAGCAACGCAGTACCAACCCCTTTCACACGCGCGAGGTCGTCGACTGTGCGAAATCTGCCGCGCCGAATTCGATCCGCAATGATCGCATCGGCGAGCTTTGGCCCCACGCCACTCAGCCGCTGCAGGTCTTCCACACCCGCGCTGTTGATGCCGACAATGCCCGTCTTTTCGATCTTTGGAACGGAAGTCGTGGACTCGACTTCGATGGCAGGCGGGGTCGCCACAAGAGTCGATGTTGCCTCGATTGCACCGGGAATCTCAATGAAGGGGCGAAGTCGATCGATCGTCTTTGCTCCGATGCCGGGGACCTGATCGAGGTCGTTGACGCTCTTGAATCCGCCGAGTTCCTCGCGCACCTTGAGGATCGCCGTGGCCTTGGTCGCGCCGATCCCGGGCAGGGAATCGATCTGGTCGAGCGTTGCGGAGTTGAGGTCGATCCGTCCCGCCAACGTGGTCGTGGGCGGAGGGGTCGCGCTGGCATCATCCGTCGCGGAGGGCGAGGTCGCCCCATGCGTAATCGCAACTGGCTGATGGACGATGATTGGGCCCGGCGGAGGCGGAGCGTGGTAGTATCGCGCCCCGGCAAGAATCATCACTGAAAAGAGGCCCATGCCAAACAGGAGGCGCACCTCACGGCGCGTCACACCCGCGAACATGATGGGTCAGCCTTGGCGGGCACGGGCCGCGCCGACCGCGGCCATGAACTTCTCCAGCGACTCTTCGAGGCTCTGGCGGACTTTGCCAGCAGAGGAGAGTTCTCCCATGCGGATGCGCTGGGCGAGTTCCTTCAGTTCAGCGCCGAACTCGGCGTCGGGGGCCGCATTCGCGGCAGGAGCACCTGCGAGGCGCCCCTTGCCGATCTCAACCATGTCGTCCATGACCTGGGCGAATTGCAAGAGGTCGGAACCAAATCCGACCGCCTTGGGCTCTGCACCGGCGACCCAAGCAGCGGGGTCGGTGTCGTCGTCCCCCGTGCGCGCGGTTGGGAAGGGCAAGAAGTCCGTCAGCTTCAGACGCTGGTCGTGGCTGAGATAAATCGTTTCCATCCGAACATCGCCGTGGATGATCCCAAGGCGATGGACAGCTTCGAGAGCATGGGCAACTTGGACGAGCAAACGAATCAGCAACGGCACGCCCACAGCCGGGAGCTTACCCACGAACTCGCGAAGGGTTCCGCCGGGGATGTATTCCTGAACGACGCGCAACAACTCGTCGTCACGATCGGCGTAGGTGAGCCGCCCCAGATTCGGGTGGCTGAGATGCGCGAGTAGCTTGAGCCGACGCTCCAGATCAAGGAAGCGCGGTTGAAGTTCCTTATGCAGTGCAAACATCCGAAGCGTGACAGGGACGTCGAGAATCGCATCCGAGCCGAAGAATGTTGCCGAGTCCTCGGTCGTGGTGATCAGGCGGTCCACATCAAAGCGAAGCGCGCGATTTGCTGGAGACCGGACGGAGAGCAGTTCGATGTCCGTCGATCCACCCAAGGCGAGATGCCCAACGATGGCGCGCAGCGGGACGCGCTTGCTGGCGGTCATGGAAGCAATGTCCGAGGATGTCTCGAGCACCTGCTTCATGAGTTGAGCGGGGTCCGGAGCCTTTGCGCGGCCAGCGGCCACGTCGCGCAGGCGGTTGATTTCCCCGAGGTAGCGAAGACGAATCAGCACGCTGACCAGAGCGTTGTTCTCTGCGACGGCGCGATTGTAATAGTCGAGTGCCTCGACGTCCCGTTCCGCTGCTTCGAAACTGCGCCCGATGCGTTCGAAGAACTTGGCGCTGGCACGCTGATCGGAGAGTGCGCCGCTGACGGCCTCGACCAGTTGGCGGGCCTCCGTCGCGCGATCCAGATCAAGGAGAAGGTCTACGATTTCGATGCGAAGTTCTTCATCGAGAGGCGTTCCCTGAAGTGCCTGACGCAAGTGGTCGAGGGCCCGCTCCGTATTGCCGACGGCGCGATGAACGCGCCCCGCTTCGAGATGGGCGCCGACGCGTTCGAATGCTCCCAGGGCGCGCGGCAAATCGCCGCGTCGCAGCCAGAGGGCACCGGCACTGCGCAGGTCCTTGGCCTCTTCGCCTTCGCATTCAGCACGGGTGGGGACGTAGTTCGGATCGCCCGGCGCGGGAACCGGGGTCTTCATGAACTCGCGAAGGTCGAGATCCGAGTCGGTCAGACGCTCGTCGTCGAGAACAGCCTGAGAGTTTCCAGGGTGGATGGGAAGGGGGCGGGTGGGCGAGTCGCCGGTGACCTTGGTCATCCCCCGGCCATCACGCGACATCCCGCCGCGGACCCGGAACATGATCCACATGCCAATAATGATCGCCATCACCATTAGGATCAGGACGACGCCGGGAGAAAATGCATCCAGCAAACTGGCGGAAAGGAGTCGTGTCAGTATCGACGACACGCAGGGACTCCCTTCGCGCGGATTGGGTGTGTCGCTTGGCCAGCCAAGGCCCAATCGGGGCCCTGACAGATTCGCTTAGTGGAAAGCATAGGGTATAAGCAGGCCATACCGGCTCACCCGGTCAAGATTACACTTCGCGTACCGACACACTTTGACACAAATTCTACGGAAGCATTGGCCCCGCTCGATCAAGGATCAAGCCCCAACCGTCGAGACGACAGGAATTTGCGCGTCGCGGACCCCGCCAGAAGAGACACGTCCATCTACCCCCGAGGGCCATCGATTCCGTGCTCCCGGGGCGAAACCTTCGAGGCTGTCCCTTCTTATTGCCAACTCCCCCCCGGATGGTTCCCATGGGGGTGAAGTCGCAGGAAGCTCTATGATTGGAAGTTTGCGCCATGCTCGATGCACCTGACGGACCCAAGCACAAGCCAGCCCCCCCGAGGGAGTTTGTCCCTCCCCCCGCCCCGGCGGGGGTCCAGAAACAGGTGCGGATCGCGCATCTGAACGAGATGAAGCGGACCGGACGCCCAATCGTCATGGTCACCGCCTATGATTCGTGCTTTGGCGCGTTGGCCGACCTGAGCGGGGTGGACATGATCCTGGTCGGGGATTCCGTCGGGATGGTGGCACACGGGTTTGAGACGACCCTTCCCGTGACGATGGACATGATGGTGATGCATACGCGGGCGGTCTCCTCGGTCGCCAAGAGGGCGTTCGTCGTGGGGGACATGCCGTTTCTCAGCTACAGTGTCTCGATCGAAGAGGCTGTGAGGAATGCCGGTCGTCTGGTTCAGGAAGGTGGAGCCCAGGCCGTCAAGGTCGAGGGGAGGACAGAAGCCATCCTTCCGGTCATCCGAGCGATCGCCAACGCGAGCATCCCTGTCATGGGACATATCGGCCTCGTCCCGCAGAGCGTGCATCACTTTAGCGGGTTCCGGGTGCAGGGGCGGGAGGTGGAAGGGGCGGAAGCACTGGTCGAGCTCGCCCAGGCGCATCAAGAGGCGGGGGCGTTCTCGCTTGTGATCGAGGCGATCCCGGCGGCGCTGGCCACCCGGATTTCTCGCGACGTCACCATCCCCACCATCGGCATTGGGGCGGGAGTTGGCTGCGATGGTCAGGTCATCGTCATGCATGACCTGCTGGGCCTGACTGAAAACCCAGCCAAGTTTGTCCGTCGATACGCAGACGTGCGGTCCGCGACCCTGAGGGCGTTTCGAAAGTACTCTCGCGATGTACGGGAGAAGACCTTCCCCTCAGAGAAGGAAAGCTACGAGTAGGTCGAGCTCGCCCGCTCGGCCACGGGGGCGATGGCCATCGCGGCCATGATCCAGAAGAAGAACGCGTTCCGCTCCTCGTAGAAGTTGCCGATCAATCCGTAGAGCAGGAGTCCGATGACCCCCATCGCGAACGACGCAGTCACGATCATTGCCTGGCTCGGGTTTGCGTGATGGAACGTACGCCATGGATGGGCCCTCCAAAGCAGTCGTACCCAAACAGCCCCGACAAGAAGGAAGGCCAGCGCGCCGAGGATGCCACTCTCGGCGAGTTGTTGAAGGTAGAACTGGTGTAGGTCGGGTTGTTGGACGTGGGTGTAAATGCGATGCGCCTCTCGTGCGCTTTCGGTCAAAAAGATGTTCGGCCCATACCCAATGCCGGTGACTGGGTTTTCGCGGATCGCTTGAAGCCCAACCTTGTAGATTCCGAATCTCCCGCTGAAGAAAGTGTCGAGGTTTCCCAGATCGTGAACTTGGGAAAGGACGCGTGTTCGGACCGACCCGAGCATGCTCGCGCCAGCAACTGCCGCCGCCGCCAGGCTGACCACGCCCCACGGGCTGAACCTTGCGAGCAGAGGGAGGAGCGCGACTGCGCACGCGGCCCACGCGCCGCGGGTCTGTGTGAGCGCCGTCCCCCAGAGCAGAAGAGCCAGCGCCGCGGCCGCGAGAGCTGCCTCGCGTAAGCGGCCCGCTGCCCTGGCCAGCGCCATCAACCCGGCGCAGCACGGCGCGGTGAAGATCGCATACATGGCGGTACGGCTGTACGAGTCGTATGGGCCCTTTGCGCGGAAGTACTCGTTCCCCATCGAGTCCTGGGCGGCGTAGACGTCGTCGCCGCTGTAGTACCCGTAGATGGTGAGGGCGCCTACGACAGCAGCAGAGAAGGCCATCGTGCGAAGAACGAGCAGCCGACGATCCTCTCCCCCGGCGGCCCAGATCATCACGGAGATGAACACCGCCAAGTTCGGGACGGCCTGCTCGAACACGGTGTGGAAGCTGTAAATCGGATCGAGACTGCGCGCCGCACTGATGACGAAGGCCGTCAGGAGACACATCGCGGGAGCGATGAAGAGCCTCGCGTGATCGAGCGTCGTCGCCTGCAACGCGGTCAGAATCGCCACGAGCAACGGGATCAAGATCGTCGCTGCCGCGCGTGCGGCTGTCGTGCCATCATCGTGTGGAAGTGTCAGGAGAAACAGGACAATCGCGCCTGCAAGGACACGCTCGATCCACTCGACCCGACTGCGCAGGGTGGGGGCGGCCCTTTCTTCGAAAACGGAACGGAATGTGGTCAGGCTTGTCGCTGGAAAGGACACGTGGGAGGAGAGAGATCCAGGGAATCTCGGGCGCTAGGAGACGATCACCTAACTCGACGCGTTAGCACAAGCGCATTGAGCGCGCGGCTCCACTTCGGTTCGGCGGGAGGGCGCGAGAGGACGTCCTGATAGCACTCCTCCATCTCCCCCATGAATCGTGGCAGGGAGAAATGCTGTGCGCGTCGCGCTCCCCCATCGGAGATGCGCTTCATAAAGTCGCGATCATTCTCGAGCCGGGCGAGAGCATCGCCGAGTCCCTCCACCGAGTTCACCGGGACGAGCAGGCCGTCCTCACCGTCCGTAATCACTTCGCGCGGACCGACGACATTCGACGCAACCACGGCAAGGCCCGACGCCAGCGCCTCGACCATCGAAAGCGCGAGCCCTTCGTTCTTGGAGCAAAGCACATAAGCGTCCGCCGCGACCAGGTGCTCTGCGACGTTGGGAGTCCAGCCCTTGAAATCGAGCTCACCCCCGGGGAACAGCTTCCTCCCCTTTGCCTTGGTCTCTTCGAAGATCGACCCACCACCGAGGAAGACACCTCGCCACCTCTTCATGCGCGGTGCGGCATGGTGCAACGCGTCCACGAGGATGCCCGGCTGCTTGTGCGGTTCGAAGCGCGCGCAATAGATCACGACGAACTCGCCCTCGGCATAGCCGAGCCTGGCGCGGAGCTCCGCGCGGCGCTCGTGCATTTTCTCGAAGGGAACGATGTCGATTCCATTCACGATGCGGCGGATGCGAGCGCCCTCGACGTTGAAGTTCGCGCGATAGAATTCCTCCACGCCCCTGCTGCAACAGATGATCGTGTCCGAGTGGGGAATCAGCGCGTTCTCTCGACGCCGAAAGTCGTCATTCATCCGGTGTTCATAGGTATTATGTTGATGGACAACCACCCGGGAAATCCCTGCCGCGACGCAGGCCACCCTGCCCGCGTTGTTTGCGAAGTCCGAGTGCAGGTGGACGATGTCCGGGCGTAGGTCCCTGAGCTGCCTGCCGAGGGCAAACACCCGCCCGGGAGACAGCTTGCGTGACATGGGCACCTTGACCCGCTTCCACCCGTTGGCGCGTATTTCCTTCGAGAAGTGATTCGGTCCCTTGAAATGGACGATCACCGACTCATACTTGGCAGGATCACAGTTCCTCACAATCTGGAGCATCATGTTCTGCATCCCGCCCGTTTCGAGATTCCCTGCAACGTGGACGATGCGTGTTCGGCGGGAGTGCGTCATGGGGGGAACGGGATCCTTGATCGGGCGCGGTGAGGTGCAGTATCGGCTCGCGTTTGTGAAGCGGGTCGTCGATGAACGCGCCCCGGAGAGGTCGCGCGTCCGATGAGTCAGTCCTTTGCCAACATCGCCCTGAACGAGATCAAGTTCGATTGCCGCCACTATAGCGGTTACAAGCCGTGCGGCAAGCACGACGGGTGCCCGGACTGCCCTCATTACGCACCACGCGGCGAGCAAATCCTGATCATCAAGCTTGGCGCGATGGGGGATGTGCTTCGTACGAAATCGCTGCTCCCCGCCCTGAAACGCGCCCACCCCACTTCGTGGATTGTGTGGCTCACGGCCCCCGGTTCGGAGTCCATCGCGCGCGACCCACTCGTGGATGAGGTTCGAACGCTGACGACGGAGGGCGTCATGGCGCTCGAGCGGCGCCCTTGGACACGGATCCTCTCCCTCGACAAAGATCCGCATGCGCTCGCGTTGTCGGCGAACCTCGCTGCGAAGACTCGGCAGGGATTCGCGCCGACGCCCTACAACACCGTGACCGTCTGGAACGACGCGGCGACGGATGCCCTGCGTCTGGGTTTGAGCGATGAGTTCAAGTTCCGCCAGAACAAGAAGTCGCAGCCGCAGATTCTGCACGACATCGCGGAACTCTCCTATCTGGGGGACTCGTACGCTCTCACCCTGACTGACGAGGCCCGCCGATGTGCGCTCGAAGTCCTGAACCGAATTGGTGTTCCGCTGGATCGCCCCATCATTGGCCTCAACACGGGATGCGGACCGGTCTTTGCGACCAAGGCGTGGACGCCGGAGGGATTCTCCGACTTGATCCGTCGACTTGGCGTGCATGACGGGCATTCGCTGCTCCTGCTGGGCGGGGCGCGCGAGGAAGCGCTGCATCGCAGGCTGACCGCGGAGAACCCGGGATGCACGGTGCTCTTCGATCCGGGAAACCGCAACAGCCTCGAGACATTTTTCGGACTCGTCGAGCGGTGCGCGATGGTGCTCACCTCGGATTCACTTTGTCTGCATGTCGCGGTCGCGCTGAAGCGTCCCCTCGTGGCGTTCTTTGGCCCGACATGCGAGCAGGAGATTGATCTCTTTGGCCTCGGTGAAAAAATCGTCACCGACTTCGAGTGCTCGCCGTGTTACCTCAAGGTCTGCCCGAAGCCGCGCACGTGCATGCAGGCTCTCGAAGTGGACATAGTCGAAGACGCGATGATGCGGGTGCTGCATGCCGCGCGCTGAGGATTCCTCCCCCGGCGCCCCTCCTCCACCGCCGCGTTTACATGTCATCACTACGGCGATCCTGATTCTAGCTGCGGTCCTGTTCGTGGGACGCGCGGTCCCGATCTTTCAGAAGTTCACGTCCACGGTCACGTTCGCCGGATCGCTCGACCGCGAGGAGGGATTCCTCGTGCTTCAAGCGCAACGGCTGCGCTCGGGAGAGACGATTTACCCATCACTTGAGGATGGCCCTTGGCTCGTCGGGAACTATCCACCCGTTTATCCTGCGGCGGTGGCGGCGCTCGGTGGAGGAACACTCGCGGGTGCACGAGCGATTTCACTCATCGCAGGGCTGGCCATCTGTGGGATGCTGATCGCATCGGCGCGTGTCCATGTGGGCTCGGGCATCTCGGGTGCGATCGCGGCGGGGTACTTCCTCACGACCTTTGAGTTCGCGTACTGGGGGCCCTTTGCGCGGGTGGACATGCTTGCGCTGGCACTGGCATTCGCGGGACTCCTCGCGAGTCAACATGCGCGCTCGCGACGCGGGATCGTGCTGGCAGCAGCGTTGCTTGCCGCCGCCGTCTTTACCAAGCAGACTCAGGTCATTGCGGTCCTCGTCGCCGCGGTCGGCCTTGCTTGGAACGGCAAACGACGGGGTGCACTGGAACTGCTGGCGATCACATCTGGAATCGGTGCTGCGTGCGGGGTCGTGCTCCTTGCGATGACGGGTGGCGAATTCTGGCGACACACGGTCACCTACAACGCGAATGTGATGGACTGGAAGCAGCTCGTCCCGTGGGCAAAGCATCTCGCGCGATTCTCCGGCATCGCCATCGTCGCTTGCTTTTCTGCAGGATGCGTCGCATTCGCACGACGTCGCGACGAAGCCTGCGCGCCGTCTACGGATCATGCGCCGATCCTGAGTCTCTCCACCGTCTGGCTCGTGGCGGGGTGCATCGAGGCCCTCTCTCTCGCCAAGGCGGGCGCGGCGGCGAACTACCTCCTCGACTTGCAGTGCGCCCTAGCCTGGTGGGTCGCAATGCGTCTGGGAGCAGCGATGTCGAAGTGGCGGCAGCACGGAGGAGACTGGCGGATCGCTGCGGTGCCATGGATTCTGATCGGCGGGATGTTGGCGACAGCGATCGTTCCGGTGCCCGAGGGGCGGTGGCAGATTCTCTCGAGCGTCTCGCGCCCTGCACCGGGCGCAGCGGAAGGGCTCGCGGCGATCGAGGAACTTGTGCTTTCCGTCGAAGGAGAGGTTCTCAGCGAGGACCCGCTGCCGCTGATGCGTCTTGGGCGGGATGTCATCTATCAGCCGTTTATCATGAGCCAGCTTGCGCGCGAAGGAAAGTGGGACCCCGCCAAGTTCATCGCCAAGATCGATCGCAGCGATTTCGCACTCGTCGTCACGACACAGGATCTCGCAAGCGCTCCCGTTCTGTTTGGTTTCACGCCACTGATGCGGGACGGCATTCTCTCGCGCTACGCATTGGTGCATCGCATCAGTGCCGGGAATGTGGTTTACCACGCATATATGCCCAAGGATGGCGTCCGTGTTGATTGACGCGTGGGCGCACGGTGAGCCGAGCGATCTGGTCTCTGCGATTCGCGCGCGGCGCGAGGCTGGCGGCGATGTGATCGACCTGATCTCCGCGAATCCGCACGACCACGGTTTGGACTTCCCAGCGGGTCTACTCGCCGATGTGGGTGCGCGCGCACTCCCCCGCATCAAGAAGTACGAACCCGATGCGCTTGGGCAACTCGCCGCGCGCAAGGCGGTCTCCGCATGGTATCGGGATCGCAACGCCACGGTTGACGCGCGGGACATCGTGCTCACGCCCGGGACGAGTCTCGCATACTTCTATGCGTTTCGACTTCTCCTCGAGGGTGGCGGCGAGGTTCTCGTGCCGCGTCCAACGTACCCACTCTTTGACGACATCGCGAAGATTGCAAACGCGCGGACGCGGTCGTATCATCTCAGGAAATGCGCGGATCGCTGGGCATTCGACGCCGAAGAAGCCGCATTCCAGATCACCCCGCGCACGCGCGCGATTGTCGTCGTGTCGCCGCACAACCCCGTTGGACACGTCTTCGACGAATCGGAGTGGATGGCCCTGGCGAAGGTGTGTCGAGATCGCGGCCTCGCGCTGATCGTGGATGAGGTCTTCTCGGAATTCCTGCACGCGGGCTCGCAATATCATCGAGCCTGTGAAACGGGATTCGGATTCCCTCTCGTACTGACGCTGAACGGCATTTCAAAGATGCTTTCGCTCCCCGGCCTGAAGGGAGGATGGACTGCGCTGACGGGGGATCGCGAACGCGTCGATCCTCTGCGCGAGTCGCTCGCCTATATGAGCGATACCTTTCTTCCCGTGAGCGAACTCACGCAGGCGATGCTGCCTGAATTATTGAGGGTCGGCGCGGACGAGACTCGCAGGTTTGCGAGCACATATCGTGAGCGCATGAGCGTGCTGAGGTCAGCGCTCGCGGATGGACCATGGCACGTCCCGGATGTCGAGGGCGGCGTCTATCTGACGATTCACTCGGAGCGATTTTCCGCGCCGACTATTGCGGAGGAACTCGTCCGCGACGTCGGTGTCGTGGTGCATCATGGGTCGATGTACGGGGTGGACGAACCTTCGCTTGTGATGACGTGTGTCGCGCGCGAGGAGAATCTCCGCGAGGGAGCCGCGCGCCTGAAGTCGTACTTTCAGGCGTGACTACTCGATGTCGCTGAAGAATAGCAGGCCGAGGTTTGGTTCCTGCAGGACGATGCGTTTCCCCTGCATCGGGATCGCCGGTTTGAGGGAAAAGCGAAACACGCCCTTGCCGCCTGCCGGAATCGTCTCGGGATAGAACATCGTGATGTCCGCCGTCGTCGCATTCAGAGCGACCAAGTCCCTTTGGCGATTCGGCCCCTTGATCACCGCGAACATTTCGAACCCAATGTCGATGGGCGCATTCGTCGAGTTGCGAATCGAGAGCACGACGCCGCCATCCTCGGTCGCGCGGGCATGCATGCCGACGCCCTTTTCGAAGATGGTTGGCTCCGTGAAGGTGCCAACCTCGCCGACCAACTGGACCTCGACGTCCTTCGGATCGACGAGTTTCGCTTCAGGCGTTTTCTTACCACCGCAAGCAATCGCGAGCGGCAGCAGGATCCCAAGGACTCCGAATGCCGCGATCCGTGCTGCGGGACGCACGCTTAAGCTCATGGGTTAACGGGGGGAACGATGATCGGTTGTGCCGGCGTCACCGACGGCGCGGTCGATTCGGCGACGGGAGTCGGCTCTGGTGCATCGTCCGGAGTTGTTGTGGGCTCTTCCGCAGGCGGTGTCGCCTCGGGTTGGGCGCCCCCTGGGTTCATCAATCTCTCGCGTTCGAGGCGTCGCGCTTCCTCGAGTTGTTGCTCCCGGAGAACGGCTGGAGAGACGGAAGTTGTGATCGGCTGGATGTCCGTCGGGATCGTGTCTGGTTCCTTGTTCGACAACATGTACGCCATCGCGATCACGAGCGAAATGATCAACAGCCCGATGAGGATCAGGAGGTTCTTGACCATGTTCGACTTGGCTGGTGGTGCCATCGCCGTACGCGGCGCGATGTCGTCGCCACTCGCGTTGATCGTCTCCGCTCCCTTCTTCGGCTTGGTCGGAGTTTTCTCGCGTTCCTTCTCTTTGGCCTTTTCCTTCGCCTTCGCCTCGGCCTTCCCCTTGGGTGCGGGGGTATTGCGATCGTCCCCTTTGCCAGGAGCACCGCTCGCAGCGGAAACTTTGGGCACCGCATCGGAGCTACGCCCTGTGGGTTTCGGCGTGATGAAGTCCGCCCCGGTGTAGAGCGCCGACGACGAATCGCGGCTCCGGAAATCGAGGATCGACGCGAGGCTCATCGACGAGTCCTTCAGCGCCTTGAGCAGGTCATCGCAGAACTCACGAACGGTTTGATAGCGGTCAGCACGATCTGGCGCCATCGCGCGGAACAGCACGGCATCGACGGGAACGGGGATGTTGTTGTTCGCTTCTGAGGGAGGTGTGATGCTGTCTTCGCCGGGAATGCTGCGCGTCATCATCTTGTAAAACGTCACGCCGAGTGCATAGATGTCCGCGCGTGAATCCACGTCGTCCGGCGTCGCTGATTGCTCCGGGGACATGTACCACGACGTCCCCAGCGCGCGCGTCTCGACTCCCTCGCCGAAACCGGTATCTGCGCCGATGATGTGCGAGATCCCAAAGTCGCTCAACTTGATGCGCTTTTCTCGATCGATCAGGATGTTGCTTGGCTTGATGTCGAGATGGATGACGCCGCGCTTGTGTACGTACTCGAGCGAGTCGCGGCACGCCTGCACCACGTCGCGCCAGTCCGCCGTCGTCAGCGTGTTGTCGATGATCTTTTGGTCGAGCGTTTCGCCGTCGATGAATTCCATCACGAAGTAGTACCGCCGATCCATGTGACCGCGGTCGATGATGGCGACGATATTGGGATGGCTCAGGTTGGCGAGGGCGCCCGCTTCGCGCTCGAAGCGGATCACGAATTCCTGGTCATCGGCGAAACGGTCGTGCAGAACCTTGACCGCCACATGCCGATTCAGACTCATCTGCTTGGCGCGATAAACGACGGCCATGCCTCCACGGCCGACGACGTCGATGATCTCATAGCTGCGCTGGAGGAGTTCGCCCGGAGGCAACAACTCCTCGCCCGGGTCTACGTGACCCGGCGCTTCAGGTTTCCCCGAACCCGGCGTGTGGGATCCTTCGTTCATCCCTTAAGCCAATCCAGACGCGACATGGCCGCCACTCAGACTGGGAATTTTGCCACTCCCTCTGATATGCCTAAGGCGGTTGTGTTCAACGCTCACTGAATGTTCATAGGCGGGTGGGACGCACTCAACCGCAACTGGAAACGGCAGAGATGTTTCGCCCCTCGAATAGACGAGAGGGAGACATTCCCAAGATGTTTGGTATGGCTAAGCGGAGGTTGGCACCCGAAACCGATCAATTCGGGCGCGCCATGTTGGAAAACAGCGTGTATTCCGAGAAGAACATCAGGTTGGCGATCCCGGTCGGTCCGTTCCTGTGCTTTGCCACGATGATCTCGGTCGGTATGGGCGTTCCCTTGGGACGGGGCGGGCCGTCGCCGTCCTTCTTTGTTTCTTCGCGTTCGCGGTGCACGAACATGACCACGTCTGCATCCTGCTCGATCGCGCCCGATTCGCGGAGGTCCGAGAGCATCGGCGTCGCGGCTTCCTTGGATTTCGAGCGCTGCTCGATGTTTCGCGAGAGCTGGCTCAGCGCCATCACCGGCACGTTCAGTTCGCGCGCCAGACCCTTGAGGCCGCGCGAAATGTCGGAGACTTCCTGCTGGCGATTTGCGTCCCGACGCTTGCTCTCGGGACCGGACATGAGCTGGAGGTAGTCGATGACGATCAGGCCGAGGTTGTCGTACTTGGCTTTGAGACGGCGCGCCCTCGAACGCACTTGAACGAGATTCAACCCCGCAGAGTCGTCGATGTAGATCGGGGCGGAAGCCAGTGTGGCGGCGGAGTTCCTCAGCTTTTCCATCTGCACCTCGGTCAGGTTGCCACGCCGAACGCTGTTGCCACCCACGCGGGCATGCGAGGAGAGCAGGCGCATGTTGAGCTGGTCGGCGCCCATTTCGAGGCTGAAGATGCCCACGGGGCGCTTCTCCTCGAGGGCGATGTTCATCGCAACGTTCAGCGCGAAGGCCGTCTTGCCGATCGAGGGACGCGCGGCCAGAATCAAAAGGTCGCTAGGTTGGAGTCCATTCAAGAGGCGATCCAACTCACCGAATCCGCTGGAGATTCCTGGGAGATCCCCCTGGTTGTTGAGCAGGCGGGTGATTTCCTCGAGCGCCTGTTCCATTAGGTCATGCGTGGATCGGAAGTTGTTCGAGTGAGACGTGCGCGCAATCTCGAAGATCATTTTCTCGGCGAGATCGAGAGCCTCGGAGACATCGCGGCGTTCCTCGCGCGCTTCCTTCTGGATGGCGTCGGCAGCCGAAATGAGGCGACGGAGGGTCGCCTTCTCGGCGACGATCACGGCCAGTTCGGGGGCCGCGCCGATGCTGAGGGTCGATTGCTCCAGGCCCGCGAGGTACATCGGGCCACCGACCTCCTCGAGTTTCCCCGCCCTGCGGAGCGAGTCCGCGAGCAGAGTCAACTCTACCGGCTGGCCAGCTTCGTGCAACTCGAGGGCACGGCGGTAGATTTCTTGGTTGCCGGCCTGGTAAAAATCCTCGGCCTTGAGCTGATGGACGACTTCGTCGATCACGTCGTTATCGAGGAGCATGGCCCCAAGGACGCCCCGTTCCGCTTCGATATTGTGCGGGAGGAGCGAGGAGAATTCGCGGGAGGAAGAGCGGGTTTCAGCGGTCATGGGAGGGTCAGTGGGTATCCGTGGCGTCCTTGGGAGGGGAAGAATCTAGTCGCCCCACCGAGGTGTCCTCAACATCCATCGCACTTATCCCGTTTTTGCTCACAGGAATTTCACAGAATGCCTCCCCAGCTTTCGCCGTCGGAAACGAGAAGCCCCCTACCGGCTGGGGATGGAGCTGGATTTTGATGCGCTGGAAGAACCTCTTCGAAGACCGACCAACTCGACCCCTTGTGCTCGGCATTGTCAATGTTTCCCCCGAGTCATTCTACAGCGGAAGCGTCGCGAGCGATGTCGAAGACGTTGTCGCGCGGGTTCGACGTCTGGAATCCGAGGGAGCAGACGCGATCGACATCGGCGCTCGATCCACCGCGCCCTACAAAGAGACCGCGATCTCGATCGATGTCGAGGTCACGCGCATGGCGGCTGCGATACGTGCGGCCCGCGCGGTGACGAACCTGCCGATCTCTGCGGATACGCCCTACGCGGTCGTGGCGGAGGCCGCATTGGAGGAGGGCGCGGACGCGATCAACGATGTCTCAGGCCTGCTCGCTGATCCTGGGATGGCAGGCGTGATCGCCACTGCTGAATGCGGCGCGATCCTGATGGTGCGAGAGAACGAATCGAAGTTCGTCGATGGGGAATCCCCCGCCGATACGGTTGCTCGCTTGTTGGGCGATGCGATGAATCGCGCACAGGCGGGAGGGATCGCCACCGATCAGATCGCCCTCGATCCGGGGATCGGATTTTTTCGCGAGCGTCACGTTGGGTGGCATTCGTGGGATCTGGCCGTGCTGAGATCCTCCAGAGCCTTGCGCCACGAGTTCGGTCGCCCGCTCGTGATTGGTGCTTCCCGCAAGAGTTTCCTCGGTGCACTCCTCGGCGAGACATCCCCTGACTATCGGCTCGCGGGATCACTCGCTGTCGCGTCGTGGTGTGCCATCGAAGGCGTGGAGATGTTACGGGTCCACGACGTCCGCGAAACACGGGATGCGCTGCGTGTGATCGAAGCCCTCGAGGAAGGGCCGAAGTAATCTCTATGCCGCGATTCTCCGAAAGGTTCTCGCTCCGATTGACGGATGAAGCCTGGCGCACATTGACGGTCGCGGTTCCCGCATCGCACGTGCTCATGCTGACGTCGCTCGCGGAGGGTTGCGACAACATGGCCGTCGTGCGGACAGTCGATCCTGCGAAGGGTCAGTGTGTGCTTTGGTATCACCACCGCGCGGACGCCCATGTGCGTGCACTTCTCGCGCATCTCGGAGAGAGCTTTCCTGTCGTGATTCTCGCTGAAGAGTTCGGCATGACCCGCCCACCGGAGGTCACACCTCGTGCCCGCAAGTAACGCGCGCCCCACCGGTGAGATCACCAGTCCCATCGTGCTTTGGACGTGGCGTTGGTACGTGCTGGTGATCCTTGCGTTGGTGGTCGCGCTCAGCCCGATGACGCACCAACTCGATGATATCAAGGAATGGATCATGCACGTGGGCGGAGCCTCGATGCTTGTGCTCTACGCATTCCTCCGCATGCGCGGGGATATCCCCGCGGCGCCGCGCGCGATCCGATATGGCTATGGCGCGTTCATGGTCGTGAATGTGCTCTCGACACTCGTGCGCGCGCTCCCGTTCCTAACCGGTGCATCGTGGGATTCGCCCGAGTCCGAGGACTTGCTCTATCGTCACGCGATCACAGTTACGGGTATCGAAGTCACATGGTTCTATGCGGCGGTTGGAGGCTTCTTCCTGCTAGGTGCCTCGCTGGTGACGACGCGGGACATGATCGAGCGCTCGATGCGCCTCTGGCTCTTGACGGCATTCCTGACGACGTTCTTCGGCCTGTTTCATTACGGCGGCGGGATGAAGGCATTCTACAGCGTGTTCTTCGAAGATGCGGAGGACACGTCGCGCTTCTCGAGCCTGATTTTCACCTTCGCTCAAAATCGCGAAATGCTGTCGACGGTGCTGAATACACAGTTCTTCGGCAACTTCCTGGTTATGGTCATGCCCGTCTCCGCCAGTGCGCTTTTCTTCGCGGCTGGCACACTCTCCCAGCGACAGAAGAATGGCGAGGGTACGATCTCCCCGATGTTCTGGATCGGCGCGGGTGCGGCGGGTGCGCTGATGTCGATGATGTGCATTTATCTGACGTTCCAGAAGAGCAGCCTGTATCTCCTCCCGGTGATCATTGTGCTGTACCTGCTGGGCCTCCAATTCCTGACGCGTTATCGCCTCCAGAAGATTCCGGGACTTGGACTGATTGGTGGAGGATTCCTTGCCACGGCGGCGATTGTGTTTGGGCTTTCGCGCGTCGATTTCGACGCGAAGATGATCAGCTTCGATGATAGCGTTGGGCCGCGAAAAATCATCTTCGGCGGCGCATGGAACCAGTTCCTGGAGTACCCGATACTCGGAGCCGGGCCGGGGAGTTATCGCGTGCTCTTCACCTCATTCCGGGATCCGGAGTATCATCTCAACCGCATCGCAAACGTGACCCAGTTCTCCCACAACTGGATCCTCGATCTCCTCTCGGAGGTCGGCATCTTCGGGTTCGCGACGTACGCCGTGGCGATCGGTTCTGTCTTCGTCCTGGGGTGGCGAGTGCTGCGCACCTCGGATGACCACGTCCTTCGCGTGGCTGCACTCGGGTACATGGTCGGGCTGCTCTCGATCCTCGCGGGGAACCTCGCGACCCCGATGAGTCGCTGGCCGATCGGCGCGGGGAGTCTGCACGCATTCGCAGGCTTGGGCGCAGGAGTGATTGCCTACGCGCTTGCACGGGGGAACATCGCGCGTGATCCGCTCACCGGCTGGCGGGGGCGCGTGGCCATCGGCACGGCGTGTGTCTTCCTGCTCGCGACGATCTCGCGGCAGAACGACGTCTGGAACGCCAGTATCCAACATTCGCGCGGGCTCGAAGCGCTCAACAATGTGGATGAGTATTCGATCGGGATGACCGCGGCGGAGATCGGTCGTAATCGCGTCCTACGCGACGAGTTTCTCAAGGCGGGCGGGTTCTTCCGGGCATCGCTGGACCTCGATCCTACGCGCCCGACGACCTATTACAAACTCGGCTATGTGTACAACCGCACGAACGACGTGCAGCGCGCACTCAAGGCATACCGCGACCTACAGAAGTATTCGCCCGATTACTCGGAGATTCACTACAATCTCGGCGTGCTCTATCAGGCGATGGCGATGAGCGCCGCACGCAGTGAAGACAAGAAGGACCACAACAACGCGATCACCTACATGGAGCAAGCAGTGCACGAGTTCCGTCGCGCGGCGGAGCTGAGCAAGCGCCTCTATGTGCACAAGCAGTATGCATCGACGTTGATCCTCTGCGCGAACATGTTGGGTGATGAGGATGGGAAGCCGTTCGCGCGTCTCGCGGGCGATGTCCTGAGCGCGATGGCAGAGTTCCGCCTCCCCGCCGACAAGACCGAGCGGGCGCGCGAGGAAGCCGCGCGACTCGAAGCGCTGCGCAACGCGCCGGAGGCCTACATGCTTTCGGAAGATTACGACCTCGCGCTGGAGGCGTATGAACAATTGCTGGCGGAACAGCCCTCGGATACGGGAGGATTCGTTGGTGCCTACTACGCCGCGCGGTTTTCCGACCAGCCGGAGCGAGCCAAGCAACTCGTCGAACGCGCTCTAGCGCTCAATCCGCTCAACGGCAAGTTCCACCTGCTTGAACTGGATCGCCGATTCCAGGATGCTCCGGATGATGCGCCGGAGTACGCGCGATTCATGCTTCAGGTGGATGAAACCATTACGGGTTTCCTGACCGATGAGGAACGTCAGGCCATCGCAGCAGAGATGCGCGGAGTGCTCGTCGACCGCGAGACAACAGGCACGGTGACGAAGCAGACACCAAAGACCAAGTAACAGGAGATCGCCATGGCTACCAGTACACTCTTGAAACCAGCGACGACCGTCCGAGTTCAGGTTCCCGCCAGCACGTCCAATCTGGGGCCAGGCTTTGACGCGTTCGGCTGCGCGCTCAAGCTCACGAACACGTTCACCTGGCGCATCATCGAGAAGGGCGAGAAGCCCGGCATCCAGCTCTCAGGGCCCGAGAGCGCTGGACTCCCTGCTGGCAGGTCAAACCTCGCGTGGAAGGCCGCAGAGCGCCTCCTCGTCGAGTCGGGATTGCCAACGGCGACGATGGACCGCCTCGCGTTGAGGGCAACGATCAACATCCCACAGGCGCGCGGGCTCGGCAGTTCGAGCACAGCCATTGTGGGCGGCCTGGTGGGTGCTTCGACCCTTCTAAAGAAGCGTTGGACGGAGGAAAGATTGCTCGAACTCGCGGTCAGGATCGAGGGCCATGCGGACAATGTCTCGGCCGCGTTGCTCGGTGGGATCACGGTATCCGCGACCGACACGGAGCCTCTGCTTTGCAGGAAGTTCCGCGTGCACCCTTCGGTCAGCTTCGTTGTGGTCGTGCCCGACTATCACGTGAAGACGTCCGACGCGCGTGGTGTGCTGCCGAACATGTATAAGCGTGCCCATGCAATTCACAATCTTTCGCGCACGCCACTCATTCTCGACGCGTTGCGTAGTGGAAAGCTTGATCGGCTGCATGATCTCTTTGACGACAAGCTCCATCAGCCCTATCGCCGGTCGCTCTATCGAAACTTCATTGAGTTGGAGAACGCGGCGCTCCTGGCGGGCGCGGCCGCATTCTGTGTGAGCGGCGCGGGTCCCTCGATGCTTGCGGTGGTTTCACGAAGCCTGGCCCCCAAGGTCCGGGCGCGCCTTTCACGCGAACTCAGACGCCTCGGGATTCCCGGGCGGATCATGGAGTTGGGGCCAACAGCGAAGGGCTCCCGCGCAACGCTGCAAAGAGCGCTCTAGACTAGCGATCGAGCGCGGAGGCGGAGAACCCAGCGGGCAGCAGTTCCGCCGCTGTGTACACAGCGACCTGTCCCTCGGTGGAAACGCAGTAGATTTCCATCTGCGGGTTGAATTCGGCGAGCACCTGTCGGCATGCGCCGCAAGGAGTCAGCGGTTCGTTCGTCGGCCCCACGACGACGCACGCGATCGGGTCGCCCGCGTCCTCCACGATGATGCGGCCGATCCCGACTCGCTCGGCACACATGGTCAGCCCATAGCTGGCGTTCTCGACATTGCACCCGGTGATGATTCGCCCGTGGGTCGTCAGGAACGCCGCGCCGACGTGAAACCTGGAGTAGGGAGCGTGCGCACGGCGCTGGGCCGCGCGGGCGGCGGAAAGCAGTCGGTCCATCATGGCGGGGTCGAGCATGGGGAGGTCTCCGGTCCCGGTAGGGAATCCTCATCTATCCGCCCTGCCCGGGTAGGTTAGCAATCCCGAACCGCTCAAACTTTTCGTTCGCAGCCGGGAGTCACTTTGCGGATGGTGCAGAAAATCAACTGAGCCCATTCACGAAAGTATCGCGATTTCGATGTCACAGCATCACCAAGCAATGACTCGCGTCCATGGGCGCGAGCAGGACCTAAACGATGCGTTGCTGGATATCAGCAACCTCGTCGGCAGTGTCCTTCGGTTGGATCAACTCCTGACGCGCATGTGCGAGATCAGCGCGAATGCGCTGCGCACAGACACGTGCTCCCTCTATCTCCGGGAGGACGCATTGGACCGCGACGAGCCGGGCTGCCAGAAGCTCGTGCTTCGCGCGACACAAGGACTCCCCGCATCCCTCGTCAATCGCGGTAGTTTCCTCTACGGCGAAGGAATCCCCGGCTGGGCGGCGGCGAAGAACGAGACCACGACGGTTCGCGATTCGCGCAAGGATTCACGCTATGCCGCCCTCGATGACGGGCCCGAGGAGAACTTCGTCGCCTACCTATGCGTGCCCCTGCGCGTGCAGCACGAGGTCGTCGGCGTGCTCTCCATGCGCCGACGCGAACCGACCGATTGGACCGAGCAGGACATCACGTTTGCCGAGATCATCGGCAAGCAGGTCGCCATCGTGATCGAAAAGGCACGCCTCTACGTCGACAAGATCGACGCGGAGCGATTGGCCGCGATCGCGATCTCCCTTTCGGAAACCGCGCATGGCATCAAGAACATCCTCCAGGGGATGAGCGGTGGACGCTTCATTCTCGAGGCCGGGCTCACCGCCGGTGATCTCGAGCGAGTTGAGAAGGGCTGGGGGCTGATGGCCCGCAGTGTCGCGCGGATCGAGCGCCTCGTGAAGAACATGCTGAGCTATTCGAGCACCGCGAATCTGAATCTGGTGCCGGGTGATCTCAACGAGCTCGTCCGTCAACTCGCTGCCGACGTTGATGAGAGTGCCGAGTTGCGCAAGGTCGAAATCACTCTAGACCTTCATGACGACCTCCCTCAGGTGGACATGGAGGAGAATGCGCTCCATGATTCGATCCTGAACCTCGTCACGAACGCCATCGATGCCATCGCCGAACACCGCGAGGACGGGCATGTGCGAATCGCCACGAAGTTCGACAAGGCCAAGAATGTCGCCATCGTCACCGTCACAGACAACGGGATGGGGATCCCAGAGGATGCCCAGGCGAAGATGTTCACGCTCTTTTACACGACGAAGGGAAGCGGCGGGACGGGCATCGGCCTGAGCGTGACGAAGAAGATCATCGAACAGCATGGCGGGCGGATCAGCTTCACCTCCACGGAGGGTGGCGGCACGACGTTCCGCGTGGAGTTGCCCTGCAGTTCCGAGTGAATCCGAGGCGGCGACCCTTTGTGGTTGCCGCTTTCCGTTGCACCCGTGCGTTTGGGCGGTTGGGCTAAGGTGTTGGTTTTTGACATCCGGAGAGATCATGCAGCGCGAAATTACGGTCCGCAAACTTGCTATGGTTTACCTGCTCATTGGCAGCGGGCTGTTCCTATATTCCATGTATCATGTGGTTCGCGTGTATGGGAACGTGTACAACTCGCTCGATCCCGAAGGACGTCCCCTTGAACCCGCACGCGTGATCACGGTCGCCGAGCCCGTGATTCCCAAGCCGACGCGGTATGTCCCTCCGGCGATTCCCGTGGTGCCGATTTACTGATGGGGAATCCCCCGCTGCCCGCCGGAGCTGATGCCCTGATCGCAGAAATCGTGCGGTTGGTGATGGCGCGTCTTGCGGGAGAATCGATTCCCGGCTTCGAGGCAGCCCGCCCCGTTCTGTTTGTCCTGACGGGTTCTGCCCATGGACACGATACTGCGCTCGATCTGCTGAAATCGGCGGACGCGCGTGGGCCGATCGAGGTGTTTGCTGCGCCTTGCTACTTTGAACGCAACGGGGGCGAGGCGCTGGCAGCAGCACTGCCCGACGTGGCAATCCTTCGCGAGCTTCCGACGGCGAAACACGACGCGATGTTGAACCGTGTCGCTGCGACCGTGTTTCTCCTCTCGCACCGGGCGGTGCTTTCCAAAGTCGCGCGCGGCCTGGCCGACAGCCAGCCGACCCTCCTCATGTCCGAGGCGTTGATGCGCGGTGTGCCGACGTTTGCGGCTGGGGGGGACTTTCACCCGGATGCGTGGCCCAAGACGACGCCGACGCTGATGCGCCGTGGCGCGCAGAGTTTGGGCGACCTCGCCGAGCGCGACCAAAAGCGCCTCGAGGCGTGGGGCCTGAAGTACAAGCTCGAACCGGCGGAATTGCTGGGCCCGATTCTGGACGTGTGGAAGCTGCCGCGACGCGCGGATGGCGCTCCCCTGCCACCGGGAGGATGGGGCGCGGCGGATCTCGTCAGACCACCCTCAGGGTTTGTGACAATCACGGACCTGCGCCAACTGCATGCTCAGGGTGTCCGTCATCTCCGGCTCGCCCCGGGCGTGCGCATGACAGATGCCGCGCGCGAGGAACTCCTCACGCTGTCGATGACCATCGAAGAATAGTCTCTGCAGATTGCCGCGCCCTGCGGCGGGTCAGCCCGTGTCGTGAAGTCGGCGGCTGACGACGAAGTGATCCCCTTCGGGGCGCTCGCGACGATAACCGAGCAGGTGGAAAATCTCCGTCACATACCAGCGCGCAATCTCCGGATTCACTGTGAGGGCACCCTTCCATGTGGGATGCCGATCCACACCCGGCAACCAGTGGACGATACGATCCAGACCCAATCGCCGGACGACGGCTGAGAGATGCAGCCAGAAGGCTTTCACCTCACGCCCGAGGAAGAATCCATCGGTGCCTTGCGGTTGATAGAGAGGCATGAGCATTAGTCCCGCCTCGCGTGCGTGGACCCCGCCGCGTGCATCGTCCGCGAGGTGCTCACCCTTTTCGATCGGGGTAAAGTTCGCATACCCGGGGCGCATCTTGAACTGGTCTGCCTCGCTGATGGCGTGGCGATAGCGAATCTCCATGATGTGCGGAAGCCCGCGCCCTGCGCGCTCCAGCCGCTCGATGCATTCGCCGTAACTCGGAACCTGTTCCTTGCTCAACGCCCCTGCGGAAACGAGCGCGACCCAGATCGCCGCCTCGTGGTTATCCACGGAGATCGGGTCGTCGTGCTGGCCCGCCTCGAACGCGATCGCGACGTGACCTTCGTTGTTCATGTACTCAAGCAATGTCCCGTCGAGTGCTTCCTCCAACCCAAGGATGATCGGGATCGGGAACTCGAACGCAAACTTGCGAACGCGCAGGGTGTCGCTTAGCGCCGCGAAAGGCATCCCCTGCGCCGAGAACGTGTGCACGTCCAGGCAGAACACGTTTCCTCGTCTCTCTGCGTAAATCTTCTCCAGCGTTTCGAGCAGCTCGCGCTGCTCCCTGTGCTCTGGAGAGGTGGTTGCGGGAATGGCGCCACTCCGCAAGTCATCGACCTGCTTGCGCGTCCACAGGCGGTTGAAGTCCGTGTGCATGTAGCGTTTGCCCGCGGCCAGCGCGGCACGATTGCCGATAATGCCGATCAGTTCGCCCCGCAGGGACGGCTGTGTTTCCTGAAGTCGACCGAGCACGCGCCGGAATGCCTTGATGCCGGAGGGCTCATTGCCGTGCATCGCGGCAATGATGAGCACGGTTGGCCCTGCGTGTTCGCCGCGGTAGGTGCCGATGAACCTTGGGATTTCCTGAACGGAATCGCTCGGGTTATTCGGATTTGTTGCTGGGTGCATTCGCGCCTAGTTCTTTCAGTTTTTCTTCGAGGAGAACACTTGCGATCGGCATGAAGTCGCGTTCGGTGACGATCCCGACGAGGGTGCCGTCCTTGACGACGGGGAGCGAACTGACGCGGTGCTGGCGCATCAACTCGATCGCCTTGAGTGTCGTCGTCTCGGGGGGGATCGTAAAGGGGGATCGTGTCATCACCTCACGGACAGGCATTGCGTGCGCATCGTCTGCGCGTGTCCCGCGCGCCACCAGACGCAGGAGCGAGTGGTGCGAAACGATGCCCACAAGCTTGTGTTCCGAGTCCTCGACGAGGACGTGGCGCACGCGATTCCACTCCATCAGGCACGCAACCAAATCGACGAGTTCCTCCTCGTTCACGGTGACGAGATCGGTGCTCATGTACTGTTCGACGCGCGTATAGTTGGCCCGCCAATCTCCGGCGTCCTTGACCTCGGCGAGCGGCCAATCATGAACGGCGAGACCTTCCTTCTGGTGGCGCAGCATCGCGCCCGCGATCGCGGCCATCTGCTCGCTTCTCTTCGTCTTGCCGCTCGTGGCGGAGAAGGACTTGAGCTGCCAGACTGCCCCCGATTGACCTGAGGAAACGCGCTTCTCGATGACGCCGAGGTAGCGCTTGATGTCGCTCTCCGTGATCCCCTTCACGCGAAGTCCGCCCTCGGCAAGAGGGAGAAGCACATCAAGGATCAGGCGCTGCGCGGGGTACATCCTGCCGTCCAGCCAGCGGAACTGCGCCTCCAGGCCCATGCGTGCGGCGTGGATGAAGTTGCTCTTCGCATCGTCGAAGGAGATCGCTTCCGTGACGTCCTGCCACTCGCGGGAGACGGAACTCATCAGTCCGCAGAATAGGGCGGCATTCGCCATTTCGTCCAGAATCGACGGCCCCGCGGGGAGGACGCGGTTCTCGATGCGCAGGTGCGGCTTGCCATCGGTCACACCGTAGCACGGGCGATTCCAGCGGTAGATTGTGCCGTTGTGGAAACGAAGCGCCTTGAGCGACGGAGCCATTCCCGCGCGAATCGCGTCGAATGGATTCTCGTCGTATTCCGACCCGAGGATGACGCGGAATCGCGTGATGTCCTCGCGGAAGATCTCCATCACGGATTTTTTCATCCAGCGCGTGCCAAAGCTAACGCGGGGCGCGAGGTCGCGCGTGGAGGTGCCGAGCTTGCGCGTGTCGATGGACTGCTGGAAGAGCGCGATTCGCGTCTCGCGCCAGAGACGTTTGCCGAAGAGCAAAGGTGAGTTGCACGCCGAGGCAAGCAACGGCGCGGTCACGACCTGCGCGACGTTGTACATTTCCGCGAACTCGTCGGAACCAACCTGAAAGTGCGCCTGAAAGCTCGTGTTGCACGCCTCGATCATGACCGAGTCGTGCTCCATGATAAGCTCATCGGTGCCGGTGATTCGGAACTCGTATGGCTCCCCGCGCAACGACGTCATCGCGTCGTTCATCGTGCGATAGCGCGGCACGGGAGCCATGTTGTCGAGCGAGAGATCGGTCTTCTCCAGCGTGGGGAGGATGCCCGACATGATGATCTCGCCGCCAAACTTCGATGCCGCGACGCGCGCCTTGGCGAGGCGCTCGTTCATCTCTTTCTCGAGGCGGCTGAGGGCGTCCCCCTCGAACACATACGTGTCCGAATTGAACTCCAGATTGAAGGCTCCGAGTTCGGTGACGTAAGCAGGATCATTGAGTTCCTGAAGCATGGGCATCGCGAGATTGGCCGGGCGGAGGGAGCGATCGACCAAGAAGAGCTCCTGCTCGACGCCGATGCGGCGCTTGCCGGTCTCGATCATGCCATCGTTGATCATCTGCTCGAGCGCATGAACGTCGTTGATCAACTTCTTCATGAACTGCCGCAGTTGTTCGCGGTCCGCGACTTGGGGAACTGCGCTTGCCATGGATCGCCGCCTGTACGGGGTCCCCGCATGGGGAGCCGCAGTGAGTTAGAATCGGTGCCCAACCTTCCGATGAAGCTATGGATCAAAACCCCTTCGCGTAAAGGACTGGCAATAGGAAACGCGCCCCTTGCTACCGCCCTTCCGCTGGTTAAACACTTGCGCGTGAAAACCAACAATTCCGGAGAATCGCAACATGACCAACGCAGCCCCCAAAGCCCCAGTCATCACGGATGCCGAAGTTTGGGATCTTTCCGCCTACTTTCCCTCCCTTGATTCCGACGCGTTTCGAACCTTTCGCGATCAGTTCGCCGCCGATGTCGAAACCCTCCAGAAGCGCGCCGCGCTGCTGGGGCCACTGACCACAGAGACCGCCCCATCCTGGGGGGAGGTCATCATCCAGTTCGAGAAACTCTACCCCCGCATTAGTCACATGGGCTCGTACCTTGGCTGCCTGACCGCCGCGAATTCGCGTGACGAGGCCGCAGAGAAGGAGCAGGCCGCGCTCGCCGTTCTCGGCAAGGAATTCGGCAAGATCGAGATCCTTCTCCTCGCTGCGATGCGCAACGCCGACGACGCCGCAGTCAATGCGCTGATCGGGTACGGCGACCTGCATGAGATTCGCCACGATCTGCGCCGCAAGCTGTGGGAAGCACGCCACTCGATGGACGCGGAATTGGAGAAGCTGGCGGCGGACCTCGCCATCGACAGCATCAGCGCGTGGGGGCGTCTCTACAACAAGATCGCAGGTAAGCTCGAGTTCGATTTCACGAATGAAAAGGGCGAAGTTGAGCGTCGTCCCATGGCCCAGCGGCGCGCGCTCCTCGAGCATCCAAACGCGGGTGTGCGCAAGTCCGCCATGGAGGGGTCGAACAAGTCATGGGCATCGATGGAAGACGTCGCGGCCTCCTGCCTGAATCACATCGCAGGGACGCGCCTGACGCTCTACAAGCGCCGCGGTGTGGATCACTTCCTCGACATGGCCCTGTTCGATTCGTCGATCACGCACAAGACTCTCGAGGCGCTGTTCGCCTCGATCGAAGAATGCGGGGACCTCGCCCGCGAGGCCCTTCGACTCAAGGCCAAGGCACTCGGGATGAAGAAGCTCGGGTTTCAGGACATCTCCGGCCCGATCCCCGTCAAGAACGACCGTGTCTTCACGTGGACGGAGGCTAAGCAACTCATTCTCGATGCATTCGCCCCGTACCCGCGTCTCGCCGAGTACTCGGCAAAGGCATTCAAGAATCGGTGGGTGGAGTCGGAACTGCGCTCAGGGAAGCGTCCTGGGGCATTCTGTACCTCTTCGTATCATATTCGCGAATCGCGCGTTTTCATGTCCTATAACGGCACGATCGGGGATGTGATGACGTTGGCGCATGAACTTGGCCACGCGTTCCACAACGAAGTCTTGAAGGAAGCACGTCCCTTCGCCCGGATGTATCCGATGACCTTGGCGGAGACGGCCTCCACATTTGCGGAGGCGGTTCTCGCCGACATGTTGCTGGCGAGCCCGAATGTCGATAAGGACATGCGGCGCTTCCTTCTCGACATGCAACTGGAGCGGTTCGCGACCTTTATTCTCGACATTACGATGCGGTTCTACTTCGAGAAGGAAGTGTACACGAAGAGGTCGAAGGGTGAGCTCTCGGCGGCGGATTACTGCGCCATGATGAAGGCAACCCAGATCAAGGTGTTCGGTGACTGTTTGGACCCGGAACAGCTCGATCCTTACTTCTGGGCGTCCAAGCTGCACTTCTACATTACGGGGACGAGTTTCTACAACTTCCCGTACACCTTTGGGTACCTGTTCAGCCGCGGTCTGTTCGCTCGTTACCGCGAAGAGAAGGCCGCTTTCTTCCCCCGCTACGAGAAGGCACTCCTGCTGACGGGTTCAGCCTCGGCGGAGGAAGTCGTGAGGACAGCTCTGGGCGCCGACATCGAAGCGACAGGATTCTGGAAGGATGCGATCATGAGCCACGAGTCCGATGTCCGGCAGTTTGCTGAACTCGTCTGAGACTTAATGTTCTCTTAAGGTTCAGAATCACCCATTTCACGGGCTTCTCCTAGCGAGGAGCCCATGTTTTTTTGCCCCGCACTTTCGTAAGATTTCTACCCTCAATTGCCAGTCGGAGCGGAGATCGGGGTCGTCTTAAATCTCAAATACTGCTTGCAACGGGGTGGCTCCGGGGGTGTTTCATAATATTAATCGAGAACGCGTGAACAACCGCGCCATCCAATACTCACTTCGAGGTTTCCCATGGTACATGACAGCAATCAGAACGTAGACGCACAATTGGCTGAGTTGGCGGCTGAATTCGAGCGCCGCCGTCAGGCAATTCTTGCGGCATCGATCCAGCCACTTCGTGACGAACTTCGTTCCGTTGATGCAGAGATCGCAGGTCTGAGCAACAAGGCGGATCACCTCCGTGCGCAGATCGACAAGATGCTCGGCGTCAAGAGTGCCAAGACGGGCCGTGTGCGTTCGAAGCGTCCGTCGATGAGCATGGACGAGAAGCGCGCAAAGATCGCGGAAATCCTCCGCGAAGAGCGCGTCCAGACGGGGCTCCCTGTGAAGGCCATCGCATCGCGTTTCCAGAAGGAAGCGAACCTAACTCCGGCTGACCTTTCGCCGAAGAAGTTGCCTGAGTTCCTCCCTCACGGAATCACGGTCGAAGGTGCAAACCGCAAGAAGATCTTCGTCGTTCGTTAATTCGCACCAATTCAGCATTCTGTAAGAATAGCCGGGGCTGATGCCCCGGCTATTCCTGTTCTTGGACTGTCGTCTTTTTTGTTCGAAAGTAGCAGACGACCTGCAGTCACTTCTCTTTCGGCTTCAGTTTCACAATCACCCAACGCATGGCCTCGTCCAACCGGTGATCAATCGGTTCCCGAACGGGGGTCCACAAGAACACAATCGCCAGAAGCGCAAGAATCAAGCTCCGGTTCACCCCTCTGTAGAGCGGCTGAATCGTTTGCATCAGGACGAACGCCGTCAGGCACGCGAATGCGCCAAGGACGAGGAGCGAAAGCCTGATATCGCGGGGGAGGTACCAGACGAACACACCCAAGAGGACAGCCTGCTGGGCATGCCGAAGAATCGGGTGGGGGGGGAACTCGAGCAGGTCCGCACGAGACGGCACCGGGCGCGTTTCCTTGCCCGCCAGGGCCTTCTGTGCCGCTGGCGAACGGCGGGCCTCACCCAGGACAAGGTACTCATCGAACGAATCTCCACGCGATCCCATGGGCGGGATTGCGTGGAGATTGAATGGCTCGAACTCTAGGTCGGTGGGCTTTGCCATCGGGTGAAGGGGAGGCTGCCATCGGCGAAGCAGCTCAGCCCTGACTCAGTTAAGCAGGAGCCGTGGTGCCCCTGTTGGGAGCAAACCAGCCCTTGATCGTTTGCATGATGGAGACGGCGACCTTCCAGAACATCTTCATCAGGTAGTATGACGCGACAATCATCAGAATCACGACGAACAGGGAGAGGACCGGGTGGGTTGCAACCAGAGCCACTGTGCCGATCACAAGGCCGTCCTCGACAACACTGACGACGGGAGCCAGAAGCGAGTTACCGGTAAGGTGCGTCGCGACTCGGGTTGTCGCCTTGGTCCCGTGGCTGGTGAACGCGAGCCCACCGCCGATGATGGCAGCGAGCGTGGATATCTCAGGAGGCACGTCCCCAAGCGCCGCAGCAGCCATCGCAGCACCTGCGGGAATGCGGAGGAAAGTGTGCGCGACGTCCCAGACGGAATCGACCGCGGGCACCTTGTCCGCCACGAACTCGATGATGTACATGAAGAGCGCGGGCCACAGCACGATGTCGTGGGCGAGCACCTCCAGACCGGCGGGTAGATCAAATCCCGTAAACCGATGCATGAGGCCCAGGACCCCGACCGTGGCGTACAGGTTGATGCCTGCGCACCAACTGGCGCCGAGGGCGATGGCTAGGGTTGCCAATACTTCCATGTTTGATTCCTCCGTCGGGGAGTGTCGGGGGAAATTACACCCCGGGGTGGCCGTTTATTCAACGAAAAGAACCGGGCCTTTTTTCCCCCTCTCGGAAGCGCACCGGATTTCAGTCCGCCCAGATCTTTAGATTCTCACCCACGTAATCGAGCATCCCGCGCACCTGGCTCAGTTCCTCGTGGCGCACATGCACATAGGCGTGCGCGATGAAACCGTAGCCGACAGGGCTGGTCTTCTGTCCTACATCGGGGAGATAGAACGGCGCGTAGTCCGGCCCGAGGCAGCCTGCGCAGCGCTCCTTGACCTGCTCGACCCCTGAGTAACCGCGTATGATGCCGTCTTGATTTGGCCGGACGGAGACAAGGCCAGCAGCATAGCGTCGGCTGGGCTTTGGGTTGACGGGGAGTCCGAGGAGCCCCTTTCCCCACTCGGTGAATAGATCAAACTCATTCGCCCAGTTGTACACGTTCCACCAGTTGCAACCGGGGGGACGCGCGCCGATCTCGGAGAAGATCACGCCTTTCGGTCCGTAGAAGAATTCCTGGTGGGTGGCGGCGAACTTGATCCCGAGCGCCTTGATGACATCGGCGCCGAGTTGGCGGATCTCGTCGTACTCAGGATCGTCGATCTTGTTCACGGTGACGATCTGTGGGCTGATCCAGCGCGTCCGCATCGCGTGGAGCACGTTCGGGTAGTAGAAGCAGATGCCCTCGAAGACGATCTTTCCATTCACGACGAGCGTGTCGTAGAATCCTTCTGCGCCGTCCATAAACTCTTCGATGCTGCAATCACGGCCACCCTTGCCGACCTTGAGCTGTGCGACGACTTCTGCGAGCTGCTCGTCCGTATCGATCTTGAAAGTGTCGTCTGCGCCTGCTGAGTCGCGTGGCTTGATGATGACGGGGTAGCCGTACTTTTTGACGAACTTCTCGGCGTCACCCTGCTTCTCGAGGCTGGCCGTCTGCGCGCATCGAATCCCCTTTTTCTGGAGGGCCTTTTTCATCGCGACCTTGTCGCGGCAGATCACGACGTCCTCGAGCGACTGTCCAGGAATGCCGAGGGCCTCGCGTGCCTTGGCGGCGGCGATCATCTGGAACTCGATGGTGGCCTCGAGTCGATCGATCCGATTGCGAGAGTTGATCCTCCTGGCTGCGGCAAGAATCGCGTCGTCGTTCTTCACGTCGGGGCAGTGCTCGTAGTCCGAAATCCACCCTCGCACATTCGCGGGCAAATGTTCATACGGCACCTCGCCGATGGCGGAGACCTTCGCGCCCAACGCCGAGAGGGCGCGCGCGAATCCGGGCTGGGCTGCGGGGAAGTGCGGGTTGATGTGGACGACGTGCATGGAGGAACCCTCGTGGGGTGGTGCGAGAAGTGAACTGCCTGTGCGACCGGGCAACGATGTGGTAAATCAGCCGTAATAGACGCGAACGTGTGAAACGATCCCCTGCATGATTTCGCGCACTTTCTCAGTGCTGGGATCTCGGACGATGGCGTATCCGTCCCCCTCGTAACTGTCGGACTTCTTCTGCCCGATCGCAGGGAGTCGTGCCTCCATGACGTACTTCCCATAGAGCTTGTTTGCCTCATCGACGCCCTCGACCGCGCGAACGTGCCCCGACCCCGGCCCGCGGAAGAAAACCGAACCGACCGCGTACCTCCGGTCGTTCGAGCCATCGAATCGATCGTAGACCACTGCTTGGGCCCACTGATGATAGTAGTCCCCTTCGTACGCGTACGACCAGCAGCGAGGCATGTGCGCGCCGGGGGGACGCGCAGCGACTTCGCCGATCGCGACGCTGCCATCCGCGCGGCGGAACCACTCCATGTGTGTCACGCCGCTTGCCATGCCAAAGCCCTCGACCGCGCGAGTGCCGACCTCGCGCGCTTTGTCGAACTCAGGGCCCGTGATATCGCGCGGCAGCATGTGCCCCCATTGGATCCATGAATTGCGCATCGCCTCGATCGGTGGAGGAAAGTACTGGCAGATCGAGTGCCACACGACCTTTCCGTTGATCGTGAACGTATCGAAGCTGAACTCCTCGCCGGTGATGAATTCCTCGATCTGAACGGGATGGTCCGGGTCGGGTCGCACGTCGCGAAGCGCGTTCGCGAGTTCCTCGTCGTTGTTGACCTGGAAGGTGGAGATACACCCCGCGCCCACGGGGGGCTTCACCACGAGAGGGAATCCGACTTTCTTGGCGAAGGCGAATCCTTGCTCCGCATTCGTCATGAGGAGGTGCCGCGCGCAGGGGAGTTTTAATTCCTGAAACGCGGCCTTCATGACATTCTTGTCGAGGAATCGCCGCGCGGAGGCACGACGCAAGCCCTCCAGCCCGAGTCTTTCGCGGACCTCGGCGACAACCTCCTGGATGAGTTCCAGGACGCTGGTGATGCGATAAATCTTCCCGTGACGCTGCTCAAGTTGGCGCGCAGCCCATTCGAGTTGATCCGGATTAAAGCAATCGTCGATCGCGATGTAGTCAGCAAATCGCTGGGAATCCGTTGGCGACACACCCTCCGGGATCTTCTGGCAAATGCCGAACACGCGCGTGTCAGGGAGCCTCCCGATCGCATCGACAAACCGCATCGTTGCATCCATCAGGAAGGGTGCCACGAAGACGACTCTATTCATGGGCCAAGACTTTCATTGGATTGTTGAGTTTGCACCGTCTTGCGATAGGGCGTCGGGGTCTAGCAGTTTCAAAACGGCCGGGTGATGAAAGCGCTTCCCCAAAGTTTCTTCGGCAAACGCTTTTGACACCTTCGCCGAGGCTGGCGAAGGTGCGCTGTCACTCAACGAGGGCAGAACACGAACCACGAAGGCATCGCGGGCCCCACCCACGAGCCTCCCTGCCCGCACTCCCCCGCCCGATGAGGTGCCCCTGTGCGCGTTGTCTTCATCTCTCCGCACTTCCCATCTGAAATGGAAAACTTTACCCGCGGCCTCAAGGACGTCGGCGCGGAGGTGTACGGCGTCGCGGACGTCCCGGAGCACTACCTACCCCACCATGTACGCGGATACCTGAGTGGGTACCTTCAGGTTCCATCGCTCGAGCGCGAGGACGAGGTGATCGCCGCGGTGGGCCAGTGGATGCACGGCAGGACGCCGGACAAAGTAGAGTGTCTCTGGGAACCGTTCGTCGTGCTCGCCGCCAAGTTGCGGGAACACTTCGGCATCCCCGGGATGTCCGCCGAGACCGTGACGTACTTTCGCGACAAGGACCTCATGAAGCAGCGCGTGCGCGCGGCGGGACTGCGCGTTCCCAAGTCGGCTCGCGCATCGACGGTCAAGGGTGTCTGGGCCGCGCTCGAGGACATTGGCTACCCGGCGATCATCAAGCCGATCGCCGGCGCAGGAAGCGCGGACACCTATCGCCTCGGGTCGAAGGCAGACACCGAGAAGGTCATCCCCCGCCTCGGGCATGTTCCGGAGGTGAACGTCGAGGAATTCATCGATGGCGAGGAGTTTACATTTGATGGCGTCAGCATCGAAGGCAAAGCCGCGTTCTATTCGGTGACACAGTACCACCCGCGCCCGCTCGAAGCACGCTCGAACGAGTGGATCAGTCCCGCCCAGATTACCTTCCGCGACCTGAAGCAGAAGAAGCTGGAGGGAGGAATCGAACTCGGCCTCGGAGTCCTCGAGGCGATGAAGATGGGCACCGGCTTTACGCACATGGAATGGTTCCTCACGTCGAAGGGTGAAGTGGTCTTCGGCGAAATCGGAGCCCGGAGCGGCGGCGGGCATCTCGTGGACATGATGAACTTCTCGAACGACTTCGACATCTTCTCCGAATGGGCGCGCTGCGTTTGCTTCGGCAAGTGGGAGGCGCCGATCACGCGCAGATACGACGTGGGCATGGTGTTCAAACGCGCCGTCGGAAACGGGCGCATTTCGCGAATCGTCGGGATGGATCGCGTGCGTGAACGCTGCGGAGATTCCATCGTTTGGGAGAACCTCCTCCCGATTGGTTCACCCCGCCGCGATTGGCTTCAGACGCTCGTCAGCGATGGATTCGTTTGTGTTCGGCACAAGGACTACGACGAGGTCGCCTCGATGCTGAACTTCATGGTGAACGAACTAAAGGTGTACGCGGACTAAGGGCTTCGAATGAAAGTGCTGCTGATCGGAAACGGCGGGCGCGAGCACGCCCTGGCGTGGCGACTCGCGCGCTCCGCATCCGTTACGCGCATCCTCTGTCCGAACGGAAATCCCGGAATCTCGCTGCATGCCGAGACGCCGCGCGTGTCGCTTCAGCTTCCGGAGGAGTGGGCCGCGTATGCGCGAGCCGACGGCTGCGACCTCGCCGTGGTTGGGCCGGAGGGACCGCTCGCGGATGGCGTTGCCGACGCGATGGCCGCGCGTGGCATTCCGGTCTTCGGCCCGGTCGCCGCGGGTGCGCGATTGGAGGGGAGCAAAGCCTTCTGCCGCGAGGTCCTCGAAGCATGCGGGGTGGCCATGGCGCGCGGTGCCGCATTCACCGACGCCGACGAGGCGAAGAACTTTGCGCGCTCGCTTGGTCTTCCCGTCGTTGTCAAAGCGGACGGGCTCGCCTCTGGCAAAGGCGTCACCGTCGCCACGTCATGGAAGGAAGCCGAGCGTGCGATCGAGGAGAATCTCCGCGATCTTAGGTTTGGCGAAGCCAGCAGCGTCATCGTAATCGAGGAATGCCTGCGTGGACGTGAGGTTTCGCTGATCGCACTGACGGACGGAGAGTGCGTCTATCCACTGATCCCCGCCGAAGATTACAAGCGCTTGGGCGATGGCGATGTCGGACCAAACACGGGTGGGATGGGCTGCGCCGCGCCGACACCTGTCATGGACGAGGAGACACTCGCTTGGTGTTACGGTGAAATCCTCGTGCCGGTCGTTGCGGAACTGCGCAAACGCGGCATCGTGTACCGGGGCGCACTCTATGCGGGAATCATGCTGACCGAAGATGGGCCGCGCGTGCTCGAATTCAATTGTCGCTTCGGCGATCCGGAAACGCAGGTGTTGATGCCGCTGATCGAAGGTGACCTCGGCGAGATATTCATGGCGTGTGCGACGGGGAAGCTCGCGTCGATGACATCCTCTGCGCCACGACGCGAGGGGGGACCGGGGCGCATTGGATTTCGTCCTGATGCTGCGGTGACCGTTGTCCTCGCCAGCGAAGGGTACCCCGCAAAGCCAATCACGGGGCGTCGCATCTTTGGCTTGAGCGAATTTGGAAACGAGGCCGACGTGATGGTCTTTCACGCGGGTACCTCGCGTGGCGACGATGGAGAGGTGATCACATCGGGTGGACGCGTGCTGTGCGCGACAGCATGGGCGCCGACGATCCTCGCCGCGAAGACTCGCGCGGAATACGTTTGCAGTCGGATCAAGTTCTCGGGCATGAATTGGCGTCGCGACATCGGTTCACGAGCACTCCAATCGGAAGGCTGACCATGCCAACAAAGCGCACGACGACTGCTGCAAAGAAGAAAGTCGCGGCAAAGCCTGCGAAGTCGGCAAAGAAGCCGGCCGAGACAAGGCGCAAGGCCGACACTTCGCGCGCGCGTTCGTTGAGCGCGCCCGAACCCAAGAAGCCCGCACCACGCTCGACTCGTTCCGTCATGACAGAGCGCGAAGTCGAACACGCGCTCGAAATGTTGGCGGATCAGATCCACCGCGACTTTCCAAGCCCCGTCGGGTTGATGGTCCTCGGCATCCGGACGCGTGGTGCGCTCATCGCCGAACGCCTGCGCGAGCTGCTCAAGACACGCTACGAAGCCCCCGTCGGGCTGGGCACGCTGGACATTACGCTCTATCGTGACGACCTCTCGGCGCTCGGTCCTCAACCGAACGTGCGCGACAGCGAAATCCCGTTCGATATCACCGGCGCGAATGTGATCCTCGTGGACGACGTTCTCTACACAGGCCGGACGATTCGCGCAGCTCTCGACGAGATCGTGGACTTCGGTCGTCCCGCGCTGATTCGGCTCGTCGTGCTCGTCGATCGCGGACACCGCGAGTATCCCATCAAGGCCGACTACTGTGGCCTGACCATCGCCACCGATTCGAATGAGTCGGTTCAGGTTTGCCTCGCAGAGATCGAAGAAGAAGACGGCGTTATTGTCACCTCGCCCGCGGATGTGAAACTCCGCAAGTGAACGAGAAGGCGTGGACGTTGCTGCTCGTCGCAGCAGGTGGCGCGCTTGGTTCGGTCACGCGATTTCTGATGTCATCCTGGTTGGCAACCAAGAGCGGCGTGCTCTGGCCCATCGGCACCTTTACAGTCAACGTGGCCGGCTGTTTTCTTATTGGGGTTCTGACATCGGTGCTGGCTCTCAAGGGAGGAGAGCACGGCACGCTGATTCGTCATGCTGTGGGAACGGGATTCCTAGGCGGATTCACGACTTTCTCGGCCTACGTGCTGGAGTCTTCGAACCTGCTGAGCGAGAATCGTCTCCTGACCATGGCAATCTACATCAGCGCGAGTGTGCTCTTCGGCCTGATCGCGATGAGGGCGGGAGCAGCCATCACCATGCGCCTGATCCCGGCGTGATGTGCTGACTACGACCGACGCATGATTTCATCCGCCAAGAAATCGAAACCGCTGCACGTCGTGATCGACGCGCGCTGCGTGCGCGATGGGGCCACGGGCGTCGGACACTATGTTGCTGGGTTGCTGCGCGGCATCGACTCGCTCCTCGCATCGGGTGAGGCGGCAGGCGTGCGTGTTTCGGCGATCTGTCTTCGTACTGGGACGACGTCGTTCTCCTCCTTCTGGCTGGGCCTAGAGCACATCGCGCTGGTGGCGGTGGATGCGGATTACGAAGAGCACCCATCGGGGGATTGGTTTCTGCAGGTGCGACTCCCGCGCATGATGCGCCGCCTCAAGGGGCACGTTCTCGTCTGCCCGTTTTTCTTCGCACCCTTCGGCCCCCGAAAGTTCGCACGCGTGATCGGCGTCCTGGACGATCTGGTGTGGAGCGAGCCGCAGAATTATCGCGCGCGATTTCGCAACTACATGCAGCTCTCACTCGCGCTCTCGCTCCCCTTCGCCCAAGAAGCATTCACGCTCTCCAAGGCGACGTCGCGTGTGCTCAAGCGACGCCTCAGGCCCGCCTCGCGCGAGCGGCTGGAGATCGTTCCCGGCGCGGTGGACGGCGCACTCTTTCGACCCGAACCTGACGAGGAAGCACGTCAGACTCTGCGCCGAGAGCTGGGCATGTTTGCGCCGCTCCCGGTCGCGGTGTATGTTGCGAGTTTCGAGGCACGAAAGAATCACTCGACGTTGATCCGTGCGATGAGACCGCTCGCCGGTGAGGTGCAACTCGCCCTGGTCGGGTACGCTCCTCCGGTGAAGAAGAGCCAACTCGAGACGCTTGCGGGTAAGCTGCGCGTGCACTTCATCGCACCGAACGATCACGCCACCGTCGCGAAGTGCGTACGCGCGGCGGACCTTGCCGTCCTTCCCAGCAGAAATGAGGGGTTCGGCCTCCCTGCGCTGGAGGCGTTGGCATGTGGGCTCCGGGTCGTTGCGTCCGACATCCCGGCGTTCCGCGAGGTCCTAAAGTCATACGGAACCTACGTCCCCCACGATTCCCCCGAGGCGTGGACCGGTGCCATTCGCCAAGTGCTGGAGAGCCCTCTGAGCCCTGAGGAACGCGATGCGCGGGTGGCCCGTGCGCGCCGCTCTAGTTGGGAAAACTCGGCAAAGAAGCTCATCAGGCTAGCGCAGGGTGCATCCCGGCATTTCGTGAACTGAAGTAGATTTTTCTTCTTCCCTCTGTTATGCCCTTGGGCTGCCGGTAGGCGCATTCCCTCCCGGAGATGTCCCCATGGCCGAGCCTCGTTCCGTCGAAGA
>Ga0268299_1000506_pt1 | contig 117767 bp, 119 predicted proteins | sample NOBtaG_FD_193484 | JGI IMG/M metagenome (GOLD analysis project Ga0268299, IMG submission 193484) | Activated sludge microbial communities from bioreactor in Nijmegen, Gelderland, Netherland - NOB reactor | ecosystem: Engineered > Bioreactor > Aerobic > Activated sludge | place: Netherlands...
CGCCCGTCCGCACCGGGCCTGCCCGCACCCGATCGCACCCGCCGGCACCCGTCGGCACCGGGCCTGCCCGCACCCGATCGCACCCGCCGGCACCTGTCGGCACCGGGCCTGCCCGCACCCGATCGCACCCGCCGGCACCCGTCAGCACCGGGCCTGCCCGCACCCGATCGCACCCGCCCGCACCTGTCGGCACCTGCTAGCGAGGCATGATCCCCATGCTGTGCATGATGAACGCGTAGATGTCGGCCGTCGCTTCGATCTGCTTCGTCACGTTGCTGGCGCCGTGGCCGGACTTGGTTTCGATACGGATGAGCACCGGGGTCTCCGGGCTGGCGGCCTTCTGCAGCGTCGCGGCGTACTTGAAGGAGTGCGCGGGGACCACCCGGTCGTCGTGGTCGGCTGTGGTGATGAGCGTCGCCGGATACTTCACGCCGGCCTTGATGTTGTGCAGGGGCGAGTAGGCGTAGAGCGCCTTGAACTCCTCGGCGTTGTCGCTGGAGCCGTAGTCTGCAATCCAGTTCCAGCCGATCGTGAACTTGTGGAAGCGGAGCATGTCCATGACGCCGACTTGCGGGATGGCCACGCGGAACAGCTCTGGACGCTGGTTGATGACGGCGCCGACCAGCAGCCCGCCGTTCGACCCGCCCTGCGCGGCCAGACGGGCCGGTGACGTGTACTTGTTCGCGATCAGCCACTCCGCCGCGGCGATGAAGTCGTCGAACACGTTCTGCTTCTTCAGCTTCGTGCCGGCGTCGTGCCACGCCTCGCCGTACTCGCTGCCGCCGCGCATGTTGACGCTGGCGTAGACGAAGCCCTGCTCGAGCAGCGCGATCCGCAGCGAGTTGAACCCCGGCGTCGTCGCGATGTTGAAGCCGCCGTAGCCGTACATGAGCGTGGGGTTGTTCCCGTCGAGCGCGAGCCCCTTCCTGTGGACGAGGAACATCGGCACCGTCGCGCCGTCCTTGCTGGTGACGAACACCTGCTTCGTCTCGTACTGATTCACGTCCAGGCCGGGAATCTCGGGCGCGCGGAACAGCGCGCTCTTCCGCGCCGCCACGTCGTAGCGGAAGATGGATGTCGGGTAGGTGAACGACGTGAACGTGTAGAAGAGCGACGTGTCGTCCATGTTGCCGCGGAACCCGCTGGCGCTGCCCAGTCCCGGCAGCTCCACTTCGTTCTCGAGCGTGCCCTCGAGGTTGTGGACGTAGGCACGGGACGCAACGTCTTTCATGTACGTGACGATCACCTTGCCACCCGCGACGGCCACGCTGTCGATGGTGTCGTCCTTCGCGGCGATGACGCTGCGCCAGCTCGCGCGGGCCGGACTCGACGGGTCCACCCGGAAGACGCGGCCGGTCGGCGCCTCGTTGTCGGTGAAGACCAGCAGCTCGCCGCGCACGCTTTCCAGCACCTGGTAGGTGTCATCGCCAATCTCGGCGATGAGCGGCGTGAACGCCGGGTTGGGCTTCGACAGGTCCTGCACGAACACCGCGTTCCCCTGCTTACCCGTGCCGCGATCCGACACCGACAACACCGCGAAGCGCTCGTCCTCGGTGGTGCTCAGCATGTTGAACCGCTGCGGGTACTTCCGATCCTCGAACACCAGCGTGTCCTCGGATTGCGGCGACCCGATGCGGTGGTAGAACACCAGGTGGTTCTCGTTCACCGACGAGAGCTCCTTGCCCTTCGGGGGCGCCGGGTAGCGGCTGTAGTAGAAGCCGCGCCCGCGCCAGGCAATGCCGGACACCTTCACCCATTCCACCTTGTCGGCGAGCGGCTTCCGCGTCGTCAAATCCAGGACGTTGATCTCCTGCCAGTCCGACCCGCTGCGCGAGACACCGTAGGCGAGGAGCGTGCCGTCCTTCGACGGCTCGTAATTCGCCAGCCGCACGGTGCCGTCCTCGGACCAGCGGTTCGGATCGATCAGCACCTCGGGCGTGCCATTCAGCCCACGCTGGATGTAGAGCACGCTCTGGTTCTGCAGCCCGTCGTTCTTCGTGAAGAAGTAGAAGTCGCCCTTGCGTGAGGGCGTGGAGAACTTCGCGTAGTCGTAGAGCGCGTTGAGCCGCTTCAGCAGCGCGGTGCGGAACGGGATCTTCTCCAGGTAGGCAAAGGTGATCGTGTTCTGCGCCTCTACCCACGCCGCCGTCTCGGCCGAGGTGTCGTCCTCGAGCCAGCGGTACGGGTCCGGCACCCGCGTGCCGTGGTAGGTGTCCACGTGGTCCACAGTCCGCGTGACGGGGTATTGCAGGCCCTGGGCGGAGAGGATGGCCCCGGCTGCCAGCACGACCGAGGTGCGAAGGGCGGTACGCATCCGCGCATCTTCGCACAGGATTCCGCGCAGGCCGATCTTGCGAGACTCATCATAAGCGGCTAACGTTAAACCCATGGATCCCGCCATCCGAACATATCTCGCCAGCATCGGGCGTAAGGGAGGGTCGAAGAGCCGTCGAGCCCTGGCCCCGGACACGGCTCGCGCGATGGTGACGCTCCGCGAGGCACGCAGGGCCTATCGGCGTTTTCACGCCCGGTGTTTCTGGTCGAACGACCCCGGCTACGAGGTCACCGCCGCCGACATCCCGTGGGTAGCGGAGCGGCTCATGACCTACGGCGGGCGCGCCGGCTGGGAGCTGGGGGCGCGCCTGTGCCGCTGACGCCATTTCAGGAGCAGGTGGCACGGCTGCTGTCTTCGAACCGTACGTTCGACAGCTATCTGGCGGGGGGAGCCGCCATCCACCTCGAGCCGAACACCACGCGCTATAGCAACGATCTCGACTACTTTCACGACTCCGTTGAGCGCCTGGCCGATGCGTTCCGCGCCGACGAGTCCGCGTTGCGCGCGGCGGGATTCGACGCCGCGATCGACCTGCGGCTCCCGGGCTATATCCGGGCCATCGTCTCGCGCGCGGGCGAAGCCACGAAAGTGGAGTGGGCGCACGACTCGGCCTGGCGCTTCATGCCCACCATCCGACACGAGGTCGTGGGCTTCACGCTGCACCCGGTGGACCTCGCCATCAACAAGCTGCTGGCACTCGCCGGGCGCGACGAGCCGAGGGACTTCCTCGACATCCTGGAGCTCGACACGCGCACGCTGCCGCTGGGTGCGATGTGCTGGGCCGCGGCTGGCAAGGACCCGGGGTTCACGCCGTTCGCGTTGCTGGAGATCCTGCGCCGGCGGGGCAAGTACCACCCCGAGGACTTCACGCGCCTGCGGCTCACCACCCCGGTGGACCTGCCGACGTTGAAGGCGCGGTGGCTGGCCGCGCTGTCCGCGGCCGAGGCATTCGTGCGGAGTCGGCCACCGGCGGAAGTCGGCTGCCTGTATTACTCGCGCGCCCTAGGCCGTTTCGTCGCACCGGGCACGCCGGGTACCGACGACGCCGTGCCGCATTTCGGCCGACCGGGTGGGGTGCTGCCGCGCATCGTCGAGGAGTAGCCCGCGGGGACGCGATCCGCGTGGCCCGCGAGAGTGTCCGCCTGGTGAGTGCCGATCGGCTGCTCTCGGAACTGCGGACGTGAGCTGTTGTCCCACCGGTCTCGCACGCCCCACATCAGTGAGTTCCGCCGCGCCAGGGCGACCCGACCACACCGCGCACCGGGCGGCTACAGATTACCCCGCCGCATCTCTTCCACGGCGTAATGGCACGCCCGCGCGGTGAGCGCCATGTAGGTGAGCGAGGGGTTCTGGTTGCTGCTCGACGTCATGCACGCGCCGTCGGTGAGGAACAGGTTCGGCGCGTCCCACGCCTGGTTCCAGCGGTTCAGCACCGAGGTCTTCGGATCGCGCCCCATGCGGGCCGTCCCCATTTCGTGATTGGTGTTGCCCGGGGTGCTGATCCGCGTGCTCGGGCGCACGTTCTTCGCGCCGGCCCTCTCCAGCATCTCCGCCGCCGTGACGTTCATGTCCTTGTGGATGGCCAGCTCGTTCGGTCCCCACGCGCAGTCGATGTGCAGCACCGGGACGCCCCAGGCGTCCACGGCCGTCGGATGCAGCGTGCAGCGGTTCTGCGGGTTGGGCAGCATCTCGCCGAAGCCGTTCAGCGCCATCACCCAGGGGCCCAGGTCCGTCAGCGTCTGCTTGAGCGTGCGGCCGATGCCGGGGGTGGACACCCGTGTCGGCCACGCCTGACGCGAGGCGCCGCCCTGGAAGCCGTACCCGCGCACGAAGTCCGGGTGTCGCGCGCTGACGTTGCGGAAGCGCGGGACGTAGATGCCGTTCGGCCGCGCCCCGACCACGCGCTTGTCCGCCCAGCCATCGAACTCCCCGTCGGCGCCGCCCCACTTGATGTGGTCCATGACGTTGCGCCCCACCTGGTCGCTGGAGTTGGCCAGGCCATTCGGCGCATCCGGTGTACGGGAGTTGAGCAACACTCGCGCGCTCTCCAGGGCGGACGCGCAGAGGAACACCACACGTGCGCGATACTCGATCGACTCCCGCGTGCGCGCGTCGATGACGTGCACACCGGTCACCCTCTTCGTCGAGCGGTCCACCGTCAGGTGGCGCACGACGCTGAACGGGCGCAGCGTCATCCGTCCCGTGGCCTCTGCGGCCGGCAGCGTCGCGTTGAGCGCGCTGAAATACGAGCGCGTGACGCACCCGCGATGGCACGGGCCGCAGTAGTGGCACGCCGCGCGGCCGTTGTGCGGCGCCGTCAGCACCGCCGCCCGGCCGATGGTCATCAGGCGTTCTCCTGGGAACGACGTACGGATGCGGTCGGCGACGTGCTGCTCGACGCAGTTGAAGGGCATCGGCGGCAGGAAGGGACCGTCGGGCAGGTGCGCCAGGCCTTCCTTCTGGCCGCTCACGCCGATGAACGCCTCCACGTGGTCGTACCACGGCGCCAGGTCCGCGTAGCGAAGGGGCCAGTCCACCGCGATCCCTTCACGCGCGTTGGCCTCGAAGTCCAGGTCGCTCATCCGGTAGACCTGCCGGCCCCAGATCGTGGACTTGCCGCCCACCTGCCGCGCGCGGAACCAGTCGAAGGGCTTCCCTTCCGGCGTCGTATACGGATTCTCCGCATCGTCGGTCCAGAAGCGATGGCTCCACTCGTCGAACGACACCGACTTGCGCTGCGTCGGCTGGTGCCGGTCCACGTAGCGCCGATCGCCCAGGCCGCGGAACGGCATGTCCCACACGGGCCGATGCTCCGAGTAGTCCTGCGCCGGAACGAGCGGCCGGCCCGCGTCGAGGACCAGCGTACGCAGGCCCAGCTCGGTCAGTTCTTTGGCCGCCCAGCCGCCGGTCATGCCCGAGCCGACGACGATGGCGTCGAAGGTGCGTGCGTCAGCTTGCGGCATGGCCCCTCCCGAGCGACGCGGCCGGCGCGTCAGCTGCCTGCGTGGCGGCGCGCGTGCGCGGGGCATACGGTGCGCAGCCGTCGTAGCGGCCCGCCGCCGGCACCTGCTGCAGCTCCTGGGTGATGCCGACCTCGGACGTGTAGTAGCCCCAGATGGTCAGGTACTTCGCGGTGCCGAACCAGCTCTTCGTGCCCTGCGCGTCCAGCTCCAGGAGCAGCGTGTCCTGCTGCGCCTCCGTGCAGTCCGTGAACCGGTTTCCGAACCGCGCGCGCGCCTGTCGACCGAGATCCTGGAGGCCAGCCAGCACCCGCGGCCGCTCCGGCGCGTCATACCAGTTCGTCAGCATGTGATCGATGAAGCGGGGGACACCGGCCGCAATGGCGCCCGGCGTGTCGTCGGCAGGGATGATGCGATCGCAGACGATGGACAGCACGCGCATCGAGTCGTCGTCGAGCCCTGGCGCGCCGCCCTGCGCATCGAGAGTCGCATGCACCTCACGGCCCCATCCGTCGAGGTCCGTGGGCAGTACGCCCTCGAGCATCGGCACGGCCGCCAGTGCACTCATCCGGCGCAACCACTCACGTCGATTCAGCATGTGTTGTTCTTCCTGAAGCCCGGAGCCTAGAGCCCGAAGCCTAGCCTCTTCGTGATGTAGTCGCGATTCATCTCGGCGCACGCCTTCGGCGTCCGCGCGCGATCCGGAACGGCATCGAGCTCCACGACCAGCCAGCCCGAGAATCGCACCTCGTCGAGCGCCCGGAACACGGCCTTGATGTCGGCGCGGCCCTGCCCCAGCTCGACGAACTGATACGGGCGACTGGCGGGCGAGCCCGGGGCCGCGGCCGGATCCGGCGTTCGCTGGCGCACGTCCTTCAGGTGCAGGAACGACAGTCGCGACGCGTACTTCCGGATGGCGGCCGCCGGGTCGCCCCCGCCCTGGAGGTAATGCGCCGTGTCGAGTTGCAGCTTCACGAACGCGGGATCGGTCGCGTCGAGAATCCGATCCACTTCGTCGGGCGCCTCGCCGAGGCTGCCCATGTGGTGGTGGTACCCGAGCGCCACGCCGAGGTCGGCCGTGCGCTTGCCGAGCTCCGTGAGTCGCCGGCCCATTGCGGCATAGTCGGCCGGGGTGACGGTGCGCGGCCGTGCGTCGATGATCTGGAGGTACAGGCCGCCGCAGTCACGCAGGAAGCGCGCGTGCCTCACGTGAGCGGCCATCTCCTCGGCCGCCCGGGCGGGATCGATACCGATGCTGCCGCTCGACAGCGCCACGAATGTGAGCCGGTGTTGCGCGAGCAGCTCCTTCAGCTCCGCCGGGCGATCGCCGAAGGCGTCCACGGCGGCGGTGCGAAGCTGAATGCCGCGGAACCCCACATCGGCGATGTCGGTGATGGCCTGCCGGTCGTTTCCGCCCCAGGTGATGGCGGCGTAGCCGAACTGGTAGCGTTGCCGGGCTCGTAGGGGACGGCCCGGGAGCGCAGCGCCGAGGGCGGCCGCGCCGAGGGCCTGGATCGTGTGCCGCCGCGTGACAGGAGACATGCCGTCGTCCTTTCCGCCGATGACGAGTCGCCGCCCGACTTCCCGGGGCGCCGGGTGACGCGAGTCTATCCCAGGCTCCGGTGTTCCCGTGCGCATGAACATGCGTGGGGCCCCGTCCAACCGCGGGGCGCCGTGGTCCAATGGGTGCCATGCGTGTCCGCCTTGCTGCAATTGGTCCTGCCTGCCTCGCCCTGGCCCTCTCAGGGGCCTCCGTCTTCACGCAGCCGGCCCGCCCGTCCGACGCGGACGTCGTCGCCGCGCTGCAGTCCTACCTGGCGGAGCGGGAGAAGGAAGGCTTCTCCGGGGCGGTGGTGGTGGGCCGCGGCGACCGGATCCTGCTGGAACGCGGATACGGCTTCCTGGACGCCGGCCGCACGAGGCCCGTCACCCCCGACAGCGTCTTCACGACCGGATCGATCACCAAGCAGTTCACCGCAGCGGCCATCCTGAAGCTAGAGATGCAGCAACGTCTCTCCACCGAGGACCGCTTGTCTCAGCACCTGCCGGGCGTGCCGCCCGACAAGCAGGCGGTCACCCTGCGCCACCTGCTCACGCACACGGCCGGCTTTCCGGGCGCGAGTGGCGACGACCTCGAGGCCATCGGCCGCGACGCGTTCGTCGCGCTCGTGCTCAACCGCCCCTTAGCCCATCCCATCGGAACCTACGAGTACTCGAACGTCGGCTACTCGCTGCTCGCCGCCGTCGTCGAGCGCGTGTCGACGCAGCCCTACGAACGCTTCGTGGCGGAGCAACTCTTCGAGCCGGCGGGCATGCGGCTGACCGGCTACGCACGCCCCTCGTGGGACATCGCGAGGATGGCACGTGCCATCAACGACGACCGGACCGAGCGCGGCACGTTCGGCGAGGTCGCGATGCCGAACGGCCTGCCGGGCTGGCACCTGCTTGGCAACGGCGGCATCCTCTCCACGACCGGGGACATGTTCCGATGGCACGTCGCGCTCACGGGCACGCATGTGCTCACCGATGCGGCGAAGGGCAAGTTGTTCCGGCCCTGGGTGGACGAGGGCGGCGGCTCGCACTACGGCTACGGCTGGTCGATCGAGGACACGCAGTTCGGGCGCCTCGTCTCGCACAACGGCGGCAATCCGTACTTCTTTGCGGACTTCCTCCGCTACACCGACAGCGGTGTGGTCGTTTACTACACGACCAACAGCCGAGACCGGGCCATGCGGCGGCTGGCGCGTCCGCTCGCGCAGATTGCTCACACCGGCGCGGTGCTCGATGCAGGCCCGCCGAGGCGGACGTTCGCCGCGGCGGCCGCCGGGTCGCCGGGCGAGCGGCTTGCGCGCCGGTTCCTCGAGACGCTCGAGGCCGACGAGGCGACACAGAAGGCGCGGGTGGCTGAGCTCTTCTCGCCAGGCCTGATCGAGCGTCGTGGCGCGGACACCCTGGCTGGTCTCTTCGCGCGTGTGCGCGGCGATCTGGGCCGCGCCAACCTGCAGGCCATCGAGGAATCACACGGCCCAGGAGGCGCGCTCACGGCCGTCCGCATCCGGCTCCAGGGTCCCGCGGGTGGGCGACCGAGCCTGGTGTTGATTGTCGCGCCCGGGGAGACACCCCGGATCGATGGGCTCGAGATGGAGATGGGTGACTGATCCCCTGCAGGGCGCCGACCGCACACGCCACGCCCGCACGACCGGTGCTGACCCGCGACCGTCGAGAATTCCGCTTACGACTTCGGGGCGCTCATGATTCGGATCGTTGTGCGAGGCGCGGGGCGACTGGCTGCTGTCACGATGCTGGTCGCCGTGGTCTCTGGAATGCTGGGCGCGCAGGCGCCCGTGACACCGAAAGGGCAGTGGCCACCGGCGGCGGAGTGGCCGAAGGGCTGGAAGGCCTACGCGCCCTATCCCGAGGAACTGTCATTCGTGGTGCCCCAGGCCACGACGAAGCTGGCGTCGGAGACCCGCACGGTCGCTGACGGGAAGACGCTCGGCGGCCCCATCAACTCGCCGAAGGTGCTGCTCGCCAACCCCTACCTCGAGCCTGGCGATCCGTTCTTCGGCTACCCGCGCCAGATTGCGTGCCTGCCGGACGGTTCGCTGGCCGTGGCCTCGGAGGCGAAACTCCACAAGGAGGGGCGGTTCCAGGGCAATCCGTATGCGTCCGGCTTCTGGCGCATCGCCCCGGATGGGGCGATTACCGCGATCGCCGCCAAGCACACGATCGTGGAGAATTCGCCATATTACCCCGTGTGCGGTATGCCCTTCGCCAAGAGCAAGGTGGCGCCCGAGCGCCTCGGGCCGATGACGCTCGCTCCGGACGGCAGCCTGGTGTTCCCGTACGATCGCACCAGCGTGCTGCGCCTGACGCGCGAGGGCCGCGTGGAACACGTGCCGGCCCTTCCCGGGGCGTGCGCCGCGGATGCGCCGGCCGAGCCCTTCGTCGCGGTGTCTGCCGTGCAGGACCCGCGTGGGAACGTGTGGGAGATGGACGAACGGGCCTGTGAGCTCAAGCGGGTCGCACCGGATGGTACGGTGACGAAAGTGCTGGGCCGCGAGCAGATGTGTCCTTCTGGCAACCCAGAGAACTGGATGGTGGGCGAGTTCCTGGCATGGGACGCGGCGCACGACGAGCTCGTGATGAGCGGAACCCTCCTCTGGCAGCGTTCCCCGTACGTCAACGCGTACTCGATGATCCATCGCGTGCGCCCGGACGGCGTGTCGCGGCGCGTGTTCCTGGGTTTCAAGGTGGGCCAGCGCCGGCCGAAGGTCGACGGCATCAGCGGCCTGGCGGTGGACGGCAAGGGCACCATCTTCTTCGGAGCGGGCGTGGCGGACCCCGGCAACGGCTACCAGGTGATGCGGCTCGACGAAGCCACCGGGATGCCGGTCCTGATCGCCGGGGCGCCGACGCCGACGGACGTGAACCACGGTGACGGGCCCGCAAAGCAGGCCCATTTCGCGCACTTCCGCAGCCTGTGCGTGGCGCCGGACGGCACGCTGTTCGCCGCCGAGTCCAGCAACATGGTCCGCAGGATCACACCGGCAGGACAGGTCACGACGTGGGCCTATTGACCGGCGGCACGGCCCGCGCGGTCACGGCCATTCCTGCGCCGGTCTGGTCGAGAGGCCTCGGTACCGCACCATGATGAAACGACTGTCGTTCTGCCTCGCCGTCGTAGTGGCCCTTGGTGGGATCACTGCCGCCGCGCAGTATCCGAAGTATCTGACCGACACGCCTGGCGTCTGGAAGCCGTGGAAGGGGCTGACCGCGATTCCGAGCGCACGCAAGGAGCAGGCCGCCACACCAGCGATGGTCAAGGCGTTCGAGGGCGAGCTGCTGGCGCTCGACGCGATCGCGAAGCGCACGCCGGCCCTGGCCCCGCCTATCGGCTTCAGCATCGAGACCTGGGGCAGCCTGGACAGCAACATCCCGTACGAACACGCCCCGGGTCAGCCGCCCCCGGGCGGGCTGCCGCTGATGGGATCGTGGACGTTCGGGGCCTTCTCGATCTTCGAGTACGAGCGCGGCGGCAAGGTCCTTCGCTCGGACACCGGCGAGACCCAGCTCCAGTACTTTGCCATCAACCAGATCACGCGTGATCTGGGCGAGCGCAGCAGAGTGACCGAGTTTGGCCAGGTCGATCACGACGCCTTCCTGCAGCCCCAGCGCCAGGGCGAGTTCGCGGGAATCCCGCGGTACGGGGATCAGCTGATCATCGCGCGCGATCCGGAGAAGCTCTGGGCGCCGCTCAGCCTCCGCGCCGCCCTCGACATCGTCGTCCTGGCACGTTCGGCGGAGGTCCAGACGCGGCAGGAGGTGGTCGACAAGGCGACCGCGCGTCTCGCGACGCTGCGGGATCCGAAGTGGCGCGCCGAGCGGGAGAAAGAGGACCAGGCGAACGCGCCCCGCATGCCCGACCCGCAACAGTTCCTCGCGCAGACGGCCGCGGCTCGGAGCCTCGAAGAGGACGCCCTGACGAAGGAGCTGTCCTCAACGGGTGGCGCGGCCGCGGGTCTGGCCGACGCCAGGCGCGCGCTCGAGGAGGTCACGACCTGGATCGCGGCCCTGTCTCCGACTGAACAGGCGGCGCAGGCCTGCTACGCCGAGAAGGGCACGAGCCTGCGCACCAGGCTTCGCTCAGTTCCATCATCGGGCTGCCGCCCGCTGGCGCGACCGAACTACGGGTACTTCGACAAGAGCCTGCCCCGCTCGGCTCCGCAGGTCGTGCTCATCCGCGGATACGCGCGCTGCTTCGACACGGCAGACGAATACAACCGTCAGGCGAAGGACGTCGGCTGCCGCGCCAACCGGGCCCTGGTCCAGGGCATCGACAAGGACGCGATCCGAGCCTGGATCAGGTAGACCCGTCGAGACATCATCTACCGACGCGGTGGGAATGCGGCGAGAGCGTTCATCTGGCTGGACCTGCGCTCGCGGATCCCCAGTGCTGGACCACGGTGATGTGCCTGAGTTCGGCGCGCGGGTCGCTCTTCACCATGAGGAACCGGCCGTCGGATGCGACGTCGAAGGTGTTGGAACCGGCCGCACCGACGAACGCTCCCGAGAACAGCGGCCGTGGCTCACTGACGCCGAGGGCCGTGTCGACCGTGGCCGCCATCAGCGTCTGGTTCTGCCAGTAGAACAGCTCTCGGGAGTCACGTGGCCATTGAGGGGAGACACCGCCCTGCGTGGATACGGCACGCTGGCGGTCGAGCGCAGGCCACGCTGCCACGTACACCTCGGGGCGGCCCGACGTCGATCAACCAGGCCTGCGGCGTGCGCGTCGCGTCGTTCGCCGAGACGACGATGGACTTCTCGTCCGGCGAGAGCCGGGGGTTGCGATAGGCGCTCTTGTCGGTTGGCAACGGCGTGACGGCGCCTTGCCGCGTGACCCAGACGAGTTCGTGATCGGTGCCGGTGCCGGCGAAGACCAGGAGGCCGCTGCTGGAAGCCGCGAACGCGATCCCGCCTGCGCCGGCTCCCCGCTCGACAGACTCGCCCAGCGTCACCGTCGGCCCGCTCGGCCTGAGCGTCTGCGGGTCGAGCACCATGGCTCGCACGAAGCCGGGATCCTGCCCGAACACCAGGTGCCCCGAGGGCAGCATCGTCGCCTGCGACACTTCGGCCGACGCGCCGAGGACTGGTGCGCCGGTCCCGTCGGTATTGCTCAGACGTAGGATCTGGCGCAGGCCTGTTCCATCGAGAGACACGACCGAGAAACCTGTGGACACTGCTGGTCCCTCAGGCGGTGTCGAGGCGTACAGGACGGTACGCCCGTCCGGGAGAAACGACGGATAGCGAGCAGCGGGCACCCGGTCGATTCGTTCGAGCATGCCGCCCATCGCGCTGACCCTGAACAAGCCGCGGCCTCCAATGGCCACGACGATGGTGTCGTCGGCACCCCACGCGCCGCCGCCCCAGCCACCCAGGCGGCACGGCCGCGCCCGGGCCCGGCCGCTGCGGCGACGCTTTGGCTGGTGCTTCGCGCGGCCCATTCGAGCTCGCCGCGGACGTCTCCCGCCGACTGCCAGCGGTCGTCGGGCTCGCCCGCCAGGCATCGTTCGATGACGTGGGCCAGCCGCGCGGGGACGCCATCCAGCGCCGGAGTGCCGCCGTGGCCGAAGTCCAGCACCTTCACGCCGGCCTTCGTCAGCATGACGTTGGCCGGCTTCAGATCGCGGTGAACGATACCTTTGGCGTGCGCGGCGGCGCGGGCATCGGCCATCTGGCCGCCGAGTCGCAACACCTCGGACACCGGCAGCGGGACCTTCAGCAGGCGCGACGCCAGAGTGTCTCCCTCGATCAGCTCCATGACGAGGTAGTCGGGGCCGACGTCGTAGAGGGTGCAGACGTGGGGATGGTTGAGGGCCGAGATGGCGCGGGCCTCGCCGTGAAAGCGCTCGGTGAGGGGGCCCTGCGCACGCTTGATGGCAACTGCGCGCTGAAGTCGTGTGTCGATGCCGCGGTAGACCTCGCCCGTGCCGCCCTGGCCGAGCCAACGTGTACTCGAGGTGACCGAGGAGGCAGCCCGACCTGTTCATCGCGGCGATGGCCCTGCATCACGGATTGACCGTGGTCACGCGCGACACGCGGGAGTACCAGCTGGCCCGCGTGCCCGTGCTCAATCTCTGGAAACCAAGACTGCGTGGTCGTCCACCTGGCGGAGGCCGCAATCACCCTCGCCGCAACAGCGTCATGGGCGATGACACGGCAGCCCGCCTGGCCGGGAGATAGCTGGCCACCGCGGTGACGATGGTGACGAGGGCGACCACGCCGGCGTAGGTGACCACATCCGTGGGCGCCACGTCGATCAGCAGTCCGCGAATGGCCCTGGTCGCCCCGGTGGCCGCCATCAGGCCCAGTGCGACGCCGGCGGCCACGCGAGTCATCGCCACTTTCACCACGCCGCCCGTGATGGTGCCCGTGGCCGCTCCCATGGCCGACCGGATGGCGAACTCCTGGCGCCGGTGCGCCACGTCCAGCGCCACGAGGCTCGTCAGCCCCACCGCGCACAGCCCGAACGCGAGCACCGAGAACAACGAGAACACCCATGCGGAGAATCGCCACGGCGCCTGGGCCTGCGCGACGATGGCATCCAGCGTGGCCACGCGGCTGACAATGGCGCGCGGATCGAGCGCCCGCACCTCGCGCTCGATGGCGGGGAGCAACGCCACCGGCGTGGCCGTGCGGACGATCAGGTCGCTGGCCGGCATCGGGGTCTGTGTGGCGGGATCGTACATGTCGAGCTGTACCTCCTGCAGGCCACGGTAGCGGACGTCGCGCACCACGCCGATGACCTCGCGCCACGCGGTTCGGCCGGTCCCGCGCTCGAACGTGGAGGTGCGCAGCCGCTGGCCAATGGGGTCACGGCCCGGCCACAGACGGGCGGCCGTGCTCTCGCTGACGATGGCGACGCGCGGCGACTGTGCGGTGTCCGCATCGGTGAAGGCGCGGCCCCGGACGATGGGGATACGCATGGCATCGACGTATCCGGGCGTGGCCACCTGGTAGTTCAGCAGGGGATTTGCCCGCGCCGCCTCCGACGTCTCGGGCTGTCCCTCGAGGGTGACCAGCGTGCCCTGCCCGATCGGTCCGAGCGCCAGGGGGCGCAGGTACACGGCGCCAGCCGCGTCCACACCCGGCAGTCGGCCGACGCGATCCAGCAGGTCACGCATCCACTCGTTGACCGCTCGCCCATCGGTGCGCGGTTCGATCGTCATCGTCAGGGTGCGCTCTGGCTGGAAACCGAGGTCGATCGCCATCAACGCCAGGAGGCTGCGGACGACGAGTCCCGCGGAGACGAGCAGCAGCACGGCCAGCGCGGTCTGCACCACCTGGAGCACCGCGCGCGTCCGAAGGGAGCGGTGGACCGTCGCGGTGCGTCCCCCATCTGCCAGGGCCTCCGCGGCGTTCACGCGCTGTGCCGCACGCATCGGCGCAATCGCGCAGGCGATGGCCACGGCGCCGACGATGAGGAAACTGGCCAGGGCGACGCTCGCGTCGGGTGCAGCCTCTCGCAGTCCCGGCACGCCCTCCGGGACGAGCGCCAGCAGTGCCTGCAGGCCCCAGCCGCTGGCGAGCCAGCCGAGCCCGCCGCCGGCGCACGCGAGCAGCACGGCTTCACAGACCCATGGCATGCCGACGGTCAGGCGGCTGGCTCCGAGCGACGAGCGAACGGCCGCGTCGCGAGCCGCCAGCGACGCCCGCGTCAGCAGCAGGCCTGACACGTTGACGCAGGCGATGACGAGCAACAGCACGACAGCAGCCGTGGACGCCCACAGCGCCGGCCGTGCCGCACCGAAGACGTGGTCGTCGAACGACGTGGCGACGATATCGAATGTGATCCCGGATGCGTCCTGCGGAAGGCGACCGGCTGCCGCGGAGAGGTCTGCGCGTGCCGCATCCGGTGAGACACCCGCCCGTATCCGGCCGACCAGGTAGAACACGCCGACGCTGCGGAGGGCCTTCGTCTTCCACCCTTCCTCGGCCGACGCCAGCACCGGAGCCGCCGGGATCCAGAGGTCCGTGCCGCGTGGGAACTCGAAACCCGGCGGCATCACACCGACGACCTCCGCGGACCGATCGTCGAGCGTGATGCGGCGTCCGACGATGGCGGCGTCCGCGCCGAAGCGCGTCGCCCACAGCTCGTGGCCCAGGACGACCACCGGCAGCGCGCCGGGCTCGTCGTCAGCGGGACCGAGTGTGCGCCCGAGCGCGGGCGCGGTCCCGAGCGTATCGAAGAACGTGCCGGACACCCCGGTGGCGGCCAGCTTGGCGGGATCTCCCGCGCCCTCCAGCACCGTGGGCCAGGGCGACGAGCTCATGGCGGCCACGCGCGTGACGATCGTGCTCTCGCGCCCAAGATCCACGACGTCGAGGTACGACAGCTCGATGACGCCGGCCGTGACGGCCGGGTTGTGTCCCCAGGCGACGAGCACGTCCTGGGGCGCCGTGACCGGCATCGGCCGCAGCAGCACGGCGCGCACGGCGCTGGCCATGACGGTGGCGGCGCCGATGGCGAGCGCCAGCGTGACGACCGCGGCACTGGCGTAACCGGGAGCTCGGAGAAGCTGACGTATGGCCATCCGCAGGTGGTGTGACGCCCGCATGGTGTGGACAGGATGCCATGGGGGGCGGCCTGTCCGGTGCCCGTCGTGTCCGATTCGTCGGGATGTGCGGAGGGACGGGATGAGCTCGCACGCGCGGGGCGGCCGAGGCCAGCATCGCCGGGCAGGTTGTGCTAACGTCCGCCCGGAGAGGTGAGGTGATGCAGCTGACCCGTCGTGAGTGGCATGCCACGGTGGTGGGGGGACTGCTGTCCGGGCCGCGGGCCCTGGGCGCCGCGTCGCAGGCCGGCGCCTGGCGCTCCCTCTTCGACGGCACGTCTACGAGCGCGTGGCGCGGCTACAAGACCGACGCGATGCCTGCCGGCTGGCGCGTCGCAGACGGTGTGCTGAGCAAGGACGTCGCGGTCCCGGACATCATCTCGCGCGAGCAGTTCGGCGATTTCGAGCTGGAGCTCGACTGGCGCATCGGCGAGGCCGGCAACAGCGGCATCTTCTACCGCGGCACCGAGGAGTACAACCGCATTTACTGGAGCGCGCCGGAGTACCAGCTGCTCGATGATGAGAAGGCCGCGGACAACAAGACGCGGCTCACCTGCGCGGGCGCGTCGTATGCGCTGTATCCGTCACCCGCCGGACACCTGAAACCGGTCGGGCAGTGGAACCAGACGCGCATCCTTGCGCGTGGGCCGCACGTCGAGCACTGGCTGAACGGCGTGAAGCTGCTGGAGTTCGAACAGGGCAGCGCGGACTGGAACGCGAAGGTGGCGGCCAGCAAGTTCAAGGACTGGCCGAACTTCGGCAAGAGCCTGCGCGGGCACCTGGCCATCCAGGGCGATCATGCCGGCGCGCTGGCGTTCCGGAGCATCCGCATCCGTGCGCTGTAGAAAAGAAACCACGAAGACACGAAGAAGATCACGAAGGGCACGACGCTTCTTACCCAAGACCACAAGACCCCAGGACCTCAGTAGCCGACCCCGAGCTTCGTCAACGCCTCGTCCGGGCAGCCGGTCCACTCCGCCACGTAGCGGTTGCCCATGTACTGCAGGTCTTCCATCCCCATCTTCGTGGTCCAGAATCCCGTGGCGGTGAGATCCCGGAAGCTGGCGAAGAACGCGCGGCCGTGCGACAGGACGGGCACGGTCGGCACGTCATCCGAGTTGGGCGCGCCGGCCTCCTGCGCAGGCAGGGGCGGCGGCTTCGAGATGTCGTCGAGCAGCGCCGTGCGCTCGGCCTCTGCACACGCGACGAAGGTCTTGTCGAAGCGGCGCTGGCACTCGAGGTCGATCCACGCCAGTCCGCCGCGCATGGCGGTCTGGCGGCTGGTTTCCTCGGCGAGGCGCGGCTCGTCGATCAGGATGAAGTCCATGAACTCCGGCACGCCGGCGTCCGTGGCGCTGCCGGACTGCTCGTCCCGCGGGATGATGGCGTCCACCAGCATGCGAACGGTCTCCCATTCGTGTGGGGTGAAGAACTTCGGCTGAAACGCGGGCGCGGCGCCGAAGCGTGCGCCGGGGGCGCGAGTCGCCTGCGCAAGGTCGCTCGCGGCGTCGACGTCCTCAGCGGTCCAGCTGAACCCGGCCGCGAAGGCCGCCGCCGTGCCCAGCTGCTGCAGAATCTGCCGCCGATCCATTCAGATGACCCCGACCTTTCGCTGCTCGACGATGAAGGTGGACGTGCGCATGGCGAGCGCCAGGATCGTCCACGTGACGTTCTTGTCGGCGTTGGTGACGAAGGGGCCGCCGTCGGCCACGAACAGGTTCTTCACGTCGTGCGCCTGGCACTGCGCGTTCAGCACGGACGTGCTCGGCGAGTGCCCCATGCGCGTGACACCCACCTCGTGGATGATCCGGCCGCCCGGCTCGATGCCGTAGCCGACGTCCCGGCCCGGCATCGGCGTGAGCGGCGTGCCGCCCATCTGGTCGATCAGCGCGCGGAAGGTCTGCTGCATGTGCCGCACCTGGTTCAGCTCGTAGTCGGTCCACTTGAAATGGAACCGCAGCACCGGGATCCCCCAGCGATCCACCACGTTCGGATCGATCTCGCAGTAGCTCTGCTCGTTCGGGATCATCTCGCCCCGGCCCGAGAAGCCGACCCTGGCGCCGTAGAAGCGCCGGTAGTCGTCCTTGAGTGCCTTGCCATAGCCGGCAGGCACGATGGGCCGTCCGTCTGCGTCCGTGCCCGTGAACCGATGGATGTTGGACAGGAATCCTGCGCCCGGCATGCGCCGCCCGCCGCCGATCTCGATGTGGTAGCCGCGCGGGAAGTCCAGCCTTCGGTTGTCGAGCCACCACGGCATGTAGAGGTGCATGCCGCTGGCACCATCCTCGTTGTGCGGCACGCCGTTCATCAGCTTCGGGATGAAGCCGCCGACCGCGACGCCGGTCGTGTCGGTGAGGTATCTGCCCACCGTGCCGCTGGAGTTCGCCAGGCCCCGCGGGAACTTCGACGAGGTCGAGTTGAGGAGGATCCGCGCCGACTCGCACGCGCTCGCCGCCAGCACGACGATGCGCGCGCGGACGTGGTTCTCGCGGCCGGTCGCGGTGTCGATGTACGACACCCCGGAGGCCAGCCCGGCCTCGTCGACAGAGACTTCCCGCGCCATCGCGCGGGTCACCATCGTGAGCCTGCGGGTGGCGAGCGCGGGCGGCAGCAGCACCGACGGCGACGAGAAGTTCGCGTGGATCGCGCAGCCACGCCCGCACTGACCGCAGTAATGGCACGCCTTCCGTCCGTTGTGCGGCCGCGTGAGGATGGACAACCTGGATGGGATGCACGTGATCTTCAGCGCATCGGCCGCCTGCTTGATGAGCAGCTCGTAGCAACGCGGGCGGGGCGGCGGCAGGAAGATGCCGTCCGGCTCGTTCGGCAGGCCTTCGACGGACCCGAAGAGGCCCACGAGGCGATCGACCTCGTCGTAGTACGGCTTCAGGTCGTCGTAGGTGATGGGCCAGTCGTCGCCCAGGCCGTCGATGCTGCGGCGCCGGAAGTCGTCGGGGCCGAAGCGCAGGGAGATGCGGCCCCAGTGGTTCGTGCGGCCGCCCACCATGCGCGTGCGGAACCAGTCGAAGCGCGAGCCCGACCCCGTGGTGTAGGGCTCGCCGTCCAGCGTCCACCCACCCCAGCCCGCGTCGAACTCCCCGAACTGGCGCGAGGAAATCGCGGCCCCGCGGTGGGGGCCGTCGTACGACCACGCGAACATCTTCGAGTCGCGGACGGGGTCGAACGGGGCCCCGGCCTCGAGCATCACGACATCGGCCCCGGCCTCGGTGAGCACCTTCGCGGCCATGCCGCCGCCCGCGCCCGAGCCGACGATACAGACGTCGAAGACCTTCCGGTTGCGGATCACCTGCATCGCGGGCCCACTGTAGTCGCCCGCGGTGGGTGCGTCAACACACTGGCGCCGCGCTGGTCCACAGGTGCGACAGGCTCAGTAGGTGAACATCCGATCGTGTGCGAGCGACAGTCGCAGCAGAACGGCTGGCGGCGCCAGCTCCGCCGGCTTGTCCTTGAGGTCCGCCGCGGACATGCCGCGCGCGCCGCTGGACATGCCCGACAGATAGAACCGACCACCCCCCTTGACGATGGCGTCGTAGTGCTCGCGGAGCCGGCCGGTGCCGAGACCAGAGAGACCATCGAGTGTGGCATCGCGCAACAGCTGCACGGCGTCACCGGCCAGGAACAGCGTCACGCGATGCCCCTCCTCGACGGCCGTTCTCGCGACGAGAAACGCGAGCGCCGCGCGCGTCGGATCCTCAGGGCCGTGCGTCACATGCACGAGGATGCCCGGCCTGGCTTCGGCCGCCGGCGTACGCGTCTCCTGGCGAGCAGCCATCGCACCTCCTCCCACGACGACTCCCACCAGCGCGCCGGCGACCAGCCAGCGTGCCGCCGAGTGGGCGGCCCGGCTCATGACGGCTTCGCCATCGCGAGTGCCTGCTCCCGCGATAATTCCATCTGATGGACCTGCCGGGCGTGCTCCTGCGCCCGGGCGACCAGCTCGTCGTCGCTGCTCCCCTTCACCACGAATCCACATGGGCAGTTGATGACCTTCTGCATGAGCGATCTCCCTTCGAAGGCGGTTATATACTCGGCACGCTTGCTGGACTGTTGGAACGAGGTTGGCACAACCTTGGCGCGACTCCGCATCTACCTCACCGGACATGTGCTGATTGAGCACGGCGCCCTCCGCGTCGACGAGCCACAGCTCCCGGGGAGGCAAGGACGACTGGCATTCGTCTTCCTCGCGACCACGCGCATGCGTCGCGTGACCCGTGGCGAGCTGGCCGCGGCGGTCTGGGGCGAGCTGCCACCGCCGGAGCTGGAAAGCGCCCTCAATGCCATTCTCAGCAAGCTTCGGACCGTGCTCAGGCAGGTGGGATTGACCCCGTCAGAGGCCTGCATCGAGACACGGTCTGGATCCGTCGGCCTGCGGCTCCCGGCCGACGCCTGGACGGACCTCGAGGACGCGGTCAACGCCGTCGACGAAGCGGAAGGAGCGATGCGGCGCGGCGACGTGGGAGGAGCCTGGGGCTCGGCGAACGTCGCGGTCGCCGTGGGGCGCCGCCCCTTCCTGTCCGACTTCGAGGCGCCATGGATCGAGGCCCGGCGAGCCGCGCTGCGGGCCTTACTGGTGCGGGCGCTGGCCTGTCTGGCTGCGGTCAGTCGCATCAACGGCGAGCCCAGCCTGGCAATCCAGTACACGTCCGAGATCCTGGACCTCGAACCGTTTCGCGAGACGGCCTATCAGGAGCTGATGCGTCTCCACGCCGCGTCAGGCAATCGCGCCGAAGCACTGCGCGTGTTCGCGCGCTGCCGGGAGCTGCTGCGCGACGAGCTGGGCACGAGCCCGTCGCCGCTGACGGAGGCTGTGTTCCTCGAGATCCTGCGCGACGGATCCGCGTAGTCGAGTGCGAGCTCTCGCTGCGGGGCGTCTCTAGTCTGACTCCCGGTTCCTACTTCCTGTTTCCTACCTCCTACCTCCTACCTCCTACCTCCTACCTCCTACCTCCTGCAGCGCAAACACCCAGATGGCGCCGCCCTCGGGCACTTCGGGATACGCGCCTCCGGTGAGCGCGTTCAACCGGCCCTGCACGAGGCGCGAGTCGATGCCCCAGCCCGACTGGATCGCGATGTACTGCATCCCGTCGATCGTGAACGACGAGGGCGGCGCGAGGATGCCTGAGTTGGTGGGAAACTCCCACAGGACCTTGCCCGACTGCGCATCGAAGGCGCGCAGCTTGCGGTCGTTCGTGCCGCCCGAGAACACGAGACCGCCGCCGGTGGCCAGCACGCCACCCCAGTTGATCGACGTGGCGTAGTTGTGGGTCCAGACACGCTGGCCCGTGTCCACGTTCCAGGCCTGCACTTCGCCGACGTGATCCGCGCCGGGCGCCAGCGCGAGGCCGCTTTGCGCACCCATGTAGCGTTCGCCAGGCTCGTAGTCCACCTCGATGCCCGTCAGCCAGTCGCACAGGTTCTCGTTGGCGGGGATGTAGATCATCCGGGTCTTCGGACTGAACGCGATCGGCGGCCAGTTCTTGCCGCCCCAATGCGAGGGGCAGATGTTCTCGGCCTTCTTCCCCGTGGCCGGCTTCTTGTCGGGATCGATGTCGGGGCGCCCTGTCTTCGGATCGAGGCCGCGGAACACCGTCTGCTTCACGTAGGGCATGCCCTGCACGAAGGAGATGGGCCCCGCGCCGCGCTGCAGGAACCACAGGTAGCCGTTGCGCGCGACGTTGATCAGGCCCTTCACCGTGCGCCCGTTCCGCTGGTAGTCCACGAGAATCGGCGGCGACACCTCGTCCCAGTCCCACGAGTCGTTCGGGTGGTACTGGAAGTGGCCGCGGATCTGGCCCGTCTTCACGTCGAGCGCGATCGTCGAGGCCGTGTACAGGTTGTCGCCGGGCCGCTGGTCGCCCATCCACGGGCCGCCGTTCCCCGTGCCCCAGTAGGCGATGCGCGTCTCGGGATCGTAGTTGCCGGTGACCCACACCGGCGCGCCGCCGGTCTTCCATTGCTCGCCCTTCGGCCACGTCTCGCTGCCGGGCTCGCCCGGCGCAGGCACCGTGTAGGTCTTCCATGCGGGTGTGCCGGTCTCCGCGTCGTACGCGGCCACGAACCCGCGAATACCGAACTCGCCGCCCGACGCGCCGATCATCACCACGCCCTCGGCGACGAGCGGCGCCAGCGTCATGTAGTAGCCACGCTGGTTCTCGCCGACGTCGGCCGTCCACACTTCCCGCCCCGTTCGCGCGTCGAGCGCGACCAGCACGCCCTCGTTGGCCGGGAGATACACCTTGTCGCCGTAGAGGGCCACGCCGCGCGTGGTCGGGTGCATCACGACAGCGTCTTCGGGGAGGGGCCGACGATAGCGCCAGAGCAGGCGTCCGGTCTTCGCCTCCACCGCGATCACCTGGTTGCCGGGCGTGGAGACGAACATCACGCCGCCGTTCACGAGCGGCGGCGCCTCGTGGCCGTTCACCGCGCCGGTGGCGAACACCCACACCGGCTGCAGGCGAGCGACGTTGGCGGGAGTGATCTGGTCGAGCGGGCTGTAGCCCCAGCCGTCGTACGTGCGGCGAATCATCAGCCACTCATCGTCGGCCGGCTCGAGGAGGCGCGCGGCCGTGACGGGCGGGTAGGCCTTCAGGACGGCTGCCATCGGCAGCGCCGGTGCCGGCGGCGGCGCGGGTGCCGGTCGTTGTGCCGCGTCCAGCAGGGCCAGCGCGAGGCCCACCGACGTCGCCGTGGCCACCACGAGTCTGATTCCCCGCATCGTCGCCTCCGGTGTCCAACCTCAGTATTCCCTGTCTCGCGCCTTCTGCGGCCTGCCTCCGGCCTCCGGTCTCGCGGCTCCCGACTTCTGTCTTCTATCCTTGCTCGAAACCTGGCCGCGACGTGAATGGCGCTGCGACGATGATCCGGCCATCCGACATCGCGAGCGGCAGTGCAGGCAGACTGCGGGGGGCTGGCCCGTCGATGACACGGCCATGGTCGCGAGGGTCGAACTTCGATTCGTGGCAGTCGCAATAGAGGGCATGCTCGTCCCCGAGGAAGGCCCCCACCTCGCAGCCGGTGTGCGTGCACACGGCGGAGTACGCGACCACACCGTCGGCGGCGTGCGACCGCGTCCGCACCGTCAACGCCGCGACATCGAGTCGCACGAGAGCGATTCGATTGAGCCGCGAGCCGCTCCGCGGCACACCGTCCGGGGTCACAGGCCACGCCAGGATGGGTGTCGACATCTGCGGGATGTCTGCCGGCGTCAGCGGTGTGGCGGTCTCGTCATCGATCTTCGCGAGCCGGTCACCCGCCATCGGTCGGGCCGTGCGTGGATCCTGCGCGGCGAGCGGCGTCATCCACGCCACTGCGAGCCCGGCCGCGCCCTGCAGCACCACTCGACGCGGCGTGGCTCCCGCGTAACCGTGACGGCGCGCTCCTCTCTCGATGTCTCCCATACACAACGTGCGTCTGCTTCTGCCTGCTGTCCTCCAAGCGCCGCAACGCGCGCCGCCGCGCGCCAGAGTCGCGCCACTCTACCATGGCGGCCACGCGGACTGACGACGTCCGAGAGCATCGCCGCCGGTTTGCACAGAGAATTTCGATGGAGCGTGCTCCTTGCTTGACCCACGCAGGGCGCTCGTTCATAGTCGACGCGTCGCGAGATTCATGGCACGCGCACGCCGTCAGCCGGCCGCGATGCGTCGGCAGCCTGGCCGAGGATCCCCCTCCTCTACCAGTGGTATCGGACCTGACGTCCGCATCCATGCGGAGCAGGGCACGCTCGACGGCGTCTTCCACGGCGCTCCGGATGCGCTGCTCGTCTGCACGGAGGACGGCGTGATCGTCCGCGCGAACCGCGAGGCGGAGCGGCTCTTCGGGTATCAGGCGCACGAGCTGGAAGGTCTCCGGGTGGAACAGCTGGTCCCCGCCGATCTGCGTGGTCCCCACGCGCGCCATCGCCTTGCCCTCGAGACGCCGGAGGCGCCGCGCCGAATCGGCAGTGACGGACAGCGTCTCCGTGCCGTCCGCAAGGACGGATCGGAGTTTTTCGTCGAGATCAGCCTCGGAGCCGTCCAGGCGTCGGGCGGTGTCATGTTCGTCTCGGCGATCCGCGACGTGAGCGCACGGTGCGCGCTCGAAGATCAGCTGCTCCGGGCGCAGCGGCACGAGGTGCTCGGGCAGCTGGCCAGCGCCATCGCGCACGATTTCAACAACCTCGTCCAGGTGATCGCCACCTCGGCGGAGTGCGCCCTCGATCAGCTCAAGCCGGGCGACGCTGCCTGGCGCGAGGTCGAGATGATACGGGGCGCGGGCGCGCGGGCGGCGTCACTCATCAGGCGGCTGCTCACCTTCAGTGGACGTACGGCGCAGCCTGGTGCCCTGGATCTCGAGGCCACCATCTCCGCACTCGAGCCCCTCCTGCAGCGGCTGATGGGCCCGTCGATTCACGTCGAGGTTCGCTGCGAGGGGCCGCTGGACCCGATACGCGCCGACGCGACACAGATCGAACAGCTCGTCCTCAACCTCGCCGCCAACGCACGCGACGCGATGCCGACCGGCGGCACGCTGGGTATCCACCTGTCGATGCCCCTGGCGGCCGGGGCGGGCATGCCGCAGACGCCGGGGTCGCGCCAGGTGGAGATGCAGGTGCGCGATACCGGCGTGGGCATGGACGCGGACGTGCTCGGCCACATCTTCGAGCCGTTCTTCACCACGAAGGACCCCGGCAGGGGCACCGGCCTCGGCCTCTCCACCGTGCACGGCATCGTCAGCCAGTGCGGAGGCGAGATTGCGTGCGAGAGCCGGCCGGGGCAGGGCACGACCTTCACCGTCCGGCTGCCGGCCATCGAGCGCGAGGCGCGACCCGCCGTGGCGGTCACGACACCCGAGGTGGCCGACCCGACGCGTGGCACCGAGACCACATCCTCGTCATCGACGACGAGGAGTTCCTGCGTGTGACGGTCTCGCGCATTCTGGAGCAGCGCGGCTATCGCGTGCTCGCGGCGGGATCGGGTGATGAGGCGCTGCAGCTGGTCAACACGCTCGAAGGGCCGCTGGATCTCGTCGTGTCCGACATCCTGATGCCGGGGATGAGTGGCTGGGAGACGGTGGAGCGGATCCGCGAGCGCCGCCAGGTGCGAGCACTGTTCACCTCGGGCTGCCCCGAGGAGATGGGGTTGGACGTTCCCCTCCACCTTCCGAACGAACCGTTCATCGCCAAGCCGTTCAGCGGCGTCTCGCTCGCACGCAAGATTCGCGAGGCCCTCGAGGATCCGAACCAGAGGGTCTCGACCCGCTGAGGCGGGTCGGTCACTTCCGCATCAGATCCCGCATCAACGGGCGCGTCTTGGAGGCGACCCGGTTCTTGCCAGCCCGCTTGGCCGAGTACAGCGCTTGATCGGCCCGTTCGTAGAGGCTTGCGGGCGTGTCACCCGCCGACAGCTCCGCGAGGCCGCAGCTGAGGCTCGGCGCCGCGCACCCTTCTCCCGCCTTTCCCATGTCGGCACGCAGTCGCGTCAGGATCGAGGTGAAGCGCATCTCCGCCTGCCGGAGCGTCACCTTCTCGAGCAGCACCGCGAACTCGTCCCCGCCCACGCGCGCGATGAAGTCGTTGTCGCGCAATGCCTGGCGCAGGCCCTGGCCGAGCACCCTCAGCACGCGATCCCCCTCGGCATGCCCGAAGGTGTCGTTCACGCTCTTGAAGCCGTCCACGTCCAGCACCGCCAGCACGAGCTGTGAACCGGCCCGGTTCACCCTCGCCTGGTACTCGGCCTGGAACGACCCCTGATTGGCGACGCCCGTCAGCGCGTCCGTGGACGCCTGCCGCTTCGTGACGTGGAGCTGCTGTTCGAGCGTGGCGATCTTGTTGGCGAACGTCTCCCGCTGGGACTCCCACGCCTTCCGCTTCTCAGCGACCAGCTGCTTCAGGAGCGTCACGTGTGCCATGACCTGCTCCCGGACGAGCTTCGGGTTCTCCTGGCTGGTGATCGCCTCGAATCGGTCGCCCGACGCCTCGATCTCCGAGTGAATGGAGTCCAGCTGCAGTCCAGCGGTCGCGACGGCCTCGCGCACCAGGGCGACGATGGCCGCCAGTTCCTGCCGCTGCTCGGACCGGCGCGTCTTGCTCCGGCTGGCCAGCGGCCGCGCGCGCTCGAGGCAATCGTGCCCGGCCGTGGTCGGGGCGGGGGTCGCCGATACGCCGAACTGCGCCGCCAGAGTGGTGAGCTCGGCCAGTAACGCCGAATCGTCCTCTTCTTCCTCCGCGGCCAGCAGCTCGCGAACCACGTCGAGCGCCCGGACAATCAGCTGGCGCAGGCCGATCGAGGGATCGTCCACGGGGCGAGGGCGGTCCGTGCCGACCGGTGGGACAGACCCGACCGTGGGCGGCGGCGATGTCGGCCGGCCTCTCAGATCGAGGGCAATCAGCTCATTCAGCGACATGTGTGGGCTCCCGGTGCTCGGCCCGCCATGGGATGGCGGATCGATGCGCCTAAGGGGCAAATCGGCAGCTCGGCCGCATTCCTTGAGCCCGAACCGCGCGCCCTCTCAAGTCGGGTGCCCTCGCCGCCGATTGCTCGGGTGGCATGGCGCAGGGGAGAGGTGTCGCAAAGGTCCGGATGGGGTTTCTCCTCCTCGTCATTGCGCATCTTGGCGCACTGCTGGTCATGGGGATCGAGGCCTGGCGGATCCGCGATCGCCTCCTGGCCCTCGAGGCCAGCGGCGCGCTCGGCGCCGAGACATCGGCGGCCTTCGTGGCGTCGGTGAACACGCTGTGGACCTCGGCTGCCTGGCTGATGGCGGTGGGCGGCCTCACCGGTCTCGGTGCGGTCGTGGTCTTCCGCTCGATGGTCCTTCGACCGCTGCGCGACCTGGCCGAAGGCGCGGCGGCCGTCGGCGCCGGCCACCTGCACCACACGATCCAGCCGCCGGCCGAGGGCGACGTCGGGCAGGTGGCGCTCGCCTTCAACGAGATGACGGCGCGCCTGCGCGAGCACCATGGCGTGCTCGAAGACCAAATCGCGGAGCGCACACGCGAGATCATCTACCTCGCCAACCACGATGCGCTGACCGGGCTCCTCAACCGCACCGGCTTCAACCAGGCCCTCGCCGACGCCCTCAAGATGGCCAATCGCCGCGGCGAAGGTCTTGCGGTGTTGCTGCTCGATCTGGACGGCTTCAAGTCCGTCAACGACACGCTCGGGCACGAACAGGGCGACGATCTCCTGTACGCGGTCGCGCAACGCCTGCGGACCCAGTGCCGGCAGGTGGATTCGGTCGCACGCCTCGGCGGCGATGAGTTCTGCATCCTGCTCAACGCGATCCACGACATTCATGGCACGGCAGACGTCGCCGAACGCTGTCTTTCGGCACTGCTGGCTCCGGTGGACCTGCAGGGCCGTTCGGTGATCCCGCGTGCGAGCATCGGCATCGCCATGTATCCCGAGGACGCCCGTGACGCGGTCGGCCTCGTGAGGGCTGCCGACACCGCCATGTACGCGGCCAAGCAGGCCGGCAAGCACCGCTATCAGTTCTACGACCCGCGCATGACCGCGGACGTCGAAGAGCAGGCGGCGCTCGAGGCCGAACTGCGCGCCGCCGTCGAGAACGGCGCTTTCGAGCTCCACTATCAGCCGAAGGTGTCGCTGACGACCGGACGACTGCTCGGCGTCGAGGCGCTGATCCGCTGGCCCAGACGCGGCGATGGCTACGTGGCCCCGGATGCGTTCATTCCCACCGTCGAGCGGCTCGGGCTCATCGGCACGCTCGGTGACTGGGTGCTCCGGACGGCGTGCGAGCAGGCGTGTGCCTGGCGCCGCGCGGGGCTGCCGCCGTTCGACATGGCGGTCAACGTGTCGCCGACGCACTTCGGCGAGCCTGGCTTCGTCGAGGGCGTCGAACACGTCCTGGCGGCTACCGGGCTCGATCCCCGCTGGCTCGAGCTCGAGCTCACCGAGAGCGTCATGCGCGACTCCCCCTCGCTGGGTGACGCGTGCCGCCGGCTTCGGCAGATGGGCGTGCGCATCGCCATCGACGACTTCGGCGCCGGCTTCTCGTCGCTGACGGCCCTCAAGCACACGTCGATCGACACCCTCAAGATCGATCGACAGTTCGTCCAGGGCCTGCTGGACGATCGGGAAGCGCCGCTGCTCCTGGGCACGGTGCTCAGCATGGCCACCAGCCTTCGCCTGACGACCGTCGCGGAAGGCGTGGAGACGCTGCAGGAGGTGCAGGTACTGCAGTCCCTCGGCTGTCATGCGGCCCAGGGCTACTACTTCGCGGCGCCGGTCGCGCCGGAGTCGATCCCCGCGCTCGCGCGCGCGGCGTTCTTCGTCCGCGCGGCTGCCGTCTAGTCCTCCGGACGCGGGGGAGCCCCGCAGCCAGACGTCACGCTGCCGGGGGACCAGCCGGTCGCCGACGTCACACGCCGACGCCGGAGACGCTGGCGTGGGACTGGCCGCTCAGGACGTCTCGTACCGTGCGGGTCAGGACGTGTCGGGTGAACGGCTTGGGCAGGAACGCCGCGCCGGGCTCGAAGGTCTCGCCGCCGAACATCGAGTCGCCGGGATAGCCGGACATGTAGAGCGTTCCCATGCCGGGCATGCGACGGCGCAACTCGTCGGCGAGCGCCGTGCCGTTCATGCCTGGCAGCACCACATCGGTAATGAGGAGCGCGATCGAGGGCCCGTCGCCGGCGACCAGTTCCAGCGCCTCCTCGGCGCTTCCGGCCTCGAGGACGCCGTAGCCCGCGGTGCGAAGGTAGTCGCGCACCAGGTCGCGGACGAACGGCTCGTCTTCGACCAGCAGCAGCGTCTCCCGGCCGCGCGCCGGTGACGCCGTGGCGTCCGCGACGGTCTCTTGCGGTGCCGGGGCGACGTCGGCGCACGGCAACACGACCCGCATCGTCGTCCCGGCGCCCGGCCGGCTCTCGACGGCGATCTGTCCACCAGTGTCGGCGATGATGCCTGCGACGGTCGACAGCCCGAGCCCGGTTCCTTCCCCCGGTGCCTTGGTGGTGAAGAAGGGCTCGAACGCCCTGGCCGCGGTCACCTCGTCCATGCCGTGGCCGGTGTCGGTGACCGTCAACTGCGCGTAGCGGCCCGGCGGGAGTCCGACGGGTGGTTCCCGTCCGTCCTGTCCCGCGGAGGTGGCGAGGGTGATGGTGCCGCCGTCCGGCATCGCGTCCCGCGCGTTGATCGCGAGGTTCATCAGGATCTGCTCGATCTGCCCGGGGTCCGCCTGAACGGCACCGACCGTCGGGTCGAGCGAGGTCACCACCGCCGTGCGCTCACCGAGGACGCGTTCGAGGATGCGACCCATGTTGCGCACCACGTCATTGAGGCCCGCCGGGCGGAGCACCGGCGCCTGATGGCGCCCGAACGCGAGCAGTTGACGCGTGAGACTCGCCGCGCGCTGGCAGGACTCGCGAATGAGATCGACGTCCGCTCGCGCCGGACTCTGCTCGTCCACCACCGAGGACAGGCGCTCGCAGTGGCCCGTGATGACCGTCAGGAGGTTGTTGAAGTCATGGGCGATGCCGCCGGCGAGCCGGCCCACCGACTCCAGTCTCTGCGCGTGTCGCAGTTGCTGCTCGATGGCGGCGGCCGCCTCCTCCGCGGCGCGCCGTCGCCGTCGTTCCTCGCATTCCCTGAGAGCGCGGCGGACGGCCGGCCCCAGGCGAGACAGCCGATCCTTCAACACGTAGTCGGTGGCGCCGCATTCGAGTGTCTCGATGGCCAGATCCTCGCCCAGGGAGCCCGTGACGCAGATGAACGGCACCTCCGGGCGCAGCTGCCGGGCGAGGGCGAGGACGGACAGCAGGTCGCCATCCGGCTGCACCCGTTCCGCCAGGATCAGATCGAACCCACCCCGATCGAGCGCGTCACGATACGCGGCCTCGGAGCCCACGCGGGTGACGACACACGCCAGGCCTTCCATCGCCAGCAGGCTCGTGATGAGGCGCGCATCACGCGGATCCGACTCGACGTGGAGGACGGGCACCGGAGCGCTCACCGCGCCCGGCTCCCGCACCCGCATCGCCGCCGGCGTCGCCATCGGCCCGGGCAGGGCGAGATCCGTGCCGCGCGTGGCCGCCGGGCAGGGGTGCGCCGATCCGTGCACCCGCGATGTCTCGGATCCGTCAGGAGGTGTCGGGCCACCGACACCTCGGGGCCCCGCCGCCGTCACCGGCGGCGTCGCCGGGCCCGCGGCCATTCACGCCTCCAGGACGGTTCGCACGCGCTCGAGCAGTTCCGCGGCCGTGAACGGCTTCTGCAGAATCGCGCCGGAGGCGTGTGAGACCTCCGCGGGCCCCTCATCCGGTGCGCCGCTCGCGAGCCAGATCAGCCGCAGACGTGGCGAGTCGCGCCGCAGGGCGGCAGCGAGATCGTCCTTCGAGACGCCAGGCGCAAGGTCGACGATGAGCACGTCGACCGCCCCGCGCCGGCCCAGGCGCTCGGCCTCCTCGGACGCCGCCGCACCCTGGACCACATACCCCTGCGTCGCGAGGATCTTGACGATCATGCGGCGCACCTCGTCATCGGGATCGACCACCAGGATGGTCGCTGGCGCCGGGGCGTCCTGGGAGGCGCCCTCGGTCTCCGGGGCATCCACGGCGGCCGGCAGGAGCACCGTGAACGTCGTCAGGCCGGCACGCTCGGCCTCGAGCCACATGTACCCACCGCTCTGCTTCACGGTGCCGAACGCCGAGGCCAGCCCCATGCCGTCGCGAACGACGCCCTGCTCGCTGAAGAACGGCTCGAACATGCGCACGTGCGTGTCGGCATCGAGCGTCATGCCCGTGCAGACGACATCGATGCGCACGAAGCGCCCAGGCTTGACGAACGCCCGCGTCGGCGACCACTCGGGACCGATGTCCAGGTTGGCGAGACGAAACGTGACGGACCCACCGTCCTCGATGGCATCGAGTGCATGCGCCGTGATCGCCGCCAGGGCGCTGTCGGTCCGGGCCGGGTCGACCCGCACTGGCCAGACCTGGCCGGCCTCGACGGCACAGGACGCCCGGTGTCTGGCGGTCCGCAGCAGCGTGCTCTCGAGGCGACGGACCAGCTCGCCCGGATTGACCACCCGCGGCTGGAGGACCTGACGGCGGCCGAACGAGAGCAGCTTCTCTGTCAGTGTCGCTGCGCGGGCTGCCGAGGCCTGGATCGCGGCCACCGACTTGTTCATCGGGCTGTCGGGCGCGAAGGCCACGGACAGGCACTCGGCGTGGCCGGTGATCACCATCAGCAAGTTGTTGAAATCGTGCGCGACGCCGCCCGCCAGCCGGCCAATGGCCTCGATGCGCTGGCCGAACAGCGTGCGCTCCTGGCTCCGTCTCCAGTCCGAGATGTCGAAGAGCTGGATGCGCACGGCGGTGAGGAACCCGTCCTCGAATTCGCCGACCAGATTGACGACGGCATGGACGGGCCCGCCGTCGAGCGACACGAGGTCGCCGTCCCAGCTGCCCACGTAACCGGCCGTCCGGATGGCCTGGATGGTGTCGGCGAAGCTCGCTGGCAGGCGACAGAATCGGCGGAAATTGAGCCCGCGGACGTCCTGCCCCGGCGGCAGACGGAACATGCGGCGTGCCGGCCGGTTGGCCTGCGTCATCCAGCCGTCGGGTGTCATCAGGATGTCGCCGGCGGCATGCGCGTCGAGCCAGTCGGCCGGGTCGAACCGTGACAGGTCGGTCTCGTCCACCCGGGTGGTCGTCATCATCATCGGTGCTCCGAACGGCCGGCCGAGTGGGCCGGCACCATGCCGTGGGAGGAATCGGCAATCCCTGCGCACCCTTGAGGGCCCGGCGCCGTGCGTCCATGGCTCAGCTCAAGCCGGGCCGTGCACATGCCGATTCCAGCCGCATGACCCCAGACTCCGAGGAAGCCCCGCTGCATGGCGTCGCCATTGCGCGCCAGCCGCTGATGGACACGCGCGGCGATGTCCAGGGATACGAGCTCCTGTTCCGCGAGACCGCGCGCCATACGGCCTGTACCGGGCCGTCGGGCCGCGCCAGCGCCGTGGTCCTCGACGCGGCGCTCCTGTCGCTCGGGCTCGACACACTGACCGCCGGGCGGCGCGCCTTCTTCAACGTCTCGCACGAGATGCTCCTGGACGGGACCGCCACACTGCTCCCGCGCGAGCACACCGTGCTCGAGCTGCTCGAGAGCATCCCGGCCACCCCGGACACGGTCGAGGCGTGTCGTGCCCTGCAGCGGAGTGGCTACCAGCTGGCGCTCGACGACTTCGTGCCCGGCCCGCACGGCGAGGCGCTCCTCCCGTTCGTCACCCACGTCAAGCTCGACATGCTGGCGACCCCGCCCGCGCGGTTCGCGCACATCGTGCGGTACCTCCGCGGCCGCGGCCTCACGGTGGTCGCCGAGAAGGTCGAGACCAAAGAGGCGCACGCCGCCGCGCGCGCGGCCGGCTGCACGCTGTTCCAGGGCTACTACTTCTGCCGTCCGCAGACGATCGCGACGCGCGAGATTCCGCCGAACCACGTGGCGCACATGCAGCTGGTGGCGGCGCTCAATCGTCCCAACGTGTCCGCGATGCACGTGGAGGAGCTGTTGAAACAGGATCCACGGCTCAGCTTCCGCATCCTCCGGTGCGTGAATTCCGCGGCGTTCGCGACGCGCCGCGAAGTGCAGTCCATTCGCGAGGCGGTGGTGCTGCTGGGGCTCAACCAGATCCGGCAGTGGGCCGCGGTGTGGTTGCTGACGAGCCTGAACGGCGGGCCTCGCGAGCTGGCCAGCATGGCCGTGCTCCGCGCGCGGCTCTGCGAGCGGCTGGCGTTGCGCCTGGGCGGCGACCGTGCCGGTGGGTTCTTCCTGCTGGGCCTGAGCTCGCTGCTCGACGCCATGGTCCAGCGCCCGCTGCCGATGGCCATCGCCGACCTCCCGCTGAGCGCCGAGATCCGCGATGCCCTGCTGGGCGAGGACAACGACGCACGCCGCGTGCTCGACGCCGTCGTCCACTACGAACGCGGCGAGTGGGACACCGCACTGTCGGCCGCCGAGCGCGCCTCGCTGGACATCAGCGACCTCGCCGATGCCTATCAGGACGCGCTCCGGTGGGCCAAGCAGTTCTCGGCCGTGGGCGGGGAGAACTGACGGGAGCGGGAAGATTGAAGCGTGGTGGATGAACGGAGATGGCCTCGAGACCCTAGGAGGCCAGCGCTGCTGGCTGTTCCGCCTCGGTGATCGTGAGGCACACCGCGAAGGCCAGCGTGCGGTCGGGGGTGGCGAACCGCACGATGACGGGGGTGCCGCCGGTGTCGGCGTCCGCTGGGACGGTGCGGAGGTCGGGTGTCGTGGCCGTCACGGGCCGGCCTTCCGATCCCATCTGCGAGCGCACGCGGCTCGCGATCACCGTGAGCACCTCGCCGAGCTTCGCCAGGCCGTTGTCGGCGGGGGCGTCGACACCGGGCGCGCTCTCCATCCGCTCCGCGATGCCGCGCGCCACGCGCTCGTCGGCGCGAATCGCCATGCGGATCGCCGTCTGCTGTTCCTCGATGACGATGACCACCGACGCCTCGAGGGAGCCGAGGGGCGAGCGATCGTCTGCGTCCAGCACCGCCACGTCGATGCCGGCCAGCATGCCGAGCGCCTGTTCCGTCGCCGCCACGACGTTGGCGCGTACGCTGTCCGCGGGGCCGGTGTCGCTCGACCGCTGGCGGAAGACCAGCTGCCGGAACTGCTGCGCGAACTCGTCGGCGACGAAGCTGCACGGCACGACCGCGTCGAAGGCCGCCGGATCGCTCACGACGGTGCCCCGCGGGGGCGCGATGACGATGCGCATGTTCTCGAGGGTGGCCTGACGGCGGAGCCGGCGTGCCAGCAGGCGTGGCGACAGCAGGCCCGTGTCGGTGCCCATGACGAGCACCGTGAAGCCGCGGACCTGGCACGCACGCAGGGCCTCGAGCCCGGACGCCATCTGTGTCACGGCGTAGGTGTCTCCCAGGCTCAGCGCGACGAACTGCCGGAACTCGGCATCGACGTCCACGACCAATGCCGATCCCGACAGGCCGTGCTCGGCCCCCGGCACCGCGTGCAGGGAGCCCGCGGCCGAAATCGACTTGATGATGCGCTGCAGCCGCGTCTTCACCAGCTCGACGTCGAACGGCTTGGTCAGGCAGTCGGCCGCACCCAGCTTGACCATCTCGCTGAGCGTGGCCTGGTCGGTGCCCGACGTCACAATCACGACCGGGAGGTTCGCGTAGACGCTCGAGTCCCGCACGAGACGCAGCAGGTCGAGTCCCGACAGCAGCGCCGCCTCGGCCTCGACCACCGCGATATCGATGCTGGTGGACTGGAGCACCTCGACGGCCTCTCCGCCATCTGCCGCCTCGTGGGTCGCACAGCCAACCGACCGCAGGACGCGCGCGAAGAAGCTGCGGACGCCGCTGGTCTGGTCCACGATGAGCGCGTGGATGGCCATGGTGCCGGTCACTCCTTCGGAGCCGTGGCCGGCGGCCCGGATTGCGTCACGGCTGGTTGCTGGCTGGCCTTGACGGCGGCGTCCAGCGCGGTGGCCGCATGGCTCCGCACGACGATCGACACGCGTCGGTTGCGCGGATCGAGCGGGCGGTCCACCATCCGGAGCTGGGTGTCCGCGTATCCGCGGACGCCGCGGACCATCTGCTCCCTGAGCCCGGCCCGCTGCATCGCACGGCGCGCGGCGTTGGCGCGATCTGCCGACAGCTCCCAGTTGCCGTACCGCGTGCCGTCGGCGTACGGGCGACGGTCGGTGTGCCCCTCGAGCACGATGTCGTTGTCCAGCTCGGCCAGCTCCGCCGCGATGATCTGCAGGATCCGCTCGCTCTCGCCGCGCAGCTCCGCGGATCCGCTGTCGAAGAAGCTTGAGTCCGCCCGCTCCACGAGGTCGATCTTCAGGCCCTCGGAGGTGATCGTGAACTCGATCTGATCGGCGAGCGTCGCCAGCCCCGGACTCTGAGCCATCCGCTCGCGGATGTGCTCGGCTGCGATCGCCAGGATCCGCTGCTCCTGCAGCAGCGCCTGCGCATCCGGGGGCGGCATCGGTGTCGGCGCGCCGCCCGGTTCCACGCCCGGCCGGCCGCCCGGCAGCATGCCCGTGGACCGCTCGTAGTCGAAGACGCCGGGCTCGCGGAAGTAGCCTGCCACCGAGGCGCGCACCTCCTGGCTCTGTGTCACGAGCCACATCACCAGGAAGAACGCCATCATGGCGGTCACGAAGTCCGCGTACGCGACCTTCCATGCCCCCCCGTGGTGGCCCCCGTGATGGCCGCCCCTTTTCTTGACGATGACGATGGGCGTGACGTGCTTCATGATCAGGCCGCCTGCGGCTCCGTGCGCGACGCGCGGCAGAGGCGCTCGGTTTCCTCGAAGCTGGGCCGCACGTCGTGCGGCAGCACGCGGCGCGCGAATTCGACTGCCACGGCGGGAGGCAGGCCCTTGAAGGTGGCCATCACGCCGGCCTTGATGCACTGTTCGTAGCGCCCGTCTTCCCCGACACGGTGCTCGAGGCTCGTCGCAATCGGCTGCGCGAAGCCGTACGACATCAGGATGCCCAGGAACGTGCCCACCAGCGCCGCGCCGACGTGATGGCCGATCTCCGCCGGCGGGCCGTCGATGGCCTGCATCGTGATCACGATGCCGAGCACGGCCGCCACGATGCCCAGGCCTGGCAGCGCGTCAGCCACCTTGGTGAGCGCGCCGGCAGGGCTCCGCTCGTCCTCGTGGTGCACGTGCAGGTCCTCGTCCATCAGCGACTCGAGGTCGTGCGGCTGCATGCCACCGACGATGATCACCTTGATGGAGTCTGCGAGGAACGCCACCGAGTGGTGCCGGGCCAGGAACTTCGGGTACTTCGACAGGATGCTGCTCTGGTCGGGGTTGTCGAAGTGGGGCTCGAGCGTCATGATGCCCGACTGCGCCTGGCGGAACACCTGATAGAGCATCGCCAGGAGATCCGCGTAGTCCTGGGCATTGAGCCCGGGCTGCAGCAGCAGCTTGCACTGGCCGGCGAGCTTCGACAGCACCTTCGGCGGCGTGCTGATCAGCAGGCTCCCCGCAGCGGCGCCGCCGATGATGACGAACTCCGAGGGCTGCAGCAAGAGGATGAGATGGCCGCCGGCCATCAGGTATCCCCCGACCACCGAGCCAATGACCACGATCAATCCGGCAATCAGCAACATGGCTAGTTCCAGCGCGCCGCGGTCGACGACCACCAGGGCACGAGCGAGGGAGGCACGTCGACCTTGCTGCGCAGCCAGGCCGAGACGACCTCCGGATCGAAGCGTGAGCCTGCCTGGCGCACGACTTCGGCGCCCGCCGCGTCCGACGGAGCGGCCAGCGAATCGCAGATGGCGTCGAGCGTGTCGAGCGTGTCGGCCAGGTGCAGCACGCGTGCCGGCAACGGAATGTCCTCGCCGCGGCGCCCGTGCGGATAGCCGGTTCCGTCGAAGCACTCGACCGATGCCGCCAGGATGGCCGTCGCCGGCGCGAGGAACGGGATGTCGAGAGTCACCGCGCAGGCCATCTGCACCTGCGCCGCCCTCCGCTGGAGCGTGGCCTTGTCCTGCCGCGACGCGGCCAGCGCGGGCGGATCGGGCAGGACGACGCGACCGAGATCGTGGAGGAAGGCCGCGCGTTCCAGATCGGCGACCTCGTCGTCGGAGAGATCGAGCTCGCGCCCGATCGTGATCGCGAGCGCCGCGACGCGATGCAGGTGGGCGAGCCCCTCGGGGTCGTGCCGATAGAGGCGCCCCACCAGGCCCTCGAGCGCGGCGGTCGATCCGACGGCCGTTTCCGAGAAGGCCACCCGCAGGCGTGACGCCCGGTCGGCCTGCTGTGCTGCGACTTGTGACATGCCCTTGTCCACGCCGTGATTCCTCCGTCCGAGGTGGGAATCGGCCCCCGTTCGAACTTCTTGAAGCGGCACGCGGCTTGCCAGCGCTGGGGGCGACGGCCCGCGACGGCGCGGGCAACACGCGGACCTCTCCCCGCGTGGCCCGTCACCCGGACGGCCGGGCGACGACAGGTGTCGGTGTGCCGACGCTCGGCCGTCCCGCTCGTGAACCGATGGGAACCGTGCACGAACGAAACGTCGAGGCGCTCGAGCGCCGCTACCGGGCCCGTCCGTCGGCCGGGGCGGACGAGGTGGTCCGCGTCCGTCCCGCGGTCGCGGGTGGCCAGGCGCCGACAGTCGAGGTCCACGCCGACGACGATCGGTGGGTGCGCCTGCTCAGCGCGCGGGACCCCGGGGCCGAGGCCACGTCGTGGGTCGTGCGCACCGGCATGGCGGCGCGCGACGGGACGGTGATTCTGATCGGCGGCGGTCTCGGCTACGTCATCGAGGCGCTCGAGCAACGCCGCCCGTCGACGCGCGTGGTCGTGCTCGAGCCCGAGCCGGCGCTGGCCCGACTGCTGCTCGCGCGCCGCGACTGGTGCCACCGCATCGACCAGGGCCGGCTGGCCGTGATCGCCGGGCCCCGCTACGAGGGGCTCACGGCCGTGGCACAGCAGATGCCGGATGTGATCGATGCGCCGGTGCACGTGCTCCCAGCGCTGGGCCGCGCGTGGCCCGGCCGTGTTCGCGCCGCGCGCGAGGCCGCGGAGCGGCTCCGCTTCGAGGCCTCGGCCAATCAGGAGGCCCGGCGCACGCTGGCCGGCCGCTACCTGCTGCAGACACTCGCCAACGCCGCGCGTGTCGTGCGGGAGGGCGACGCCGCGGCGCTGTGCGGCCTCTTCGAGGGGACGCCAGCCGTGATCGTGGCGGCCGGGCCCTCGCTCGATCGCAACATCCACGACCTGCACGTCGTTCGCGACCGGGCGCTGATCGTGGCGTGCGACACCGCGCTTCGTCCACTGCTGTCGCTGGGGGTGGAGCCGCAGCTCGCGGTCGCCATCGACCCGAGTGTGGCCAACGCCTGTCACCTTGGCGCGCTCCACGAGCCGCGGCGCACCTGGCTCGCGGCCGAGGCGAGCCTGCACCCGCCCGCGTTCGCGCACTTCGAGCAGCGCTCGTTCTTCTTCCGCGTCGGCAACCACGCGCCCTGGCCGTGGCTGCAGGCGGCCGGTATCGACCGCCTGCACCTGGACGTGTGGGGATCGGTGGTGACGGCGGCCCTGGATCTCGTCATCCGTATGGGCTGCGACCCCGTGATCTTCGCCGGCACCGACCTCGCGTTCACCGGCGGTCAGCCCTACTGCCGTGGCACGACGCTCGAGGCCCAGTGGGCCAGCTGGGTGGCCGGCGGGGAGACCTACGATCGGGCGTTCGCGCTGATGCGGGATCGATGGCCGGCCGTCACCGAGCCCGATGTCCACGGCACCCCCGCGCACACCGCGTCACACCTGGTGGCGTTCCGCGACTGGATGGTCGGCAGGGCCGATCGGGCGCGCCCGACGAGGATCGTCAACGCCACGGGCGCCGGTATCCTTCACGGCGCGCCGGTCCGGCAGGGGACGGCCGCGGGCACGCTGGCCGGGCACGCGCCGCTCGACCTGGACGAGGTGCAGGCGCGGTTGGCTCACGCGCACCGGCCCTCGCCGGGCTCGCGCGTGCTCTTCGAACACATCGAGGCCCTCGAAGCACGTCAGTGGCGATGGTCGGACTCGTCCGGCTCGCCGGAGGCCGAGACAGACCGCGCCGCGATTGCTGCAGCGCTCGACAGCCCCGAGTACGAGGCCTGGCGTCTCGGGCGCCGGAACCGTTCATCATGACCATCTGCATCGTCACCTGTGACATCGTTGGGCCCATCCGCAACGGCGGGATCGGCACGGCGTACTACTCGCTGGCCAGGCTCCTGGCGGACGCCGGCCACCGGGTCACCGTGCTCTACGCCCTCGGGCGCTTCTGCGAGCAGGGCAGCATCGAGCAGTGGATCGAGGAGTACCGCCGGCTCGGAATCGAGTTCGTGCCCGTCCCGGACGATGTCGAGGTGCGCGGTCACTCGGCGATGAAGATCGCGCACGCGGTCTATCGGTGGCTGAAGGGCCGACGGTTCGACATCGTGCACGTGCACGAGTGGCGTGGCATCGCGTTCTACGCTCTCCACGCCAAACGTCAGGGACTGGCCCTGCAGGAGTCGCTGGTGTGCGTCGGCGCCCACAGCCCGGTGCTCTGGCACAAGGAGGGCATGAACGAGCTGGCGTCGGCCGACGAGCTCGAGGTCGACTTCATGGAGCGCCAGTCGGTGGCGCTCGCCGACGTGCTGTGGAGCCCGAGCGAGCACATGGTGCAGTGGATGCGGCGCGAGGGGTGGCAGCTGCCGCGGCGGGTGATGACCCGGCAGTACGTGGTCCTCGAGTCGCGGCCGGACGCCGCGGCACCAATCGGGACGACGCCGGTGCGCGAGGTGGTGTTCTTCGGCCGGCTCGAGACGCGTAAGGGCCTGGACGTGTTCTGCGCCGCGCTCGATCGCCTGGTCGCTCGCGACGTGGCCATGCCACGCGTCACCTTCCTGGGCAAGCCGGCCACGGTCGGCGGCGTCCCGAGCGAGCAGTACCTGGCCCGGCGCGGGGCGCGCTGGCCCTTCCGCTGGCAGGTGATCGGCACCATGGACCGCGATCGGGCCCTCGCCTATCTGGCCGAGCCCGGCCGGCTGGCCGTCCTGCCCTCGCGCATCGACAACCTGCCCTACACGGTGCTCGAGTGCCTCGCGGCCGGCGTCCCGTTCCTGGCCTCGAACACCGGCGGCATCCCGGAGATGATCCGTGACGAGGATCGGCCGGCGGTGCTCTTCGACCTGACGGCGGAGTCCATGGGCGACCATCTCCAGCGGGCGCTGGCCACCGGCGCCCGGGCGATCAGGCCGCGGACACCCTTCGAGCGGGCCAACCGCGACTGGCTCGAGTGGCATCCCCGCGCGCGGCGCGATCGGACCCGGCCGGTGCGCCCGGCGGCGACGCCGCCGGTCTCGGTCGTCCTGACGCACTTCAACCGTCCGCACCTGCTGGCGCAGGCGCTGGAGTCGCTCAGGCGGCAGGACTACCCGGCACTCGAGGTCGTCCTGGTCGATGACGGGAGCGATCGGCCGGAGGCCGTCCGCTTCGTCGACTCGCTCGAAGACGAGTTCGAGGCGCGCGGCTGGCGCATCGTCCGCCAGATGAATCGCTACCTCGGAGCCGCGCGCAACACCGGCGTTCGCCACGCGCGCGGGACCTACGTGCTCTTCATGGACGACGACAACATCGCGGAGGCGCACGAGGTGAGCACGTTCGTGCGTGCGGCGGAGATGAGCGGCGCCGACATCCTCACGTGCTTCCTGCGCGTCTTCCAGGGGAGCGAGCCGCCGGCGTCGGACTCGGGCACCTACTGCTGGCCCTTCCTGGGCGCGGCGGTCGCACCCGGGGTCACCCGGAACAGCTTTGGCGACGCCAACGCCTTCGTCCGGCGGGCGGTGTTCGACCGGATCGGCGGCTTCACCGAGGACGTGGGCATCGGGTGCGAGGACTGGGAGTTCTTCGCGCGGGCCACGCTGGCCGGGTGTCGGCTGATGGTCGTGCCCGAGCCGCTGGTTCGGTATCGCCAGTCGGCACAGGGCATGCTGAGCACGACGTCGCAGCACGCCAACCGCATGCGGGCGCTCCGGCCGTACTTCGCGTACGTACCGGCGCCGTTGCGTGGCCTGCTGCACCTGGCGCACGCGCCGGCGAGCACCGCCGTGGAACGACCGTCGGCGGCCCGGCTCGATCACGTGCGGCGCGCGGTCGTCTTCGGCACTGGTGAGGGGGGCCGCGTGGCGTTGACGCTTGCGGCCCGCTGCGGATGGACGGTGGAGTACCTGGTCGACAACAACGCGAGCGCGTGGCACACCGAGGCCCACGGCCTGCGCGTGCGTCCGCCCGCTGCGCTGGAGGCGCGCGACTACGACCTGGTGATCGTGGCGTCACAGGCCGGCAAGGCCGCCATCTTCACCCAGCTCGAGCAGCTGGGGCTGTCGCACACCGAGCATTTCGTCCATTTCCTCGAGCCGGTGTCGGTGTCCGGCGTCACCGCGCAGGTGGTGCTGTGAGCGCGCCCGGCGCGGCGGCGCGCGACCGCGTCGACCGTGTCCTGGCGGCGTGCGGCGGAGGGACCGTGATCGTCACCGGGCCGTACGCCGAAGACACCATCGCGGCGTGGCGCCGGCGTGGGGTCCTCGCGCGTGGCGCCACCGGCGACGTGAGGGCGCAGGCCCCCGTGGACCTGGTGTGGATCGACGGGCTGCCCGGCGTGCCGGACCCGGTCGCCGCGGCCGCGCGGCTCGCCGACGCCTCGCGGTGGTTGCCACGCGCCGTCGTGCTCGCCATGACGGACGGATCTCGGGAGCCGTGGGAACGGCTCGTGCTGGCGCTCGGCTGGCGCAAGCACCCGCTGTACCAGCAGGTGACGGACTACGCCGCGCTGGAGGGAGAGTCCGCTCCGCTGATCCTGATCGAGCCTGTGCCCGGGGGAGTGTCACGCGGGGCTGCGCTCGCCGACCTTGCCGCCGCGCGCGACCTGCACATGGACATGCTCCGGGAGGCCGGCCGCCGCGCCGACGCGCATGTGGCGCGCTACATGTGGGCCCGCCGGTTCGTGCGGCCGGGCGATCGCGTGCTCGACGCGGCCTGCGGCCTTGGCTATGGGAGCCGCGTCCTGGCAGATGGCACGCTGGCGGAGTCCGTGCATGGCGTCGACGTCGATCCGGACGCGATTGCCTATGCGGCCGAACACTACGGCGCCGACCGGTCGCGGCTGACCTTTGCCGTGCACGACGTGGCGTCGCTGGGCACCTGGCCGGCGGCCTCGCTCGACGTCATCGTGAGCTTCGAGACCGTCGAGCACGTTCCGGATCCGGATCGGTTCCTGGCCGACTGCGGCCGGTTGCTGACGCCGGGCGGCCGATTCATCTGTTCGATCCCGAACGAGTGGCTCGACGAGCACGGTGTCGACCCGAACCCGCACCATCTCCACGTGTTCGACCGCACGCGGCTCGAGGCGCTCTGCCGGCGCCACTTCATGCTCGAGGCCACGTTCGGGCAGACGGCGGGCGGCGGGATGAGGCTGCCCGACGCACCGCGCGCGCTCTGGGATGCCGACACCCGGGCGGGCGATGCGGAATGGTGGCTGGCCGTCGGGATGACCGTACCGCTTGGCGCTGTCGCGGATCCCGTGTCGACGCGATGGCAGCCGGCCGGCGACGGGGCGATTCCGCCGGTGGTGGATTTCGCCCGCCACTACCAGCACCCGTGGATCGTGCGGGCGATGGTGTCCATGGGGCTGCGCACCGACTCGCCCGCGCTGCGCGAGGAACTGGCCGAGCTCGTCTCGGCAGCGGCGTCGCCCTTCAGCGCTGATCGCGGTGCGGCGCTGTGCGTCAGCGCGTACGCCCAGTGGGCGTCCTCCGCGGGCCTCCGGCCCGAGACCCTCCGGGCGATCGACACGTACTGCGCCGGACCTGCGGGCAACCTGCACGCCGTCCGGTGGCACGTGTCGTTGCACTTCGTCCGCGGCGTGGCCGCCCTCGATGCCGGGGACCGCGACGGCGCCGTGCGAGCCCTCACCGCGTGTGCCGCCGTGGACCCGCTCGTCTTCAGCCCACTGCTCGCCACCAAAAGCGTGAGCGCCTGCTGGCTGCTCGGCTGGCTCGCGCTGCAGGGGCACGATGCCTCGAGTGCCGCCCGCTGGTGGCGGGCGGGCATCGATCACGCCGAGCGCGCGCTGCACCGGCCATGGAGCGAGATGATGGGCGATCGAGATCGCCCACTTCTGTTCGGCCTCCGCGAGACCGCGCAGGTGGTGGACCTGGCCAGCCAGTGCGCGGCAGGCCTGCACCTGCTGCCGCACGCGGCCGAGCGCCCGGGTCTGGTGGCGTCGCAGGTTGCGGACTCGATGGTGGACCGCCTCGAGCGACAGGCCCGCGCGATGGCCGGGCTCGAGCGGACCGCCCGGACCCTGCAGGAGGCGGCGGCGAGCGCGTGGCGGCGCTGCCAGGCCGCAGAGCGCGAGGCGGACGCCCTCCGCCAACGCCTCCAGGACGCCGAGTCGCTCGAGATCCTGGCGGAGCCTCAGGCCGAGCGCCGCGTCGCGATCTTCGGCACGGGGCAGGCCGGCCGCCAGGCCCTCATCCGCCTGCGCCGCATCGGGGCGCACGTCGACTGCTTTGCGGACAACGATCGCGGGCGCTGGGGGCAGGCGGTCGAGGACGTGCCGGTCGTGGACCCGGGCACCCTCCGTGCGCGGGGCGTGACCTTCGTGGCCGTCGCGTCATTGCCCGGTGGCGACGCCATCCGCGCGCAGTTGACCTCCTTCGGCTTTCGAGAAGGCCGCGACTTCGTCACGGTGGCGTGACGACGCCCTACTGCCGTGCGCCGTGTGCTCTGCGTCCGTCATTCACCCACGGACCAGCCGGCGCATCCGCTGCAGAATCGCGTAGCGCCGCAGCCCTGGCGTGGTGCCGTCGAGTGAGTCCACGAGCGGAGCCATCTGCCTGCGCGCGTCGTCGAGTGCCTGCGTGACCGCATCGGTGGCCGCACGGAGCGCATCCGGTGTGGTCGCGACGGCCGCTCGGCGCAGCGCGCGCTCCAGCTGCGGGACGATGCTGTCGGCCTGTTTGCGGACGGTGAAGACGGTCGTGCAGTACGAGTCCCACGACTCCACGACCTCCAGCCCGACACGCTCGTACGCCCGGCGCAGCCCCTCGCGCGCGTGGTAGTAGTACTGCCCCAGCGTGTGCGACCGGTCGCGATACCAGTCGTTGTGCGACTCGATGCGGTTCCAGGACGCCGGCGGTTCGGACACCGCATGGTGGATGAGGGCCACTCCGCCCGGTACCAGCACGCGCGCCAGTTCGTCGAGGTAGGTGACCGTGTCCTCGAGCGCGATGTGCACGAACACGTCGTAGCTGAACACGAGGTCCAGCGACTCGTCGGCGATGCCGGTGAGGCCGTGCCCGTCGCCGAGGACGAACGAGACGTGAGCCAGCCGCTCGGACTCGCACCGGACGCGCGTGCGTTCGAGCATTGCGGCCGCCACGTCGAAGACGACGAGCGAACGGACGCGGGGCGCGAGGCGCACCGTCCACTTTCCGCCACCCGGGCCGATCTCGAGCGCGCGGGTGTCCTTGCGCAGCCAGGGCTCGACGAGCCCCATGATTCGCCGCTCGTGCGCCCGGTCTGCCGTGCCATCGTCACACCACTCGTCGCCGAGGTGACGGTAGCGTCCCCCATAGTGCTGGTCCCACCCCTCGCTGTAGCCGTTCCAGTCGGTGGCGTAACGGTTCATCGTCCCGGTTGTCATGACGCCCTCTCGTATTCGGCCATGTAGTCGGCGACCATCCGGTCGACCGTGAAACGCTCTCGATAGCACGCCCGTGCGTGGTCGGCGATGGCGCGGGCCTGCTCCGGGCCCTGCGCGGCGTGGAGCATGGCCGCCGCCAGCGCGCGATGGTCCTCTGCTGCAAACAGCCATCCCGTGCGTCCGTGCGCCACGAGCTCGGCCAGCTCTGGAATGGCGCTGGCGATCACGGGGACACCGTCGCAGAACGCTTCGAGCACGGCCAGCGGCTGCCCTTCGCTGCGCGATGGCAGCACGAGCAGGTCGGCCTCTCGCGGATACCGTCGTGCGTCGGCTCGATGGCCGACGAGGTGCACCCGGTGGCTGACGCCGCGCGCCTGGGCCAGCGCCCGCAGCGTGTCGGCCGGCCCGTCGCCGACCAGGACCGCCTGGACCGGGATCTCGGGGGCGAGTTCGGCCAGCGCCTCGACGAGCAATGCCTGGTTCTTCCGTTCACCGAGCGTGCCGACGCAGCACACCACGAGATCTCCGCCCTGCCGCCATGCACGCATGCGGGCCACCCACTCGTCGGCGCCGACCCGGGGCCTGACACGCTCGACGCCGTATGGGACGACCGCCAGCTGATTCGGCCGCACGCCGAGCGAGCGGAGCATGACCGCGGATGACTCCGCGGGCACCACGACGCGATCGAGCGTGTTCATCACGTCGACGTCCGCGGCTGTCTGCGCGGGGGTCTTGGCGATGCCCCACCCGTGCATGGTCTGCAGCACGGGCACGCGCCGGCGACTGCGTCGCGCGGCCGCGAGCGCGAGCGCGCCGGGCGTTCCGGCATGCGCGTGCAGGATGTCCACCCCGGCTGCCGGATCGCCGAGCGCATCATCGAGCCGGGCGGCGACGGCGCCGTGTGCCTCCGGCCGTCGATCGAAGAGCGAGTCCACCGCGGACACGGCCACGCCTGCCGTCTCCAGCTCGTCGAGATACTCCGGGTAGTTGCCGTACCCGGACGTTCCCGTCGCCGACGTCAGCAGGGACACCTCGTGGCCGGCGCGCGCCTGTGCCGTCGCCAGCGACGTGATGGCACGACCCGCGCCGCCCTGGACGAACGTGGTGAGGTGGAGGATGCGCATGCTCACCCTGCCTGCCGGGCCTCGACGAGGCCGGGCGATCCGACGCGCGGCATCGACTGCGCGCGCGCCTGCGCCCAGGCGGCGTCGCTGGCGACGAAGTCGGCGACCGCTTCGGACAGCGTGCCAAGGGCGGCGAACGCGTCGCCCTCGGCCACGTGGCGGCGCAGCTGGTGCTCGGCCACGCCGACGCGCGGCCGCGACACCGGCGGCTGCCGCGCCACCCAGATGTGCGGGTGCCGGGTCCGGCACATCCGGAGGCCCTGCGTGGTCAGATCCTCGCACCGCTTCTCGCCGGCGCGCAGCCCGATGATCTCGATGGGTGTCGGCGGGTAGCCTGCGTCGGCCTCGATGGCCAGGATGCGCGCCGCGATGTCGCCGATGCGGACCGGTGCACCCATGTCCAGCCAGTAGGTCTCGGCACGCCGGGAGAGCAGGCTCGCCTTCATGACCAGCGAGACGGCCTCGCTGGCGGACATGAGATAGCGTGTGGCGTCGGGATCGGTGACCGGCACGGGCCGGCCATGCCGGATGGCCTCGCGCATCAGGTGCAGCACGCTGCCGCTGCTGCCGAGGACGTTGCCGAAGCGCACGACCACGGGCTGAAACGACGCGTCGGCGCGCGCCATCACCGCGAGCTCGGCGAAGCGCTTCGTGGCGCCCATCACGCTGCGGGGCCGGGCTGCCTTGTCGGATGAGATCAACACGAAGCGTGCCCCGGCCTCTCGGGCCGCCTCGACGACGGCGATCGAGCCGATCACGTTGACGTCGGCGGCCGCGCAGACGGCGCGCTCGACCATCGTGACGTGCTTGTAGGCCGCGGCGTGATAGACGATGTCGGGGCGGGCCGCCCGGAAGATCGGCGCCAGGTTCGAGTGTGCAATGTCCACCAGGCCGGCGTCCAACGCCATGCCGCGCACCCGCACCGCAATCTCGCGCTCGATCTGAAACAGGCTGTGCTCGGCGTGATCGAGCAGGGTGAGCTGCGACGGCGCGCAGGCCGCCACCTGGCGCGCGAGCTCCGACCCGATCGAGCCGCCGGCCCCCGTGATCAGGACGCGCCTGCCGGCAAAGGCCGCACGGTCGCGCGGCGTGATCAGCCGGCAGACGTTGCGGCCGAGGATGCGCTCGGTCTCCCGCTCGGTGAGCGGGATCATGGCGTCGCGCTCCCCGTCGGCGCCGGCTCCTCCGACACCCGCGTCGCGGCGTTCAGGATGACGATGTCCACGCGCCGGTTCCTGGCACGCCCGGCCGCGGTGTCGTTGCCCGCGCGAGGATGGTACTGGGAGTACCCGGCTGCGGACAGGCGGTCGGGTGTGAGGCCGCTCTCGACGAAGAAGGCCACGACCTCGGTGGCCCGAGCCGTGGACAGGTCCCAGTTGGACGTGAAGCGCGGCGTGTGGATCGGCGTGTCGTCGGTGTGCCCCTCCACGCGCACGGCGTTGGGCAGCGTCCTCAGCACGCTCCCGACCCGCGCCATCAGCGCGGACGCCTGCGCCGACAGATCGGCGCGGCCGGTGTCGAACGAGAACGCCTCGGGAATCGCCAGCACGAGCCCGCGGCGATCCTCGGCCATCTCGAGCCGGCCGGCGGCGAGGTCCTCCCCGAGCTCGCGCTCGATGGCCGCCCGCACGTCCGCGGGGGCCGGGGGCGGCGGGTCGGGAAGGGGAGCCGGGACTGGTGTCGTCCCGGTGACGGGGGTGTCCTCCGGCTGTGGCGACATGCCAACGGCTTCTCGAACGCCCTCGGCCATGCTGGGCAGGCGCGTGGCGTCCACCGCCGTCACGGCATAGAGCGCGGTGAAGAACGCAAAGAGCAGCGTCACGAAGTCGGCGTACGGAATCACCCACCGATCGTGAGACGGTCGCCGCGGCTGACGTGAAGGCGGCCTCATGCGGCGCCCTCCCGGTTCTCGCGCTGCCGATCGCGGACGAACCCGTCGAGATGCGCCTCGACGATTCGCGGGTGCAGCGCCTGGCGCAGCACGATGGCGCCTTCGGTGATGAGCTCGCGCTCGACCGCCGCGTGCCGGCTGTGCGCGCGGATTCGCGACGCCAGCGGCAGCAGGACCAGATTGGCGGCGCCGACGCCGTAGACGGTCGCGACGAAGGCCACGGCGATTCCCGCGCCAACCGCGGCCGGCGTGGCCAGGTTCTCCATGACCCTGATCAGGCCGAGCACGGCGCCGAGGATGCCGAGCGTGGGTGCGTACCCCGCGGCGGTCTCGAGCACGAGGGCGCACTCCTCGTCGGCGTCCTCCGTGGCGCGGCTGTAGGTCGTCAGGGCGCGACGGATCTCGTCGGCGTCCACGCCGTCCACGACGAGCCCGAGCGCGCGGGCCAGGAACGGATCCGGGGCGCCGGCCACGTCGGGCTCCAGCGCGGCCGGCCCTCGCCGGCGTACGCGGACCGCGTACTGCTCGAAGCGCGCGACCAGCGCCTGATCCGAGCGGGGCACGTGATGAAAGGCACGCCTGACGGCGCGGCCGGCACGGCGCAACTGATCGATCGGAAAGCTGAGCGCCAGTGCGGCGGCGGTGCCGCCGAACACGACCAGCGCCGCGGTGGGCTGCAGCAGGGCCCGGAGGCGCCCGCCCTCCGCCAACTGGGCCAACACGACGACCGCGGCAATCACGCCGATACTGGCCAGCGCCGCGAGATCCCGGCGGGGCCTCGAACCGGGCTTCACGGCGCAGTCGCTCCCATGGCGAGGCGGCGCCCATACAGCTGGTCGGCCGCGGCGATGAACGTGAGCAGGGGCGCCAGGGTCGCGCGGTCACCGACGAAGTCGAACAGTTGCCGGACCGAGGCAAGGTCGTCGGAGCTGTCCACGGTCAGCCGGAGATCGCCTCGCCGCAGCGCGGCGGGCGCCGGCGCTTCGACGGCGGCACTCGGTCCGCCCCGGCGCAGGAACGGCGTCACGTGCTCACGGTCGTACGGATCCGTGGTCGTTGTGTTCGCCTGCTTGAGCGCCCGCACGGTGAAGGCCTCCACGGCAGCCCCCAGCGGAAGGCCCGACTCGCTGGCGTAGCCCGCGCCGCTGCGGCACAGCAGGTCCAGTGTTCGACGTGGGGCGTCGAGATCGACCACGGGATTGTCCGCGGTCGCCCGCACGACGTGCGAGAAGCGGAACGTGGTTGCCGCCAGCACGTAACGCGCCAGCACGTCGTCGACATGCCCACGCACGAACGGGAGGCCAAGACCCCGCGCGATCTCGCAGAGCACGTTGTCCTCCGGACGCACCGTCGTCGCGAGCACCACCGGGAGCCCGGAGCGCGAGGCGAGACGGCGCAGGCAGCAGGCCACCATGGGCTCCCCGCCGACGCGGGCCATGGCCTTGCCCGGCAGGCGGGTCGAGCCCATCCGGGCCTGGAGTACGATGCCCGCCCGCATCACGCCACGGCCTCCACCGAGCGTCCGGGTGCATGCACCTGCAGCGCGACCGAGGCCTCGTCGAGGAAGAACGCCGACTCGAAGCTCGTCATCCACAGGCCGTCACGGAACCGGCCGATGGTGGGACGCACCAGGTGTCCGCAGGCCAGGTCGATCAGCATCCTCGGAAAGTCCGCGCCTGCGGCGATGGTGAGGGGGATGCCCCCCGAGAACCGGGGGTTGATCTCGAAGACGACCGGGTCGCCATTGACGACACGGCACTGGATGTTGACGGCGCCAGCCATCGGCAGCACACGCGCACACGCGAGCGCCAGGTCGATCAGCCGCGGATCGCGGACCGTGCAGCCCCGATCGATCACGCCGGCGCGGATGACGTCCCGGCGGCGTGGCACGGCCGACAGCGCACGCCCGGAGAAGTCGCAGAGCAGGTCGATGGTGAACTCCGGCCCGTCGAGGTAGGCCTGGACCACGGGGTCCGGCACGTACTGGAGGAAGAACGCCAGCTCGCGGCGATCCCGCACCGCGAAGGCGCCGACGCCGCCGCGTCCCCGTCGCGGCTTGATGAACAGCGGGAACCGCGGATCGGCCGGCACGTCGCCAGGGAGCCACGACGGCGCCGCCGCGACGCCGTGCGCCGCCAGCTCGCGGCACGTGGCGAACTTGTCGTTGCAGAGCGCGCTCGTTTCGGGCGCCGACACGGCGATGCGGATGCCCCGCTCGGCGAAGCGCGCGCGTGCCTCGCCGAACAGCGTGAGCTCATCGTCGATCGTCGGTACCACGAGGGCGACCCGCTCGGCCGTGGCAATGGCGAGGATCTGGTCGATGTAGTCCGGCTCGGTGGAGAGCGGGACGCGGAAGGCGCGATCGGCGACGTACACCGCGGGAGACAACGGGTTGACGTCGGTGACGACGACCGATCCGCCACGGCCCGAATGGGCCAGGGCTCGCTGGAAGGCCTGCACGAGCGGCACTCGCCGCGAGGCCGCGGTGATGAGGACGTTACGCGACACGGGCAGCCTCACGATTGCCGGCGACGATGTCGCCTTCGAGGAAGGGGGAGCCGTCTGGTACGTCGCGGGTCAGGATGCGCCCGATCAGGTCGAGCTCCCGATCGGGCGGCAGGCCCACCCCGGGCCGCAGTGCGACAATGTCGCTGGCCATCACGCGGTGGCCCGCGGCGAGTGCGCGCGTGGCATACAGTGCGCGCCGGCTCGGGATGCGGTTCGGGCGCTCGGCCCGGGCACAGGTCTTGCGGCCGTTCCCCAGCGCAGCATACGTGCGCGCCGCCGTCTGGACGAGCGCCGCCAGGGCGCACGGCGTGCTCGAGACCTCCCGGTCCACGACCGGATCGTCGGCGTGCATCATCACGTGGCGCTCGTAGATCGAGGCGCCGAGCGCGATGGCCAGCGGCAGGGCGAAGCCGTCGGCACCGTGATCGGAGAGCCCCACCGGGACGTTGAAGGTAGTGGCCAGCGTGCTGATCGCCCGGAGATTCGCGCAGCCCGACGGCGTGGGATAGGCGGAGACCGCGTGCAGGAGCGCGACGTCAGAGGCCCCCGCCTCGCGTGCCCACGACAGAGCCCTCGAGATCTCGTGGAGGTCCGACATCCCCGTCGACATGATCACGGGCCGGCCGGTCCCTGCGGCGCGCGCGATGAGCCCCGGCCACGTGATGTCGCCGCTCGCGATCTTGTAGGCGTCGATGCCCACGCGCTCGAGCAGGTCGACGGCGGCCTCGGACAGGGGCGTGGCGATCACCGCGAGGCCGTGTGCACGGGCGCGGGCGACCACGGCCCGATGCGCCGTCTCGCCGAGCTCGAACTGCGCGAAGAACTCCCGCATCGAGCCTGCCTTGACGTGTGCCGGCGCCGGCGCGTTGTTCGAGACCAGGCCCGCCGCATCCACTGTCTGCAGCTTGATGGCCGAGGCCCCGGCCGCCGCGGCGGCATCGACCAGCGTCAGCGCGCGGTCGGTGGACCCGTCGTGGTTGAGCCCGATCTCGGCGATGACGAACAGCGTGTCACCGCCGATTGCATGTGCGCCTATCCTGAAGTGTCGTCCGTTACCCGACATATGCCCTCCGTCCGTCGAGCAGCTCCATCGCCGCCGCCGGCACCTCCTCGATTGCGTCGATCGCCACATCGGCCCCGACGTCGACCCCCTCGTGCCGCTGGCTGGGTCGCCGGCGCAGGTGAACGGCGCGCATGCCCGCGGCCCGTGCGCCCGTGATGTCCGCCACCGGGTCATCACCGACGAACACCACGCGTGCGGGTCGTACGCGGAGCCGCCTGGCGGCCTCCATGAACGGCACGCGATCCGGCTTCCCGAGGCCCTGGCCCACCGCGTGGGCGTAGACGACTGCGTCGACGAGCGGCTCCAGGCCAAGCGCGCGCACCTTGCGCGCCTGGATGTCGGGCGGCCCGTTGGTCACGATGCCGAGCCGCCACGCGTCGCGGAGCGCCGCGAGGGTGTGCAGCGAGGCTCGTGGCAGGCGCAACCGCGGTTCGTGCGCCCGGATGACCTCGACCAGTTGCGGCACCAGCCATGCCGGGAGCCCGAATCGATCCGTGAGCACCTGCAGTTCGCAGCCGGGAGCGGTCCGGCACGCCCGCGAGAGTACGGCGAAGGCCAGGCGACGGTCGACGCCCCACACACGGTCCACGTGCGCCGCCACGGCGACGAAGCCGCTCAGAACGAACCGGCGACGGGGATAGAGGGTGTCGTCGAGGTCGAACACCACGGCACAGGGCTCAGGCTGCACGGTCGGTGCTCCTCTGCGGGACGCCCCATGCCAGGGCGCGGAGGTGGGTGGCTACGCGCGCGGCGCCGCGACCGTCCACGAGCCGACGGGCGATGCGTGCCTGGGACGCCGCCGCGGCGGGATCCTCGATGAGGTGAGCCACGGCGTCGGCCACCTGCGCTCCCCGGCCGGTCAGCAGCAGCCCGCCGTCGAGCACGGCCCCTGCCTGCGCCAACGCACGGACGGTGATGCGCTGCGCCTCGGTGACGCCCACCGCCACGACCGGCACGCCGAGGGCGCATGCCTCGTAGAGCGTCATGCCACCGGCAACGATGGCCACCTGCGCGCCCGTGAGCTCGCGTACGAGGCCGTTGGGCGCGTCGATCCAGCGGCCGTGCGGGAGGGGGGCGACCCCGCCGTGCGCACTGAAGCCGCGTGCGACGTGCAGCTCGGAGTGCGGCAGCCGGCCCGCGATCGCGGCCGACAGCCGGGCGGCCCTGGTCACGACATGACGACCGCCGCCGAGTGCGAGCAGGATGCGCCCGGCCACAGGGCGTGGACGCCGTCGGCGTGTCGCGCTGATGACGGGATCGAGAATCGCGTACGCCGGGCCAGCCAGCCGCACGGATCGGGACGGTGCGGCGCCGGGACGGGCGCTGCCGTCGATGACGAGATCGGAGGAGACGTAGGCGAGGCCGAGATCGTGCACGCTCGCGACCGGGACACCGGCGCGCCGGGCGCGCAACAGCCAGCGCAGGGCCGCGGCCCGCGATGGATCGTCGATGACGACCAGCGACGGGCCCGCAGCCGTCATCGCCTCGGAGGTCCGGAGATCGACGAGGCGCGCACCCAGCGCGGCGGCCTGCACACGCGCCCGCCGCGTGCCTCGCAGCGAGACCAGCAGCTCGACATCCATCGCTCGCGCGAGCGAGCGGCAGCGGATCAGATGGCCGAAGCCGATGCGCGGGCCGGCCGCGGCGCGAAACACGACGGGCCCTGGACAGCGGCGGATGCGCCGGCTCACCGGGGCCTCCTGATGAGGGTGCGGAGGGCCTCGACCACCCGGTGGGCCGTCTCCTCGGACATCGCCGCCGACAGCGGCAACGAGATGACCGAGTCTGACACGCGCTCGGCCTCGGGAAACTGGCCGCGGACGAACCCGAACCGCGCGGCATAGAAGGAATGCAGGTGCACCGCGCGGAAATGGATGCTGGTCGTGATGCCGCGGGCCGACAAGGCGGACACCAGCGCATCGCGCGACCAGCGCGTCTCCGGTGTCACGAGCACCGTGTACAGATGGCGTGCGTGGACGATGCCCGCGCCCACCGGCGCCGGTCGCTCGAGGGGCAGATCGGCGAGGCCCTCGTCGTAGATCCGCCAGATCGCTTCGCGCTGTGCCAGCCGACGGTCGAGCGCGGCCAGCTGCTGCAGGCCGATCGCGGCCTGGATGTCCATCATGTTGTACTTGAAGCCCGGCATCACCACGTCGTAGTGCGGCGACCCGGTCCCTTCGTAACGTGCCCACGCGTCGCGACTCATGCCGTGGAGCGCGGCGATGCGTGCCAGACGCGCGCCTTCGGCGGACGCGGTGGTCAGCATCCCGCCTTCGCCGGTCGTCAGGTTCTTGGTGGCGTAGAAGCTGAAGCAGGTGTAGTCCGCTGTCGATCCCACCTTGCCGGCCGGCGAGACGGCCTCGACGGCGTGGGCGGCGTCCTCGATGAGCGCGAGCCCGTGGGCGCTGGCCAGGGTGCGGAACGCCGGCACATCCACCGGGCGGCCCGCGTAGTGTACGGGCACCACGGCGCGTGTCCGCGCGGTGATCGCGGCACGGGCGGCATCCGGCGACAGGTTCCACGTCACCGGATCGATGTCGGCAAACCGCGGCGTCGCGCCGGCGTGCAACACCACGTTCGCCGTCGCGCAGAAGGTGAGCGGCGTGGTCACCACCTCGTCGCCGGGCCCGACGCCCGAGGCGAGCAACGCGAGGTGGAGCGCGGCCGTGCACGAGTTCACCGCGACGGCATGTGGCGCGCCCACATACGCTGAAAAGGCCCGCTCGAACTCGCTGACGCGCGGGCCCGCCGAGAGCCAGCCCGATCGCAGGGCCGCCACCGCCGCGTCGATCTCCTCCTGGCCAATCGCGGGCGGCGCAAACGGCACCACCGGTGCGAGAGCGGGTGCGGGCAGGGCCATCTCAGTTCACCCGCTGGCTGCATGGCCGCCACTCGCGTGGGAGCCGGGAAACCGTGCCCGCTGCATCGTGCAGGAGCGCCGCCGTCACGTAGACCGCCGTCCGCGCGCCCTCGATACCCTCGATGTGGAGCACGGGGTTCGACCATCGGAGCCGTACCGGAGCCACGACCGCGGGATGATCGGTCAGCGCGAGCGTTCCGACATGGACGCCGTCCAGTTCGTAGATCTGCACGCGGCGGTTGCCGTAGTCAGCCACCGCCAGCCAGACAGCAAAGGGGCTGCCGATCGGCAGGTGCTCGCCGGGGAAGGCCGGATCGACGCACGTGACATCCAGCGGCGTGTCCAGCATGGTGGGCCCGCGCCCGCGTCCGCCGAACCCGAACTGCATGCGGCCGAAGTCGTCGTGCACGGTGATGCGATGCGTCTGCGCGTCGGATCGATAGGTGAGGCCGCGGCCGGACGAGCCGAAGCCGACCGTGGCGACGCCGGGTGCCGGATGGGCGAGGCAGAGGGAGGTCATGCGGCGCACCGCTCCTCGATCGCCTCGAAGACCGCGTCCCAGCCCAGGAGCGATGGCGCCAGCGCGTACTCGAGCTCGTCGGCGAGCGCCACCCAGTCCCCGGCGCGCTGATGATGGGCCAGCGTGTCCAGCACGACGCCCGTGCTGCCCAGGACGCCGAGGGCGGTGTCGTCACCGCACCGGAGGTCCGAGAGATCCGTGTTGGCGGCCGCCGCCGTCGCGAGCGTCAGTTCCACCAGCGTCCGGACCGTGGCGAGCAGCGCCCCGAGTTGCCGGTGGCCGTCCGCCACGTCCGCGTTCCGGAACGCTGCGGCCGCGCGGCAGGCGCCGGCCGCGATGTCCCGGAGGCTCAGCCCGGCCGTGCCCAGCGTGGTCCGGACCAGGCGCTCGCGCGGAACCGTCTCCACCTCGATCGTCCGCGCCTCGGCGAGGCCGGTCGCCGACAGGGCCGGGTCCCGGAATGACGGCTGGTCGACACCTCCGAATCGGACCGCCGTCACCACGTGGCCCTCCGCCGCCGCGCGGGCATCGATGGCGGCCAGCACGTCTCCCCACGTTTTCTGGCCGATTTCCTGCGAAAGCTGCTGTCGGTTCACCAGGACGTCGCTCATGCCGTGCACTCCACGGCATCCGGACAGAGCGAGAAAAGTGCCACTGGGCCGGCCGGCGCCCTCAAGCTTCTGGCGAGGTGCCCGATTACCTCCCTGACAGGCGGGTGGCGGTGGTCGCCGCCCGCCAACCCGGCCGGCAGGGACGCCGGCTGTTACCTCTAAGGATGGAGTGAGTCATGGCATCGTTCTCCGTAGTCAGCAACATCTCGGCGGCCAACGCCCAGGCCAACCTGACGGTCACCAACATGGGGCTCCAGAAGGCCCTCCAGCGCGTCTCGAGCGGCTTCCGGATCAACACCTCCGGTGACGACGCGGCGGGTCTCGCGGTGGCCAACAGCTACCGGTCGCAGCAGGCAGTGCTCAACCAGGGCATCCGCAACGCCAACGACGGGCTGTCCAACCTGCAGATCAAGGACGGCGCGCTCAACAACATCGCGACGCTGCTCGACCGCATGTCTGTGCTGGCGACGCAGTCGGCGTCGGCTGCCAGCGCGGCCGACCGCGCGACGCTCGACGCGGAGTTCCAGGACGTCCTGACGGAAATCGACCGCGAGGCGTCAGTGGCCGGGCTCGACACGGCCCAGGGCTTCTCGGTGTTCGTGAGCAACGACGGCGCGAACGGCGTGGTCGGCGGCTCCATCGGTGCCGTCGACACGACGACGCTCGGCATCGGTGCGCTGGCGATCGACACGGCCGCCAACGCGGCGACCGCGGTCGGGACCATCGCCACCGCGGTGTCGTCCCTCGGCAGCACGCAGGGCCAGGTCGGTACCCTGCAGAACCGCCTCTCCTACGCGGTCAGCCTGGCGTCCCAGCAGGTCGTGAGCATCAAGGCGGCCGAGAGCCGAATCCGCGACGCGAACATGGCCGAGGAATCGGCCAACCTGACCCGCTACAACATCCTCACGCAGAGCGGCATCGCGGCGCTGGCCCAGGCCAACGCGGCGAGCGGCAACGTGCTGGCACTCCTGCGGTAGTACCGCAGCGCCCGGCCCGCGATCGGCCGGTTCGGCGACAGTCGCGGGCGGGGGTCGGCAGGCGGCCTCCGTCCGCGAACGTATTGGCAGGCTTCTGGCATGTTCGAGCGCCAGCCGTCGCTGACGCAGTCAAGGAGTGCACATGGGTTCACCTGTCACCCTGAGCGGGTTCAACAACATCGACTTCAACCTGATCCTCAACGCCATCATGCAGCAGGAGAGCCAGCCGCTGCAGGCGCTGGAGGTCCGCCAGGCCGCGCTCAAGGCCCGCGTCAACAACATCAACCAGCTGGCCGGCCGCCTGTCGGCGCTCGAGAGCGCCACTCGGGGGCTGTCGGGAGGCGACGGCATCGCGGCGTACTCCGCCACGAGCAGCAACACGGCCGCCGTGGAGGTGAGCGCCGGCAGTTCTGCGATGCCGGGCCGCTACGAAGTGGTCGTCAACCAGCTGGCTCGAGCCCAGGTCACCGCGTCCACCACCACGGCGCCCGACGCCGACACCACCATCGTCGCCACCGGCGGCACCCTGACGATTGGCGGACACACCGTCACGCTGAGCGGGCCCGTGACGCTGTCGCAGCTGGCCCAGGCCATCAACCTCGACAGCGAGCCGCCTGCGCGCGCGGCCGTCGTACAGACGGCCCCGGGCACGTATCAGCTGGTGCTGACCGGCAAGAACACCGGCGCCGACAACGCGTTCACCGTGACCAGCAGCCTGACGGGCGGACCCGGGGTGTCCTTCGGCGCCAATGCCGTCGAGGCGTCGAACGCCCAGCTCACCGTCAACAGCATCGCGGTCACCAGCGCCAGCAACACGCTGGAGAACGTCGTCCCAGGCGCGACCGTGACGCTGCTCCGACAGGATCCGGCTACGACCATCGCCGTGGACATCGCGGCGGATCCCTCGGCGCTCAAGACGAAGGTCGAGCGGTTCGTCACCGCGTACAACGACCTGCTCAAGTTCGCGACCGATCAGAACGCCGTGAGCGGCGAGGCGAGCATCGGACGCGATCCGCTGCTCCGCGAGCTCCGCCACGCCCTGCGCGGCGCACTCACCGCGGCGCACACCAACAGCGGGCCGCTCCGACATCTCTCCGAGATCGGCGTGGAGCTGCAGCAGAACGGCCGGTTGGAGCTCAATCAGTCCCGCTTCAGTGCCGCCATGGCCAGCGGGTTCGACGACGTGGCCGCGCTGGTCGGCGGATCGACCGGAGCGTTTGCGGGGATGGGGGTGCTCGTCGAACGCTACACCGAGTCGGGCGGCCTGCTGAACGAGGCACGCAATCGCGTCAACGATCGGCTGGGCCGGCTGGACGATCAGGTGGCGGCGATGCAGGACCGGCTGGCGATTCGCCGCCTGGCGCTGCAGAAGGAGTTCATCGCGGCGGATCAGGCGATGTCGATGCTGAGGAGCCAGAGCAGCTCGTTGTCGGCGTTTGGCGCGGTGATCTAAGGCTACAGGCTACAGGCTACAGGCTACAGGCGGAAGGCAGAACGATCGGGCGATGACACAACAGGGACTGAACGCATATCGTCGGACCGAGGTGCAGTCGCGCACGCCACTCGAGCTGGTGGTGATGCTCTATGACGGCGCGCTCCGATTCACCGTGCTGGCGCACGACGCCGTGCTCCGGCGCGACATCCGGGCGCGGCACGACGCCACGTCGCGGTTGCTCGGCATCATTTCTGAACTGCAGAACACGCTGGATCTCGAGCGAGGCGGAGAGGTGGCGGCGTCACTGGACGGGCTGTACGATTACATGGCGCGCCGTGTCCTCGAGGCCACGAGCCGCAACGACGCCGCTCCCCTGGCCGACGTGCGGCGCCTGCTCGAGACGTTGCGCGACGCGTGGCTCACGCTCTCGCGCACCGGCGGCATCGATCCGGCGCTGGTGGCCGATGCGGCGCGCGTGGCGGCCGCGCCGATGGAGCAGCGGCCATGACCCAGCAGCTGGCGGCCGATGCCCTGGCGCAGTACCGCGCGGGCCTGCAGACCGGCATCGAGTTGCTGAGGCAGCTCGAGGCCATCGCCGACCGTCAGCGCGAAGGGAGCCGCAGCCGCGATTTCACGCAACTGGCGGCTGAGGCCGATGCACGAAGCCGATTGACGCACGCCCTGGTGGCGCTCGAGCCCGGCCTCCGGGACGTCCGTGCGTTCCTCGCGACGCTGCCCGCCGAGGTGGTCGAGCGTCAGCCCGACTACGCGGAGGTCACGGCCCTCCGCCAGACGGCGGCGGACCTGGTCGCCGCGATCCTCAACAGTGACGAAAAGTCGATGCGCGCACTGGCCGACGCGGAGCTGGCGCATCGCGCCGCGCGCGCGAACCTGGAATGCGGGGAAGCGACCCTGGCCGCCTATCGCCGCGTGCTGACGCCGCCGGTCGGCAGCGCCTCGCTGCTCGACGTGCACGGCTGACCCGCCGCCCACGTCGCGGACAGAAACGACGCCCGCTCGACGAACCCCGCCCCGGCGTACATCTGCCGGGCCGCCTGGTTGTGCTCGTGCACGAGCAGCGTCATCCCCGTGCAGCCCGACGCGGTGGCCCGGGCGATGGCGTGCGCCAGCACCGCCCGGCCCATCCCTCGGCCCTGCACGTCGGCCCTGACGGCGAGCTGCACGAGATGGGCGGTGCCGGGCGCGATGCGCGACATCATCGCGATGGCCGCCAGATCGCCCTGGCTCGCGCTCGCGACGACCGACAGCCGCGGATCGAACACGCCGCACCCTTCCGCCGAGACCAGGCTCGTGACGTAGCGGCGCCACTCCTCGAGACGTCCCGACGGCGCAAACGTCCGCGCGGCCTCCGTGGAGCCGTAGGCGGAGGCCAGCAGCGGCGGCACGCTCCGGAGGTCAGCGGCCTGCCATCCGCGCACCGACACCGTCGAGTAAGCGGGTGGTCGAACGGAGGACGGACACAGCGGCCGCACCAGGTAGGCGTAACGCACCGGTGCCGCGCCGCGCGCGGTCATCGACGCCGCCAGTCCCGGCGCGTCGAACCACCCGAACCAGAGCCAGCTGCGAGCCGCCCGGCCGGCGGGTGAGGCTTCCAGCCACCCGAGCAGCGAGGTGGTGGCGGCTTCCGATTCCGCGACGAAGCCGCCGACCTGCAATTGATCCCGATCGAGCAGGCCGAAACACCAGCCGGCGGGACGGCCGGCGCCGTCGCAGGCGATGGCGCCGGTGACGGTGCCGAGCCGGCGGCCCTGCTCGACGCCGAGCCACGTCGTGTCGGTCTCCCAGGAGAGGGTCGCCCGCCATCGCTCGCGCTCCGCCGCATACAGTGCCGCGAGGCTCGCCTCGTCCTCCTCGCGCCAGTCGCGCGCGCGCATGGGCTCGTCAGGCGCCGGTCGTGGCGGGTGCCACCGGCGTGTCGGGCAGGCGAAGCCGAAGGCGAGCCGCCAGCTCCGACGCCCCGGCGGCGTCGGTCGCGGCGGCCGACTGGTTGGCGGCGCACACCGCGTCGTAGATCTCGCGGCGGTGCACCGCAATGTCCGGTGGGGCGACGATGCCCAGACGGACGCCGTCCTTCCCTACGCGCAGCACGCGCACCTCGATGCCGTTGCCGATGACGATGGCCTCGTTCCGCTTGCGGGTGAACACCAGCACGATCAGTCCACCGGCAACGCGTATGCCGTGTCGTACGGGCTGTCGGCCGCGACGACCTGCAGGCCGAGCATCCGTCTCGGGTTGATGACGACGGGCGCGCGAAGGTTGACCAGGAGCCGTCCGCCCTCGAGGCGGACCAGAGCGAGCCACAGGAGGACGTCGGTGTCGCCCGCCTCGAGGCGCATGCGATCCGCGAGCGTGAGCCGCGTGTCGTAGTCAGGCCGCACCTGGCGTGGATCGAGCGCGAGGAACGACGGACGCGACCCGTCGAGCCCCTGCAGCTGGACGAGCGGCTCCAGGTCCGACGAGGCGATGATGACGAAGCGGCGGCAGTGCTCGAAGCCGGGCAGCCCGTCCCTGACGGCGACCACGTGCCCGGGGATCACCTCCGACGCCGCGGGACCGGGCGCCACCGGCAGGGCCGTTGCCGTCGACGTGCTCATCGCAGGTAATCCATCAGGGACACGCGGCCCGCGGTGCTGATCGCACCGAGCGCCGCACGATAGGCGGTGTCGGCTCGCGCGAGATCGCTGGCGGCCTTCGCCATGTCCGCGTCCTCGTCCTTCGAGAGCCGCTTCTGGCTGGCGAGGCGGAGCGCGGCGATCTGCTGCTGGTTCTCCTCGATCCCGTTGAGGTCGGTGCCGACGTAGCTCTGTGCCCGCACGGCACGGGAGAAGGCGCGATCGAGGGCGGCCATGCCGGCGTCGATGCCGGCCGCATCGCCGGCGCGGATGGCGGCGGCGAGCTGGTCGAGCTCCGTCAGCAGGTTGTTCGCGTCGGTGCCCTGGAGGAGGGCCTGGCCATCCAGGGCTACCGTGACCGTGCGGTCCGTACCCATCGCGACCTCGACCGTCGCGGCGTCGCCCTGGTAGGTCCATACGCCGCCGGTCTGGACGTAGGGCCTGGACAGTGTCTGCCCGCCGGCGAAGAGGTAGGTGCCGCCCACGCTGGTGTTGACGGCGCCGAGGATGGCGTCGCGAATGCCTTCGAGCTGGCGCGCCGCGGCCTCCCGCACCTGCGGCGTGGCCGTCGTGCCCCGCGCGCTGGTCGTCGTGACACGGGCCTCCGTGATTCGTTCGACGACCGCGCTCAGCATCGTGTCGATCGTGGTCAGCCGCGACTCGGCCGACGCGGCGGTGCGTGTGTAGGCGTCGAGCGTCGAGATCTCGGCCCGGCTGCCGACGGAGCGTTGGGCCGCGTCGGGATCGTCGCTGGCGGCACGGAACCGCTTGCCGGTGGCCAGCTGATCCTGGGCCCGGTCGAGCGCCGCGGCCGCCACGTTGAGGGCGGCGAGGCCGTCGTTGAGGTTGTTGAACGTCACGCGCATCGCAGGCACCTCAGACCATGTTCATCAGCGTGTCGAGCACGGAGTTCACCGTGGAGAAGAACCGCGCGTTGGCTTCGTAGGCGCGTTGGAACTTGATCATCTGCGCCGACTCCTCGTCGAGTGAAACCCCCGACACCTGGTCGCGCAGCCGTTCGACCTGCACCACGACTTCCTGGCGGCTTCGCTGCTCGGCCAGCGCCGTCTGTGTGTCGCTGCCGACGTGGTAGACGAGTTGCCCCCAGCTGTCGGCAAAGGTCGCGGTTCCGCCGTTCATGGTGCGCGCGCCGCGCAGATCCGCGAGGGCGCGAGCCACCTGGTTGTCACCGGGCGCGCCGGTGCCGGATGCGGCCACGAGCGAGGGGTCGGCATCGACGGCCGGATCCACCTGCAGGGCCGCCGCTGCGCCTGCCACCCCGGCCAGCGGCGAGAAGAAGGTGCCGCCGGCATTGCCATTCAGGTCGAAGCCGGACTGGTGCGTCGTGTTGATGGCGGTGGCCACGCCGTAGGCCAGCTCGTCCAGGCGCTGCTGGTAGGCCGGGATGCGCGTGTCGCGCGCATCGAGCAGCCCGCCAATCCGGCCGCGCGTCATGCTGGCGGTGATGTCGACACCGTCCATCGAGAGTGTGGCCAGGCCGGCCGGCGGCGCACTGGTCACGTCGATCGCGTAGCTCGTCTCGCCCATGACGAGGGCGCGGCCACCGGCCACCGACACGTCGACGGCGCCGTCGGCGCGATAGATCACCGAGACGTCCGCGATCTCGGACAGCTCCTGCAACGCGAGCTCGCGCTCGTCCTGCAGCGCTTCTGCGTCCTCACCAGCGGCGGCGATGGCCACGTTCAGGCGTGCCACGCGCGCCGCCAGCGTATTGACGTTCGACACGGATGCACGCACCTGCGTGTCCGCGTCGCGCTGGGCCGCGGCGAGTCGGGACGAGATGTCGTGGAAGTCCTGCGCCAGCAGACGGCCCTGCTGCACCACGCCGGCGCGCGCGACGGCCGACGTCGGATCGGACGCGAGCGCCGAGAAGCTGTCGAAGAACGCCGACAGCCGCTGATCGATCGACGCGCCGGGTCGACCGAGCGCCACCTCGACCACGCCGAGGGTGTCTGCCAGCGCCGCCTCGCGCGATTCGGCGGGCAGCTCCTGGCGGACGCGCGCCTCGAGCAGACGATCCCGCTGGGCGCGGACGCCGTCCACCTGGACGCCCCCGATGAGGGCCTCGGACAGCAGCAGCCGCCGTCGTGCGTAGCCCTCGGTGTTGAGGTTCGCGATGTTCTGGCCCGTTACGGTGAGGCCCATCCGCTGCGCCTCGAGCGCGCGGCTGGTCATCGACAGGGTGCCGAAGAGTCCCGCCATTCAGAGCCTCGTGCGCAGGCGGTGCCCGCGGATGCCGGCGGCCTCGCGAGCGGGCTCACCGGAACGACCGTAACTGTCGCCGTGCCCGTGTGCGTGGAGCGTCAGCCGGGCGGCGTCGGCCAGCGACGCTCCGAGGATGCGGCACCGCGCCAGCGTCCCACGGGCGCGTGCGACCTCGACGACGAGCCTGGCGCGGTCGTCCGTACCGGCGTGCAGGCGACCGCTCAGCTCGGCCAGCGCTGCCGCCAGACCCGCTTCCGCGCCGATCAGCGCGTCGGCGTCCGGCGCCGACAACGCGGCCGCCACCTCGTCGAGCGAGGCGTTCAGCCGGGCGGCCGCGTCGAGGGTCCCCATGGTCGTGCTCAGTCGCCGTTCAGGGCGCGGTCGATCAGCGCGTCGGCGAGCCGGTGCGGATCGTCACCGAGGCGGCCGGATTCGAGCAGCGCCTTGGCGCGTTCGACGGCGTCCGGGCGGATGTCCGGTGCGTCGGCGGCCGCCCGCGCGGCCGCGCCGGCCAACTGGGCCCCCGACGAAAATTCCACTTGATCGGCCTGCCGGGTCGGCCCCGGCCGGGTCGACGTGGCCGAGGACGCAGTATCCGTAGCGTCGGTCCTGGCGGTGCCGAGCGAATCGAGTCCGGTGCGATTGGGGTCGATCTTCATCGTCTGCTGCTTTCAATGGGGCCTGGAGGCCCGTTGGCCTGAGCCGGTCCTTCTGGGAATCGGCTCGGGACCGTGCCACCTTTAGCCCCCCGTCACTCTGCCGAGCTGCCCCGCGTGCCCACCGCCGGCACCAGGGCCGCAACCTGCTGAGGATCCACGGGTTGGCCGTCCTGTCGCACTTCGAAGTGCAGGTGCGGTCCCGTGGCCCGCCCGCTCTGGCCGGTCCGGGCCAGGAGGTCGCCGCCCCGGATCCGGTCGCCCTCGACGACCGTCGTCGACGACAGGTGCGCGTAGCGCGTCTCGAGCCCGCTGCCGTGGCTCACGATCACCACGAGCCCGTAGCCCGGCTTCTCACCGGCGAAGGTGACCACTCCGTCGGTGGCGGCCCGGACGTCCTGCCCGTAGGCGGCCCGCAGATCCAGGCCCGCATGGAAGCGGTGCTGGCCGTTCAGGGGATCGGATCGCCACCCGAACCCGGAGGTGACCGCCGCCGTGCGCACGCGGACGGCGGACGCATCGGTGACCGCGAGTGTTTCCGCCACCGGCAGGGTGGGCACTGCCGGCGCATGATCGACGTGCTCGGTCGCGTGCGGCTCGGTGCCGGCGCCGGCGGCCCGCTCGAACACCGTCTCCATCAGGCTCGAGAGCCCCAGGCTCTGCGTGCGTCCCAGCGCCTGCGCCAGCTCGGTCGTGATGCTGTCACCCATCAGTTGAGCGCCCAGCCCCTCATTGTCGGCGTCGGGCGTCATGGCCTGCTTCATCTCGCGCAGCATCTGCGCGAGGAGCATCGCCTCGAACTGCTCGGCGAGCGCACGGACCTGGACAGGCGCGGCGTCTCCGCCGGCCATCGTCCGGCCAGCTCGCGTCATCCCCGTTACGGTCAGGTCGTCTGCGTGCATCGCGCCTCTGTCCTTGCTGGTGGTTCGCCGTGTCTTCTCTCTTCCCTCTTCACCGTCCCCTACAGCACCACGATCTCCGCCTTCAGGGCGCCGGCGGCCTTGAGTGCCTGCATGATGGCGATGATGTCGCGCGGCGTAGCGCCGAGCGCGTTGAGGGCGCTGACGACGGCGTCGAGCGTCGTGCCCTCCTGGAGTGTCACCAGGCGTGCGGACTGCTCGCGTACGTCCACGCCCACGTTGGGAACCACCGCGGTCTGGCCGCGCTCGGCGAACGGCGCCGGCTGCGACACGTCGAACGTCGTGGTGATGCGCACCGCGAGATTGCCATGGGCGACCGCCGCCGGTCCGAGACGCACGGCGCCGCCGACCACGACCGTTCCCGAACGCTCGTTGATGACCACGCGCGCGGGCGCGTCGGTGTCTACCGGCAGGGTCTCGATGCGTGCCATGAGGTCGGCGATGGCGCCGCGATACTGCTGCGGGACGCGGACGGCGACGGTGCCGGGGTCGACGACGCGGGCCGTCTCGGCGCCCATCTCCTCATTCACCGCGGTGGCCACGCGCGACGCGCTGACGAAGTCCGGCTCACGCAGCGCCAGCGACAGCACATCGGCAGTCGGGAGCGTCGTCGAGCTCCCCACCTGCACGAGCGCACCGGCGGGCACGCGGCCCACCGTCAGGTGGTTCACCACCACGGTGTTGCCGCCGGCGCCGCCGCCAAACCCGCCGATCGAGAGCGGGCCCTGCGCGATGGCATGGACCTGGCCCTCCGGCCCGCGAAGCGGCGTCACCAGGAGCGTGCCGCCCTGCAGGCTGCGCGCGTCACCCACCGACGAGGCCGTGACGTCGAGCCGCGCACCGGCCCGCGCGTAGGCGGGCAGTTCCGCCGTCACCAGCACCGCGGCGACGTTCTCGATTCGCACCATGGCGGGCGGCACGGAGACGCCGAGCCGCTCGAGCATGTTGACCAGGGACTGCGTCGAGAAGATGGTCTGGCGCCGGTCGCCGGTCTTGTTGAGACCGACGACGAGGCCGTAGCCGATCAGCGGCGTCGAGGCGATGCCCTGCAGCGACGCGATGTCCTTCAGGCGGGCGCCCGACCGCGCCGAGGCCGGCGCGACGAGCAGCGCCGCCAGGCACATGGCGAGCCGCCAATCACGAGAGAGCCGTGTCATGGTCATCACTCCTAGAAGATCTTGTTGAGCACGCGGATCAGCCACCCCGGCGAGAGACTGTCCTTGATGAGCCCCCTGCCGAAGTAGCGGATACGCAGCTGCCCGATGGCCGCCGAGGGCAGGACGTTGCCGGGACGGATGTCGACGACGCGCGCGACGCCGGTGAGCACGATGATCTGCCGGTCGCCGTTGATGTCGATCTCGCGAACGCCTTCGATCACCAGATCGCCGTTGGGCAGCACTTCGGCCACGCGTGCCGTCAGCGTGGCGCTGAGCGTGCCGGCGCGGGCGGTCGATCCGCCCCCCTTGAAATCGGTGCCCGCCCCGACCGCGACCAGGTTGTCGAGGTTCACCGCGCTCGGCACGAGCGTCTCGACGCCGAAGAACTGGCCGACGCCCGCGGCGCCGGAGCTCTCCTTCTTCACCGTCGAGTCTGCCGACCCCTTTGCGACCACGACTTCCTCCACGCGCACGGTCACCAGGTCGTTCACCCGGCGTGCGCGCAGGTCGCCCATCAGGGCCGTCATCCAGGCGCCCGCCTCCGGAGGGGGGCCGCCGCTCGCGGTGAGGCGCGCCGTCTCCAGATAGCGGGCCACCAGCACCTCGTAGTTGTCGGAGCTCGACGGCGTCACCTGCGCCGGCTGGCCCTTGCCTTCAGGGGCCTTTTGCTGTGGTCCGGCCCACGCGACGCCAGGCAGCGCCACCAGGCTGGCGAGAAGGAGCAGCCGACTCATGGAATCACCTCGACAATGCCGGGGCCCGTCACGCGGGCCCTGAGTGAACGCCGGCTCTGCGGATTGACGACGCGGATGATCGCGCCCATCTCGCCGCCGTCCGCGGCAACCAGGCTGGCTTCGGCCACGACCTGCCCGACGCGCACGCTCGCCTGCACGTCCTGGCCCGCGCGGACCAGCGGCAGCAGTGCCACGGTCCCCGGTCCCAGGCAGGCGCCTGCGGCCATGTCGCGGAGCGCCCGCGTCCGGCCGGCCGCATCGGCCGCGGGCCAGGCCCGCAGCGCACCTTCCACGGGATGGCGCACGAGGGTCACATCGGATTCCGTGAGCACGTCACCTCGCGCCACGGGCCGGCGCGCGTGGAGGTGATCCACGCTGACGTGCACGACCGCGTCGGCCGCGCCGATCCACGCGATGGCGGCACCGGGCCGGCCCGGGGCACCGAGGGCCACGCGCATGGGACGGCCCAGCCGCACGCCCGGCGCGAGCCGCGCGTGCACGTCGGCGCGGGTCCACTCGCCCTGCACGCGCACCTCCTCCACGCTCACCTCGGCGTGATCGCCCATGCGGGCTCGCACGGCGGCCACGATGGCCTCCCGGATGGCGGCATCGGCGTCGGCCCCTGCGCCGGGGCTGGCGGCGAATACCGACGACAGGACGACGGGCAGAATCAGGAGGCTCTTCATCACCGCACCAGGTTGTTCACCTGCGCCAGCATCTCATCGGCCGCCTTGATCACCTTCGAGTTGGCCTCGTAGGCGCGCTGACCGAGGATCATGTTGACCATCTCCTCGACGACGCTGACGTTCGAGTCCTCGAGGAAGCCCTGCGCGAGCGTGCCGCGCCCGTCGGTGCCGGGCGTTCCGATCTGTGCGTCGCCCGACGCGGTCGTGACGGTGAAGACGTTGCCGCCGTTGGCCTGGAGGCCGGCGGGGTTCTGGAACGTGGCGAGCTCGATCGTCCCGAGTTGTTGCGCGCCGTTCTGGCCCGCGATGTCGGCGGAGACGATGCCTTCGCGCGAGATGCTGATCGACGTCGCGTTGGGCGGGATGGTGATCTGGGGGTCCAGCGGGTAGCCCGACGCCGTCATGAGCAGGCCCTGTGCGTCGCGCACGAACGCACCGGCGCGCGTGTACCCGGTGGTGCCGTCCGGCAGCGTCACCTGGAAGAAGCCGTCGCCCTCGATCGCCAGGTCGAGCGGCGCGTTGGTGGCCTTCAGGTTGCCGGAGCTGAAATCGCGCGTGGAGGCCATCGGCCGCGTGCCGAGGCCCGTGGCCAGGCCGACCGGGCTCTCACCGGCGACCGACGTCGGCGAGCCGGGGATGCGGGCCTCCTGGTACACGAGGTCCTCGAACTGCATGTGGGTCTTCTTGAAGCCCGACGTGTTGACGTTGGCGATGTTGTGCGCCACGTTGTCGATGTTGGCCTGCTGGGCGTTCATGCCGCTGGCCGCGGTATAGAGTGCGCGAATCATGACGTCGGTACTCCTTCAGTTTCCGCTAGCGCCTGCCGATTGATTCGATGGTGCGCCCATCGATGTCGTTCATGAGCACGGCGACGGCCCGTTGGAGGGCCTCGAAGTTCCTGGACACGTTGGTGAGCTCGGCCACGCGTTCCACCACAGACACGTTCGACTGCTCGAGCGATCCGGCGAACACCGAGGCGTGCTCGACCTCGGTCGGCGTCACGCCCTCGGCGGGACGCAGCAGTGCCCCGCCCTCGCGAATGAGCGCGGAGGGCTCGGCGAACTCCACGATGCGCAGCTTGCCGGCCACGACGCCGCCCGCTGTGACCGTGCCGTCGGATCCGATCTGCACTTCGCCGGACGCCAGCGTGATGGGCCCGCTCTCACCGAGCACCGGGGCCCCGTCCGTCGTCGTCAGCGTGCCGTCGGACTGGCGCGCCAGGTGGCCGTTGCGGGTGAAGCGCACGCCGCCCGGGGTCTCGACGGCGAGGAACCCGTGGCCATCGATCGCGACGTCGAGCGCCTGACCCGTGTTGACGATGGTGCCCGACCGGGTGTCGAGCCGCTTGCTGCCGGTCGTCACGTCAATCGCGGTGTCGAGCGCCTGGGCGAAGCTCAGGCGCGGGGCCTTCTCGTGCCCGGCGCGCTCGCCCTTGTATCCGGGCGTGCTCGCGTTGGCGATCTCGTCCGCCAGGCGATCGAGCTGATCGATGCGCGTCCGCATCCCGCTCAGCGCGACGTAGTAGCCGCCAGCCATGAGGCGTCCTCCGTGACGTGGGCCTGCGAGTCGGGCATCGCGAGGCAGATGTCTTCCAGCACGCCCGGGCCCTGTACCCGGACCCACGCGTGGTCGTCCCAGCGCGCGGAGGTGACCGTCGCGGGCCGGCCCCGCATCACCGCGGCGGCCACGCGGCCGGCGGCGTCGGACAGACTGGTCGTGTAGGTGAACGGGGGATAGGACCGCGTGGGGCCGCGTGCATCCGCGCCGTAGTGTTCGCGAATCGCCACCCAGTCCTCGTCGGTCACGAGGTAGACCTCCAGCGTCCACCGCGTGAGGCGTCGCAGCGCGGCCAGCGCGCGCCGGGGAATCGGCGCCGGGCAGGCCACGCGCACGCGCAGGTCCACCGGGTCGCTGAGCGGCGCCACGTGCAGCGCCGACACCGCCTCGGGCGCCAGACCGCCGGGACCGCTGCGCACCATCGACGGATCGAAGGCGGGCAGGCACCGGACGCCGAACTGCGTTGCCAGCGCGCTCAGCACCGCCTCGCGGTCGGCGCCCATCGCGCGCAGCTGTTCGCCCAGCCGCATGCCGGACTCGCGCTGCGCCTCGAGCGCCCGCGACACCAGCGCGCTGTCCACGACGCCCCGTGCCGCGAGCAGCGTGCCGAGGCGGACCGGAGGCACGCGGGGAATCCCCGACGCCGGCTGCGCACTGGCCCCGAAGCGCTCGTGCGCCATCCGCTCGACGCAGGGGCGCGAGCAGAACCACTGATCGTCCACCCGGGCGCCGACCCCGCGGTTCACGAGGAGATCCGGGCACCAGCGACGGCACGTGTCAACCCCGCATCGCGCCACGCCCCCCTCCTTTCGCCTTGGACAGCTGCAGGTGCAGGCGCACCTCGCTCTCCGACAGGCCCTCCCTGGACGCGATCTCCGACGGTGCCTTGCCCCGCCGGGCCGCGGTGGCGATGCGGCGCGCCGTCGCGCCGCGCGTGGACTGCTGGGCACGGACGTCAGCCCCTCGCTCCAGTTCACGCGCCACGTTGGTGAGGCCCGCCTCCGTCGTGTCGGTCAGCAACTCCAGCGCGGACGCCAGGTGCGCCAGGCGCTCGCCGAACCGCGTGACGGCGGAGAGCGCCCTCGACAGGCGCACGATCACCAGCCCTTCCACCAGGGCGACCAGCCCGACGGCTACGACTCCCCAGATCAGCATGTCTGATGTCTGCACCTACGCCTCCAGCCGCGCCCGCTCTGCGGGGCTCGTCACGTCCGTGATCTTCACGCCGTAGTTGCCGCCCACGACGACCACCTCGCCGTGGGCGATCACGCGTCCACCCACGAGAATCTGGACGGGCTCATCCGGAGATCGCTCCATGTCCACGACGCTCCCGGGGCCCAGCATCGCCAGCGTCCGCAGCGGCAGCATGGTCCGCGCGAACCGCACGACCAGCGGGAGGTCGATGTCGAGGACGACGTCGAGGTTCTCGTGCCCGCCCTCTGCCGCTGCGAGACGATCGGCGACCACGACGCGCGCCGTGAAGCCGTCTCCCGCGAGCTCGTATTCCGCACCGCGCCCGGGCGAGCCGGCGACACGCGCGGTCCCGAAACCGAGCGACAGGCCGGCGAACCCCGGCTGGGAGGTCACCATGGTGGCCGCGCGGGTCCAGAGGTCCCGCAGCAGGGCCACGATCGCCGTGCGGTCGGGCGCCTCGGTGCTGGTGAGGCGACGGGCCAGCGTCTCGGCGCCCCCCAGGTCGATCCACACCTCGAGCGTGCCGCGGCGCGACCCGCTGACCGACCCGGTCAGCGTCCAGCCGTCGCCCGATGCGGCCCCCGGGGCCGGCGTGGCGGTCAGGCCGCCGACGACGGCCTCGACCGCCGCGGCCAGGCCGCGGACCAGCCCGTCGACTAGCGGATCCGGTTCCACTGCTCTTGTCATGACTGGAACTCCCCGCCTGCGGCGTCAGCGCTCGGCTGATCCAGGCGCACGTTCACGCGTCCGTTGTCGACGGCGAGGCGGCCCTTGAACTTCAGTGTGCGGCCGACGTGGACGTCGACCGGCCGGGTCAACGGGATACCCAGCGAGACGATGTCGTTCGGCCCGACGTCCACGAGGTCGCGAGCGGTCAGGCGTGTCTCGATCGACGCGGTGACCGGCATCTGGGCGGCCGACAGGTGGTGCCGGAGCCACTGACGCTCGGACGACGTCGGCTCCTGCCGCTGGCGGTGCCACGCCTGGGCCAGCCCGCCCCCGGTGGCCTCCACGATGGTCACCGGCAGGCAGAGGTTGACGGTGCCCCTGGCCTCGCCAACCGCCATGTCGAAGGCCACCATCAGTACCGTCTCGTTGGGTGCGGCGATCTGGAGCATCTGCGGACGCGTATCGCGACCACGAATCTCGAAGCGCACGTCCACGATGGGCTTCCATGTCTCGGTCAGGGATTCGAGGAGGACCTTGACGACCGAGTCGGCGACGTGCTGCTCGATGTCGGTCAGCGCGCGTCCGGGCGCGGCCGAGCGGCCTTCTCCACCGAGCATGCGGTCGAACATCGGGAACGCCACCGACGGGTTGATCTCGAGGGCGCCGAACTCGCCGAGTGGTGGAATCGCCAGTGCGTAGAACGCGGTCGGATCGGCAAGCGACACGAGGAACTCGGAGTAGGCGAACTGCTCGACCGAGACCACCGAGATTTCGGTGACCGCCCGGAGGTAGACCGACAAGGACGTGGACACGTTGCGGGCGAAGCGGTCGTGCATGAACTGGAGCGACCGCATCTGCTCCTTCGACACCCGGTCCGGGCGGCGGAAGTTGTAGCGGATCGCGCCGCTCGGCGCGCTGTCCGCCGCGCGGCGCGCGGGCCGCGCGCTCGAGACGGTGAGGAGCAGGGCGTCGATTTCGTCCTGTGTGAGGGTCCGTGGCATCAGTGCATCCCCCGCCGCTGCAGCGACACCGTCAGGATGGAGCGCAGGCGCGCGAGCGCCTGGGTCCGCAGTTGTGAGACGCGCGACTCGGTCACGCCAATCACGGCGCCGATCTCGGCGAGCGTGAGCTCCTGTTCGTAGTAGAGCGCCAGGATGTGCCGCTCGCGTTCGGGCAGCTGGACGATGGCCCTGGCCAGGTGCTCGCGCAGCTCATGGCGCTCGAGGACGTGATGCGGGCCTTCACCGGGATCGACCGCGAGCTCGAGGTCGCTGACCCCGTCCTCGCTGGACGCCTGGTGCAGCACGGCCAGATCCGCCCCCCGCAGGCGGTCGAGGACGGTGTCGTACTCGGATTCCGACACCCGCAGCTCGCTGGCGATCTCGGCGGAGTCGGGCTCGCGGCCGAGCCGCTCGCGCACACGGGCGATCGCGCTGTCGACGTCACGGCGCAGCTTCCGCAGCGTGCGCGGCGCCCAGTCGAGATCGCGGAGTGAGTCGAGCATGGCGCCGTGGATGCGCCGGCGCGCGAAGGCGCTGAAGGGGACCCCGAGCGCGGGATTGAACCGGCCTGCGGCGTCGATGAGCCCGAGCACGCCCACGCTGATGAGCTCGGAGACCTCCACCTGTGACGGCAGGCGGTTGGCCAGGCGGCCCGCCAGCGTCTTGACGAGGCCGACATGCTCCATCACGAGGCGATCCCGCGTATCCAGATCCGCGCCGGGCCCGACAGCCATCCTCCGCATCTCGGTCGATCTCCCTTTCCGTCCCATCACCGACACTCAGCACACCGCGAGCGCGGTGTCCCCGTCCCTCAGCAGCGCCCCCGCGAGCGCCGCTGGCGTCGCGCGATCCAGGTCCTCTGGCACGCGCTGCCCGGTGGTCAGGTACGACACCGGCAGGCCCCGCTCGGCAAGCAGCCCCAGCAGCGGCCCCATCGTCTCGGCCTCGTCCACCTTCGAGATCACGATGCGATCCGGGCGGAGATCGGCATAGGCATCGAGCACGCGGCCTGCGGTCCGCACGCTCGTGTCGGCGGCCAGCACCAGGTGCGTGCGCACGCCGCGCCGGCTGCCGAGCAGGCGGCGGAGATCGCGCAGCGCCTCGTCGTTGGGGGAGCGCCCGGCCGTGTCCACGAGCAGCGCGTGACGTCCCGCCTCAATCGCCTTGTCCAGCTCCTCGAGCGAGCGCGCGATGCGGAACGGCGAGCCGATGATGCTGGCGTAGGTGCGTAGCTGCTCGACGGCGCCGGCGCGGAAGCCATCGGCGCCCACGAGGCCGAGCGTCCGTCCGCGGCGTGCGCGTTCCTGGGCCGCGATCTTCGCAATCGTGGTGGTCTTGCCGACGCCGGGCGGCCCGATGAACACCTCGACGCGGGCGTAGGTCTCCTCCCCGGCGGCAATCGTGCCGAGCTGGCTGGCCAGGAGGCGGCGGAGGATCGGGAGCGTCGCAGCACGGCATTGCGCCGGCGTCGCCGCTTCGGCGACCCGCTCGGCCATCGCGCGATCGAGACCGCTGGCGAGGAGTCGTGCCACCAGGCCGCTGCGGGTGGGCTCGATCGTCCGGGATGTGGTGTCGGCAGACCGTCCCCCTGCGACGGCGAGCCGTCCGGGTCGCTCGATGGGAGGCGCCGCGGTGACCTTCACCTCGCGCATGCCCATCCAGCCGCGCCAGCCGCGCGCGGCGACCAGCTCGGTGGCCAGCACCAGCGCATCCGGGCCCAGATCCTCACGGATCACCCGCAATGCGCCTCGAACCGTCGACTCGCGATAGGTCTTCACCTGCATGGGTCAGTCCAGCGTGGCGATCGCGGCCACATGAATCTGGGGGGGAACCTCGTTGTGCGACACGACGCCCACATGAGGGAGCACGCGCGCGAACAGCCGCCAGATGTGTGGCCGGAGCACCGGCGTGCACAGAAGCACAGGCTGTGCCACCGCGCCAGCCACGATCTCGGCGATGCGGCTGGCGAGGCGCTGGGCCTGTGCCGGCTCGATGGCCAGCACCACGCCCTGCTCGGTCCTGACCATCGCGGCCACGAGCCGCTCCTCCAGCGCCGGTGAGAGCGCGATGGTCGGCAACTCGCCGCGATCGTTCTGGTACGGCCGGCAGATGGCGCGGCCGATTGCCGCGCGCACGGCCTCGGCCACGTGATCGGTGTCCTTGCTGCCCGGCATGGCATCGGCGATGGCCTCGAGGATCGTCGTGAGGTCCCTGACCGGCACCCGCTCGCGCAGCAGCTGCCGGAGCACGCGCTGGATGTCGCCGATCGACGCCACCTTCGGCACGAGCTCCTCGATCAGCTTGGGTGAGGTCTCGGCCACACGGTCCACCAGCTCCTTCGTGTGTTGGCGCGTGAGGAGGTCGGGCAGGAACGTGCGCACGATCTCGGACAGGTGGGTCGAGAGCGCTGTCGTCGGGTCGACCACCGTGAAGCCGGCCGCCGACGCACGGTCGCGCTGCTCGTGCGTGATCCAGACCGCCGGCAGCCCGAATGCGGGTTCCCGCGTGCGCGTCCCTTCGAGGGCGATGTCCGCCGTGCCTGAATTGATCGCGAGCAGGCGATCGGCGAAGAGCTCGCCCCGTGCGACCTCGACGCCCTTCACGAGGATGGCGTAGGCGCGCGGGCCGAGCTGCAGGTTGTCGGCGACATGCACGGGCGGCACGATGACCCCGGTCTCCGATGCGATCTGTCGCCGGATGGCGCGGACGCGCGCCAGGAGCGTCCCGCCCTGCTTCTCGTCGACCAGGCCGACCAGCGCGTAGCCCACTTCGATGCCCAGGGCGTCCACGCCGATGGCGGCGTCGATGGCGTCCGGCAGCGGCGCCAGCGCCGTGGCCGCTGCCCCCGCGGCGTCGACCGCGGCGGCTTCCCGGTTCGCCCAGGCCACGAAGCCGAGCGCGCCGGCCACGAGCACGAACGCCAGCTTCGGCAGCCCCGGGATGAGGGCGAGCAGCAGCAGGACACCCGCAGCGACGGCGAGGGGCTTCGAGCGCGCGAAGAGCTGATCCGCCACTTCCTCCCCGAGATGGGATTCCGACGCCGCGCGTGTCGTGATGAGGCCGCCGGACATCGACACCAGCAGCGCCGGAATCGCGGTGACGAGGCCCTCGCCGACGGTGAGGATGGTGTAGGTCTGCGCGGCCGTAGCCAGGTCGAGCTGGTGCTGCACCACGCCGATGACCAGGCCCGCGGCGATGTTGACGCCGGTGATGAGGACCGCCGCCAGGGCGTCGCGCTGGGTGAAGCGGATCGCACCGTCCATCGAGCCGTAGAAATCGGCCTCGCGCCGGACCCGATCGCGCCGGACCCGCGCCTCCTTGTCGTCGATCACGCCCGCGCTCAGGTCCGCGTCGATGGCCATCTGGCGGCCGGGCATGGCGTCGAGGGTGAAGCGTGCGGTGACCTCGGAGATGCGGACCGCGCCGTGATTGATGACGAGGAACTGGATCGCGATGAGGACCAGGAAGATGACGACGCCGACGACGAAGTTGCCGCCGACGACGAACTGGCCGAACGCCATGATGACGTGCCCGGCCGCGTCGACGCCCTCGTGGCCGTGCATCAGGATCAGGCGGGTCGAGGCGACGTTCAGCGACAACCGCAGCAGCGTCAGCAGCAGGAGCAGCGAGGGGAAGACCGAGAACTCCACCGGCTGCTTCAGGTAGACGACGGTGAGCAGCAGGACCACGGACAGCCCGATATCGACCGACAGCAGCACGTCCAGGAGGACGGGCGGCAGCGGCACCACCATGAGGAGGACCACCGCGATGAGCGCGGCGGGCACCATCAGGTGTGACGGGCGGACGGACGACCGGGCGGGCGTGGACATGGGCACCTACAACTGGAGCTGCTTGATCCGGACCAGGTAGGCGAGCACCTCGGCGACGGCGCCGAAGAGCCCGCCCGGAATCTCGTCACCCACCTCCGCGCCCTTGTAGAGGGCCTGGGCGAGCGCGACGTTCTCGACCAGAGGGACACCGGCGTCGCGGGCGATGGCCTTGATGCGCTGCGCGAGATGGTCGCGCCCCTTCGCCACGACGACCGGGGCGCCCATCCGCGCGCGCTGGTACTGCAGTGCGACGGCATAGTGCGTGGGGTTGGTGACGACCACGGTGGCCGTCTTCACGGCGCTCAGCATCCGCTTGCGCGTCATCTCGCGCTGGATGCGGCGGACACGCGCCTTGATCTCGGGACTGCCTTCGTTCGAGCGGGCCTCGTCCTTCAGTTCCTGCCTGGTCATCTTCAACGACGAGTAGTGCCGCCACCACTGGAGGCCGTAGTCGGCGCCCGAGAGCGCGACGAGCGCCAGCCCGGCCTGCAGGAGCAGCTGATGGATGTGTGTCCATCCGGCCAGGGCCGCCGAGCCCGTGCCGAGCCAGGCCAGCCGCGGCGCGTCGCCCATGGCCTCGCGGATCACCTGCCAGGCCAGCGCGGACACCACCGCCGCCGCGACGAGCGCCTTCAGCAGATCCATCCCGGAGACCGACGGCTTGAGACGCGCCCAGCCGGTCCTGGGGCTCAGGCGGGACCAGTCTGGCGTCAGCCGATCCGGTGCGAACACCCAGCCGGTCTGCGTGATGTTGGCCACCAGCGCCACCGTGGCCGCGGTCAGCAGCACCGGCCCCGCCACCATGCCCAGCAGCACCAGATCGCTCACGGCCTGGTTTGCGAGATCGTGCTGCGCGAGGGTGTCGCGGGCGGAATCGCCGAGGTGCGAGAGGCCGTCGGCGAGCCGTCCGGCGAGTCGGCCGAGACCGGTCGCGCCGGTTCGCGCCAGTACCACGGTCACGCCGAGGAGGCCCAGCGCGGCCACCAGATCCTGGCTGCGCGCCACCTGCCCCTTCTCACGCGCGTCCTTGACGCGTTTCGCAGAGGGCTTCTCGGTCTTCTCGCCGGTGTGCTGATCGGCCATGGCGACTCAGCGCAGGCCCTGGGCGAGCGCGCGCCCGGCCTCGACGGCGAGGGTGAGGAAGCGGGCCGACACCGCCGGAATCTGCGGCACCACCGCGGCGACGACGAGCAGGCCCACGATCAGCCGGATGGGCGTGCCCACCACCATGAGGTTGAGCGCCGGTGCCGCCTTCGACGCCAGCCCGGTGGCGAGCTCGACGATGAGCATGACCACGATCACCGGCGCCGCCAGCCGAAAGCCAAACTCGAACACCACGCCGAGCAGGCGCATGACGCTCCCGCCGAGCGACGGATCGACGGCGCCGACACCGATCGGCAGGGCCTGATACGACGCGGACAGCCCGCGCAGCAGGACGTGATGACCGTTGATCGCGAAGAAGGTGAGCAGGGCCAGGTTGCCGTACAGCGTGGCGAGCAGCGTGTTGCGCGTGCCGCCCTGGGGATCGATGACGGACCCGTACGAGAGCATCAGCTGGCTGCTGGCGAGATGGCCGCCGAGCTCCGCGCCCGCCAGCACGGCGCCGACCGCCAGACCGAGGGCAAGGCCGATCAGCAGCTCGCGGGCCACGATGATCCCGAGGGCCGCGAGCGTCGGCACCTCGGGAACCGGGACGAGCGGCAGCGAGAGCACCGCCAGCAGGAGCGCCAGACCGATGCGGACGTAGGGCGGGGCCGCGTGCCCGCCGAAGACGGGCGCACTCATCACCAGCATGCTCGGCCGGGCGATCAGCAGCCCGATCCGCACGATCAGGTCCAGGTCCATCAGCGGATCAGCTCCGGAAGCCGTCTGATGATGCCGGCCGAGAACCCCGTGACGATGCGCAGCATCCACGGGAAGGCCAGGGCGAAGACGAGGAAGATGGCCAGGGCGCGGGGGATGAACGCCAGCACGTTGTCCTGGATCGACGTGACCGTCTGGAACACGCTCACGAGCACGCCCGCGAGCAGGCCCGCGAGGAGCATCGGCAGCGTGACGATCACGGCCGTTTCGATGGCCTGTCGGACGAGTCCGACGACGAGGGCTTCTGACATCACGTCACCTGCCGCGGCCGGCGCATCACAGGAAGCTCCGCACGAGCGAGGCCACCAGCAGGTTCCAGCCGTCGATCATCACGAAGAGCAGGATCTTGAACGGCAGCGAGATCATCGCGGGCGGCAGCTGCAACATGCCCATCGACAGCAGCGTCGTCGAGACGATCAGGTCGATGAGGAGGAACGGGACGAACAGGAAGAAACCCATCTGGAAGCCGGTCTTCAGCTCCGAGATCGCGAAGGCCGGAACCACCACGCGCATCGGCAGGTCGTCCAGCCGTTCGGGCCTGGGCAGCTTGCCGAGCTCGACGAACAGGGCCAGGTCGGCCTCGCGCGTCTGCTTCAGCATGAACTCGCGGAGCGGCGGCGCGCCACGTTCGAGCGCCTCCGTCACCGACAGGCGGCCCGCCAGCGCCGGCGCAAGCGCCAGCTCGTGGACCCGCTGGCCCACAGGCGCCATGATGAAGACGGTGAGGAAGAGGGTGAGCCCGACGAGCATCTGGTTCGACGGCATCTCCTGCGTGCCCAGCGCCTGGCGCAGGAAGTGGAAGACGATGGCGATGCGGGTGAACGAGGTGGTGATGACGAGCGCCGCAGGAATGAAGGTGAGCAGCGTCAGGAAGACCACCACCTGGAGCGGCGCGGACACCGACCCGATGCCGTCCACCTGCACGTCCAGTTGCGAGGGCGCCTGGGCTGCGACGCCCGCGGTCCCCACGGCCACCATGGCGACCACCGCCCCGAGCCATCGGCGACGTGTCGTCATGGCTGCGCGCCCTTGTCGGTCGCGGCGTCGAGGGCGGCGCTGAACGGCGGCTGCAGCTCGGTCACGAGATTGATCTGGCCCGGGGCGAGACCGAGGAGCAGCCGGCGGCCCTCGACGGCCACGATGACGAGCGAGCGGCGATCGCCCAGGGCCACGGCGGACTCGACCATCACGGCCTGCCTCGATCGGCGCACCAGCGCGCCGCGCCGCAGGAACCACGACGCCACCGCCAGCAGCGCCAGCACCACCACGATCGAGGTCAGCGCCTGGCCGCTGATCGGCACCGGGTCCGGGCCCGTCAGCACCGTCTGCGCCTGTCCGAGCCCCATCACGCGCCCTCGGTCCCGGCCGGCGGGATGATCCGTCGCAGGCGGAGCGCCGTGCCGTCGTCGACGATCACGACTTCACCGTCGGCGAGCGGCTGGCCCTGCACGCGCAGCTCGAGGTCCGAGCCGGCCGCCTGATCCAGGCGGACGATGCTGGCGCGATCCAGCCGCAGGCAGTCCCGCATGGTGATCCGTCCCGTACCGAGCACGACCTCGACGGCGCATTCGACGTCGAAGAGCGCGCCGAGCGGCTCGGCCGCGGCGTCAGAACTGGACGACGAAGTCGGAAAAGAGGACATCGACGACCTCGAACTCTTCGATGGCGTGGTGCAGCGTCCCGATGATGTCGGCGCGCAGCTTCGCCTTGCCCTCCGGCGTGACCAGCACCTCGGAGGTCTGGGTCGTCAGCACATCGAGCATGGCAGACCGCGCCTGCATGAGCGCGACCTTGGACTCCTCCATCTCGGCGGCCTGTTCGGCGTCCTTCACCACCAGCTGGACCGAGACGCGCAGGAACCGCGAGACGCCCTTGTCAGCCAGGTTGACGACGAACGGATCGAAGGCCACAATCCCGCGCTTCGGGGCGGGCTCCTCGTGGTGGGCCTCTTCGGCCGCCGCCGCCGGACGCTGGAGGAACCAGTAGCCGGCGCCGCCGCCGGCCAGCGCCACGACGACGCCGCCAATCAACAGCAGTTTGGAACGCCCGCCCGTGGCGGGTGGCGGAGTCTCGGGTGTCTCGCGCATGGTGTCTCCTGGCAGTCCCCATGAGCAAGCGGGGTGCCGCACGCGATGGCGCAGCACGACACGGAATTGCGCGCCTCGATCGGCCCGACGAGTCGGTCGGCCGAACCCTGGTGACGGCGGGGCGACAGGGGTGGGACGTCGACGCGACTACGCCTCGACGACGAATCGCGGCCCGGCGGTCTCGTCCCGTCGTCGCGGTCGCCTCTGTCGGTCGCGCGGCTCCTGGTCGCGATCGGGGTCGCGGTCGAAGCGCTCGCGCGACTCGTCGGCCGACGGCTGATCGTGCACGCTGAAGGTGTCGAGCGTCAGACCGTGCTCGCCCAGGGCCTGGCGCAACGACGACTCGTGCCGCTCAGCCCAGTCCCGGACGGCGGGCACCGAGGCCTCGAGGCGGGCCGACACGACGCCGTCCTCGACCACCACCTTGATCGTGACCTCGCCGAGATACTCGGGCCGCAGCCGGACCTGCGCCTCGCCGCCACCGCTGGTCGCATGGAGCCGGAGCGACTGCACGATCTGGTGTTCCAGCGCCGGCTCTTCCGAGCTCGATCGTCCAGCTGCCGGCGTGTCCGCCGGCACCGTCGTCACACCGCTCGGTCTCGACGGTTCCACCGCGTCGGTCGGGCCGACGACGTGCGTGACCGTCCCCATCGAGTGGATGGCCCGAGGTTTCGAAGGGCCTTCCGCCGACGTGACCTCGACGGCCGCCGAACGCTCGGTGCCGGCTGGTGACGAGTTCGCCTCCACCGGCGCCACACCCTCGTGCGCCCCGAGGCGCGCGTCCGCGGCCGGCCGGACAGGCTCCGGGGCCCGGCTGACGGCGCGGCGCCCCGCGGTGATCCCGTGAGACGCGCTCGCGGCGTCCAGGCGAGCCTGCCCCTGGGTGCCTCCGTGCGCCGCCGAGGCCGAGCTCGGAAGGGGCGGCCGCGCGACCTCTGCCATCGCGGTGGGTGGGACACGCTGTGGCGTCGCCTCGCCCTCGATGGGCCGCGTGGGGTGCGCGGGAGGTGCCTCGTGACGGTGATGTGGCAGCGCGTCGACGGGACGGGACCCGGACCGCGTGTCCACGGGTCGGTCCACGGACCCTGGACCGGCGTGGCGACCGTTGGCGCCGGCCGCTGACGGGAGAGGCTCTGGTGCGGTCGACGCCGAGGTGGAGGCCGGCGGTGTCATCACCGGGAGGGTCTCCCGCGCGCGATCGGCCCTCTCTGGCAGGCGTGCCGACGGTCCCGGAAGGTGCGTCGAGTGGGGCACCTCGTGTCGCTCCGGCGCGATCACGCCGAGCCGACCGGGTACGGGCTCGATGCCGGTATCGACCAACTCGACCCCTTCGTTCGCCGGCCATCCATCGGCAGCCAGTGCCGATGGTCGGGCCGTGGGGCCGGCAGGGCTCGATGTGAGCGCCAGCCGATGCTCCCCCTCCAGCGTTTCCCGCACGCGGATAGGTGCCGCATGACTCGACGACGGAGCCGCGGCCAGGGTCGCGGTGGCGGTGGCCATCTCATGGCCCGTGGGCGCGTGGCCGAGGCCTGATGGCAGGGCCGGTGGGCGCAACCAGAGCGCAGGATCGACGATCGTCGCGCCGGTGAGAGCGGGCCCGTTCGACTCCTTGTCCAGGCGCTCACCGGCGGTACGCGACTCCAGGGCGTCTGCGGCCGGCTGCCGCGCGCCCGTGCGCGTGCGATCGGGGACAGCGACATCGACGCCCGTCGGCTCGATCTCGCCCGTCTCCATCGACCAGGCGCCGAGCAGGTGACGAACCTGATCGCCGAACGCCTGATCGGCCGGGACCGCGCCGCCGCGGTCCGCGAGGGCCGTCGATGCGTCGCTCGACGGCGGCGGCGTCAGTCCCAGCCCGAATCCGATGTCCACGACGTCACCGCTTGAGGTTGAGGGTCTCGACCAGCAACTCGTCGGTGACCGTGATGCTCTTGGAATTGGCCTGGTACCCGCGCTGCGCGAGGATCATCTGCGTGAACTCCTGCGCGATGTCCACGTTCGACTGCTCGAGCGCCCCGCCGGTGAGCGTGCCGCGACCGCCGGTGCCGGCCGTTCCGACGTTGGCGATGCCTGAGGCCTGAGACTCGCCGTACTTGTTCGAGCCCAGCTTGGTCAGACCTTCCGGGTTGTTGAAGTTGGCCAGGGCGAGCTGACCGATGACGATGGCCGCGCCCGTCCCGAAGGTGGCGAGAATCTGCCCTTCGGCGTCGATCCCGAGCGCGGTGATCGTGCCCGCGGGATTGCCGTTCTGGGTGATCGACGAGGTGGCCGACGCGCTGCCGAACCCGGTGAGGGAGGCGGCGCCGTTGGCGCCCACGAGGTCCCAGGTGAAGTTGGTGGCGGCAGCCCCGTTGGCCCACGTCGGCGACGTGACGACGACGTCGGCCGCGGCGGCGCCGTTCACCTGGGCCAGGCGTCCCTGGCCGTCGAACTGCACCGTGCCGTTGGCGATCTGGAAGGGCGTGCCGGGCGTGCCGCCCGCCACCTCGTTACCGGGCACGGTGATCGCATAGTTCCAGAGGCCGGCGCCGCTCTTGGTGTAGGTGATCGTGGCGACATGCGGCTCGCCGAGCGCGTCGTAGATCTGGACCGCCGCGGTGAAGGTGGCGCCGGTCGCTGCGCCTGAATTCAGGTTGGTCGTGGTGGTGAAGCGCGTGGTGGCCGTCGGCGGCCGCAGCACGCCGGGCGGGACCACCACGTCGCCGGGCTGGCCTGTCGTGATGACCTGACCCGTCACGGGATCGATGGCGGTGTAGCCCTGCACCGGCTTCCCTTCTGGCGTGACGAGCATGCCGTTGGCGTCGAAGGCGAAATCGCCGGCGCGCGTGTACGACCGGTCGCTCGCGCCGCCGATCACGAAGAACCCGGAGCCCTGGATCGCGACGTTGGTGGCAATGCCCGTCGTCTCGATGCCGCCCTGACGGAAGTTCGGGGAGATGGAGCCTGTGGTGACGCCGAGGCCGACCTGCATGGGGTTGCGGCTCGATCCGCCTACCGACTGACTGACGAGGTCCATGAACTGGACAGAGCTGGCCTTGAACCCGACCGTATTGATGTTCGCGAGGTTGTTGCTGATCACATTCAGCTTCTGCTGGTTCGCGTAGAGCCCAGACAGACTCGTGGAAAAGCCCATTACCGTACCTCCGGCGTCGTTGTCGTGGTGTCCGCGTCGATGAGCAGCTCGGCGATGACGTCGAGCTTCGCATTCATGGTCTGCAGTTGCTCGAGCGTGCTGAACTGCGCGAGCTGTGCGAGGAACTCGCCGTCGGCCTGGGGCGCCGTTGGATCCTGGTAGCGCAGCTGAGTCATCAGCAGCGTCAGGAAGGCGTCCTGTCCGAGTGCGGCTGCGGGCGTCGACGTCGACGCCCTGCTGCCGGTGTCCGCGGTGCTCGTCAATCGGTCGATGGTCATCGTCGTCCTTTCGTTCAATCCTCGTCGGGCTGCGCATGGTGCCGCAGCGTTGCGAGCTCGTTCATCTCCCGCAGTTCCCGGCGCCCGGCCTCGAGCCGGTATCGCTGCCACGCCCGCTCGCGCAACCGTTCCAGCGCGCGCCGGTGCCGGTAGGCGAGCTGAACCGCGGCGGTTGCGCGACCGGCGGCCTCGGCTGATACCGCCGCAGCCCGCCGTCCGGCTTCCGCCTCGATTCGCGTTCGAACCATCCAACTTTGGTGCCACCCGAGGCGCCACCCTTCGGCGCCGTCCCGGCACGCCTCGACGGCGGCCGATCGTGCGGCGGCTGCCGCCCGCGCGGCAGCGTCCGAGTGGTCTCGTGCGCACTGGCGCGCCGTTTCGGCCGCCGCGAGGCGCTGCCGGGCCACGTCTTCCTGCTTGCGGCGCATCACCAGCGCCGCGGCCGCACGAAAGTGGAACGGGCGCATGCGGGCTAGAGCGCCTCGAGCGCCGCGATGGCGTCGGGGAGCGCGATGGTGATGTCGGCGGGCTGACACAGAAACCGGGACACGGCGTCCCGGTGATCGAGCGCAGCATCGATCCTGGGGTTGGTGCCGCGGACATACGCGCCGACGTTGACGAGGTCCTCGCTGTCGCGCAAGGTGGCCAGCCACTCGCGCAGCTCACCTGCCTTCTGCCGGTGCGCCAGCGCGGTGATGTCCGGCATCGTCCGGCTCACGCTCGCCAGGACGTCGATGGCGGGGTAGTGATTGCGCGCGGCCAGGTCGCGCGACAGCACATAGTGACCGTCGAGGATGCCGCGGACCGCATCGGCGATGGGCTCGTTGGTGTCGTCGCCCTCGACGAGGACCGAATAGATGGCCGTGATGCTGCCGCGTCCCCGTACGCTGCCGGCGCGTTCCAGGAGTCCCGGCAGCAACGCGAACACCGAGGGCGGATAGCCCTTCGCGGTCGGCGGCTCGCCGGCCGCCAGGCCGACCTCGCGCTGCGCCATGGCGAAGCGTGTCACCGAGTCCATCATGAGCAGGACATTCCGGCCGCGGTCGCGGAAGTACTCCGCGATGGCGGTGGCGCCGTAGGCGGCACGCAGCCGGACGAGCGGGGGGCTGTCGGAGGTCGACACGACGACCACCGCGCTTGCGAGGCCTCGTGGCCCCAGGTCGTGCTCCAGGAAGGTTCGCACCTCACGGCCGCGCTCGCCGACCAGCGCGAGCACGACGACGTCGGCCGCGGTGCCGCGCGCCATCATCCCGAGGAGCGTGCTCTTACCGACGCCGCTGCCGCCGAAGAGGCCCACCCGCTGGCCGCGGCCGAGCGTCAGCAGGCCGTCGATGGCGCGCACGCCGGTGCCGATGGGCGCGACAACGGGCTCGCGATCGAGCGGGTTCATCGATGCGGGACGCAGGGGGGCGTGATCGGTCACACGCAGCGGGCCCCTGCCGTCGAGGGGACGCCCCAGGCCATCGATGACCCGGCCGAGCAGCGCGTCGCCCGCGGGCATGGACGGCACGCCGCCGCGTGCGACCAGGCGATCGCCGGGCTGGATGCCCGACGTGTCACCGAGCGGCACGGACAGGAGTCGTCCGTCGCGGAACCCGACAATCTCGACCGGCACCGGCCGGCCATGCGTGCGCCGCACCTCGCACACGTCGCCGATCCGCGCCTGCGGACCGTGGGACTCCACCAGCAGGCCGACGACGCGCGTCACGGTGCCCTGCACCGGCGTCGGATCGACGCGCGACAGGAGATCGACGTAGGGCTGCAGGCTCAGGCCGGCGGCCTCCGCCTCAGCGAGCACCGTACACCTCGAGCTCGGCGGGCGGGGGGTCGCCGTCGGAGTCGCCGAAGAGCGTGCGTGCAATCTCCTGAATCTGCGCGTCCACGCCGACGTCGATGATGCCGAAGTCCGACTGCACGATGCAGCCGCCGCGGCGGACCATCGGGTCGGCCACGATCGTCGTGGGGCCGTCGGCGACCGCACTCGCCGAGCCGCGCATGACCGCGGCGTAGTCGTCCGGGTGCAGGCGTATGGTGGCGGAGGTCACGCCGTTGAGGCGATCGATCGCCACGCGGCCCATGGCCGCCACGAGGGTGGGGTCGAGCGTCACCTCGCGGTAGACGATCCGCCTCGCGATGGCCAGCGCGAGCTGGACGACCTGCTGCTCGGCCTTCTGCAGGAGTGCCGCTCTGAGCACGCGCAGCTCGTCGACCGTTTCCGAGAGACGGCGGACGACGGCCTCGCCTCGGGCAGATGCCGCTTCCGCGCCGGCCCGCTCGCCCTGGGCATAGCCTTTCATGAAGGCGTCGCGCTCGATCTGCGCAGCGTCGACCTGCGGCGGCGGTGGCGGCGGCGCCGGGGCGGCCACCATCGGCGGGATCGCGGCGATGGCCATGGCCGTGCCGTTCCAGTCGTAGGGCCGGGCCAGGTCGGCCCCGGGGATGCGCCTGGCCTTAGACGACATACGGTTCGCCGGCCCCAGCCCCGGTGGTGATCAGGCCCTCCTCTTCCAGCTTGCGCGCGATGGCGACGATCTCCTGCTGCGCCTTCTCCACATCGCGCAGCCGGACGGCCCCCATGATCTCCATCTCTTCCTTGATCAGTTCGCCCGCGCGCTTGGACATGTTCGTGAAGAAGTGCTGCCGGATCTCCTCGCTGGCGCCCTTGAGCGCCAGCGTCAGCGTCTTCTTCTCCGCGCGGCTCACCAGCTCGCGGATGCCGGAGTCCTCCACGCTGGCCAGGTCCTCGAAGACGAACATGAGGTTCCTGATCTGGACGGCGAGGTCGGGAGAATCCGTTTCGATGCGCTCGAGCGTGCCCTGGCTGACGCTCCGGTCCAGCCGGTTGAACAGCTCCGCGACCGAGCGCACGCCGCCGTGCTGCTCGCGCGACGGCCCGCCGAGGGACTTCAGTCGCTGATCGATGACCTGCGAGATGCACCCGATCACGTCCGGCGAGACATCGTCGATGCTCGCCATGCGGACGAGGACGTCCGCGCGCATCTCGTCCGGCAGCTGGGACACGATCTGCGCGGCACTGCCGGTGTCGAGGTGCGCGAGCACCAGCGCAATCGTCTGTGGATGCTCGCCGAGGATGAACTTCGACAGCTGCTGAGGGCTCGCCTTCTCCAGGGTCTGGAAACCGGCGCGGGCGGCGAACGAGCGGAGCACGCGGTCGATGATGCGGTCCGACATCTCCTGACTCACGGATCGCGACACGAGCCGGCGCGCCAGCTCGACGCCGCCAACGGGCACGTGCTCGTTCGCCGCGGCCATCTCGTCGAACTCGAGGAGTACCGACTCGCCGATGTCGGGCGTGATCTTGCCGATGCTGCTCACCTCGCGGGCAATGCGCTCGATCTCATGCTCGTCGAGGTGCCGTAACAGCTTGCTCGAGTGCTCCTCGCCGAGCGCCATCATGACGATGGCGGCCTTCCTGGCGCCGGAGAGCGGCTTGGGTGTGTTGACGACGGCCATGGGCGACTATGACTCCTGGTCGGTGAGCCAGCCGCGGACCAGCTTAGCCAGCTCCTCGGGCTGCCTGTCGGCGCGGCGGGCGATGCGCTTGCTGAGCAACGGCAGACGTCGCGTGTCGCCCGCCTCGGGCAGCGCCTCGTCGAGCCCCGCGTCGATGGCGCCCTCCATCTCGGCGACCGTGCGCGGTCCGAAGCCAGCGCCGGCGGCCTGCGGCAGCGCGCCCGTGCCAAGCGTCGCGCGCATCATGGGCCGCAGCACCATCAGGATGGCCACAAGCGCGAGCCCGATGACGACCGATACGCGCAGTATCTGTGGCGCGAAGGGCGCCACCTGCCGTGGCAGCTCCTTCCAGAGCGGGCCTGGCGGCGGCTCGTCGACCGGCGCCTGATCGCCAAAGGCGATGTTCTCGACCGTGAGCTGATCGCCTCGTGAGGGATCGAGCCCGACCGCCGCGGCCACGAGACGCTGGACGCGCTCGATGGTCTCGGCGCTGCGGGGCTTGTTCGAGACCTTCACCTGCCCCGAGTCGTCCGTTGTGGTCGTCCGCTCGTCGTCCAGGATCACGGCGACCGACAAGCGCGACAACCGTCCCTGCGGCACGACGGTGTGGCGCGTCAGCTTGCTGACCTCGTAGTTGACCGTCTCCATCGTCCGCCCGCCCGCTGGCGCGGCGGCGACGACCTGGGGTGCCGGTTCGGGCGGCGCCGTGGATGCGCCCGGCGGCAGATTGGCTCGCGCGCCAGCGATTCCGCCGGCGGTGGTGGACGGTGATCCCTCGCTCGAAGCCTGGCGGCTGCGCACGATCGTGGTGGGATCCCACCGCTCCTCGGTCTCCTCCTGCGATTCGATGTCCAGCTTGGCCGAGACGTTCACGCGGACGCGGCCGGGGCCGACGACAGGCTCGAGCAGCGCGACGACGTTGGTCGCCAGCTCGCGCTCGACGCGCTGCTGGCGCTCCAGCGACCGGCCGGGCGTGTTCTCCGCATCCTCGGGCCCGTTCCTGGCCTGCGACAGGGGCCGGCCGAACGTGTCGACGATGACGACCGACTCCGGCCGCAGCGACTCGACGCTGGCCGCCACCAGACCGGCGATGGCCGCGACGCTGGAGGAGGACAGCGGCTTGTTGTTCCGCAGTTTGAGGACGACCGATGCCTTGGCTTCCTCTGCCCGCGTGGCAAACAGCGAGTCTCGGGCGAGCGCGATGTGCACGCGGGCGCTGGCGACTTCGGCAATCGTGCCGATCGTGCGCGCCAGCTCGCCCTCCAGGCCGCGACGGTAGTTGACGTGCTCGAGGAACTCGGTCGTGCCGAACGCCGTCCGATCGAAGATCTCGAAGCCGATGCGGCCGGTGGTCGGCAGTCCCTGTGCCGCCAGGTCGAGCCGGAGCTCGTCGACGCGTTCGGCGGGGACACGGACCGTGCGGCCGCCGTCCTCGAGCAGGTACGGAACCTCCTGGCTCTTGAGGCGCCCGGTGACGTTGGCCGCCGACTCGGCATCCAGATCCGAATACAGCAGTACGTACTCGGGCGCGTTCACCCAGTAGGCCGATCCCACGACCACCGCGACCACCGCCACGAACACTGCGGCCAGCGTGCCCATCTGGCGGGGCGTCAAGGTGGAGGCGAGGCGCTTGAGGTGCGCGAGGAGCTGGTCGGGTGACACGGGCGGGAGTCAGGGGTTAGGAGTCAGGAGTGGGCAGGGAGAGGGCCACAAGCTAGATCGGCATCCGCATGATGTCCTGGTACGCCTGGACGAGCTTGTTGCGGACCTGGACGGTGAGCTGCAGCGTCGTCTCTGCGCGCTGGAGGGCAATCATCGCGTCGTGCACGTCGCCGGTGCCGCGGACCATGTTGGCGATGGCATTGTTGGCTTCGCCGGCGCTCGTGTCGACGGAGGACAGTAACCCGGTCAGCGAGTCGCTGAAACTGCCGTTCGCCGGCGTCGCGCCGCCGCGCGAGGCCTCCGGCCCCGGCGATTGGATGCCGCTTCGTCCGGCGCGCGCGAGCGGCAGCGCGGAAGATGCCGAGAGGGGATCGATGGGCATGGCCCTACCGTCCCAGCTCCAGCGCCCGCGTGACGGTGTCGCGAATGAGCCCGATCGCCGTGAGATTTGCCTGGTAGGCGCGCGCTGCGCCCAGCATGTTCACCATCTCCTCGGGCACATCGACGTTCGGCATCGCGACGAAGCCGTTCTCGTCGGCATCGGGGTGCGACGGCTCGTAGTGGCGGCGGAATGGCGCAGTGTCCTCGACGACGGTCGCGACGCGCACGCCGGCCGCTTCGGTCCGGCCGAGGATCTGCTCGAAGGTTTCCGACTGCTGCGCGGCGAGCACCACGTCACGGCGCCGGTACGGCTGTCCGTCCGGTCCGCGTGTCGACTCGGCGTTGGCGATGTTCGAGACCGCCACCTCGATGCGCGCGCGCTGGGCGTTCAGGGCGCTCGCGGCGGCGTCTACGGCTCCGTGCAGGGTGGACATGGCTAGCGGCCCTCGTTGATGGCGTAGCGGACCAGGCGGAATTTCGCGGCGAGCGCCGTCTGGGCGGCGCTGAATTCACCCGATGCGCGCGTGAGATTGAGCAGTTCGCGATCGAGCTGCACCGTATTGCCGTCGCGACGGGCCGGCAGGCCTTCGGCCTCCACCTGGGCGCCGTCGGGTGGCGTCGCACCGGACAGATGCGAGGCCGAGGTCCGCACGGGTGCCGCGGGATCCGCGATCTCCGAGTCGAGCACGTCGCCAAAGCTGACGGCGCGTGCCTTGAACCCCGGCGTATCGAGGTTGGCGAGGTTTCCAGCCGCGACGGACTGCTTCTGGACGGCGTGACTGAGCTGCCGTCCCAGCGCCGCGAGGATCGCGCGATCGGTGATCTCGTTCACGCCCCCCGGCAGAGCAAGACTGGTGCCGGAGCCGCGTCACCACCGGTCCCACCGGCAGCTGTCAGGAGATAGCAGTCAGATGCGGGCGTGATCGCAGGCGGTCAGGTGCGTGGGGCGCACGCTCCTGTGCCGTCCGGCCGACACTCAACGTCGGAGTGGCGACGCACCGAGGATGGTTCCCAGGCAGGCCTCGATCCGCGCGAGTGACTCTTCGACGGCGGCCAGGCGCTCGTCGAGTGAGCGTGCCGATGCGGTCGGCGCCCGCTCACTCAGGTGCTGGCTGGCCGTGACCAGCCGCCTGTTCTCTGCCTCGAGCGCGGCTCGATCGGAGATGCGCTGCAGCACCACGTCGAGCTGCCCGAGCGAGAACGGCTTGGGCAGGTAGTCGTAGGCGCCTCCGCGGACCGCCTGGATGGCGGAGTCGAGCGACGCGTATCCGGTGACGATGACCACGTAACAGGAGGCGTTGACGCGGCGGGCGGCCTCGAGCACTGCGAAGCCATCGGCCCCCGGCAGGTTGACGTCGGTGATCACCACGCCGTAGCGCCCCGCCGATCGTTCGAGCTCCGTGATGGCCGCGCGCCCGTCCTGCGCCGCCGTCGCGCGAAGGCCGAGCGCATGCAGAAACGACGAGATCAGTTCACGGACGTCGGCGTCGTCGTCGACGACCATCACGTCCCACGGGAGGGGTCTGGTGCGCATGTGCAAGCTGCTCACCATATCATCGGCGCGCATCGGCAAACCTTTCGGCTTGCAGCCTCAGCCAGATCACAAAAGCGTCAGATCCCCTGATGTCACTGTTCCAGATCGCTTCAGCACGCCAAGAATTTGGCGGAGAACCCGCCACGAATTTGACGGAGAGCGGCCTTCACGGATGGACAGATCACGCGCTACGGCACGGCGTGACACGTGTTTGCGCACGTGTCAGGAGACTGGCGCGGTGCTTGCTCAACAGGTGGGCACGGCCCGTCGGAACCCCCTGACGGTCCGAACCGTGCAGGTAGCAGTGATGCGCCAGACCGTACCCCCGACCGTGCTCGTCGTGGAAGATGACGCCGAACTTCGCCAGATCATCACCGATTCGCTCGAGGCGCGCGGCTTTGCCGTGGCGCAGGCCCTGACCGCCGCCGATGCGTGTTCAAGGCTCGAGGCCTTTGCCTACGATGGCATGGTCATCGACCTCGGCCTGCCGGACGCCGATGGCATGGATGTCCTGGACGAAGGGCTCACGCGATACCCGCAGCTGTGCTGCGTGGTCGTGACCGGGTGGGGCGGCACGGAGGAAGCGGTCCGGGCAATCAAGCGGGGCGCCATCGACTTCATGATCAAGCCGTTCCAGCTCGTGCAGCTGGCGCAGGTCCTCCAGGTGGGGATCAACGAGCGCCGGCTGCGCAGCGAGAACGCGCAGCTCCACGCGCAGCTCGGCAACCGGCTGAGCGTGTCGAGCATCATCGGCCGGAGCGCCGCGATGCAGCACGTGTTCTCGGCGCTCGAGCTGGTCTCCCCGATGAAGAGCACGGTCCTGGTGCAGGGCGAGAGCGGCACCGGCAAGGAGCTCATCGCCAGGACGATTCACCAGAACAGCCCGCGGCGCGACCACCCGTTCGTCGCGTTCAACGCGGCGGCCGTTCCGGAGGGCCTCGTGGAGGCCGAGCTGTTCGGGCACGCCAAGGGCGCGTTCACCGGCGCGGTCAACGCCCGTGTGGGCCGCTTCGAGCTGGCCGACAAGGGCACGCTGTTCATCGATGAAGTGGCATCGATGTCGCTGGCGGTGCAGGCCAAGCTGCTGAGGGCACTCCAGGAGCGGGAGATCGAGCGCGTCGGCGAGTCCCGGTCCTTCAAGTTCGACATCCGGCTGATCGCGGCCACCAACGTCGACCTGCGCAAGCTGGTCAAGGACGGCCTGTTCCGCGAGGATCTCTTCTACCGGCTGAACGTGGTCCCGATCTCGCTGCCGCCGCTGCGCCACCGGCGCGAGGACATTGCGCTCCTGGCCCAGCACTTCGTCGAGAAGTCGTGCCGGCACAACGGGGTGCCCGAGCGCACGATCAGCCAGAGCGCCATGCGCGTGCTGATGGACCACGGCTGGCCCGGCAACATCCGGCAGCTCGAGAACGCCATCGAGTACGCGGTCGCCGTAAGTGGGGCCTCGCGCGAGATCGTCCCCGCGATGCTGCCGGAGGACATCCGCCACCCGGAGCAGGTGTCGGCCGTCGGGCCCGTGACCATTCCCGAGGAGGGCGTGGACTTCCAGTCGGTGATGGCGCAGATCGAGCGGGACCTGATCCTGAGCGGCCTGCAGAAGACCGGCGGCAACAAGCGGCAGGCTGCGCGGCTGCTGAACCTGAGCCGCACCACGCTGATCGACAAGCTGCATCGGCTGGGCGCCACCGCAGTCGCCGGACACTCAGCGGCTTGACGTGAGACGTGACTTCTCAGGAACTGGCGAGGACTTCAGTACGAGCGTGAAGACGGAGCCGGCGGGATCCCGCGGGGCGAAGGTCAGCGACCCGCCACGGCGCTCGGCCAGGGCCCGCGACACGGCCAGGCCGATCCCGAGCGGCGACATCACGCCGTCGCCCGGCTTCGGCCGTTGGGCGAACAGGCCCTCGTGCAGGTCTGTCGGCACGCCCACGCCGTTGTCTTCAACGGCAATCGCGGCGCCGTCCGGGTGCGCGGCCACCACGACGCGAAGCGCCGGTCCCGCGATTCCCCGCAGCGCGGTCTCCGCGTTGACGAGCAGGTTCAGGAGCACCTGCAGCACCTCGCGCCTGACCACCGGCATCGTGACATCGTCGCCCTCTACGGCGCATGTGGCGCGCAGCCGCGCCAACGCGAAGTGACGCAGCGTGAGCGCATGCTCCGCCAGCGCCCGCAAGTCCACCGGCTCGGCGGTCGTGCCGGCGTCCCGCATGAACTTCGAGAGGTCCTGGAGCAGTACGTTGGCGCGATCGGTCTTGCCGCCGATGGCGCGGGTGACCGCCTCGACGTCCACCGGTTGCATCTGCAGCAACTCCAGCCCGCCCCCGATCACCTGCAGGGCGTTGTTCATGTCGTGGAGCGTGGTGGCGACCAGGCGCGATAGCAGGGAGAGGCGATTGACGCGCTCCAGCCAGGCCAGAGACGGATCGCCAACCGATCCGGCTTTGGGGGGACCGCTGTGCATTGGCGAGAGGGCGCTCACCGGCCGAAGGCAGACACGGCCCACACCGGGACAGATACCCGGGGGAGCGAACACGGAGGCGAATCCCTGTTCAGCCTCCAGAGGTCTCGAGTGACGACGCCCTCGCGGAACCGCGCGGGTTCGAACTTCTGGACATCCTCTCCACCTGGCATGGCTACCAGCCTCCTGGCTCGCCGGAACGTGTCAGACATCTGTGCCCAGAATGCGCCGGTATTGTTGCACAGTTTATTCTCATTGACATGAGAAAAGGAGGGAGCCCTGCTCCCTGACCCCTGCTCCCGACGCTCCTGCCCTCAGGACGGGTCGGCCCCCCACCAGAACGCCGGGTCCGGGCCGTCCGCGCCCCGCAGGAAGTCGACGGTGTAGGTGCCCTGCCAGTTGGTGAAGGAGAACTTGTCCCCCGTGACCCAGTTCACCTTGTGCCCGAGGGCTTCGAAGGCCGTCTTGACGTGTTGGTTGAACCAGCTCTCCGCCTCGGACTTGGTGAGGGGCATCGAGCCGACTTCGCGGGCAATCTTCGCGAAGGCGTCCTTCGCGGACTTCTGCGGGTCCTGGGCGCGGCTGAAGTCGAAGCCCTCGAACTTCGCCCTGCCACCGGCCTCACCCTCCTTGAACGGGGCGGTGCCGATGGTGCCCATGAGTTGGCCCAGCAGCCCGGAGAACTCCGCCTTGCTGAGACTCCCATCGTTGTTTGCGTCGAACCGGCTCATCAGGGAGGCGGCGAGTTGTTCGAGCGCCCCGGTGCCAGTGGTAGATGTCACGGCCATCTGAACGTCCTCCATCGAAATCCCGAGTGACCTGCCCGCCACAGAGCAACGGCGATGCCGTCCGGTGGCGCCGTGCGATGGTGTGCAGTCATGAGCCCATCCCGGCATCCCACGCCCGGCCGGACCGCTCAGGGGGGCCGGACCGTGGCCGGGTCGTGTCGGCGGGCCGACGCTGGGATCGAATGGCACGAGAACGAGACGAACTAAGATCAGGTGATCATGCGCGACGCCGTCATCGTCTCGAGCAGCCGTACGCCCCTCGCGAAATCCCACCGTGGCTCCTTCAACATGGCCCGGCCGGACGACCTGGCCGCGCACTGCATCACGCACGCGCTGGCCAAGGTGCCGGCGCTTGCGCCTGCCGAAATCGAAGAGGTGATCCTCGGCTGCGGGCAGCCACACGGGCCGCAGGGGCACAACGTGGCGCGGGTGGCCGCGCTTCGCGCCGGGCTGCCGGTGACCACCGCAGGCCTCACCGTCAACCGCTTCTGCAACTCCGGCCTGCAGGCCATCGTTCAGGCGGCACACATGGTGGCGCAGGAGGGCGTAGAGGCGGCGATTGGCGGCGGCGTCGAGTCGATCACGATGATGCAGCGCGACAACTCGCCGAACCCGTGGGTGAAGGAGCGGCACCCCGGGCTCTACATGGTGATGGGCGAGACGGCGGAGGTGGTGGCGAAGCGGTACGGCGTCTCCCGGGCGGCGCAGGACGAGTACGCGCTCGTCAGCCAGCAGCGCGTCGCGCGCGCGCAGCAGGACGGGTTCCTGGCCGGCGAGATTGCGCCGATTGAGGTGACACGCGCGATCCTCGACAAGAAGTCGGGCGAGAAGACCGGTGAAGAGGACGTGCGCGTCGAGCGGGACGAGTGCAACAGGCCCGACACGACGCTGGAGGGGCTGGCCAAGCTCCCGCCCGTGTTCGACACCACCAGCGGACAGGGCAGCGTCACGGCCGGCAACTCGTCACAGCTCTCGGACGGCGCGTCGGCTACCGTGGTGATGTCGATGGATCGTGCCCGCGCGCTCGGCATCGAACCGCTGCTCGTGTTCCGCGGCTACGCCGCGGCGGGCTGCGAGCCGGATGAGATGGGCATCGGACCAGTCTTCGCGGTGCCGAAACTGTTGAAGAAGCACGGCCTGACCGTCGACGACATCGACGTCTGGGAGCTGAACGAGGCCTTCGCGTCGCAGGTCGTGTACTGCCGGGATCGCCTGGGCCTGCCGATGGATCGCCTGAACGTCAACGGCGGATCCATCGCGATCGGCCACCCGTTCGGCATGACGGGCTCGCGCCTGGTGGGGACGCTCGCGAACGAGATGCGCCGGCGACGCGCACGCTACGGCGTGGTGACGATGTGCGTCGGCGGCGGACAGGGCGCCGCGGCGCTCTTCGAGGGCGTATAGCGGCCTGCTTGGCCGCCGAAGCCTTGGCGAAGGCGGGCGGCTGGCTCCTGCCTCCTACGTCCTACCTCCTACCTCCTATCTCCTGGCTGTTGAACCCCCGCCCCTCGGCGACGAGCCTTTCCAGCAGCGCGGCCGGCTTCCAGTAGTCGCCGTGGCGCTCGCGGTACTCGTTGACGCGGGCGAGCACCGTGGGCAGGCCCACCGTGTCGGCGTAGAACATCGGGCCCCCGACATGGCGTGGGTAACCGAAGCCGTGGCAGTAGACGACGTCGATGTCGCTGGCGCGCGTGGCGAAGCCTTCCTCGAGCACGCGAGCGCCTTCGTTGGCCAGCGCCGTCATGATCCGCGCGATGATCTCGTCGTCGTCCACCTGGCGCCGGGTGACGCCACGCTTCGCGGCCTCCTCCGCGGCAATCTGGTCCACCAGCGGATCGTGGATGCGCTCGCGGCTGCCCGGTTCATAGCGGTACCAGCCGGCCCCCGTTTTCTGCCCGTAGCGGCCCATCTCGTAGAGGCGATCCGGCACGGCCGACTGCGGACCCTCGGCGCGCGTCTTGCCAATGGACTTCAGGAACTGACGGATCCGCCACCCCACGTCGATGCCTGCGATGTCCTGCATGCCGAAGGGCCCGACAGGCATGCCGAACGCGGTGAGCGCGCCATCGACCTGCGGCACGGTGGCGCCTTCCTCGAGCAGCAGCAGCGCCTCGCGCATGTAATAGGCCAGCATGCGGTTGGCGACGAAGGCAAAGCAATTGCCGACCACCACGCCCACCTTGCCGAGCCGCTTCGACAGGGCCAGTGACGTCGCGATGGTGTCGCGGCTGGTCTCGCGCCCACGCACGATCTCCAGCAGCTTCATGATGTTCGCGGGGCTGAAGAAGTGGTGGCCGATCACCTGGCCGGGACGGCCGCTGGCCTGCGCGAACTCGTCGATGTCGAGCGTCGAGGTGTTGGACGCGAGGATGCACGTGGGCTTTGTGAGGCGGCCCAGGTCCGCGAAGATCGTCCGCTTGAGCGCCATGTCCTCGAAGGCCGCCTCAACGACGATGTCGACGTCTTCGAAGCCGTCGTACGTGGTCGTGGGCGTGATCAGCGACAGCGTCCGCTGGAGGGCCTCAGGCGTCATCCGCCCCTTCGCCACGGACGACTCGTAGTTCTTGCGTAGAGTGGCCAGGCCCCGCTGCACGGCCGCATCGTCCACGTCCTTCAGCAGCACGGGGATGCCTGCGCTCGCGTAACACATGGCGATGCCGCCGCCCATGGTGCCGGCGCCAATCACCGCCGCGCGCGTGATGGGCGTTGCCCGTGTGTCCTTCGGTACGTCCGGCACCTTCGCGGCTTCGCGCTCGGCGAAGAACATGTGGACCAGCGCCCGGCACTCGGTGGAGGTGACGCAGCCGGCGAACAGCTCGCGCTCGCGCGCCGAGCCGGCCGTGAAGTCGAGCGTGAACGCCGCGTCGATAGCGTCCACGGCCTTGAACGGCGCCTGCAGGCCGCGCGCGGTCTTCTTCAACGTGGCACGTGTCGCGGCACAGGCGGCGATGGCCGCGTCGCGATCGGCGAGCTTTGCGGTGAGGTCACGTGTCCGCCGCGTCTCGCCGGCGGCTGCGCGGGCCCGGGCGAACGCCACGGCCTCGTCCAGCAGGTTCCGGGAGGCCACCAGATCCACGATCCCGCCGGAGAGGGCCCGTGCGGCAGCGACAGGCTTGCCGGCGGTGCACATCTCCAGCGCCAGCTCGGCGCCGCAGAGCCGTGGCAGCCGCTGGGTGCCGCCGGCGCCCGGGATGATGCCCAGCGTCACCTCGGGCTGCCCGACCCTGGCGTCCGGCGCCATCACGCGGTAGTGGCACGCCATGGCCACCTCGAGCCCGCCGCCCAGCGCGTTCCCGTGGATCGCGGCCACCAGCGGTTTGGTCGCGTCCTCGATCCGCAGGAGCCGCGCGTGCGTGCCCTCCGATCGCGCGAGTGAGTGCTCGCGCGTCTTCAGCGTGCCGAAGATCCGGATGTCGGCCCCGGCGATGAACGTGGAGCCCGCGCCGATCAGGACCATGGCATCGACGTCTGGATCCGCGCAGGCGCGAGCCACCGCCGCCTCGATGGCCTCGAGCACGCCGGGACCGAGGGCATTGACGGGCGGGTTGTCCACGGTCAGGATGGCGACCCGTTCACGGGCGTCGTAGCGAACCAGTTCTGGCATCGTGAGCTGCTGAAGAGAAGGGGGCCGGCGGACGGCCCCGTTAGTTGGTGGCCCCAAGCCGGAGCGGAAGGAACTTCCCGCCCACGACGTGGGCCGCGACCGTGGTCTGCCTCAGGTGGCCGTCCGGATCCACGCCGAGCAGTTCCGACGGCTTGAACTCGTCCGGCAGGGTCGCGGCGGCCTCGTCGGCGCGGGCGCGAATCGCCCTGGCGTCGGTGACAGTACCGGAGAGCTCCATCGCGCGCGCCAGGATACGCATGGCGCCATAGGTGAGGCTGACCTCGCGCGGCGGGTCGCGGTCGGCGCCTTTCTTCTGGCGGTACTTCTCCACGAAGCGGGCGGCACGGAAGTCGGGGTGGTGCACCATCGGCATCACGCCCACGGAGTTCTCCAGCATCTCCATGGGCACCAGCTTGTTCATCTCCTCGAACTTGGCCTGGTCCATGACGACGAAGCCGCCCGTGAACCCCTGCTCCCTCGCGGCCTTGATCACCAGGGCGGTGGCCTGCGAGGGGCCGCCGACGAAGAGCACGTCGGGCCGCTCCGACAGCGCCTTGCTCACGACGCTCGAGAAATCCGCGGCGGTGTTGTAGTCGATCTCGTTGTTGGTCAGCAGCGTCCCGCCCATGGACTCCCAGACCGCAGAGAACCCCTTGGTCCACTCCTTGGCGTAGGCATGCGCACCCGGGATGCGGCCCAGGCGCTTGCCATGGCGCGTCATCATCGTTTTCGCGAAAGCGTCGAAGTAGATGACGTACCGCGGCGGAATCATCACCGTGAGCGGGTTGCCGCTCTCGAGGATCTGCGGCTCGCTGCTGTAGGCGCCCACGATGAAGGGCGGATCGGTGGCGTTGAAGCCCTGGATGGCCAGGATGCCCCCGCTGTGAGGGCAGAAGACCACCGGCGCGCCGTACTGATGCACGAGCCGCTTCGCGTTCGTGGCGGACTCGTTCGGGAAGTACCGATCGTCGAGCGGCGCCACGGCGAGGGTGACCTTCCGACCCGCGATGGCCAGCCCCCCGGCCTCGTTGATGTCGGCCACGGCCATCTCGAGGCCGTCCAGCACGTTCCGCCCGTACAGCGCGGCGCCGCCGCTCAGCGGCCCCGTGAAGCCAATGGTGACCGTGTCACCGCCGCCGGACGTGCTGCACGCGGCGAGCGCGGCGAGGAGAAGCGCCGAGGCCAGGGCCCGAGTGCTGTTCATGCCATCCATCCGCACAGGAATCAGGAATCCGTCACACACCCATGTACGCGCGCCGCACGTCATCGTGCCGGCTCAGCTCGGCCGCGGTGCCCTCGAGGACGATGCGGCCGTTCTCCAGCACGTAGCCGCGATGCGCGATCTCGAGTGCAGCATACGCGTTCTGCTCCGCGAGCAGCACCATTGTACCGGCGCGGTTGATGGCGGCCACTGTCTCGAGCACCTGGCGCACGATCTTCGGCGCCAGGCTCACCGACGGCTCGTCGAGGAGCAGCAGGCGCGGCTCGGCCATCAGCGCACGGCCGATGGCCACCATCTGCTGCTGGCCGCCGCTCAGGGCGCCCGCCGGATCGCCAAGCCGCGTGGCGAGGGCGGGGAACAGGCCGAGGGTGCGCTCGACCCGGCGCTCGATCTCCCGTCTGTCCCGGCAGCGATAGGCGCCCAGCCGCAGGTTGGTGGCCACGGACAACGCCGGGAAGAGCTTGCGGCCTTCCGGGCAGTGGGACATCCCGGCATCGACGATCGCCCGCGGCGCCAGGGCCGACACGTCGTGGCCCGCGAAGGTGATGCGCGATCCGGCATCGGCACGCGTCAACCCGCTCAGGGCGCGGAACAGCGTTGTCTTGCCGGCCCCGTTGGCGCCGAGCAGCACCACGAGCTCGCCCTCACGCACCTCCAGGCCCACCTGGCGAACCGCCTGGAAGCTGCCGAACGAGACGGTGAGGTCAGTGATGCTCAGCATCGGCGGTCCACGTCACGTGTGCCCCAGGTAGGCCTCGAGCACCGCCGGGTCGCGCCGGATCTCGTCCGGCGTCCCCTCCGCGATCTTCCGGCCGTAGTCGAGCACCATGATGCGCTGGCACAGGTGCATCACCACCTGCATCTGGTGCTCGATGAGGAGGACGGTGACGCCGCCCGCGGCAATCGACTCGATCAGCGCGATCAGATCGCGTGTCTGCTCGGCGTTGATTCCCGCGGACGGCTCGTCGAGCAGCAGCAGCCGGGGACCCGCCACCAGGGCGACGGCGATGGCGAGGCGCTTCTGCTGTTCCTGCGTGAGGGAGCCGGCGGTGCGATCGGCGAGGTCCGCCAGGCCGACGGTGGCCAGGATCCCGCGCCCGGCCTCCTGTGCGTCCTGTTCTTCGCGAGCCAGGCGCCTGCTGCGAAGGAGCGCGTCCCACACGCCCGCGCTGGTGCGCTGGCGGTAGCCCACCATGACGTTGTCGAGCACGCTCGCCTCGGTGAACAGCGTGGTGGACTGGAACGTGCGGGCCAGCCCGCGCCGCGCCACCTGATGGGCCTGGAGGGCCGTCACGTCCTGGCCGTCGAAGAGAATGCGCCCGCTCGTCACGGGCAAGGCGCGGCTCACCAGGTTGAAGCACGTCGTCTTGCCGGCGCCGTTGGGCCCGATGATGCCGACGATGGAGCCCGTCTCGACGGCGAAGTGCACGTCGTCCACGGCGCGCAGCCCGCCGAACGACTTGGAGAGGCCCCGTACCTCGAGGAGCGTCATGGGCGCTGCACCACGCGACCGCCCCACCCGGCGCGCGCGGAGCGCCACACGCCGGCGAGACCTGTGGGCATGAAGAGGATGAGCAGCACGAGCGCCACGCCGAAGAACACCATCTGGAACTGCTGGAGGACGGCCAGCACCTGCGAGAGGCCGTAGACGATGAAGGTGCCGGCGACGGGCCCTGTGAGGGACCCGATGCCGCCGACCATCACGTAAAGCAGCGTGTTGAACGTCATCTCCACATTCGAGGACTCCGGGCCGAGGAACCCGATGGATCCGGCGAACAGCCCGCCCGCGAGGCCGGCCAGCGCGGCCGAGATGGTGAACGCCAGGCGCTTGGCGGCCATGGCGTCGAGGCCGACGGCCGACGCGAGCGCCTCGTTCTCGCGCACCGCCATCAGCGTACGGCCGACAGGCGAATCCATCAGCCGGGCGATCGCGGTGATGGTCAGCGCCAGGAAGCCGAGCGCCAGGTACGAGCGGGCCGCGCTGGAATCGAACGTGACCGGGCCGATGGCTCCGGGCCCGGGCACACCGATGACGCCCACATGACCGTGGGTCAACGATTCCCACTTCTGAATCACGAGGTGGATGATGAGCCCCACGGCCATCGTGAAGATCGCGAAGTAGTGCCCGCGACTCCGCAGGCAGATCGACCCGATGCCGTAGCCCATGGCGGCGCTCAGCGCGACGCCGGCGGGCAGACCAGCCCAGAACGGCACGCCCGCCTTCGTGCCCAGCAGCGCCAGCGTGTAGGCCCCGATCCCGAAGAAGCCGGCATGCGCCAGGGACAATTGTCCGGCCAGGCCGAGGATCACGTTCAACCCGCAGGCCGAGATGGCAAAGATGTACCCTTGGGTCAGGATCTGCAGGTAGTACTCGTTCGGGAAGAAGAGCGGCAGCACTGCCGCCACCGCGAGGAGAGCCACGGGCATCGCGCGGGAGAGCCGCGGGGGCGTCATGCCGCCTCCCGGAACAGGCCGCTCGGCTTGAAGGTGAATACCAGCGCGAGCACCACGAAGGCGACCAGGTCCTGGTAGGTGGCCGACACGTACGTGCCGCCGAGGCTCTCGGCCATCGCCAGCAGATACCCGCCGACGAGCGCGCCGGGCACGCTGCCCATGCCGCCGAGGACGACGATGGCGAAGGCCTTCAGCGTGACGAGGGCCCCCATCGAGGGATACACGAGGCTGATGGGCGCGACGAGCGAGCCCGCGACGGCCGCGAGCGCGGCGGAGAGGGCGAACGTGGCCGTCGCTACGCGGCTGGTGTCGATGCCCACCAGCAGCGCACCCTCCGGGCTCTGCGCGGTCGCGCGGATCGCGGACCCGGCGAGGGTGCGCGTCAGGAACAGCAGCAGGCCGATCATCAGGCCGGCGGCCGCGACCAGCAGCACCAGGCGGTGCGCCGCGACCGGCAGCCCGAACACCGAGACCACACCGCTGTACGGCGAGTCCATGTGGCGGAACTCCTCGCCCCAGATGTTCTGTGCCACGGCCTCGAGGCAGAGCATCACGCCGAGCGCGGCGATCATCGCATTGAGGGGGGGTGTGTGGCGCAGCGGCCGGAAGACCAGCCGTTCGAGCGCTGCGCCGACGAGCGCCAGGGCCACCACCGACACGCCCAGCGCGCCCCAGTAGGGAACGCCAGCCCTGGTGACCAGCGCGTAGGAGACATAGGCGCCCAGCATGTAGAGCTGGCCGTGCGCGAAGTTCGGCACGTGCATCGTGCCGTAGATCAAGGTGAGCCCCAGCGCGACGAGGCTGTACACGCTCCCGGTGACGAGACCGTTCAGGACCTGCTGCGCGAACAGCTCCATGTCGCTGCGCCTACAGGTAGTAGCGCACCAGCCATTCGGCGGCGCAGCACGGCTTCGGCGATGCCTCGCGCTCGACGAGGACGAGCCAGGTGGCCTGGACGGCACCCTCCACCGGCTCGACGCGCTGCAGCGTGCAGCGACCGCGCACGCGGGACCCTGCCGGCAGCGGCGCGGGAAAGCGCACCTTGCCGAGGCCGTAGTTGATGCCCATCCTCGCGCCCCGCACGGCGCCGACCGCGTCCCGCAGCAACCGGCTGGCCAGCGCCAGGGTGTAGAACCCGTGGGCCACCGTGCCGCCGTAGGGCGACTCGCGGCGCGCCCGTTCGACGTCCACGTGGATCCACTGGCGATCGCCGGTGATCTCCGCGAACGCGGTGATGGCCTCCTGCGTGACCTCGTGCCAGGGTGACACCATCTCCCGGTCCACGACGTCGCCCAGCCGTCGCGCGTCGAGCGGCTCGGGCGGGGTCATAGCGGATAGCGGTCGGCGTCGGTGATGGCGTCGGCGATGCGACGGCGCGCGGCGATCGTGTCCGTGGCGGCGTGCCGCAGCCGGGCGTGCGCCGCGGCGATGGCCCCGGCCGCGTCTGGCGCGGCGATCGAGGCCACGGCGTTCTTGACGTGGTGCGCCAGGCGGTCGGCGGCGTCCGAGGCGAAGACCTGCGTTATCTCGACGCCGATACCGGCAAAGGCGCCACCGCGCGCATGGAGCTTCTCCGCGCGCAGGATGGCGCTCTCCAGCGCGTAGACCTCGATGGCCATGTCGGCCAGGCGGCCGACCACCTCCTGCTCGCGGGCCAGGCCTTTGCCGTGCTTCCTCGCGGCCTGCCCGAGCGCCCAGAGGGTCACGCGCCTGGCTCGAGCCAGCAGGCTCCGCTCCGCGGCCAGCGGGCCACTGGTGTGTGGCGCGTCACCGCCGTCGAGCCGGTCTGCGGCCTCGGCCATGGCCGCGGCCACCGCCGGGCTCTTGGCCAGCCGCGTCCCGACGATCAGCCGGTTGATCTCGTTGGTGCCCTCGTAGATCCGCGTGATCCGGGCGTCGCGGTAGGCCCGCTCCGCCGGGAACTCCCGCGAGTAGCCGTTGCCGCCATATACCTGGAGCGCTTCGTCCACCACGTAGGCCAGCGCCTCGCTGCTCCACACCTTGTTGATCGAGCACTCGATGGCGAACTGCTCGATCGTCTCGAGCACGGCGGGCACATCGTCCGGATTGACCGGCGCCAGCGCCTGGTCCACGTCGCCGAGCGAGCGGAACACCATGGCGTCGCCCACGAAGCAGCGCACGCCCATCTCGGCAATCTTGTGCTTGATGAGCCCGAAGCTCGCGATGCTCTGGCCGAACTGCTTGCGTCCCTTCGCGTAGCGGACGGCGCCGGTCAGCGCCTGCCGCGCGCCGCCGATGTTCCGGGTGCCGAGCTTCACGCGGCCGAAGTTGAGGATGTTGAACGCGACCTTGTGCCCCTCGCCGATGGGCCCCAGCACGTTCTCCACCGGCACCTTCACGTCGTCGAACATCAGGGCCGTGGTGGAGGAGCCGTCCAGGCCCAGCTTGTGCTCCTCGGCGCCGTTGATCACCCCCATGCCGCGCTCGACGATGAACGCGGTGAAGTGCTGGCCGTCGATCTTGGCAAAGACGGTGAAGATGTCGGCGAAGCCGCCGTTGGTGATCCAGAGCTTCTGGCCGCGCAGGCTGTAGAAGCGGCCGTCCGGGGTGAGCGTGGCCGTGGTCCGCGCCGAGAGGGCATCGGACCCCGCCTCGGGTTCGGTGAGAGCGAAGGCGCCGATCAGCTCGCCGTTGGCGAGCCGGGGCAGGTAGCGCGCGCGCTGATCGGCGTTGCCGAAGTAGACGATGGGGAGCGTGCCGATGCTCGTGTGCGCCCCGAGGGATCCAGCGAACGAGGGAACCAGGCTCAGCTGCTCGCCCACGCAGGCCGTGCTCACCTTGTCGAGCCCAAGCCCGCCGTAGGCCTCCGGGATCTCCAGACGCGTCAGGTCGCGGTCGGCCGCCTTGCGAATCAGCTCCCGGGTGAGTACCCAGTCCTTCGAGTACAGGTCCGCGGCCCGGGGCACCACCTCGGTCCGCATGAACTCCTCGGCGGCGCGGCCGAACAGGAGTTGCTCCTCGGACAGGTCCTCGCGCGTGAACACCTCGTCGGCGGCGCTCTCGGCCACGAGGAACCGGCCGTTGCCGGCGCGGGCGTGGGTGTCGGGGGGCGTGGCCATGGAGCGGCAACGATAACAGCCGCCGGGATGGGTGTAAACTCCTGTGCTCGGTTTCCGAGAGCCCACTATGCGCGCGTTGTCCGACCTGTTCGATCTCACCGGCCGCGTGGCCATTGTCACCGGCGGCTCGCGCGGCCTGGGTGAGGAGATGGCCGAGGGCCTCGCCGAGGCCGGGGCCTCGCTCATGCTGTGCGCGCGCCGTGAGCAGTGGCTCACGCCGACGCTGGAGTCGTTTCGCGCGCGAGGCTTCCGCGTGGAGGGCATGGCCTGCGACGTCTCGGTCCCCGAGCAGGTGCAGGCCGTCGTGGACCGGACCATGGCCGTCTACGGGCAGATCGACATCCTGCTCAACAACGCCGGCGTCAGCTGGGGCGCCGACCCCGAGACGATGCCGCTCGACAAGTGGCAGAAGGTGATCGACATCAACCTGACCGGGGCGTTCCTGTGTGCGCAGGCGGCCGGGCGCGAGATGCTGAAGCGGCAGTACGGCCGCATCATCAACGTCGCATCCATCGCGGGCCTGCAGGCGTCGGTGCACGGCGCGCACTACGCGGGCTATGCGGCCAGCAAGGCCGGGCTGATGGGACTGACGCGCGAACTCGCGGCGTCGTGGGGCCGGAGCGGCATCCGCGTCAACGCGATTGCGCCGGGCTTCTTCCACTCGCGGCTGGCGGATCCCGCGATCGTGCACGCCGAGCCCCACATCAAGGCGACGAGTCCCATCCCACGCGTGGGCGATGCCGGCGAGCTGAAGGGCGTGGCGGTGTTCCTGGCGGCCGATGCGTCCAACTACATCACCGGGCAGACCATCGTCGTCGACGGTGGACGGACGATCAGCGGATGAGGGCTCCCGTGGAACGCCACCGGCCGTGGCTGGACCACTACGACTACTGGGTGCCCGCCCACACGAACTACCCCCGGCGCCCGCTGTACGAAATCCTGCGTCGTGCCGCCGCCGAGGGGCGCGACCTGCCGGCCACGACGTTCCAGGGCGCCGACCTGACGTTCGGCGATCTCAAGGACCACGCCGATCGGTTCGCGACGGCGCTGGCCCGCCGCGGCATCGTCAAGGGCGACCGCGTGGGCATCATGCTGCCCAACTGCCCACCGTACTTGATCGGCGTCTTCGCCGTGCTGAGGCTCGGGGCCATCGTGGTCAATGTGAACCCGGCCTACACGCCGCCCGAGATCGAGTTCATCGTGCGGGACTCGGGACTGAAGACGCTGCTGACGCTGGATCGCCTCGCGCCGACCGCGGCGGCCCTCCAGCCAACGACGGCCCTGGAGACAATCGTCATCACGTCGCTCGGCGAGTACTCCGGGGACGCGCAGCCACCTGCGCCTTCACACGGAGTGGTACGCCTGGCCGACCTCATCGCCGAGTCCCGGGAGGTGGACCTTCCCCGCATCGAGATCGACCCGGACGACGACGTGGCCGTCCTGCAGTACACGGGTGGGACGACCGGCGTGCCGAAGGCCGTGATGCTGACGCACCGCAACATCTTCGCCAATACGATCCAGACGGAGCTGTGGCACAGCCGCAGCATCGAGCGCGGGCGGGAGCGCTTCCTCCTCGTGATTCCGTACTTCCACATCTACGGCCTGACGGTCGGGTTGATGCGCGGTGTCTGGCAGGGCGCGCGGCAGATCCTGATTCCCAAGTATGACGTCGACGTGGTGCTGGCGGCGCTCCGCGACTACCAGCCGACGTACTTTCCCGCGGTCCCGACCATCTTCGTCTCGCTGCTCCATCATCCGCGCCTGCGGGCGTTCCACCTCGATCGCGTGTGCACGTACAACAGCGGGTCGGCCCCGCTGTCGATGGCCGTGCTGGAGCGGTTCGAGGAGATCGTCAACGTGCCGTTGAACCAGGGCTACGGGCTCTCCGAAGCCTCGCCGGTGACGCATTCCACCCCTCATCTGGCGCGCCGCAAGCCGGCCAGCATCGGACTGCCCATGCCCGACACCGACATGAAGATCGTCGATCTCGAGACGGGCACCCGCGAGTTGCCCATCGGCGCGGAGGGCGAGCTCTGCATCTCGGGCCCGCAGGTGATGAAGGGTTACTGGAACAGGCCGGACGAAACCGCGGCGGCGCTGCGGACGGACGAGGTCGGCGTGGTGTGGCTGTATACCGGCGACGTGGCCCGCATGGACGAGGACGGATTCACCTACATCGTCCAGCGCAAGAAGGACATGATGATCGTGGACGGCTACAACGTGTACCCGTCGGAGGTGGAGGCCGCCATCCATGCCCATCCGGCCGTCATGGAGGTGGCCGCGGTCGGCGTCCCAGACGGCTATCACGGAGAGGTGGTGAAGGCCGTCGTGGTGCTGAAGCCGGGCCATGCGGCAACGGTCGACGAGCTGAAAGCCCACTGCGCGGGGTGCCTGGCCGAATACAAGCGGCCGCGCACGATCGACCTCCGTTCGAGCCTGCCGAAGTCGGCCGTCGGCAAGGTCCTCTACACGGCGCTGCGCGCCGAGACGGCGGCCCGGGATGCCTGAACCCTCATCACGTTCGCACGAACTGCGCGAGCACCTTCTCGCGTTCTTCGATCGCCACATCTACCCGAACGAAGCGCGCTTTCACGAGCAGGTCGAGCAGAACCGGTGGCAGGTGCCGGCGATTGTCGAGGAGCTCAAGGTCACCGCTCGCGCCGAAGGGCTGTGGAACCTGTTCCTGCCCCACAGCGCGCACGGCGCGGGCCTGACGAACCTCGACTACGCGCCGCTCTGCGAGGTGATGGGCCGATCGCCGGGCTTTGCGCCCGAGGTGTTCAACTGCTCCGCGCCGGACACCGGCAACATGGAGGTGCTGGCCCGGTACGGCTCGCCGGCGCAGCAGGCCCAGTGGCTGACGCCGCTGCTCGAGGGCCGTATCCGCTCGTGCTTTGCGATGACCGAGCCCGACGTCGCCTCCTCGGATGCGACCAACATCCGCGCGACCATCGTGCGGGACGGCGACCACTACGTGCTGAACGGGCGCAAGTGGTGGATTTCGGGCGCCGGCGACCCGCGCTGCCGCGTGGCCATCTTCATGGGCCAGAGCGATCCCGGCGCCGTGCCGCACAAGCGCCAGTCGATGATCCTGGTCCCGATGGACACCCCTGGCGTCACCATCACGCGCATGCTCACCGTCTTCGGGTACGACGACGCGCCGCACGGGCACGCGGAGATCGTGTTCGAGAACGTGCGCGTGCCGGCGGACAGCATGCTGCTCGGCGAAGGCCGCGGCTTCGAGATCGCGCAGGGACGGCTCGGCCCGGGCCGCATTCACCACTGCATGCGCCAGATTGGTGTGGCCGAGCGCGCGCTGGAGCTGATGTGCCGCCGCGTGAAGACGCGCGTGGCGTTCGGACGGACGCTGTCGGAGCAGGGCAGCGTCCGTCGCGATATCGCGCGGTCCCGCATCGAGATCGATCAGGCGCGGCTGCTGACGCTGCAGGCGGCACACCTGATGGACACGGTCGGCAACAAGGCGGCGCGCGCGCAGATCGCGATGATCAAGGTCGTGGCCCCGATGGTCGCGCTCCGGGTGCTGGATCGCGCCGTCCAGGCGCATGGCGCCGCGGGCGTCAGCCAGGACACCTTCCTCGCCCACGCCTGGGCAACCGCGCGCACGCTGCGCCTGGCCGACGGTCCCGACGAGGTGCATCTCGAGACCGTGGCCAAACTGGAACTCGCCAAAGAACCCTGAGCCTGAACCCGGAACCGGAACCCGAACCCGGAACCCGAACCCGGAACCTAAACCCCTTCCACCATCCCCCATCCGCACTCGGCGATCTGGCGGGCGGCGGCCCCGCGCTGCAGCGCGTAGGCCGACGCGGCGTTGCCCTGCAGCCCCCGCGCGTACACGCCCTGCAGGATGCTGGTGAGCCGGAACATCGCGAACGCCAGGTAGAAGTTCCAGTCCGGGATCCCGCGTCGCCCGGTTCGCCGGCAATACGCCTCGACATACGTGGCTTCGTCCGGCATGCCACTGCGGTCGGCGTCCACGGCGTCTGCGCGACCCAGGGCCTCGGGCGCCAGGTGATACGTCAGGCAGTTGTAGGCGAGGTCGGCCAGGGGGTGCCCGAGCGTGGAGAGCTCCCAGTCCACCACGGCGACGATCCGCGGCTCGGTCGGGTGGAAGATCAGGTTCTCCACCCGATAGTCGCCGTGCACGATCGTCGTCGCGTTGTCCGCGGGAATGTGGTCGGGGAGCCAGGCCATCAGCCGATCCATGGCGGGGATCTCGTCGGTCCTGGCCGCGACGTACTGGCGGCTCCACCGGTCGATCTGGCGGGCGTAGTAGTTGCCGGGCTTGCCGTAGTCGCCAAGCCCGGCCTCCACGGGGTCCACGCCGTGCAGCCGTGCCAGCACGTCCACCATGTCCTCGTACATCGCGCGCCGATCGGCAGCCGTGACCCCGGGCAGGTGCGGCTGGCGGAACACGCGGCCGTCCACGCAGCCCATGACGAAGAACGGCGTCCCGATCACGTGCGCGTCGGTGCAGAGCAGCAGCATCGGCGGGACGGGGACGCCGCGATCGCCCAGCGCCTTCATGACGCGGTACTCCCGCTCGATTTGGTGCGCGGAGGGGAGCAGCACACCAGGCGGCTTCTTGCGCAGCACGACATCGCCACCGGATGCCCGCAGGAGGAACGTGGGATTCGACTGCCCGCCCTCGAACTGACGGATCTCGAGGAGGCTCCCGGCACTGCCGAGGTGTTCGGCGAGGTAGCGTGCGAGTGCCTCGCCGTCGATGCTGTGCCCGTGGCGGACGGCGGTCGTGTAACCGACCGCTCCGGCGCTGCTCATGCGGGCTACGCGTGAGGCGCCCAGGACGTGTCGCCGGGCGCGTGCGGCACGCACGGATCGAAGCGCCCCGGTGATTCGACGTAGCGCATCGCCCGTGTGTAGCCGATCTCGGACGTGAAGTAGCCGAGCAGCGCCAGCTCCTTCATCACGCGGAAGTAATGTGGCGGCTCGTCCTCTGGCGGCGCCTCCGCGGCCGGTGCCCGGGACCGCGGCGCGTTCGCGCGTTCCTCCATCGCCGTCTTCTGCTCACGATCGAGCGCTTCGAGGAAGGTCAGTCGCTGAGCGGGCGTGGCCTGCATGAACGGCACACCGTTGTTTGCCGCCCGGCACGCCTCGTCAAGCTGACGCATGCCGTCGCGGAACACCTGCTGGTTCCTGGTCGTGTACAGGTCGGTGACCATCAGCGCCATGAACGCCCCGGTCTTCGCGGCCTTCGCGCCCGGTGTCGAAGTCTCGGGCAGGATGGTCTCGGCGATCTCGTCCAGCAACGCGACGTCGCCGGCAGTGAAGGCACCGACGCCCTGGGCCATCGCCTGGTCGAAGGCGTCCGCGTCGAACGAGAACGCCAGCAGATCCTCAGCGCCCACGAGCGCGGCGCCTCCCAGCAGGGCCGTCACGCGCTGCACCACCTCGCGTCGTGTCATTCCATTGGTGTCCGGCGTCATCGTTTCTTCTCCACGGTCAGAGGGTGCCGCGCTTCAGTTCCTCGACCGCGAACGCGGCTGCACGCGCTGTCAGCGCCATGTAGGTGAGCGACGGGTTCTGGCAGCCGGACGAGGTCATGCACGACCCGTCGGTCACGAACACGTTCTGGGCGTCCCAGACCTGGTTGTGCGGGTTCAGCACCGCCGTCTTCGGATCGCGTCCCATGCGCGCGGTTCCCATCTCGTGGATGCCCATGCCCGGGAAGTACCCGTTGTCGAAGACCCGCACCTCGCGAACGCCGGCGGCCTCCAGCATCTCGGCCATGTCGTTCATCATGTCGCGGCGCATCAGGCGCTCGTTCTCGCCGGTGGCGCAGTCGATGGCCAGCACAGGCTGGCCCCACTTGTCGGTCTTCGTCTCGTCGATCGCGATGCGGTTCGCGTGGTTCGGCAGCATCTCGCCGAAGGCCGTGGCTCCCATCTGCCAGGGCCCCGGCGTGCCCATCGCGTCCTTGAACGCGCCGCCCACACCCAGCTCGGCGACCGCACGCTGCCATCCCTGGCGGTTGGCGCTGCCCTGGTAGCCGAAGCCGCGCAGGTACTCCCGCTTGTCGCCGAAGAAGTTGCGGAACCGCGGGATGTAGAACCCGGTGGGCCGCCGCCCGTAGACGGACGCATCCTCCCGCTCGTGGACGATGCCGTTCGCACCACAGCGGAAGTGGTGATCCATCAGGTTGTGCCCCAGCTCCCCGGAGCTGCTGCCCAGGCCGCCGGGCCACACGTCGCGCGCGGACCGCATGAGGATCCACGTCGAGTTGAGTGTCGACGCGCAGAGGAAGACGACGCGGGCCGTGTACTCCGTGGTCGCGCCGTTCATCGCGTCCAGCACGCGCACGCCCGACGCCTTCTTCCGGTCGCGGTCGTAGACGACGTCGGTGACGATGGCATGCGTCTTCAGCGTGAGCCGGCCGGTGGCCACGGCCGGCGGGAGCGTCGAGGACTGCGTGCTGAAGTAGGCGCCGTACGGGCACCCCAGCGAGCAGGCGGCCCGATACTGGCATCGTCCCCTGCGGCCCAGCGGCTGGCTGAGGTTGGCCGTGCGTCCGGGGATGATGCGCCGGTGCCCCTGGAACTGCGTCGCGAGACGTCCCGCAATCAGCTCCTCCACGCAGTTGAGCGGCATGGCGGGCTGGAACTGCCCATCGGGCAACTGCGGGAGCCGTTCGACCGATCCCGCAATGCCGGCGTGGCGCTCCACGTGGTCGTACCACGGGGACAGGTCGGCATAGCGGATCGGCCAGTCCACGGCGATCCCCTCCTTCGCGTTGGCCTCGAAGTCCCAGTCGCTCAGCCGGTAGCTCTGGCGGCCCCACGTGAGCGAGCGGCCGCCGACCTGGTAGCCGCGATACCAGTCGAAGCGCTTCACCTCGGTGTAGGGCGACTCCTGGTCGGAGGCCCACCAGTCGAGGTTCTTCTCGCTCAGCGGGTAGTCGCGCTTGAGCACGGGATAGGCGTCGATCATCGCGCGCGTGCGGCCGCCGCGGTGCGGGTACTCCCATGGCGCCTTGCGCGCGTTGGGATAGTCCTTGCCGTGGACGACGTCCTTGCCGCGCTCCAGCAGGAGGACGCGCAAGCCCCGCTCGGTCAGCTCCTTCGCGGCCCATCCGCCTGAGATGCCGGAGCCGACGACGATGGCGTCAAACGCTTCGGATGGTCGCTGCATGCCGCCCCCCGGGCTGTGCGCGTATTCCTGGAAAGTCCGGCCACTCTAGCATAGCCGCGTGCGCGTGATACCCTCACCGCTCGGAGCGGAGGCACATGGCGGGCAGACTCGGCGTGGGGTTCATCGGCAGCGGCTTCATCACCAGGTTCCACATCCGTTCGTGGGAAGCGGTTCGTGACGCGGACGTCAGGGGCGTCTGGAGCCCGAACCGGGCGCACGCGGAGGAAGCGGCGGCCCTGGCTCGATCGCTGCGCGTGGGCGACGCGCGCGCGTTCGATTCCATCGAGGCGATGGTGGCTGATGACGCCATCGACGCCATCTGGATCTGCGGTCCGAACTTCGCGCGCGTGGACAACATGTCGCGCATCGTCGCGGCGATCAAGGCCGGGGCCAGCCTCCGCGCCGTCGCGTGCGAGAAGCCCCTGGGGAGGAACGCCGCCGAGGCCCGCCGCATGGTGGAGCTGGCGGAGGAGGCGGGGGTCCTGCACGGCTACCTCGAGAACCAGCTGTTCCAGCCGGGCCTCGAGCGCGGCAAGCAGATCACCTGGGCGCGCGGCGCGGCGACCGCGGGCCGGCCCTACCTGGCGCGGGCCGCCGAGGAGCACGGAGGGCCGCACATGCCGTGGTTCTGGCAGGGGGACCTGCAGGGCGGCGGCGTGCTGAACGACATGATGTGCCACAGCCTCGAGGTCGGCCGCTACCTGCTCACCGCGCCGGGCGCCCCGCGCGACAGCATCCGCCCCGTTCGCGTGTCGGCGCAGATCGCGTCGCTCAAGTGGTCCCGGCCGGAGTACGTGCAGCTGCTGCGGGAGATGACCGGCGGTGGCGCGGATTACGGGCGCCGACCGGCGGAGGACTTCGCGCGCGCCAGCGTCACCTACGAGGATGAGAACGGCGCGCCGCTCATCGTCGAGGCCACGACGTCGTGGAGCTTCGTCGGCGCGGGCCTCCGGCTGACGATGGAGCTGCTCGGCCCGGAGTACTCGATGTCGACGAGCTCTCTCGAGAGCAGCACCAAGGTGTTCTTCTCGCGGCGGCTTCGCGAGCAGGCGGGCGAGGACCTGGTCGAGAAGCAGAACGCGGAGCAGGGGCTGATGCCGCTCGTGGGCAATGAGGCGGCGGAGTACGGCTACGAGAACGAGAACCGCGCGTTCACGCGGTGGTTCCTGGACGGCGAGCAGCCGGAGGTGAACTTCCACGCCGGCCGCGAGGTGACGGAACTGCTAATGGCGTGCTACATGAGCGCGGAAGAGGGCCGCGTGATCGACTGGAAGCCGGCGAGCCTCGAGAGCTACGTGCCCGCGCCGGCGAGGCGATAGCGTCCCCGGAGGCTCAGCCTGACCACCTTCCGTGAGTACGTCGCCGAGCCCGAGCGGTTCGAACGCGAGCTGCTCGCCGCCGCGCCCCGTGTCCGGACCGTCCTCATCGACGAAGTCCAGCGTGTACCCGCTCTGGTCGACGGCGTGCAGGCCATCGTCGACGCGCACCCGAGACGCTTCCGGTTCCTGCTGTCGGGCTCCAGCGCCCGGAAACTCCGGCGCGGACACGCGAACCTGCTGCCCGGTCGGGTCGTGCTGCACCATCTCCATCCGCTGCTGGCACGCGAGCTGGGGGCCGACTTCCGGCTCGAGCGCGTCCTGGCCGAGGGATCACTGCCCGGAATCTACGCCGATACGGACGTCAACCGGCGCGGGGGCGTGCTCCGGACCTACGTGGACGCCTATCTCCGCGAGGAGGTCCAGGCCGAGGCGTTGGTGCGCGACGTTGGCGGGTTCGCACGGCTGCTCGACCTGGTCGCGGCGAGCTCGGGTCGGGTCATCAACCTGCACGCGCTCTCTCGCGACGCCGCCGTGAGCTACGAGACCGCCCGGCGCTATCTCGACGTCCTCGAGGACACGCTCGTCCTCTTCCGCATACCGGCCTGGAGCGGATCGGATCGCGCGAGTCTCGTGGCACACCCCAAGATCCTGTTGTTCGACATCGGTGTCCGGAACGCACTGCTCAGGCGCCCGCTCGACCGCGCACTGGACGACGAGCGAGGGCTGCTCCTGGAGCACCTGGTGGGCCTGGAGTTGCGCCGGCGCGAGGGGACGTTGTGGCCCGAGGCGCGCGTGCATCACTTCCGAACGCGCCGCGGCGCCGAGGTCGACTACGTGGTGTCAGTGGGGCGCGAACAGTGGGGCGTGGAGGTCAAGGCGTCGCGCCACGTCGATGCCAGGGACCTGAAGGGGTTTGCGGCGCTGGCCGCACACGCGCCTCGCCTGTCGCGACGCATCGTGGTGTATCTGGGCACCCGACGCCAGCGCGTCGACGGCACCGAGGTGGTGCCCCTGGAGGACTTCCTGGAGCAGCTCCCGGCCTGAATTCGCCGGGACTTCGCTTGCCGTACAATGCGCACGCCTGGGAGGAACAGCATGACCTCGCGACGCATCTCGAGGCGCACCGTGGTGCGCGGCGTGACCGGCTCGGCGGTGGCGGCGTGGCTCGCGCCCCGCGTGGCGGCGCTCGAGGTCGAGGCCCAGGGCGCGCGGTTCACCCAGTCGGTGTGCCGCTGGCCCTTCGCGAAGATCCCGGTTCGCGACTTCTTCAAGGGCGTCGCGGACCTCGGGCTCACGGCCGTGGACCTGCTGACGCCGGACGAATGGCCCGTGGCCCGCGAGTTCGGGCTCACGTGCTCCATGGGCTCCGGCCTCGGCGGCACCATCGTGGACGGCCTGAACGACCCCGCGAACCACGAGGCCATCGTCAAGGGGCTGACCGAGGGCATTCCGCGCGCGGCCGACGCGGGCGTGCCGAACGTCATCACGTTCTTCGGCAACCGCCGTGGGCGTTCGGATGCCGAGGGCATCGCGAACTCGGTTGCCGCGCTCCGGCGCGTGGCGCCCGTCGCGGAGAAGCACGGCGTCACCGTGTGCATCGAGCTGCTCAACAGCAGGGTCGATCACAAGGACTACCAGGGAGACCGCACGCCCTACGGCGTGGCCGTGGTGTCGCAGGTGAACTCACCGCGCGTGAAGCTGCTCTACGACATCTACCACATGCAGATCATGGAAGGCGACGTGATCCGCACGCTGCGCGACAACCGGCAGTGGATCGCGCATTACCATACCGCCGGTGTGCCTGGCCGGCACGAGATCGACGATACGCAGGAGCTGCACTACCCGGCCATCTTCCGCGCGATTCGCGACACGGGCTTCACGGGCCATGTGGCGCACGAGTTCATCCCCGTGCGGGATCCGCTGACGTCGCTCCGTGAGGCTGTGGCGATGGGGAGGGTCTGAATCCATTCACGGCGTGCGCGCCGCCACCCCGCGCACCGCGGCGGCGATCATCCGGTTGAGGGCGGCAATGGACAGCCCGCCCTCGTCGGTGGGCGGGATGGTCGCAAAGCCGATCGCCGACGCCTTGCGATAGCGCGTGAAGATGGCCTCGAACAGCGCGGCCAGATCCTCGCTGGACGGCCCGCCGGGCACCTTGTTGCCGTGCGCCATCACCTCGCGCGGGTCGAGCACGTCCATGTCGATGTGCACGTAGATCTTGTCCGTGATCCGATCCAATCGATCGAGCTGGGCCCACACCGCCGGTGTCTGCCGGCGCAGGTCGTCCACCGTCAGCTGCTCGATCAGTGACGTATCGACCAGGTGCTGCTCCAGCGGATCGGTGAGACGCACGCCGCCCATCACCACGTAGCGATCCGCCAGCGGCGGATCGAGCTTCGCGTCGAGGCGCATGCCGTGCAGCGCACGCCCGGTGGCGACCGCGACGGGCATGCCACCGAGCGATCCGCTGCGAGTGGTCTCCGGCGTGTTGAGATCCGGGTGCGCGTCGAGCCAGAGCATCCCGATCCGCAGCGCCTCGTGCGTGGGACCGGAGCGCTGCAGGCCGGCGACGAGGCCCGGCATCGAGGGACACGTCGCAAGCAGCCCGACCGTGAAATATCCCTCGCGCTCGTTCCTCGAGACGATGTCGGCGAAGTGGCCGAGTGACATCCCCAGCCTCTTCCAGCCGCCGTATTCCTTCTCCTCCTCGGGCGTGAGGCGCGCCTCCTCGACGCGCACGGTCGCGCCCATGCCTTCGAGCATCGGCCGGATGCCACCTTCCGCCATCGTCGTCGGTCCCTTCGACGGCCCGTTGGGGGAGAGCGGCTGCTTCGCGAGCGCGACACGCACCCTGCCCGCGCCGTCCCTGTAGGCCGGTTGGGCGCCGACGGTCGCTGTAAGCGCTGCCACGGCGGTCATCAGGATGAGTAGAAAGGTGGGTCTGGTCATCTCGCGGGGATTGTAGCGTGCATCTTGACAGCTCATCCGTGGAGCATCAAGATGCCTTCATGCGCACCACCGTGACGCTCGATCCCGACGTGGCCGCGAAGCTGAAGGCCTGGGCCCACCGCCAGCAGGTGTCGTTCAAAGAAGCGCTGAACACCGTCATCCGCCGCGGTCTGTCGGCGCCGGCCCCGGGCCGGGCGACAGGCCGGTTTGTCGTCCACGCCCACAAGAGCCGGTTTCGCCCAGGGGTCGATCCGGGCAGACTGGGCCAGCTGGTCGATCAGCTGGAGGTCGAGGACTTCGCGCGCGAGCGCCAGAAGGCGCGATGATCGTCCCCGATATCAATCTGCTGGTCTTCGCCTACAACGAGGGTGCGCCGGAGCACGGGCGCGCGAAGGCCTGGTGGACCGACCTGATGAATGGCTCGGAGCCGGTGGGCATCCCCTGGGCGGTCAGCTGCGGATTCATCCGGCTGATGACCCATCCGTCCGTGCTAGTGACGCCGATGGAGCCAGGCGTGGCGGTCAGCCACGTACGCTCGTGGCTCGAACAGCCGCATGTGGAACCACTGGAGCCCGGTCCACGACACCTCGCGATCCTCGAGCGCCTGGTCACGAAGGCGGGTGTGGCAGCCAACCTCACGACCGATGCCCACGTCGCCGCCATCGCCCTCGAACACCAGTGCGAAGTGCACTCGAACGATGCCGACTTCTCGCGCTTCGAGGGGCTGCGCTGGCACAATCCGCTGGCGCAGGACTGAGGGGAGAACACCACCTCGCGCCCGTCTTCCTCAGTGAGGCGGCAGCCGTAGCAGGCGGATCGCGTTCCCCGAGTAGATCTGCGCGCGCTCCGCGTCGGTCACTGGCAGGCGGTCGACGATCCCGATGGTCTCGCGGATGTACATCGGGCCGCCCTCGGGATCGAACGGGGCGTCGGATGCGAACACCACCCGGTCCGCGCCGAAGAACGCGAGGCCGCAGACCGTGGCGTCGTAGGCGCCGAACAGCGCGGTGTCGGCGTAGAACATGTGGAAGTAGTCGATCGGCCGATGGCGCAGCCGCGAGAGCGCCTCGGCACCGTCCGGCGCGCTGGTCCGCACGCCGAGCTGATCCCAGCCGGGCCCGACGCGGCCGGCGAAGTACGGCGCCATCGCACCCATGTGGTGCGTGATGATCTTCAGCCCGGGCCAGCGGTCGAAGTAGCCCGCGAAGACGATGCGCGACATCGCGACGCTGGTCTCGTAGGGCCAGCCGAACGTCCACCAGATCTCGAACTGCGACCGCTCCTCGGTCGCGTAGTCAGATGTCGTCGGCCCGCGGTACGGATGCAGCCAGATGGGCAGGTCGTGCCGCGCCATGGCCGCGAACAGCGGCGCGAGATCCGGCGCGGAGAGCGGGGCGCCGCGGACGTTGCTGAACAGCTGCACGCCGCGTGCGCCCAGCATGCCGACGGCGCGCTCCAGCTCCGCCAGCGCCGCCGCGGGATCGCCCAGCGGCAGCGAGGCGACGAACCCCGGGAAGCGCGCGGGATGCCGCGCGACGAGGTCGGCCATCCCGTCATTCGCCGCGCGCGCCAAATCGATCGCATCCGTACCGGAGGCCATCACCTCGATGGGCGGCGTCGGCAGGGAGAGTATCTGCTGGTACTCGTCGAAGCCGTCCATCACGCGGAAGCGCAGGTCCAGGTCGATCAGCATGGGGACGTTGCGCATGCGCTTGCCGACGTCCGCGAAGTCTGGCGCGACCCGCATCAACCGCGCGTGGTACGCGGGCGGCATGATGTGGGTGAAGATGTCGATCTTTCGCATTGGGGGCTCCGCGCGCTACGGGTTCGCAGCGAGGCGGCCGTCCTTGACCCAGACCCGGCTGTTCACCGTCACCGTGAGGTCCGTGAAGAAGTTCCAGCGCACGTAGCCGCCGCCGACCCCGCCGCCCAGCTCGGAGTTGTCGCCGAGCGACAGCCGGACCACGCCCGCGCCATAGCCGTAGTAGGGAATCCAGGGGGCGCGCTCCGGAACGGCCAGCAGCGGGTTGAACCCGAGTGCGAACTCGCGGAATCGGCGGCCGGCCTCGCCTGCGGCCTGCATCTCCCGCTCGACGGCCTCACGGCCACTGGCAGCCTCGATGCGCGTCACCTGTCCTCGCGAGAAGTACAGCCGCAGGCCCTCCACCGGCCGGGCGTCCCACTGCGATGGCGGGAAGGCGATGACGCCCTCGACCGAGTCCTCCAGCGGCGCCACGCGTACCACGCCCGCCGGTAGCTCGATCTCGCGGTCGATCAGCACCTTCCCGCCGCCGGCACGCGCGGCCGACGCATCGCCGTCCTGCCGGTTCACGGCACGGTCGCCGATGCGAAACCGCAGGTCCGTGCCCGTCGGCGAAGTGACGCGCACCTCCCCCCCGCGCAGGGCCTGCTCGAACCGTTCGAGTGTCCGCCCCAGGGCCGCGTAGTCGGTCTCGAGCAGCGCCCGCTGATACACCGCGTCAATCGCCGCGCGCGACGGGAGCGGCTGGCCCGCCAGCACGTAGGCGCTGCCGTTCTCCACCCAGTGGAAGTGGACCGTCCGGCCCTTGCCCGCCCGCAGCAGGTCCTGCAGCGCCGCGTACGCGGGATGCGCGGGTGTCGCGCCCGGCATCATGATGGCGCCATCGACACCGGCGAACATGGCGCGATAGGCCTCGCGGGCCCTGGCGTTCCCGCGCCGCAGCACATCGACGTCCCAGCCCTGCGGCACCGGCTCGGCGAGCACGTCCACCACGCCGGCGTCCGTGGCACCGGCTCGCGCGACGGCGTAGCGCAGGTGCGGGATCAGGTCCTCGAACATCCCGGGGTGGGCGACGATCAGAATCCTCTCCCCGGGTTGGGGCGCCAGCTGCGCGACCAGCCGGGACGCGATGGCCGGCCAGTCGAACGAGAACTGTGCCTGCGCCGACGGCCGCCCGGCGGTGGTCAGGAGCAGCGCGGCCCCGGCCGCGCACGTCAGGGCTGCACGCATGGGCGGCATTATGATGCAGCCGGAGGCACGCCCACATGGAAGGCATGATCGCGACGCTGTTGAAGGACTTCGAGGACGGCAGGTTGGACCGGCGCCAGCTCATTCACACCCTGGCGACGATGGCGATGGTCGGCCCGGCGGCCGCCGCCGGGCTGGCTCAGGCCCCCGCGCCGAAGGCGCCGTGGAAGACGGCAAAGCTCGATCACATCTCGTACGCCGTCACCGACTACAAGCGGAGCGCGGCGTTCTACTCGAGCCTGATGGGCTGGGAGATCGCGAGCGACAACGGCACGAACCAGGCGACGCTCCGGATCGGGAGCATTGGCGAGATCATCATCCGCAACGCACGCCCCGCCTCTGCCCAGGCGCCGGCGGGGCAGGCCCCGGCCGCGGCGCAGGGCTCCGCCGACAGGCCGCCGGTGACCGGCGTGATCAACCACATCTCGTGGGGCATCGAGCCCTGGGACACCGACGGGGTGAAGGCGGAGCTCGAGAGGCGGGAGCTGAAGCCACGGCCCGACATGCAGGGCGCCGACTTCAAGAGCTGGCACGTCCTCGATCCGGACGGATGGGATCTCCAGATCAGCAACCAGACGAAGTAGCTCGAGACAGGAGGCAGGAGGCAGGAAGCAGGGCGAGGTCACGCGGGCCGGTGCCTATCCGCCGTTACCGTGCGCGTAAGAGGGTTTCGGTCTCCGAAACGCCGGGTGCGCGCCGGGTGCCGCGCGCGGAGGTTTTCGCTGGAAGTCCCGGCAAATGGCGATGGCGCGGATCCTGCCAGCCACGCGCTGGTAAGGAGACCTCCATGCCGCGAACGCTCACGACTCTCACCCTCACGCTGGCCGTGCTGCTTGGCGCCAGCGCCCTGGCCAGCGCCCAGACCATTCGCCTCAGCGCCACCCTGTCGGGCGCCAACGAAACCCCGGCCCTGCTGACCGGCGCGGCCGGGACGGCAGAGGTGTTCGTGAACCTGTCCACCCAGGTTGTCACCTACCGTGTCGACGTTTTCAACATGCCTACGGTGACCACCGCAGGACACTTCCATGTCGGCGGCCCGGGCCTGGCCGGCCCGGTGGTGGTGGATCTCACGCCGCCTGCCTTTTCCGACGACTTTTCGTTGCAGGGCACCGCCACGGCGTCGTCGCTCCGGGCACGGCCCGAACAGGGCATTCGCACTTGGACGGATTTCGTGCAGGCGCTCGCCGGTGGGCAGATCTACGTGAACATCCACAGCACGACGAACGGGGGCGGCGAGATCCGGGGGCAGTTGGTTCCGGATCAGCAGTAACGACTCGTGCTGGTGCGGACAGGTGCCGGCAGGTGCTGACGGGTGCGGGCTGGTGCAGGTGCGGCGGGCGCGGCAGGTGCGGCGGGTGCTGACGGGTGCGAGGTGGTGCTGACGGGTGCGGCGGCTGCTGACGGGTGCGAGCTGGTGCTGACGGGTG